>Ga0209020_1003341_pt1 | contig 11094 bp, 6 predicted proteins | sample PinacodermBB_FD_187298 | JGI IMG/M metagenome (GOLD analysis project Ga0209020, IMG submission 187298) | Host-associated microbial community of the marine sponge Aplysina aerophoba from Gulf of Piran - sponge pinacoderm, lysed by bead... | ecosystem: Host-associated > Porifera > Sponge >...
CCTCCGTTTGCTTCCATTCCATCAGCGGGAAGTCCACGACCCAGGTGAAGGCCTGGACGCCCTGCTCCACCAGGCCCAGCCTGTCCCCCATCTCCAGCCGCAGGTTGGCCAGGCCGTCGTTCACGATGCCCGGGGTATCGGCGAGCATGAAAATCACGTCGCCGGGACGCGCTCCGGTGAGGGTGCCGAGCTCGTCCTTCTCGGCGTCGCTGAGGAACTTCGTCAGCGGCGACTGCCACTCGCCCTCCAACACCTTGATCCAGGCCAGCCCCTTGGCGCCGTAGCGCCCCACCAGCTCGGTCAGGTCGTCCAGTTCCTTGCGCGACAGGTCGGCGGCGCCGGGCACCCGCAGGCCCTTGACGATACCGCCGGCCGCCAGCGCCCGTTTGAAAATGGCTACCCCGGAATCCCGGAACGTGTCCGACAACTCCACCAGCTCCAGGCCGAAGCGCAGGTCCGGCTTGTCCGTGCCGTAACGCGACATCGCATCTTCCCAGCTCATGCGGCGAAAGGGCGTCTCCAACTCGATGCCCCGGACCTCCCGGAACACCCGCGCCATCATGCCCTCGACCATGGCGAAGATATCCTCGGGCCGCACGAACGACATCTCGATGTCGAGCTGGGTGAACTCGGGCTGCCGGTCCATGCGCAGGTCTTCGTCCCGGAAGCAGCGCACCACCTGAAAGTAGCGGTCCACCCCTCCCACCATGAGGATCTGCTTGAAGAGCTGGGGCGACTGGGGCAAGGCGTAGAACTTGCCGGCATGTATCCTGCTCGGGACCAGGTAGTCGCGGGCCCCTTCCGGCGTGCTCTTGGTGAGGATGGGGGTTTCCACCTCCATGAACGACAGATCGTTGAGGTGGTTACGGATGGCCGTGAGCATGCGATGGCGGATCTCCAGGGGACGCAGGCTGCGCGGCCGCCTCAGGTCGAGGTAGCGGTACCGGAAACGGCTGGTCTCGGTGGGCTCGACGTCGTCATCCACCGGAAACGGCGGCACCCGCGAGGGATTGAGCACCCGCAGCTCCTGGGCCATGAGCTCCACCGCGCCGGTGGCGAGATTCGGGTTGACCGTTTCCTCCGAACGCCCCACCAGCGATCCGCGCACCGCCAGCACGTCCTCGGAGCGCACCCGTTTGGCCTTCTCGTGGGCCTCCGGCGTCACCTCCGGGTTCACCACCACCTGGACCACGCCGGTGCGGTCCCGGAGATCGATGAACAGCAGGCCGCCGTGGTCCCTCAGGGACTGGGTCCAGCCCATCAGGATAAGCTCTTCGCCCACCCCGCTCTCACGCGGCTCGCCGCAGCGGCAACTCCGCTGCCAGTCACCCAACAAATCCACATTCCTCTTGTTCACGTTATCACCCGGGTTGGCGGACCCAGCGGCTCGACCAGACTCTCGTCGATGTCCGCGAAATCCACCTCGGTCTGTTCCTTGGTCGCCATGTGGCGCAACAGGGCCTTGCCCTTCGTCATCTCGTCGGGGCCCACGATGAGCACCGCCCGCGCGTCCAGCTTGTCCGCGCGCCGCATCTGGCGCTTGAGGTTCCTGGACTCGCCATCCAGGTCCACCCGGAAACCCCGCTGGCGCAGGCGGTGAGCCAGCGTAAAAGTCCAGCGCTGGGCCTCCTCCCCCATCCAGGCCAGATACAGCAGGGGCGCCTCGGGTCTGCCGGATTCGCCCTCCGCAAGCAGCAACGCCAGGCGCTCCACCCCCAGCGCGAAACCCACGCCGGCCACCGGCGGCCCCCCCAGGGACTCCACCAGGCCGTCATAGCGGCCGCCCGCGGCCACGGTGTTCTGGCTTCCCAGGCCGCTGCTGGCCTTCCACTCGAAGGTGGTCCGGCAGTAGTAGTCCAGCCCGCGCACCAGGCGGTGGTTGACCACCGGCTCCGGGCGGAGATCCTTCAGCAGCTCCCGCACGGTCTCGAAGTGGAGCTGGCAGTCGGCGCACAGATGCAGGAGAATCGATGGGGCGGCCGTGACGATCTCCGCGCAGGACTCCCGCTTGCAGTCCAGCACCCGGAGCGGGTTGTTGTCCAGCCGGCGGTCGCAGTCAGCGCACAGCTCCGACCTTCGGGCTCCCAGGAAATCCACCAGCGCGGAACGGTACCCGGGCCGGCAGTCGGCGCAGCCGATGGAGTTCAGCTCCAGGATCGTCTCCGGCACCTCCAGCTCTTCCCACAGATCCTGCAACAACAGCAGCAGCTCGGCGTCGACGTGGGGGTCGGTGCGCCCGAAGACCTCGGCGCCGATCTGGTGGAACTGCCGCAGCCTGCCCTTCTGGGGCCGTTCCCGCCGGAACATGGGGCCGAGGTAGTAGAGCTTCCGGACCGGCTCCACCTGGTGGAGCTTGCTCTCGTTGTAGGCCCGTACCACGCCGGCCGTGCCCTCGGGCCGGAGGCTCAGCAGCGTCGCCTTGGCATCGCGGTCGGCGAACGTGTACATCTCCTTCTCGATGACATCGGTGGACTCGCCCAGCGAGCGCGAGAACAGCTCCGACTTCTCCAGCACGGGTATGCGAATCTCCTTGAAGTTGTAGCTCGCAAATACCCGTTCCGCCGCCCTTTCGATCCGCTGCCACGTCTCCACGTCCCCGGGCAGGACATCGGCGAAACCCTTGATACGCGTCAGGTTCATATGCACCACCAAACGGGCGCCCAGGCTACGGTCATCATTGTTCTAAGGGGAGTCGGTGTTCGATGGCAGGAAGATTCAAGCACGTGCTGCCAGGATGGGTACGGGCTAACAGAGGCGCGGTGGAAAGTCAAACAAACCGCCGGAGGAAGCGGTGGGCGCAGGCGGCCGCCGCCAGGATTAACAGGTAGCTCACCCCGACCATGACCCAGCCGGGCCGCGGGAGGGAAAACGCCGCCATGGGAAGGCCGGCCAGGAAATCGACGGCCCACAGAAAGAACCTCGCCGGCGGCTCCACGACGCCCGCGAGTAGCGTCGAGGCCGCCGGGCCCCACAGACAGAGGAAACCGGTCAGGAGTCCCGCGGGTACGATGACAAAGCCCACCAGCGGCACCAGCAGCGGATTGGCGATGAAGCCGGCCAGGGAGAGGGTGCCAAAGTGGTGAGCCACCACCGGCCCCGTGCCCAGCGTGGCGAAGACGGGCACGAGGATGGACAGCACGACGGCGGGCCGATACCGCCGCAACACGCCCTCCCGCGGCGCCTCGGGCGGCTGCATGAACCAAGTCCCGCGAAAGATCCGTATGCCTCCGCCGATGGACAGCACGGCCAGGAAGGAGAGCTGGAAGGACGCCTCCATGACGGCGCCGGGCCAGACCAGCGCGGCGATGAAGGCGGCCAGCGCGAGGCTTCTGAAAAGGCTTGCGTCGCGCCCGCTCAGCACGGCCAGTTGGTACAGCCCGATCATGATGGCGGCCCGCACCGTGGGTATCCTTGCCCCGGCCACGGCGGTGTAGAGGAGCACCGGAGCCAGGGAGCCGAGGGCCGCCAGCTTGTGGACCGGGAAGCGCAGCAGCAGCCAGGTGCTGCGGGCGGCCAGCGCCCGGCACAGAAGCCAGACCGCCAGGCTCAGCATGCCCACGTGCAATCCCGAAATGGACAGCACGTGGGACATGCCCACCGCCACGAAGCGGCCCCGCGTCTCGGGGGTGAGGCCGCCGCGGTCCCCCACCACCAGCGCCTTGAGCAGGGCGCCGGTTTCCGGTTCGAACACGCGCTCCAGGAACCTGCCGACGCGCCGCCGCCCGGTCTCGATCCAGCCGCGGACGCCGCCGCCGTCGCGCCGCACCAGCCGCACCTCCCAGTCGTTGTGCAAGTAGGCGACCTGGTAGATTTCGCGGCGCGCGAGGTACGCCGTGTAGTCGAAGTGCGCGTCCCAGTTCTTTGGCGCCCGCAGGCGCAACGGCACCCTCACCACGTCCCCGTAGCGCCAGTGCCGGTAGGCGTTGCGCACCGTCACCCGCACGTTGCCGGTGACGGCGCGGGACCCCTTCGCGGTCCAGTGCCGCTCCGCCTGGAGATGCCAGCGGCTGCGCCCGCCCTGCGCTTCCGGCTCGCGGTAGAGGCGCCCCTCGATGAGGGCCGTGCCGCTCTCCCCGGCGAGGTGCCGGACGTGGTCGGAAGGCAGCGACGGATGAAGCAGGGCGTGGTGCGCGGCGAAACCCCACTGGAACGCCAGTGCGCAGGCGAGCCCGAGCAGTCCCACACGGAGTGTTGCGAAACCGACAGCCACGGAGGACGCGGCAATGATCGCCGTGAGCAGCCACGCGCCGGCCGGATCGACCACGGACGCCATGGTCTGCCCGCCGAGAAGCGCGAGCAACGGAACGACCAGGAGGGCCGTGGGGTGCCTGTTCATGCCCGAGGAGGTCAAGCCGCGGAAAACTATTCCGCGGCGTGGAACGATTCGATAATGCGCTCGGCCACCGGCCGGCTCATGGACGGGACTTCCAGCAGTTCCTCCAGCGAGGCGTCTCGCAGCCGCTTCATGCTGCCGAAGCGCCGCAGCAGGGCTTTGCGGCGCGACGGCCCCACGCCAGGGATGCCGTCGAGGCCCGAGCGCAGGGTCTCGCGCTTGCGGACGCTCCGGTGGTAGGTGATGGCGAACCGGTGGGCCTCGTCGCGGATGCGCTGAAGCAGGAACAGGGCGTTGGAGTTGCGCCGCAGCACCACCGGGTTGCTGCGATTGGGCAGGAAGAGCCGCTCCTCCGACCGTTCGATTTCGGCCCCGCGCGGCGACGCGGTGACCCGCATCTTGGCCATGGCCACCACCTCCACATCCGTCACCCCGAGGTCCGCCAGCGCCGTGAGCGCCACCTGCAGTTGCCCCTTGCCGCCGTCCACCACCATGAGGTCCGGCAGGTCGGTCTCCCGCAGGCCGCGCTGGAAGCGCCGCTTGACGACCTCGTACATCATCGCGAAATCATCTCCGCGGGTCTCCGGGCCGACGGTGCGCACACGGTACCGCCGATAGTTCTGCTTGTCCGGCTGGCCGTCGAAGAACGACACCCGCGACCCCACGGCGTGGGTCCCCTGGATCATCGAAATATCGTAGCACTCGATCCTTTGCGGATACCGCCGCAGCCGGAGCTTCTGTTGCAGCTCCCGCAGCATCTTCTCCCGTTCGCGCTCCTGGTCGTGGCGTTCGCTGAAACCCTGCCGGGCGTTGTTCAGCGCCATCTCCAGCAGCTTGTGCTTCTCGCCCCGGAGCGGCCGGTGCAGCGTCACCTTCCTGCCCTTCCGCTCCTCCAGGTAGTCCTCGTGAACGGCCTGGTCCTCCAACTCCACCGGCACCAGGATCTCGTCGGGAACGAAGCGGTTTCCCTGGTAGAACTGCGTCAGCAGGGCGGCGACGATTTCCTCGTCGTCGAACTGGTGGTCTTCGAAGGAATAGGCCTGGTTGCCGGTGAGCTTTCCCTGCCGCACGAAGATCACCTGGACCTCGATGAACCCCCCCTCCCGGTACAGACCGAAGATGTCCTGGTCCGCGCCCCAATGGGACACCATGTGCTGCTTCTCCAGGGTCTTCTCCACCGCCCGGATCCGGTCCCGGAGGCGGGCCGCCTGCTCGAACTCCAGCGCCTCGGCGCGCGCCAGCATGCGTACTCGGAGTTGCTTGAGCAGATCGGCGCTCTTCCCTTCGATGAAAAGAACCGCCTGCCGCAGGTTCCCGGCGTACTCCTCCGGGTCGACGGAATAGACGCAAGGCGCCGGGCAGCGCTTGATCTGGAACTGCAGGCACGGGCGGTCGCGGTTGCGGAAGTTGTAGTCGGTGCAGCTCCGCAGCAGGAAGTGCTTTTCGATGACCTCCAGGGTCTCGCGCACGGCAATGGCGGAGGCGTAGGGGCCGAAGTAGCGGCTGCCGTCCTTGACGATGCTGCGGGTGGCCAGGATGCGCGGCCACGCGCCGGCGGTGACCTTGATGCTCAGGTAGCTCTTGTCGTCCTTGAGGCGGATATTGTAGCGCGGCTTGTACTGCTTGATGAGGTTGTTCTCGAGGATCAGCGCTTCCTTCTCGTTGCTGGTCACCAGGGTCTCGATGTCCTCCACCTGGCGCATGAGGAACGCCACGTGCGGGCGCCCGTCACCGCCCCGTAGGTAGGAGCGCACGCGCGCCCGCAGCTCCTTGGCCTTGCCCACGTACACGACCTTGCCGCCGCCGTCCCGCATCAAGTAGACCCCGGGCCCGGTGGGCAGCGTGTCAAGCTTGTCCTTCAGTTCCTCGACGTTCATGGGAGACTCTGTTCAATCGCCGTCGTGAAAGATGGCGCCCTTCGACTTCGCTTCGCTACGCTCAGGACGAACGGGTGAGAGGGGGAAGAAGCCCTAGGCGAACGGATGAATGCCTGTGACATTCGCCCAGCGGTTCCACCATTCAGCAATTCCGCCATTCAGCAATTCCACCACTCAACGGTTCCATCATTCACACCGTTCAGTGATTCACACCGTTCAGTGATTCAGCCGTTCAGTCATTCAGCCGTTCAGTCATTCACCCGTCCCACCATTCACCCGTTCGCCCTGAGCGTAGCGAAGCGAAGTCGAAGGGCTGCAAGCTTGATGCCAAAGCCCGCCCCAACTCAAGCCCGCCCAGCCGCCGCGCGACGCGCGAGGTACGGGCCGGACAGCTCCTTCTCCTGGAGCCCGCGGATACGGTCCCTGAGCTCGGCGGCCTTTTCGAACTCCAGGCGGTCCGAGGCCTGTTTCATTTCCTTCTTGAGCTTCTCCACCATCCGGGGGATCTCGTTGGGCGGCGGCCCGTCGTCGGCCACCAGCGGTACGTCCACGTAGTCGGCGTCATAGACCTGGATCAGCGGCTCGTCGATCTGCTTGACGACGCTTCGCGGCACGATGTGGTGCTCCCGGTTGAAGGCCTCCTGGACCCGCCGGCGGCGTTCGGTCTCGCCGATGGCCAGCTTCATGGAGTCGGTCATGATGTCGGCGTAGAGGATCACCGTGCCGTCGATGTTGCGCGCGGCCCGGCCGATGGTCTGAATCAGCGACCGCTCCGAACGAAGGAACCCCTCCTTGTCGGCATCGAGTATGGCCACCAGCGACACCTCCGGGAGGTCCAACCCCTCCCGCAACAGATTGATGCCCACCAGCACGTCGAAGACCCCCTTCCGGAGGTCCCGGATGATCTCCACCCGTTCGAGGGCGTCGATGTCCGAGTGCAGATAGCGGACCTTGACGTTGAGGTCCTGGTAGTAGTCCGTCAAGTCCTCGGCCATGCGCTTGGTCAGGGTCGTCACCAGCACGCGGGCGTCGGCCGCCGTGCGCTTGCGGATCTCTTCCAGCAGGTCGTCCACCTGGGTCGCCGCCGGCCGCACCGCGATCTCCGGGTCGGTGAGGCCGGTGGGGCGGATCAACTGCTCCACCCGGATGTTGCCGCTCCTCATGATCTCATAGTCGGCAGGAGTCGCCGAAACATAAACCGTCTGGTTCACGGCGGCTTCGAATTCCTCGAAGTTCAACGGCCGGTTGTCCATCGCCGAGGGCAGCCGGAAGCCGAAATCCACCAGGGTCTCCTTGCGGGAACGGTCGCCGCGGTACATGCCGCCGACCTGCGGAACGGTGACATGGCTCTCGTCCACGAACAGCACGAAATCATCCGGAAAGTAGTTCAGCAGCGTGGGCGGAGGCTCTCCGGGACGCCGGCCGGTGAGGTGCCGGGAATAGTTCTCCAGGCCCGGGCAGTAGCCCATCTCATGCAGCAGCTCGAGGTCGTAGAGCGTCCGCTGGCGCAGGCGTTGCGCCTCCAGCAGCTTGTTGTCCCGCTTGAGCTCGGCCAGCCGTTCCCGGAGCTCCTCACGGATCGCCGCCACCGCCGCCTTCATGCGCTCGGCGGTGGTGACATAGTGACTGGCGGGATAGACCGTGGCCTTGTCCACCCGGCGGCGCACCTTGCCGCGCAGGGGGTCCACCTCCAGCAGCGACTCCACCACGTCGTCGAAGAACTCGATGCGTAACGCGGACTGGTCTTCGTACGCCGGAAACACCTCGACCGTATCTCCCCGCACCCGGAACGTGCCGCGGTGGAAATCGTAGTCCACGCGCTCGTACTGGATATCCACCAGCTTGCGCAACATCCGGTCCCGGTCGATGCGCATCCCCTCTTCCAGGTAGACCATCAGGTCGAAGTAGGCCTCGGGCGAGCCGAGACCGTAGATGCAGGAGACGCTGGCGACGATGACCACGTCCCGGCGTTCCAGCAGCGCCATGGTGGCGGCGTGACGCAGCTTGTCGATCTCGTCGTTGATGGAAGCGTCCTTGGCGATATACGTGTCGGTGGAAGGCACGTACGCCTCGGGCTGGTAGTAGTCGTAGTAGCTGATGAAGTACCGGACCGCGTTGTCCGGCAGGAGCAGGCGGAACTCGTTGTACAGCTGCGCCGCCAGCGTCTTGTTGGGCGCGATCACCAGCGTCGGCCGGTTGATCCGGCTGATGACATTGGCCATGGTGAAGGTCTTGCCGGAGCCCGTGACCCCCAGCAGGACCTGGTGCCGGCGTCCCTTCTCCAACCCGTCCACCAGTTGCTCGATGGCCCGGGGCTGGTCCCCCTGGGGCTCGAAATCCGCCACCAGCCGAAACCGGCCCGCCTTCCGTTCCTTGAGCATGTCAAAGGAATAACACCGCGGGCCGCCGGTGTGCAAAACGAGCCGACAACCGGCGAAACCCTGACGCCGGCCCCGCTCCCTGGACAGGCTCGGGACGAAGCTGTTAAGGTTTTCTGGCGCGGACCGCTGCCTCATCGGCGCTCGGACGGCCCCGCTTTCATCCCATGGAAAAGTTCGATCTGACAATCATCGGCGGCGGCATCGTAGGGTTGGCGACGGCCATGCGCATGGTACGGGACCATCCCGGGTTGCGGTGTGCGCTGCTGGAGAAGGAAACGGATCTCGGCACGCATCAGACCGGCCACAACAGCGGCGTGCTCCACTCCGGCATCTACTACAGGCCCGGGTCCGTGAAGGCACAGACCTGTGTCGCGGGCAAGGAGGCGCTGCTGGAGTTCTGCGACGAGCACGGCATCCACTACGACCTTTGCGGCAAGGTCATCGTCGCCACACGCCCCGAGGAACTGCCCCGCCTGGAGGAGCTGCATCGGCGGGCCGAGGCCAACGGCGTGGAAGGCGTGCGCGCCATCGGCCCCGAGGAGCTCCGGGAGATCGAGCCCCACTGCACCGGATTGCAGGCGCTCCATGCCCCATTCACCGGGATCATCGATTTCGGCGACGTGGCCCAGGCCTACGCGCGTCTCTTCGAAGCCGGCGGGGGAGCCATCCGGAAATCCTGTGAGGTCACCGGCATGGCACGGCTGCCGGGCGGGTTCGTCATCGAGACCTCGCGAGACGCCCTGGAGACCCGTAGCCTGATCAACTGTGCGGGACTGTTCGTCGACCGTGTGGCCGCCATGACCCCGGGGTTCGCGGCCAGCGTCCGCGGCGGCATCGACGAACCCGTGCGGATCGTTCCCTTCCGGGGCGAGTACCATCGGCTCAAACCGGAGAAGCAGGGGTTCGTCAAGGGCCTCGTCTATCCCGTGCCCGATCCCCAGTTCCCGTTTCTGGGTGTTCACTTCACTCCCACGGTGCACGGCCGCGTGGAGGTGGGACCCAACGCCGTCCTGGCGTTCGCGCGCCAGGGCTACCGCCAGAGCGACGTCAACCTGCGGGACTTGTACGAGATCTTCTCCTACGGCGGTTTCTGGGGCATGGCGCGAAAGCACTGGAAGACCTCCCTGCCGGAGCTTCGGCGCTCGTTCGACAAGCGCGCCTTCACCCGCGAGCTCCAGCGCCTCATTCCCGCCATCCAGTCGGAGGACCTGGTGTACAGCGGCGCGGGCGTGCGCGCCCAGGCGGTCTCGGCCAGCGGGAAGCTCGTGGATGATTTCGTCATCGCCGAGTCGGAGGGCGCCATCCACGTTCTCAACGCTCCGTCGCCCGGCGCCACCTCGTCGCTGGGAATCGCCGACACCATTTGCCGGACGGCGGCCCGAAGCTTCGCGCTGCAGGCCTCGTAAGCCCGCGCCCGGTCTTGAAACGACACCACAACATCGGTCATACCGCCCAAGGAGGTTGGTGAATGCTCATCCAATACAAGGGGCACAGTCCCAAGGTTTCGCCGGAGGCGTTTATCGCTCCCACCGCCGTGCTCATCGGCGACGTCACCGTGGAGGCCGGCGCGAGCATCTGGTTCGGCGCCGTGCTCCGCTCCGACGAGAATCAGAACCCCATCGTCATCGGCGCCAGGACCAGCATCCAGGACAACTGTGTGATTCACTCGGGCGAGGGCGCGGTGATCATCGAAGAGGACGTGACCGTGGGACACGCCGCCATCATGGAAGGCGCCACCATCCGGCGATCGGCCATCATCGGCATGAACTCGACGCTGCTGGAAGACACCGAGATCGGCGAGGAGTCGCTCATCGCCGCCGGCAGTGTGGTGGTGCCGCACACCCGGATTCCCGCGCGCTGCCTGGCGGCCGGCACGCCCGCGAGGGTCAAGAAGGAGATCAGCGGCGAGGCCCTCAACTGGATCAAGATGGGCTCCGCCACCTATACCGAGCTGTGCAGGAGCTACCTGGGCGGCGACTACAAGGTGGTGGGCTGACGCCGCGTTGCGGTTACGCCGGTAGCCTGTCCGCAACCGGCGTGTAAGGGCGACCCGCGGTCGCCCCTACCGGCGCTGGCACCGCGGGCAGTAGAAGACCCCGCGGTTTCCGAGGCCGATCCTCTTGATGGGGGTCTGGCACTGGTAGCAAGGCGCGCCCTTCCGGTCATAGACCCGCAGCCGCCACTGGAAGCCGCCGCGATGATCGTTGCCGTCGCGGTAGTCCGACACCGAGCTGCCGCGCCATCGGATGGCCTCGCGCAGCAGCTCGGGAATCTCGCGCACCAGCTCCGCGCTCAACGCCCTCGACACGCGGTGGCCGCGGCGCGTGGGACGAACCCCCAGACGAAAAAGGATCTCATTGACGTAAATATTGCCGAGCCCGCTGACGATCTGCTGGTCCAGCAGCAGGTCCCGGAGGCTCCTGCGGGACCGGTGCACCAACGGATAGAGGTAGTCCCCGGTGAAACGGCGGTCCAGCGGGTCCATCCCGAGCCTGGCAAACGG
>Ga0209020_1003344_pt1 | contig 11078 bp, 9 predicted proteins | sample PinacodermBB_FD_187298 | JGI IMG/M metagenome (GOLD analysis project Ga0209020, IMG submission 187298) | Host-associated microbial community of the marine sponge Aplysina aerophoba from Gulf of Piran - sponge pinacoderm, lysed by bead... | ecosystem: Host-associated > Porifera > Sponge >...
CGGCCTATGCAGCGGACAACGCGCCCGCCGGCATGAACGCGGCGGCCATGAGCAGCTTCCGCATGCTCGGCGACGCCGGCTATGTGCTCGGGCCGATCCTTCTGGGCGTCGTCGTGGACGCCAGCGGCGAACATGCCGCCCTCTACCTCGCCGCCGGCCTGCTTGTCGTGGCGGCGCTCGCATTTGCGGGTTTCGCCCGCGAAAGCCACCGTTTGTGAGCCCCGCCGAGTCGACCCGCATCAGCGGTCGGCAGTGGCTGATCGTCGTGACGGTGCAGTCCGTCACCCTGCTCTTCGGCATCACGCTCACCAGCGTCACCGTCATTCTGCCGCAGATGAAAGGGGCGCTGTCGGCGACCCAGGACCAGATTTCCTGGATCCTCACCCTCAACCTTGTCGCGGCGGCCGTCGCCACGCCGCTGACCGGCTGGCTTGCGGGAAAACTTGGCCAGCGCAACCTTCTGCTCGGCTCGGTGCTCGGTTTCACCGGCGCCTCCGTGTTGTGCGGTTTTGCCACATCGCTGGAGTCCCTGATCGCGCTCCGCATCGTTCAGGGCGCTTTCGGCGCGCCCATCTTCCCGCTCGGGCAGGCGATCCTGCTCGGCAGCTTCAGCCGGGAGCAACAACCGTTCGTTGTCATGATGTGGGGCGTCGGGGGCGTGTTCGGACCGATTCTCGGGCCGACTTTCGGCGGCATCGTCGGCGAACTGCTGGACTGGCGATGGGCCTTCTTCCTGATACTGCCGCTGGGCCTTGCGACCTGCATCCCGATCCTGCTGGCCATCGACCATCGCGAACGCGGCACCGCGCGGCGTTTCGACGCTGCCGGTTTCGTCATGATCGCGGTCGCCATCGGCGCCACGCAGCTCTTCTTCGACCGCGGCCAGCGCAACGACTGGTTCGACTCGCTCGAGATCGTCGTCCAGGCCGTGCTGGCGGCAGCGGGCTTCTATCTCTTCCTGGTCCATAGCTGGCTTGCACGCGCTCCGCTGTTCGCACCTGCCGCCTTCACGGATCGCAACTTCGTGCTCGGGCTCTTCTTCGCCTTCGCCATGGGCATGCTGCAATTCACGCCCATGGTCCTGTTTCCGCCGCTGCTGCAGGAGTTGCGCGGCTATCCGGAAGCGGTCGTCGGCTACCTGATCGCAACGCGCGGCCTCGGTAACCTGCTGAGTTTCCTCGTCGTCGCGCAGTTTACCCGCCATTCGCCGCGCCTCTGCCTCGCGACCGGCATGGTCATCCAGGCCTGTGCCGGGGTCTGGATGGGATCGCTCGACATCAATCTCCGGAGCGAGGACGTGTTCTGGTCGAACCTGATGCACGGCTTCGGCTTCGGCCTCTCCTATACGCCGCTCGCGATTCTGACCTTCTCCACCCTGCCGCCAGCCTATCTGACGCAGGGAAATGCAGTGTTCAGCCTCCTGCGGATGCTGGGCAGCAGCATCTTCATCTCGCTGACCCTGCTGCTGTTCGTGCACACGGCCGCCGAGACGAGAGTCGCCCTGACGAGTTTGGTCAGCATTTTCGACTTCGGCCTCGGCGCCCCCTGGCTCGCGCCGTTTGCCGACGCGGACGGAGCCGCCGATGTCGGCCGGCTCGACCGTGCCCTCTATCTCCAGTCCAGCATGGTCGGATATCTCAACACCTTCCACCTGCTGACCCTGGTGCCGCTTGTCGCTGCGCCGCTCGCATTCCTGTTCGCATCCCGGCGCACCAATGCGATTGCCGCAAGCAACCAGTCTTGATAGACCGGCGCACCCTTTATGTCGGAGCCCTGAATTCCATGGTCGAACGAGTGCGAGTCGGACGCAGCCAGGTCGCCGCCGAGCTGCACGCATTTGTCGAAAACGAGGTTCTGCCCGGTCTCGCCCTTGCGAGCGATGCCTTCTGGCGGGACTTCGATGCGCTGCTGCACGATCTTGCGCCCGTCAACCGGGACCTGCTCGCCAGCCGCGAGGCGCTGCAGGCGGAGATCGACGCCTGGCACAAGGCCCGCCGCGGGCAGCCTGTCGATCCGGACGCCTATCGGGCCTTCCTTGCCGAGATCGGCTACCTGGTGCCCGAGGGGCCCGATTTCAGCATCGAGACCTCTCATATCGACGAGGAAATCGCCCGCATGGCCGGCCCGCAGCTCGTCGTGCCGGTGACCAATGCCCGCTATGCCCTGAATGCGGCCAATGCCCGCTGGGGCAGCCTCTACGACGCGCTTTACGGCACCGACGCGATCCCGGAGGACGGCGGCGCAACCCGGGCCGGCGGCTATAACCCGGTGCGCGGCGACAAGGTCATCGCCTGGACCCGCGCCTTCCTGGACGAAGCGGCGCCGCTCGCCGCCGGTTCGCACAGCGATGTCCTCGCCTACCGAGTAGAGGGAAACGCCCTTGCGGCGGACCTGCCCAATGACGCCGTCGGCCTTGTCGATCCGGGCCTGTTCGTTGGCTACCGGGGCGACAAAGCGAAGCCCGAGGCGGTGCTGCTCCGGCACAACGGACTGCATATCGAGATTACGATCGACCGCGGCCACCCGGTGGGGCGCACCGACAAGGCCGGCGTTTCGGACGTGCTGCTGGAGTCGGCCGTCACCACCATCGTGGACTGCGAGGATTCGATCGCCGCTGTCGATGCCGAGGACAAGGTTCTCGCCTACCGGAACTGGCTCGGCCTTATCAAGGGCGACCTTGCCGCCAGCTTCGACAAGGAAGGCGGAGCGGTCGAGCGCCGCCTGAACCCGGACCGCCGCTATACCGGTCCCGACGGAGGCGAGGTCGTGCTGTCCGGACGGTCGCTCATGCTCTGCCGCAATGTCGGCCACCTGATGACCAACCCGGCGGTGCTGGACGGCGAGGGCCGGGAGGCGCCGGAGGGCATTCTCGACGCTGTCTTCACCTGCCTGATCGGCCTGCACGATCTCAAGGGCAACGGTGCGCTCGGCAACAGCCGGGCCGGTTCGATCTACATCGTCAAGCCGAAGATGCACGGGCCGGAGGAAGTCGCGTTCGCGGACACGCTCTTTGCCCGTGTCGAGGACATGCTGGGCCTGGAACGCTACCGCATCAAGATCGGCATCATGGACGAGGAGCGGCGGACTACCGTCAACCTCAAGGAGTGCATCCGCGCGGCGCGGCGCAGGGTCGCCTTCATCAATACGGGATTCCTCGACCGGACCGGCGACGAGATCCACACCTCGATGGAAGCGGGCCCGATGATCCGCAAGGCGGACATGAAGGCCGCGCCCTGGCTGCGCACCTACGAGGACTGGAATGTCGATACCGGTATTGCCTGCGGCCTGCGCGGCCGGGCCCAGATCGGCAAGGGCATGTGGGCGATGCCGGACCTGATGGCGGACATGCTGGAGCAGAAGATTGGCCACCCGATGGCCGGCGCCGACACCGCCTGGGTGCCGTCGCCCACCGCGGCGACGCTGCACGCAACTCACTACCACCGCGTCCGGGTCGAGGACCGCCAGGAAGCGGTCGCCGGCCGCGCGCGAGCCAGCCTCGGCGATATCCTGTCGATCCCGGTGGCGCCGCGCCCCAACTGGTCCCCGGAAGACATCCGCGCCGAACTGGAGAACAACGCCCAGGGCATACTCGGCTATGTCGTGCGCTGGGTGGACCAGGGCATCGGTTGCTCTAAGGTGCCCGACATCGACGATATCGGCCTGATGGAGGACCGCGCCACCTGCCGCATCTCCAGCCAGCACATGGCCAACTGGCTGCATCACGGCGTCTGCACCGAGGACGAGGTACAGGCGGTCATGCGCAAGATGGCGGCGGTGGTGGACCGGCAGAACGCCGGCGATCCTGCCTATACGCCGATGGCTCCCGCCTTCGACGGCCCCGCCTTCAATGCCGCTTGCGACCTCGTCTTCCAGGGCCGGGAACAGCCTTCGGGTTACACCGAGCCGGTACTCCACCGCCGTCGCGCCGAAGCCAAGCAGGTCGGCTGATGGCACGGCACAGGCTCGGGATCGGGTTGGGCACCTGGCCTGTCCGGCGCCGGACCCTACACTTCCCGTCCCAGAGCGAGAAAGCGTTCGCGGCGGGCTCGGCGCAGTGCGCTGCCTTCGATACCGTCGAGATCGCGGAAGGCTTCGTCCAAGGCCTCGCCGAGTGAGGCAATCGCCGCTTCGGGGTTGCGGTGCGCCCCGCCCAGCGGTTCCGCGACAACGCGGTCTATGACGCCCAGCCCCAGCAAGTCCGTCGCCGTCAGCTTGAGCGCCTCGGCCGCTTCGGGGCCGTGCTCGCTGCTGCGCCAGAGGATCGAGGCGCAACCCTCGGGAGAAATTACCGAATAGATCGCGTGCTCCATCATCAACACGCGGTCGGCGGACGCCAGAGCCACGGCTCCACCGGAGCCGCCCTCACCAATTACGGACGCGATATAGGGTACACGCAGTTCGAGGCCGATCTCGATGCAGCGCGCGATCGCCTCCGCCTGGCCCCGTTCCTCGGCCTCGACGCCGGGATAGGCGCCGGGCGTGTCCACGAAGGTCAACACCGGAATGTCGAACCGGTCGGCAAGGCGCATCAGGCGTTGCGCCTTGCGGTAGCCTTCGGGATGCGCCATGCCGAAATTATGCCGGCGGCGCGATTCGAGATCGGCGCCCTTTTCCTGCCCCAGCACCAGTACCGACCGGCCCCGGAATCTTCCGAGGCCGCCAATCACCGCCGCGTCGTCGCGAAACGCCCGGTCGCCCGAGAGCGGAAGGAATTCGTCGATCAGCTCTTTAACGAAATGCGTCAGGCGCGGACGCCCCGGATGGCGGGCCACCTGGACGCGCTGCCAGGGCGACAGCTTCGAGTAGGTCTGGACCAGCAGCTTTTCCGCCTTGGAGCGCAGCTCCGCGATTTCCTCGGCAATGTTGAGGTCGTCATTGCCGCTCAACTGGTTCAGCTCGTCGATCTTGGCTTCGAGCTCCAGGACCGGCCGTTCGAACTCCAGGGGCACCAGCATCAGGAATCGCTCCTCGACGCGAGCGGATGATGATCGAAAACGGCGCGCCGCAACTGCTCTTCCACCACATGGGTGTAGATCTGTGTCGTCGCAATATCGGCGTGGCCGAGCAATTGCTGAAGACTCCGCAAATCGGCCCCGCCTTCGAGCAGATGCGAGGCGAAAGCGTGGCGCATGACATGCGGCGACACCCGGGCGGGGTCCAGTCCCGCGCGAACCGCCAGTTCGTCGAGCAGCTGGCCGACCCGGCGCCGCGTCAGGTGGCCCTCCTTGCTGCGGGACGGGAACAGCCAGCGCGAGCGACGCCCGCCGACAAGATAACGATTACGCGCAGCGGTCCAGGCGTCGATGGAGGCGCGCGCATGGTCGCCGAGCGGGACGACCCGCTCGCGACCGCCCTTGCCCCGCACCGTCAACCAGCCGCGTCCGGGCGGCACGTCGGACATGACGAGGCCGACAAGCTCCGAGACGCGCAGCCCAGCGCCATAGAGCAGTTCCACGATGCAGCCGAGCCTGAGGCGCGCCGGCCCGTCATAACTTTCGATGGCCTCGATGATTGCGCCCAATTCCTCGATGCCGAGATGGCGCGGCAAGGGCCGGCCGATCTTGGGCGCATCGAGCCGGTCTGCGGGATTGTCGCCGCGATAGCCCTCCGCCGTGCAGAACAGGAAAAACTGGCGCAGCGCCGAACGACGCCGCGAAACGGTCCGGGGCGACCGGCCGGCCCTGAGCAGGCCGGCCAGGTAGCTTCTAAGGTCCGCCTCCCCGGCTGTCTCCAGGCCGCCGCCAAGTGTGGCTTGTGCATCTTCGAGGTCGCGGCGATAGGCAGAGACCGTGTTGGCGGCAGCCCCGCGCTCTACCACAAGCGCCTCCAGAAAGGCGTCGAGCGCGCATACGGTCACTGTGCCGCCTCGACCAGGCACTCGAACGCGTAGGCCCGCGCCTCTGCCGCCAGTCCGACGGCCGCCAGGGCCCGCACAATGGCAGTCGCGGTCGGCAGATCGGCCCGAGGCCGGCCGCCGGAAGCTATGACGGCATAAAGCACGGCTTCGCCGATCCGGCCGCCTCTGCCGGCGGCATCAAGCCCGCGCCATACCACCGGTGCGGGAAATTCGCCCTCTACGCCTTCGAGATCAGTCAACAGGGTGTTCCAGTCGTCCGGCCGCACGGGCTCGCCCACCGCCTCCATCAGCGCAAACACCGTGATGGCGCGGGGATAGGGAGGCTCGCCACCGCCCGCCTCCAACCAGCGTCTGAGACCGTCCTCCGCCCACGATACGGTGTCGCCGACGTCGGCGAGCTTCATCAGCGGCCAGGCGAGAACCGCGGGCTTGCTGTCCGCTTCGAGGGTCTCTCCCCGTTTCACCGCGGCGACATACCAGCGCTCCGCAATATCGAAGCGTCCTGCCGCAAGCGCGGCAAGGACGGTCGTCACCGTATGCGGCGCCAGTTCGGATGACGGAATCACCGGGCCGGCATAGTCGACGGTCGCGGCCGCCACGGGCGCCAACAGGCCCGCCGAGAGCGCATCCTCCCAAAGCAGCACCAGCGCTTCCATCTTCTTGTGCGGGTCCGTCGCCTCGACCGCATCGCGCGCAAGCAAAGCACGGGGATGTCCGGCGTCGGCGGCCCGGAGATACCGGGCAAGCAGGGCTTTCGGTGCGATCAGGCCGTTCCGGGCGGCTTCCTCCGCATCTGCTTCCGTGCGGACGAGGCCCGCACGCGCACGCACAGCCACAGGGTCGCTGCGGAGGCTCCATACCTCCGGCGGCGCTTCATCGAGCCAGGCCAGCATCGCCACATTAAGCGGAGTGATCGGGCCGTCGTCGGGCAGCGCGGGCGCACTGTCGCCAGTTGCACCCATCGCACGCAGCATCAAGCCCTCGAACAGCGGGTCGCCGTCCGCATCCACTTCGCGGAGAATGTCGAGAATGAGTTGCGCCCGGTCCAGATTACCCGCCCTTGCGGCGCAAAATGCGGCCGCGCGCTGTACATAGGTTGCGGGCGCGCGCGCCATTTCCGCGTCCGCCGCAGTGCAGGCTGCATCCAGGTCGCCCGACGCCAGTGCCGGATCGACCGGCTCGGATCGGGCCATGGCAGCAGGCGCCTCAAGGCCGGCCGCCCCGGCCACCAGCGACGCCTCCCGGTCGCGGCCCAGATTCCGTAGTTGACGCACCCGCAATGGCACCAGGCGCGGCCCCTCGCCCTCCGGCGGCGCTGCGCCGGCTGCCAGAACCCGGAACAAAACACCCCGCAGCACCGGCGACGCAACGGTTTGCGGCAACCCTTCGAGCAGGCGGGCGATCGCCTCTTTCGAACTCCCGCGCCATAGCGGCAGGCCGAATCCGCCCTCAAATCCCGGCAGGCCGGCCGAATCGGGGTCGCTCGGCTCGGCCGGCGCGCTCAGGACGGTTTGCGGCGCCAGCGTTTCCGGTTGCTGCGGCTGGCGTTCCGGCTCCGGACTCGTCTCCGCCGCGGACGGGGGAGCAGCCGGGATGAGCCGGATCGGCGCGCGCTTCTCGGCGGCCCCGGCCGCTGCGGCAACAAAAACCGCAGCGAGCCCGCAAATCAGGGCCCTAGCGAGGGAAACGGTCATCCGGCAACACTTTCTCCACCGCCGCTTCAGGCGGAGGCGATTCGACGAAACCGAAATACAGCAACCCGGCCACCACCGCCGCGCCAAGAAGCCCGACCAACACGTTCAGGACCAGTCTGCGAGCGTCCATAGCCCTTCCTCGATTTCGCCTTCCGGGGTGGCGGTCCGGCGCTCATTCCCGATAATGCGATTCTAGCGAAAGTCGTTCAAAGGCGCGAATGCGGCAAAATCGAGGCTTTGCTTCCTGCCACGCGCGCCCATATCCCGGGAATGCCCCGTATGAGCTTCAACAGAACTGTCGCACTGATCGGCATGATGGGCGCCGGCAAGACCAAGGTCGGCCGCTTGCTGGCGCAACGCCAGGGTCTGAAATTCATCGACGCCGACACCGAAATCCAGGAAGCGGCCGGCTGTTCCATCGAGGACATTTTCGAGACACAGGGCGAGGCTGCCTTCCGCGAGGGCGAGCGCAAGGTTATCGCACGGCTGTTAGACGGGCCGGTGCATGTGCTCGCCACCGGCGGCGGCGCCTTCCAGAACCCCTCGACGCGCGCCGTCATCGGCAAGCGCGCGGTTTCGGTCTGGCTGAAGGCGGACTTCGATGTGCTCTGGGAGCGCGTGTCGCGGCGGGCCAACCGTCCGATGCTCAAGACGCCTGATCCCCGGCGCACCCTCGCCGACCTGATCGAGAAACGCTATCCGGTCTATGCACTCGCCGATCTGACGGTAGTCAGCGAGGGAGGGCCGGTCGAAGAGACCGTTGCGCGGGTGGAAGACGCGCTGCGCGGCGCGGGCTACGTCGCCGGCAAGGGCGCGGAGGCCGGCGCATGACCGGGGTACGGAAAATCGAGGTAGGCCTCGGGGAGCGCAGCTACGACATCGTCGCCGGGCCGGGCCTGATGGAACGCGCGGAGGACTATCTGCTGCCGGTACTTCGGCGCCGCCATGTGGCGGTCGTCACGGACGAAAATGTCGCCGCGCACCATCTTGCGCGGCTGACGGCCGGGCTCGATGCGGCGGACATCGCTTTCACGCCCATCGTGCTTCCGCCCGGCGAGGCGACCAAATCTTTCCGCCATCTGGAAGACCTGTTGAACCGGCTGCTGAGCGCCGGCCTCGACCGGGGCGGCTGCATCGTCGCGCTCGGCGGCGGCGTGGTGGGCGACCTTGCGGGCTTCGCGGCAGCCATCCTGCTGCGCGGCATCGACTATGTGCAGATACCGACCACCCTGCTCGCGCAGGTGGACAGCGCCGTCGGCGGCAAGACCGCCATAGACGCGCCGCAGGGCAAGAACCTGGTCGGCGCCTTCCATCAGCCGCGCCTCGTGCTCGCCGACACGACATCGCTTTCGACCCTGCCCGACCGCGAACTTCGGGCGGGTTACGCGGAGATCGTGAAATACGGTTTGATCGACCGTCCCGACTTTTTCGGCTGGCTGGAGGACAACGGCGCGCGCGTGCTCGCCCGCGAGGACGACGCGCTCGCCCACGCTGTCGCCGTCAGCTGCGAGGCGAAGGCCGATGTCGTTGCGGCCGACGAACGCGAGGCGGGGCGCCGCGCCCTGCTCAATCTGGGCCACACTTTCGGGCACGCCTTCGAGGCGGAAGCCGGATTCGGCGATGCGCTGCTCCACGGCGAGGCGGTCTCGCTCGGCATGGTCATGGCATTCCGCATGTCGGTAAGGCTCGGGCTCTGCCCGGAGGAGGACCTGGCGAGGATGCGGTCGCATCTCGCGGGCGCAGACCTGCCCGTGGACCCGCCCGGCGCCAACGCCTCTTCGGGCCGCCGCGACGCGCTGGTCGAGCGGATGCGCCGCGACAAGAAGGCCGAAGCAGGACGCATCGTGCTTGTGCTGGTTCGCGGTATCGGCCGCGCCTTCGTCCACCGCGAAGTCGGGGAGGACGTGCTGGCCGCCCTGCTCGACGAGGCGCTTGCGCCATGACGGTCGAATTCTGGATCGTCATCGCCGCCATAGTGGCACTGCTGGTGCTCTCGGCATTCTTTTCCGGGTCCGAGACGGCCCTCACCGCGGTCAGCAGCGCGCGCATGCACCACCGCGCGCGCCGGGGAGACGCGCGCGCCGCGGCCGTGCGCCGCCTGCGCGCCGACCGCGAAGGGCTGATCGCGGCGATCCTGCTCGGCAACAACCTGGTCAACATCCTGGCCGCCTCGCTGGCGACGAGCCTGCTGATCGGCCTGTTCGGGGAGGCCGGGGTCGCCTATGCGACCGTCGCGATGACCTTGCTGATCCTGGTCTTCGCGGAGGTGCTGCCCAAGACCTACGCCTTCAACCGCGCCGACCAGGTCGCACCCGCCGTGGCGCCGGCAGTAGGCTTGCTTGTCCGGGTGTTTGGACCGCCGGCGCTAACCGTCCAGTGGGTCGTGCGCGGCATACTTCGCCTCTTCGGCATTGCGAAAGACCCGCCGGGCGGGTCCGAGGAGCACGAGGAAGAACTCAGGGGCGCCATCGAACTGCATCGCGGCGAGGGCGAGGAAATCCGCGACGAGCGGCGGATGCTGCGCAGCGTGCTGGACCTCGGCGATGTGTCGGTCGGCGAGGTGATGACCCACCGGCGCAACATGGCGATGGTGGACCTCTCCCTGCCGCCGGACGATATCGTCGTGCAGGTGCTGGCCAGCCCGTACACCCGCTTGCCGCTCTGGCGGGACGACTCCGACAACATTGTGGGCGTGCTGCATGCCAAGGCCGTTCTGCGGGCGTTGCACGAAACCGGCGCGGCGAGCCTCGACGCGGCTGCGCTCGCGGCCAGGCCATGGTTCATCCCCGACCAGACCACCCTGCTCGACCAGCTGCACGCCTTTCGGCGCCGGCGGGAGCATTTCGCCCTTGTCGTGGACGAATACGGCGCGCTGATGGGACTGGTGACGCTTGAAGACATTCTGGAGGAAATCGTCGGCGACATCGCCGACGAGCACGACATTGCCGTGCCGGGTGTGCGCGCCGAACCGGACGGCTCCTATGTCTGCAGCGGCGGCGTGACCATCCGGGACCTCAACCGCGAATTCGAATGGTCGCTTCCCGACCAGGACGCCACCACCATCGCAGGCCTGATGCTGCGCGAGTCGCGGCGCATCCCCACACCCGGCCAGGCATTCGATGTCCACGGATTCCGTTTCGAGGTGCTGCGCCGCAACCGCCAGCAGATTGCGACCATCCGCATCACACCGCCCCGACGGTGACGACAGGGCGGCGGCGGGGGCTATAATCGGCGCGATTTCGAGGGAGGGCCCCATGGCCGAGCGCGAATACTGCACCGTCGAGCGCGACGGGCGCCTGTTGATCATCACCCTAAACCGTCCGGAGCGCTATAACGCGCTGCATTTCCCGGCGCATTTCGAGTTGGCGGAAGTCTGGGACGAGTTCGCCGCCGACCCCGAGCTTTGGGTCGCCATCGTCACCGGGGCTGGCGACAGGGCGTTCTGCGCCGGCAACGACCTGCGCTTCCAGGCCGAGGGCAATATCCGCAAGCGCTGTCCGACCGGTTTTGCCGGCCTCACCGACCGT
>Ga0209020_1003367_pt1 | contig 11014 bp, 10 predicted proteins | sample PinacodermBB_FD_187298 | JGI IMG/M metagenome (GOLD analysis project Ga0209020, IMG submission 187298) | Host-associated microbial community of the marine sponge Aplysina aerophoba from Gulf of Piran - sponge pinacoderm, lysed by bead... | ecosystem: Host-associated > Porifera > Sponge >...
CCCTCCCCCAGTCCCCCACGTTCGACGCACCACCCGGCGTCTACACCACCATCACCGTCGGCGCGACCCACGCCTGCGCCCTGACCGAAGACGGCGAAGCCGTGTGCTGGGACATCGAGAGCGCCACTGTCTGGGACACCCCACTTGGTTCGTACACCTTCATTGAGGCTGTCAACGACACCACCTGCGCCACCACCCACGAGGGCGAGATCGTGTGCTGGACACGAGGTGGGGGAGCGATCCCCGAGGGGGATCCAGACCCTACTAGAGGTGCGCCTGCAGGCCGCTACACTGCGATCAGTTGGGCCTCCGTTTACTCCTGCGCCCTCACCGCAGAAGGAGAGGCGCTCTGCTGGGGTTGGGAAAGTCGGTCGGACGAACTGGGAGACACGGAAGAACTCACCTTTCCTGATGTTCCGCCCGGGGATTACATGGCGATTGCCGCTCGCTACGCCTTCTATGGCTGGGCCGAGGAGCATTGGACGGTGTGTGCTCTCGTCGGCACAGAAGGAGCTGTCTGTTGGAGCAGGGGAAGGTCCCACGCAACTGTGTTTCCGCTGTCGACCTGGTCTCTCGAAGGGCACTACACCTCCGTTGGGGTGTCGGGCAGTGGGTTCTGCGGCCTCAGAGTCACAGGTGAAATCAAGGGCTGTGGCCTGCCCAAGGTTGATGGTGCGCCCCGCTATGTTGCCGTCAGTCCAGGCGAGAACCACGTTTGCGCGGTCACCGATGCCGGCCATCTGGAGTGCTGGACTCACGGGAGCGGTTGGTTCGGGCAGGGGAAGGTCTACGTGATGAATCCCCCTGCGCCCTCTTCTCGCCGGTATGTCACCGTGGGCATGGGGCGGGGATACGGCTGTGCCCTCTCCGATGCCGGTGAGGCCGTCTGCTGGGGGACCACCATCAACAAGGTCATCCCGCCCGCTCCTCCGCCTGGCCGGTACGTTTCTGTTGGCGATGGCCTCGGCCACACATGCGCACTCACGGAGGATGGTCAAATTGCCTGTTGGGGATGGAACACCTTTGGGCAGTTGGTGGTCCCCGAGGGGCGGTACACAGGAATCAGCGCGGGAAACGTCAGTACGTGCGCGCTCACTTCAGGTGGAGGGGCTGTCTGCTGGGGATTTACCTCCCTGGGACGCTTCCCCACATCTAACCGATATGTGGATGTCAGTGCTGGTGACTGGGGTGAAGCGTGCGCCCTCACCGAGGCTGGCGAAGTGGTCTGTTCGGCGGGCATCGGTGAGGCGCCTTCCGGCCCGTTCGTCGCTATCGGCCTTCGTGGGTACGGCCGTGCTTGTGCCCTCGCCGAAGACGGTGAAGCTGTTTGCTGGGTCAAGGGTGGAGACGGGCAGGCCAGCCCATCGGCCCACGCCTATGCCACGGTGACTCTCCACAGCGCCGCGATTTCCGGTCGCACGAGCTTTGACTGCATTACCACCGGCGGCGGCGACATCGAGTGCGAGGGTACGGAGGGCTTCGGTCGACTGGACCTGCCAGAGGGTCGCTACGTGGCTATCAGCGACGGTGCCCTCCATGGCTGTGCGCTTACGGAGGCTGGCGAAGCGCGGTGCTGGGGGTATTTCACCCAGAATCTCAAGGAAGGAACGGGCTATGGACCAGCTCCCCAGCCCTCCGGTAGATACAAGGCGATCAACTCCAGCATGTTTCGCACCTGCGCTGTCACGGTGGCCGGAGAAGTAGTCTGCTGGGGGGACGTGGATTTCGACGAGCCCCCTCTCATTCCTCCTTACTGAGGCCGATGTCTCCCAACTCTCCCCCGCGCCCACCCCAGCGCGACGCTCGCCCCCACCGCCAGCGCCCCCGCCCCCACGTTGAAGAGGATGTCCCACGGGTCGAAGACGCGGTTGGGCACGACCAATTGCAGGCATTCGTCGAGGAGGCCCAGCGCTGACGTCGCGAGGATGGCGACGACCGCCGGCGCGGGGACGCGCCGGCCCTGGCGGGCGCGCTCGGCCAGCGCTGCGTAGACGAACACTGCCAGCACCCCGTACTCGATCAGGTGCGAACGCTCCTCCAGGACCCCCACCGGCAGGAACACCAGCAGATAGACCGCCACAATCCCCAGCGCCACTGCGATGTCCAGCCGCACCCCCAGCGCGACCGCGGTCGCGCCAACGAGGAGCATCCCCAGCAAGAAGAGCGCGCCGCCGAGCGTTTCCTCCAGTGCGGGAACGTCGCGCAGCGCCTCGGGCAACTGGCCGCCGACCCACAGCGAGGAGGCTATCGCGGCCACGACCACGAGCGTCCACAGCCACAGCCACCTCTCCCGCGTCGAGGAGAACAGGGACATGGCGGAACTATAGGGACTGCCATCAGCGCACCGACCTTCCCCACAACGGCCCCCCTTCGCCCCCGAACTCCTTGTGGGGCCACCCCCCATTCAGTACCGTTAGCCGCAATAGGGCGCATGACGCGCAAAGGCGCGTGCGCCCGCTCCGGGAGGCGCGACGTGCACGATCTGGTTATCCGCAACGGCACCATTGTCGACGGGACGGGGGAGGCCCCCTTCCAGGGCGATATCGCCATCGACGACGGCAAGATCTCCGCCATCGGCCGCATCGAGGCCGACGGCCGGGAGACTATCGACGCGACTGGCATGGTCGTCGCGCCCGGCTTTGTCGATATCCACACCCACTTCGACGGCCAGATCACCTGGGACCCGCTGCTCACGCCTTCGTGCTGGCACGGCGTCACCACCGTCGTCATGGGCAACTGCGGCGTCGGCTTCGCCCCCGCCGCCCCCAACCGCCACGAGTGGCTTATCGGCCTCATGGAGGGCGTCGAGGACATCCCCGGCACCGCCCTCTCCGCGGGCATGCAGTGGAACTGGGAGACGTTCCCCGAGTACCTCGACTACCTCGACACCCTGCCCAAGGCCCTCGACGTCGGCACGCAGGTGCCCCACGGCGCCGTCCGCGCCTACGTCATGGGCGAACGCGGGGCCATGAACGAGCCCGCCAACCCCGAGGACATCTACGAGATGAAGCAGCTCGTGCGCGAAGGCATCGAGGCCGGCGCGCTCGGCGTCTCCACCTCCCGCACCATCGTCCACCGCGCCATCGACGGCGTGAACGTCCCCGGCACCTTCGCCGAGGAGGACGAGATGATGGCCTTCGGCGAGGCCCTCTCTGAAGCCGGAACCGGCGTCTTCGAGCTCGCCCCCGCCGGCGTCACGGGAGACGACATGAACCTCCCCGACCTCGAGGTCGCCTGGATGCGGCGCGTCTCAGCCGCCACCGGCCGCCCCATCACCTTCGCCCTCGTTCAGCTCGACGCGGAACCCGACCACTGGAAGCGCATGTTCGACCTCTCCGAGGAGGCCGTCGCCGAGGGCGCCGACCTCTACCCGCAGGTCACCGCCCGCGCCCCGGGCGTACTGCTCGGCCTCCAGACCAACCACCCCTGGGTGAACGCCCAGACGTTCCAGGAGATCAGCGGCCACTACAAGCTTGGCGACGGCGACGCGCACCACCTCCGCCGCACCCCGATAGAGGAGATCGCCGCGGAGATGAGCAAGCCCGAGGTCAAGGCGAAGCTCATGGCCGAGCTTGGCGAAGCGCGCCAGGACATCGCCTTCATCGACCTCGCCCGCGTCTTCCCGCTGGAGGAGCCACTCGATTACGAGCCCTCCAGGGAGGATAGCGTCGCCGCCATGGCCGAGCGCGATGGCCGCGACCCCTACGACCTGCTCTACGACCTGATGCTGGGGGACGAGGGCAAGCGCATGTTCTTCGCCCCCACCCTCAACTACACCGAGTTCGACTACGAGGTCGTGCGCAAGATGCTGACGCACCCCCGCGCCGCCCTCGGCCTCGACGATGCCGGCGCGCACTGCGGCGTTATCTGCGATGCGAGCATGCCAACGTTCATGCTCACGCACTGGGCCCGCGACCGCTCCCGCGGCGAGGGTCTGCCCCTCGAGTTCGTGGTCAAGAAGATGACGCAGGACACGGCGGGCCTCTATGGCCTGAACGACCGCGGCGTCCTCCGGCCCGGCATGAAGGGCGACGTCAACGTCATCGACCTGGAGCGCCTCCAACTGCGCGCTCCCGAGCTCGCCCACGACCTCCCCGCCGATGGCCGCCGCCTTATCCAGAAGTCCGATGGCTTCATCGCCACGATCGTCAGCGGCGAGGTCATCATGCGCGACGGCGAGGACACCGGCGCTCGCCCCGGCAAGCTCGTCCGTGGCGAGCAGCAGCCCGTCGGCGTCGCCTAGACGCCACACGTTCGTCCGGCACCTCAGCGAGGCCCACCGCTCCGGGCCTCGTCGCGTGTAGGCGTACCTGCGCCCCCGTAATTCTGCTTGGGGCAAAGGTATCCTTGTATCAGAATTGAGACATGCATCAAGAGAGCCAACCCTGCACCCTGCTTGAACCGCCCTCGATGTCGTCCCGGTTTGTAGAACGGTTCCATATGCGGTACCGTTCATCCCGAAAGGGTGCTGGTCATGTCGGAAAGAGCGCGTGCGACGAAAGCAGGGGTCGGTAGTGCCGGCAGGTTGGTCCGGGCAACTGCGGGCCCTCAAGCGCCGTCGCAACAACGTCTCTGCCGCGGAGCTGGACGTCCTGCTCAGGAGGGTGGGATTCACATCAAGGCAACGAGGCACGAGTCACAAGGTGTACACCCACCCGCGGCTCGTGCGGATTCTCAGCATTCCCCAGCGCGCCAGAGCCGTCCGCGCCCCGTACGTCGACCAGACCGTGAAAGCCATTCGGGAGGTTACCGATGAGGATTGAAGAGTACCTGCAGGCCCCATACCACTTCCGGCTGCAGCACCTGGATGATGGTGACGGCCCCTACTGGTTCGCAACGGTCGAGGAGCTTCCCGGGTGCATGTCCGACGGAGAGACAGAAGCCGAGGCGATGGACAGTGTCCGCGATGCCATGGCCGGCTGGATCATGGCTGCCATCGAGGAGGGTCGGGCTGTGCCCGCGCCTTCGGCGGAACCCGAGTACAGCGGTCAGTTCCGCGTGCGTCTCCCGGCCGAGCTCCACGCGGCCCTGGCACGGGGTGCTGATCGGCAGGGAACGAGCCTCAACCAGCTTGTCGTTGGGCTGCTGGCGGGGGGGATTGGCTGGGGTGCCGGGGTGGCGGGGTCGGCCGGCCTGGGCGCCCCCTCGTACGCCGCCGAACCGAGGCTCAGGGCGCTGGCCGAGGACCAGGCTCCCTACGGGGAGTAAGTGCGTCCCCCATCCCCTCGGGCGGGGTAGCCCTAGCCTCCAGACGCGGAGCCGCGCCCGCTGGAAGCTCCCGCCGGCCCGCTCCGAGCCCGATGGCATCGGTCGCCTGAGCGTTCTCGCGCCTGCCTGCGACACGTACCAACCTCAACTGCGAAAGGACCTGTCATGACCGTCACTCCCATCAACCCCGAATCGCTCCATCGCAATCCCGCGTTCTCGCAGGCCATCGCCATCGATGGCCCCCACCGCACGGTCTACGTCGGTGGCCAGAACGCCGTCGACGTGGACGGAAACGTTGTCGGACGGGACGACGTGGCGGCCCAGGCCGGGCAGGTGGCCCGCAACCTCCAGGCCGCCCTCGAGGCGGCGGGCGCGACGATGGACGATGTCGTGAAGCTGACGGTCTACCTCGTGGAGCCGAACTCCGCCTTCCCCGCCTACGAAACGTTCCAGCGCGTCTGGGGCATGCCTGCCAACCCTCCCACGATCAGCCTTCTCTACGTCTCCGGCCTCTTCCAGCCCGACTTCCTGCTGGAGGTAGACGCCGTGGCGGTCCTCCCGCGTATCCCCTAGTCGCTTCACGCGCGGTATGCTTAGCCTCCAGACGCGGAGCCGCGCCCGCTGGGGCGGAGCGTGTCGCCACTCGACGCAGGGGAGAGCCGGATGACCGAGACAATGTACAAGGACATGATCGAGGCTGTTGCCGAGTGCCCGGTGAAGCTGGACGACATCGACCTCTTCAAGGCCGGCCAGCAAGAGCACTGGTTCGACTCCTACAAGATCCTCCATGAGGAAGCGCCCGTCATGCGCATCCCGGGCGAGGGCACGACCCCCGACACCGACGGCTTCATCATCACGAAGTACGACGACATCGCGATGATCATCCGCGACCCCTACACGTTCCCCCAGCCCTCCTACGCGGGGGCCGGCCTCGAGGTGGAGGAAGAGGACGACCACTCCGTCCTGCTCGATGCGATGTCCCGCAACACCCTCCGCCCCAACATGGAGCTGCACAAGCAGCACCGCATCCAGCTCACCGACCCCTGGGTTGGCGCGACCGGCGCCCCGCGCCATCGCCCCATGGTCACCCGCTTCGTCGACGAGCTCATCGACAACTGGATCGACCGTGAGCCCGCCGAGATCGACTTCGTCGAGGAGTTTGCCGCCCCGCTCCCCCAGATGGTGATGACCACCATCCTCGGCTTCCCCTTCGAGGACATGCCCCAGCTCCGCATCTGGGGTCAGGCGCAGGTGCGCCGTTTCGTCTACGGCAAGGGCCACCGCAACCTCATGAGCCCCGAGGAAGAGGCGGACAACGCCCGCGACCTCGGCAACTTTATGCAGTACGTCCAGGCCCACGTCACGAAGAAGCGCCAGGACCCTCAGGACGACATGACGAGCTTCCTCACCCAGGTCGAGTACATGGGCCGCAAGCTCACGGACTCCGAGGTCGTTGGCGTCGTCTTCGGCATGCACATCGGCGGGCTGGAGACGACCCAGTACGCCATCGCCGCCGAGGCCGAGCTCCTCGGCCGCGAGCCCGAGCTCTGGGACACGATCAAGGCCGACCGTTCGAAGATCCGCTTCTTCGTTGAGGAGGGCATGCGCATCCAGGCTCCGACCCAGGGCCTCTCCACCCGCATGACCGCCAGGGACGTTGAGCTGCGCGGCGTCAACATCCCCAAGGGCTCCATCCTTCACCTCCGCTACGGGGCCGCGAACCACGACCCGGAGGAGTTCCCCTGTCCGGCCGAAGTCGACCTCTCCCGGGCGAACACGGGCCGCCACATGACGTTCTCGCAGGGCATCCGCGTCTGCCCCGGGGCCGGCATCTCGCGCCTCGAGCAGAACATCGCCTGGGAGCGCCTCTTCGAGCGGCTCGACGGCATCTCCTTCACCCCTGGCAAGAACGACTTCCGCCACCAGCCCGGCATCATGCTGGGCCTGTGGGACCTGAACCTCAACTTCGAGAAGGCGAAGTAGCCAGCGAGGAAGCCCGTGGCCGAATCCGATTCCGTACAGGAGCTTGCGCGACTCGCCCGCGAGGCGGCCCGGATGCGCTGGGGGCCCGAAGATACCGGCGCCGCTCCGACCCTGCCCGGCAAGGCGAAACACCCGGACCAGGTCGATCCCGAGCGCATGTCGGGTGACGAGGAACGGGAAGTGCTCAAGGCCCTCGACCCCTTCTGGACGCGCGGCATCGTCAAGCCGAAGGACGGGGAAGGCTAGCGAGCGCCGCTAGCCCCACTCCAGCGCCAGCTCGTCGCCGAAGAAGCCCGCGAGTCGCTCCGCCTCCCCCTCCGCCCCATCCCGTACCCAGCTCGCAACCTCCCCGAACGGCTCGATGCGAACGCTCAGCGCGCCGCCCGCCCGCTTGTGCAACCACACCCCTTCGATGCGCCCGTCGACCAGCAGGACCGGCGAGATCCAGCCCTGTGGACGGTGCACGCGGGCCTTGTGCTCTGGCGCGAGGATGGCTGGCACGTCCCTTGCCGAGCCGATCACGTTCGGGTCGAACGCAGGCAGCAGGCGTACGGCCCCTCGGCGTTCGGCGCTCGCGATGTCGGCAACCTGCTCCCTGAGCGCCCAGTGCGGCTCTCCCTCGACCTCGACCTCCACGGCCTCCTCGCCGAGCGCGCGCAGGTAACGCGTTGCCTGCGCCGGGCGGCGGGGCCCCCACCAGCGTGAGTATTCCGCTGCCGTGGCGGGGCCGTAGGCCCCCAGGTACCGGCGCGTCACCTCCGCGATCGCCTCTTCGGGGGAAGGCCCCGCTGTGGCGCCGAGCCATGCTCCTGGGCTGACGAAGGTCACGTTTCGTCCCTGGTTTGGCCCGAAGCACAGACTCCCGCGGAACGAGGCCGGCTTCAGATAGGCGCCCCAGCTATCCGCCAGTTTCTCGCCGAGCGCCGGCGACCCCGCCGCTGCTGCTACCGCCTCAGCAAGTTCGTCCCGCGTGAGCCCTTCGCCGCCGAGCACCTCGCGTACGGTATCGAGGAGCAGGTCCAGCTCCTCGCGGGTAATCTTGAAACCGCGCAGCCAGGCGCCCTTCAGGTAGTGGTCGTAGGTGTCGAGCGCGGCCTGCCAGAGGCCGTATTCGGAAGCGGGCAGCAGGTGCAGCGTCCCCCGCATCGCCCACGTCTTCACAAGGCTGCGGTGCTGCCACAGCTCCGCGTCGAGTTCACCCGGTTGCAGTCCCTCGACGCGCGCCCAGACGGCCAGCTCAGCCGAAGAGAGCACCTGCCCGTGCAACCCGCCAATCGTGGCCACCACCCCCAGCAGCTCTTCCCGCGGCCGGCGCGAGACAAGCTGCTGCCGCTCCATGCGCCAGGCGAGCACGTTCGCCCAGCTCAGCTCCGGCTGTCCGGCTATTGCTCCGCTCCGAAACGGGCGGGGTCGAACGGCGTCAGGTCGACCTCGCTGCTGCGCCCCTCCGTAATCAGCTCCGCCAGGGCTTCGCCAGTGGCCAGCGAGAGGATGATGCCCTTGCGGCCGTGACCCGTGGCCACGTACGCCCCTTCCCGCCCCGGCGCTGCCCCGATGAGCGGCAGGCCATCCCCCGAGACGGGGCGCAGGCACGCCGTCTGGTTGACCACCCGCATGGAACCGAGCTTCGAGGTGTACCGCGCCAGTGTCGAGAGGATGTCGTCCCGTGCCGCCTCCGTCGTCTCCTGGTCGAACCCTGCCTCCTCCTCGGTAGCGCCCACGTGGACGAGCCCCGTGGGCCGCGTAACCACGTAGTGGCCGTGCATGTCGGAGAAGCCGCCCGGCGGCGGCTCGACCGAGGGTTCGAGGTGCACGATCTGGCCCTTGAGGGGCCGCACGGGTATCGGCAGGTCCAGCCAGGCGGCGGCCCGCATCGACCACGGCCCCATTGCGAGGACCGTCGTATCGGCCGTCACGACACCGTCTGCCAGCTCGACGCCGGCAATGTAGTCCTCGCCGCCCACAAGCCCTACCGCCCGTCCCATGCGCAACGAGGCGCCCATGCTCTTGGCGCTCTCGAGCAGCCGCTCGGTAAATTTGGCCGAGTCGATCTGCGCCGTGGGCTGGGCGAGACCTCCCGCCACCGGCTGGTCAAGCCAGGGGCAGCGTTCGGCGATCTCCTCCCGCGGGATCGGCTCCGCACTCAGTTCCGCCGCCCGCGCATGGAGGTGAGCGGCCTCGTCCTCGTTTTCTGCGGCGAGGCAGGTCGTGTATGGCGTGTAGTCGTAGGTTCCGGGCCCGTCCAGCAGCTCGGCCACCGTCTTGTGAAGCGACACGCTTCTCCTGAGCAGGGGCGGGAGAGCCCCTGTTTCGTCATCGTCGTGAGGCAGGCCGGGGGAGAGTAGGCCCGCCGACTTCCCGCTCGCCCCGTGCGCGACCTCCGTGCCCTCGATCACCAGCGGTTCCACGCCTCGCTGGGCGAGAAAGTACGCGATCGCCACGCCAATAACGCCTCCGCCCACGATCGCGACGTCAACGTGCTGGTTTGGGGCCATTCCCTGCAGCCTCCGCGCGGAGTCTGTCACGGCGCGCGGGGTCGCGACAATTCAGGGGTTTCTGCAAAGAGAGGAGCCAGGGCGTTCGCCCTGGCTCCTCAGTGTTGGCCTGACCTCAGACCGAGGTGCTACTCCAGATCCACTTCCACCGTTACCGGGCTGCCCTGGTAGAAGTTCCCGCTGCTGCTCAAGGCAGAGAGGTCGATGGGAGTGTTGAAGGTCGTCCAGCCAGCCCCCTGGGGGCGGGTGCTCACGAAGTGGCTTCCGGTTCGCACCGAACGCCACACGGTCACGTCGATGTTCACCGTCGCGCCGCCTCCGATGTCGACCGTGATCGGAACGGGACTGCCCTGGTAGAAGTTCCCGCTGCTGCTCAGAGCAGAGAGGTCGACGGGCGTGTTATGCGTGGTCCAACTCGCGCCAGCCGGCCGCGTGCTCACAAAGATGTTGTTGGTTCGAAGCGACTGCCACACCGTCACGTCGACGCTGACGCTCGCTGGGCCCTCCGGCGCCAGCGTCAGGTTCAGCGTGTGCACTGCGGATGATGCCGACCAGGTGCCCACCTGCGTTACCGCCCGGCCGCCAACCGTGAAGCGCACTTCGGCGCCGTCCGTTCCGCAGCCAGCCTTCTGGCTTGCGTGCGAGACCGTGACCCAGTACCTGGTGACCGATTCGCCGGCCCGGCGGAACGTTGTGCCAGGAGTGTTGTCGCAAACCTGGTCGCCGACGTAAGACTCGACCGCGAGGTTGGCGGCTACGACGCCGTCTGCGGATGTCACGGTGCCCGTGAAGGCCACTGGTGGGCTGCCGGGTCCCTGCGCGGACGCTCCCGCGATGACGGACAGGGTCAGGGACGCGGCAATCACCGCGATGATCCAGGGCTTCAGGCTTTTCATGGGGCTCCGCTCCTCGATTTCGAATTGGCCGCGACGGGCCGCGTGGGGTCAGGGAACCAGTTTGCGTAGGTTACCCGAGAATACCGACATCTATGGCCATAACGATAAAGATCGCCGCAAGATATGCCAGCGAGTACGTGTACAAACGCATCGAAGGCACCCGTTTCGGCCAGCGCCACAGCCCGAACGCGATTGCGACGAACCCGAGCCCGGCCAAGCCCGCCGCGGCTCCGTAGAGCCAACCGACCGTGCCCGTCAGCAGCAGCGCCAGGGTGATTGGGATCAGCACGACCGAGTAGGCCAGGATCTGGCGACGCGTTGCCACCTCGCCGACCTCGACGGGAAGCATGGGGACCTTGGCCTCTCGGTAGTCCGGGGCGATGCGCAGGGCCAGCGCCCAGAAGTGCGGCGGTGTCCAGAAGAAGATGATCG
>Ga0209020_1003373_pt1 | contig 10990 bp, 6 predicted proteins | sample PinacodermBB_FD_187298 | JGI IMG/M metagenome (GOLD analysis project Ga0209020, IMG submission 187298) | Host-associated microbial community of the marine sponge Aplysina aerophoba from Gulf of Piran - sponge pinacoderm, lysed by bead... | ecosystem: Host-associated > Porifera > Sponge >...
CGCACATCCCGACAGGGATTTCCAGGTACTCCGCAATACCATTGTTCCCCTGGCCATTCCTTTCCCGTAAAGCAGCCATGTACAGCTGACGCTTGAGCAAAGTGCTGCCATTGGGAATCGACTTCCCGCCCCATTTGACGTAGTGGGTGGGCCCCTGTACCTCCAGGTAATACAGGCGCTTCGTTCCGTCTTGTGCCTTGTGTTCTACCGTCATATCCACCGGGGGCAGCTGTGCATCGTGCACTGACAAACCCTGTTCTTCCTGAACTCTCAATGCCGCCTGAGAACGGAGCAGCCCGGCAAGTCTGTGCTGGATTCTGGACGGACAGCCCTCGGCATAGCCAGACGCGTCGAGCGATAAATCAGAGCCCAGATCGAGCCCGGCTGTGTGTTGTAGAAATTGAAGAACCAAGCCTGCCTGGTTTCGGATCCTCCCGGCCAACTGCCCGTCACTCGACGCGGCATCGACGTAGATTCTGCGAACAAGACGGCTCAGCGTCCCGGCCAGCTGCTGTCCTTCCTTGTCAAGAGAGCCAGTATCAAGCTGCCTGGCAATGGCTACTGTCAGAGCCCAGGCCAGGAGACTCTTATCTTGCTCACCAAGATCGATCCCTTCAAGCGATGCGAAGAAGTCTTCAAACAATGCCGGGCACTCCTGGGTAATCACTCCCATATTGGCCAGTGCCCACAGGCTGTTAGCGACGTTCTGGGCATTGAAATCCGCTGCCCTCCCCGGGATTGTCTTCAACAGCTCCTTCACCCGCATTTCCAGCTCGTCAGGCTGCACCTGGTTTTCGACCAGCTTGGCCAGTGCCCACAGGCTGTTACTGATCTCCTGGGCTTTGAAATCCTGGGCCCGCCCCGCAATTCTCTTCAGCAGCGCATTGAATCCTGCTTCCAGCCCGTCAGGCCGTACCTGGTTTTCGACCAGCTTGCCCAGTGCCCACAGGCTGTTAGCGATGCTCTGGGCACTGAAATCCTTGGCTCGCCCCGGAATTCTCTTCAGCAGCTCATTGAGTTCCACTTCCGGCCTGCCAGACCACACCTGGTATTCAACCAGCTTGGCCAGGGCCCACAGGCTGTTACTGAGCTCCTGGGTTTTGAAATCCCTGGCCTGCCCCGGAATGCTCTTCAGCAGCTCATTGAGCCCCCCTTCCAGCCCCTCAGGCTGCACCTGGTTTTCGACCAGCTTGGCCAGTGCCCACAGGCTGTTACTTATACTCTGGGCATCGAACTCCTTGGCCCGCCCCGAAATTTTCTTCAGCAACCCACTGAGCCCCTCTCCCAGCCCGGCAGGCTGCACCTGGTTTTCGACCAGCTTGCCCAGTGCCCATAGACTGTTACTGATATTCTGAGGATTGAAATCCTTGGCCCGCTCCGCAATCGTCTTCAGCAGCTCATTGAGTCCCTCTTCCAGCCCGTCAGGCCGTACCTGGTTTTCGACCAGCTTGCCCAGTGCCCACAGGCTGTTACTGATCTCCTGGGCTTTGAAATACTCAGCCTGCCTCGGTATTTCATTCACCAGTCTGGTCACCACCGTTTCCAGCCTGTCAGGCTGCACCTGCTTTTCGACCAGCCTGGCCAGTGCCCACAGGCTGTTGCCGATATCCTGGGTCTTGAAATACACAGCCTGCTCCAGTATTTCATTCACCAGCTTGGTCACCACCTTTTTCAGCCCGTCAGGCTGCACCTGGTTTTCGGCCAGCCTGGCCAGTGCCCACAGGCTGTTACTGATATTCTGAGTATTGAAATCCTTGGTCCGCCCTGGAATTCTGTTCAGCAGCGCATTGAGTCCCTCTTCCAGCTCGTCAGGCTTCACCTGGTTTTCGACCAGCCTGGCCAGTGCCCATAGGCTGTTGCTGATATCCTGGGCTTTGAAATACCCAGTCGGCTTCGCAACTCTCTTCAGCAGTGCATCAAGTCCCACTTCCAGCTCGTCAGGCTGCACCTGGTTGCCGACCAACCTGGCCAGTCCCCACAGGCTGTTGCTGATATTCTGGACTTCGAAATACTCAACCTGCCCCGGTATTTTATTCACCAGGCAGGTCACCGCCGTTTCCACCCCGTCAGGCTTCACCTGGTTTTCGACCAGCTTGGCCAATCCCCACAGGCTGTTGCTGATGTTCTGAGCTTTGAAATACGCAGCCTGCCCCTGTATTTCATTCATCAGTCTGGTCACCACCGTTTCCAGCCCGGCAGGCTGCACACCCCGTTCTGCCAGTTTGCCAAGTCCCCACAAAATCGCAGCGATGTTCGCTGCCCTGAAATGGCGGAAGCTGTCCTGCACAGACGCAAGTAGAGTGGTACACAGTTCCCGGGATTCAGACACCCGGTCAGCACTGTGGGCGGCTACCACGGCTCTCATGAAACGCTCGGCATAACGCCCCACTGTTTTTCTGTCTTCTCCATCGCGTCCGGCTACGGATGCTCCGGAGAGGCCGGAAACCAGAACCTGGTGTTGCATCAGCATACGCAAAAAATTACGCATCCCCTGCTGCAGGTCTTCCCTTGTCTGTCTTGAACCGGGAAACCGGCCCAGCAGGCCTGTGACTGTCGCCATCAGCCCGCTGAGAGCACAGGGGGCGGGCAGCTCCTCCTGTACGCCTTTTCGTGACAAGGTCGCCAACAGTTCCCTGGCCTCCTGCGCCAGTTCGCGCAGGCGGTAATGATCGTTCCTTAATTGAGCGCACTCATGCAGCCATTTTTCGTTGAACGCCTTGATACTCTGCTCCAAATCTTTCTCTGTGGACACAGGGGCAGAAGGTCGCACCGGCGACAAGGTGGTTCTATTGGGGAACATAACTGACGGTAACCCGGATGTAATGCTGAAGAAGGAAAAGCAGAGACACAGTCTGCATTGCGCGGACAGACTGTCGCACAGGCTGGCGCACAGGCTGGCGCAATCTACACGACGATCGACAAAAAATCCATCCAGCCCTTTCCCATTGCCGACAGTCTTTCAGCGGCAGGCACTGTGACAGCTCAACCCATCACTGCAACCACAGGTTTACCCAACAACGACAGATTCAACCTTTACGCCTCGGCGCGGTTTTCAGCATCGCCGCTGGCCCCGGCCTGCACAGCCTGAGGACGCATATCAGTGCCTGCTTCCTGCGCCAGGCGCTCGAATCTTTCACCTTCACCAATCAGTGCCTGAGCCTGCGCGCGCGCCTGCCGGTTGTCCAGATAACTGGTCACCAGGCAAGTTCCGCAGCCAGCGGCGGCCAGCCCCAGGACAACAGGCACCGCTGCCGACACGCCTGTCAGCGCAGCCAGCCGGGGAAACACCGCAACCGGCGGTGCCACTGCCAACAGGCAGGTGACGGCAGTGCGTGTCCGCGCTCCCCTGGCTGACAGGGCCTTCTGCACGCTCCCGACCCATTTCAGCTGCCTGGCATGACTGCGCAGAATCCCGGCCGGGCTGTGCACAGCATCCCCCAGGTTCGCCCCCTGTTGTATCCGGGCTTGCTGGATCCGGGCTCTGAAAATAGCCCGATCATTCTGGCACTGTCGTTGTCTGGCTCTGACACGACGTCGAATACTGCTGCCCAGCAAACTCAGAACAGGCAGGACAAAGGGCACCGCCAGACACAGCACTGCACCCAGCTCCACCGATGCCAGCTTGCGCCCAGTCAGCTCTTTCACAACCGTACAGGCACTGGCAAAAGGAACCAGCCCGGACTGCATGCCCGATACCCATGCCAAAGCCGTTTCAGGCAGCCAGCCAACAAGCCACTCTCCCCGGACAGCTACCCCGGTCAGGCCCGCTGCCAGGCTCTGAATGTCACGGCGGAACATGCAGCCTCCGTGCACGATACCGCCCATAAGCAGTGCCGCAGGCTCCGTGTAACGCACTATGAGCGGCGCTTCTGGCCTCAATTCTGGCCTCAGGTAGCGCGTCAGCGCGAGTGTTCGCGCATCTGCACAGCCATTCATGGGAATTCCTCCGGTCCGGGCACATCCCTGTCCATAAGCCTCTGACGTCCCCCGTTAACCAACGCCCAAAAGCGGCAAGGGGGCACCTTGTGTGCAGCTATGAGTCTGGGGAAGAGGAAAAGTTGCCCGCTGTTGCTGACAACCGGGTTTTGCGCTGGTATTGGCGTTATGTGGCTGGCAGATGTCCAGCATCCCTGGAAGATGGCCCGGATGATCGAAAGGACTGTTTTACGACGCCAGGACCGGGCAATCACTTGCTATACGCGCATCCACTCTCCAGGCGGAGGATACGGCGAAGGATGGGACAATATCACCTGCCACACGCACGACTGTTATCTTGTATTTACAGCGGCCCGCCGAGCAGATCACCGGGGAGCTCCAGCGGCTTTTCACTCTCCCGCAATCACCCTGCCCCAGACAGAACAACGTCGACAGTCCATAATTTCCGGAAAGCATCTTTCTCGGGCTGCTGTCGTTAATGCACGACAGGACTCATGCCTGATGACCAGTACCCCCAGACCATCAACTCCGGGTACTGTCCTGCGAGAAACCAACCGCCCGACCGTCCACCTGACAGAGCCCCTGGGCCGGTATATCCAGAGCCGCATTGAAGCGGGCCGACATGTTCTGAAAGGCAATCAAAGCTGTCAGCTCCATGATTTGCTGTTCACTGAAGTGCTCTTGCAGTTGTTGGTGCAGACTGTCGTTCGTCTGACATCCAGTGCCGGACATGGCCCGGGTCCAGGCCAGTGCGGCCCGCTCAGCCGGAGAAAACAGCGGGCTCTCCTCCCAGTGATCCAGCGCCTCCAGCCTGGCTCGATTGTCGGGATGATCCAGCAAAAAACTGGCGTTGAGATCAAGACAGAAGCGGCACCAGGTCAGCCGGGAAACATAGACCTGCACCCATTGTCGCAGCGCGGCCGGCAATGGCGAGGAGCGGCGGTTGATCGCTCCCCAGAAACCCCCCACTGCCAGAAACAACAGCGGACGGCGCGCCCAAACCAGAGCCGGCTGCAGCAGCTGGCCATACTTTCTTTTCTGGCGGTGGAAAAACAGGCGCAGCCAGAAAGGCAGGCGAGTGGGGTCCGCAGCTTGTATACGCATGGCAATGAAATTCCGGCATTCTGAAGTCAGCACAGGATTCTCTTTCAGCCTGACCACTATGGCAACCACCGCCTGTGTTTTATCCTGCGGCACACCCAGTCTTGTTGCCGCTGCACCAGCAGTGAAATCAGAACAAAGGTATCAACCTTCTGTTGTCCCGGGTTTCTTCCTGCACAGCCACCAGAGAAAACGACGACTACCATTTTTATCCGATGCGGGCTGCAAGACTCCGCTTGACCCCGCACCCTGCTGCCCTGACTATTCTGCAAACTGACAAGGCCCCTGACACCCAGGGGATATAACGACAAGAGCGCAACAAGGCCATCTGTCCCCTACCGGCCGATGGCTCTGCCCCGGAGGCCGTTCCCGTGCATACAGAAAAACGACAAGGCAATCATTACTACGCAATGGTCAACTGTCGCCTTTTTGGGGAGAGTGACTTCCTGCTCTCCGAAAAAAATAACAATACAGACCTTGCTCTTATTGTGCGTGATTCCCGGATAGAGGCCATTGTCGCCAGAAAAGACGTACCAGCCGACTGCTCTCAAATTGACCTCAATGCCTTGAGAGTTCTTCCCGGCTATATAGATCTGCAGCTCAATGGATGTGGCGGCGTCCTTTTCGGTGAGACCCTGGATGCTGCCACCCTGGATACCATGCACAGCACCAACCTCAGGACAGGCTGTACAGCTTTTCTGCCCACACTTGTCTCCAGCGACGACCAGACCATGGCCCAGGCGGTCGAGGTGGTACGCCACTACCGGCACCGTCATCCTGACAGGGTTCCTGGACTCCACCTGGAAGGTCCCTACATCAATCCGGATCGCAAGGGCATCCATGACGCCCGGGTCCTGCGCCAACCAACCCCGACCGCCATTGATTTCCTGTGTCGTAACAGCGATGTGATCCGCATGGTCACCCTGGCGCCCGAGGTCTGTCCGCCCGGCATGATAGAGACACTCTGCGCCCATGGCATTGTTGTCTCCGTCGGACACACAGACGCCACCTGCGCCCAGATCCAGGCGGCCGAACAGGCAGGTGTCCGTATGGCAACCCATTTGCACAATGCCATGCGCCCGCTGACCAGTCGTGAGCCGGGTGTCGTCGGTGCCGTTCTGGAAAGTCAAACACTGTGCGCCGGCATTATCGCCGATGGCTACCATCTGGCCTGGGAGAACCTGCGCCTGGCGCATCGCCTCATGCAGGATCGACTCCTGCTGGTGACCGATGGTACGCCGGCCTCCGGCACCACACTGGAGTCTTTCATGCTGGGCGGGCACCGTGTCTATTGTCAGGACGGTCAGTGCCGCAATCTCGATGGCACCCTGGGTGGCTCTGCGCTGACGATGGAACAGGCTGTCATCAACGCGCTGGCCTGTGGCTTGCCTGCCGATGCCGTGTGCCGTATGGCAACCATCAACCCCGCACGGGCCATTGGTCTGGAAACCACCATGGGCCAGCTGGCAGCAGGCCAGTTCGCCAACCTGACCCTGGTAGACCCTGATTTCAAAGTACAGGGCACCGTCAGCGGCGGAGAACTGCTGCTGTTGAACGCCTGACACCAGCGCCGGGCATCTGCCTTTTGAGGCGGCACAGCTGCTCCCGCACAAGCCCCCGGCCAGCCTGGGTGCCATCCCGGCACCAGAGTGTCCATGAACGGCCGGGAACTTTCTTGTACTGTTCTGACTCCAAAGGGGCTCACCTTGCCAGCGCGAAAGAGCCCTCATGTATTGCATCACGCGTACAGGAAGCATTGCCGGCCTCCTCCGCCTGGCAGCCGTTTTCCTGACAAGCCTTCTGACCTGGGAAACCGCTTTTGCCTGGCGTCCATTCCCTTGGCTGTGCCCCTCTCACTGGGGAACACTGGCTGTTGTCCCCACCACTGAGAGCGACGACGAGTACGACCGCAGTATCGAGAAAGTCCTTGCAAACATGCTCCGGGAGCTCTCCAGAGCCATGCCCACCCGTTGCAATAATCCGGACAGTCCGCAAGCGCCTGAAGGGACCTGTTACCCTAACGAGACTTTCTCCACCAGCGCTGACGAAGAAGAGCGCATCACCCTGGAGAAGGCCTGGCAATGGCTCTGTACCCCCCTGGAAATCTCCTGGCTTTTCTCTGAAGAAGAGCTGGCAGTACATTATGCCGAGGCTGGTCGCTTTTACGTTATACGACACTACGCCGGCGTCATCCGGGAGAACTATAATCCTTGGCATCCCCATTCGGCCCTCGACTCCCCCGCTGTTGTTGACGAGTCAGGCACCGCGTTTATGTCCATCCACCACCACTGTGATGTGAAATGGGGATTCCCTCAGGAGGCTGTACAAACACTGCTGACCTCTGTGTTCAAACACCATGCCCGCAACCTGAGATATCCCACCATGCGCTTGCCCGGCGCGGGAGGCTCCCTGGGCGTTTTTGCCCGCCCCAGCAAGCGATTTCCGCAGGGGCAGGATGTCTACTACTGCGTCTGGCATCTGGATGTTGAGCCTTAGCCCACAGACACGGATTCCCGGCAAGCCCGCCAGGGCCCGGCTGTGAAGCACCAGCCCCTGTGCAAGCCGGTCACAGCGTTGGCCATTACTGCTTTGTTCTTCATTGTTCACTGACAGCGATTGTCCGGAAGACGACATGCTCCGTCCGCCTCTTTTCATGCTTCTGTCTGCTGCTGCCACTGCGGGGAACTTTATCTACCTGTGATGACTCCAACAACAGGTAGGTACAACTTTGAACTTTGAACCAAGACTGGAGGTATTTATGCCCTGTTCAACAAGAAAACTGTCTGTTTCCCTTTTGGCTCAACTCTCCGTAGCCATGCTGACCGCTATTTTTGCTGGAGGGGCGCTGCTTGCTGTGGCAGCACCGCCGGAGGGCAAGGTGGTCGAGATACATATGGAAGAGGGATTTCCAGACGAGAGCCTGTACGACCAGCGGATGGAGCGGGAAATCGAAGATGCGCTCGTGACTGTCACTGATGAGTACTCTCTACCTGAAGAGCTCAGGAAACTACTCCAGGAACAAGAGTTGAAGCTCAGTGAAGAGAGACCCGGCCATTATCAGCTTATACGACAGTACATAGGCCCTGGCGCCAGCAAGGCTCCCAAGGAAAGCTGGGCTTCCTTTGGCTCGACCTATACCTCCAGCCGGGATGGCATAGATCCTGAGCAGCTGCCAGCAGCCCTCAACCTCACAGGTGACCGGGGCTATGTCAAAAAACTCAGAGGCTGGGCAAAAAAATTTCCCCGTGTGCGGGCTTCCTACCTTGAATTTGTTATCCCCAGCGCGCAAGACCCTGCAAAACTGGAGGTCTATTGTCGTACAGAGATACGGGCGCAGAAGTAATGGTGGTTCGGCCCCTGTTCCAGCTGCCAGGCCAGGCGCCACCACAGCATACTGAAGGTTTTATCTTTGGCGATGCTGCATCACAAGCACCTGGAGCAAGGGGACCGTCCTTGCTGTAAGTGACACGCCTTGTCCGCCAGCTCCCAGTCTTGAGAATCCGTCACTGAAAAAGGCGATATACTGACATGGGAGCAAACATCGGCATTCAAAGTGACTGATTCCATATTCTGCGCAGCAAGAGTAGCCGCTCCTGCCTCCTCATGATTTCTTCCTGCTGTGCGCACTGTTTGCGCCCCACTCCTGTATTTTCATGCCCAACCAGTTAGTGACCACCAGTACAAGGCACAAGGCCCACCTCCATTATCACCGTGCCGGATCACCGCGCCGGCATGATTCACCCTGTTGAAAGGCGATATGCGCAGCGGGTTGTGGGTGTTCAAGTAAAACAGAAGGACTGTTCAAGTTCGCCAGAATACGCAAGGCGGCCTGATTGCAAAACCAGGCCGCCTTCCTTTTTACAATGACTGCTTACAATGACTGTTGCTCAGAGAATTTTTCCCTCACAATCGCTTCCACTCCAGATTTCTTCAGCTGGTCAGGCAGGACTCAAAAGCCTCAACTGCCGCAAGCTTATTGCCGCCCTGCTGGATCACTGTTCCGGGGAATCAATCTGATCGCCATCAACAGCAGCTGGGCTCTCCTGCGCAAGCCTCGCAGTCGGCTCAAAGAAAACATCTATCGTCCCGTCTCCGTCCTCTGCGCGCGTGCACGCGACAGCGCTCGCCCGCCCTCGCTCAAATTTTGCACGGCACCGGGAGCGGCCACAGCCTCTCTCTCCTGCTACGCTTCCTTTTTTTCCGCCGTTTTTTGGCGCACGAACTGATCAATTTCATCTCCAAGCAGCAGTTTTCCACCCGGATACGGAATAACCCCAATATCCATTCTCACATCGCCATTGCCCAGCTTTCTGTAGAATGGCGCAATGCGCGCTTCGTGGAAGCCCAGATTGGGAAGCTCATTGTTAACCCATCGCGCAGCCTCTTGTGACAAAGACACATTGCCGTCACTGTCTATGGCCACCATCAAGGGCAAGGCCGGATCCCCCAACTTCTCAGATAACCTCTTTACACTGGATACTTCTGTTTGCACTTGCGCCCGCAGTATTGCTTGCTCAGTCTTCTGATGCCTGTAGTCGCCGAAAGAGCGCCAGGCCGCTCTGAATGACAGCCGCCGTAGATGACGGCCGATGTCACTCCTGGCGTTTTTCAGCTTTGTCTGTGTTTTCCCCATGTTTTCGACAAGCACTCCCAGTTGCCTCTGGTGCTTGCTTAACTTCCCGGCGCTGTACACCTCCGCTTCTGTCTCAAAACCGCTGGCCAGCCGCCGAAGAACGGGAATATCAGCCTCCAGCTCCTTGGTGGCACGGGTCAAATCTTGTGACCGATCACTCACTTGACCTATCTGCTTGTCCAACTCACCGATCCTGGCATCAACTTGTTCTTTCTCGCTCTCCCAGGATGTGACAGCCTTGTTCAACTGATCGATCATTCCTCGCAACCGGTCTCGCTCTGCTCGCCTGTTCCCCTGCATACCAGCTCGCCAAGCCGCCTTGTCTTCCGGGGCTGCCTCTATTTTTTTACGCAAGTTCTCGCTGCCTTGCGTAAGATGCACATGCTGCAGATTCAACTGACGAAGCAGCCCCTGACTTTCCTCGGAAGCGTTCTTTGTCTCGCGGTATCTGGTCTCGGCCTTGTCCCATACGGCACGCATGAGCTTCGGTAGCAGCGGCACTTCCTGCGCCTGTAGCTGCGCGTGGGTCAATCCTGTCTGCTCCAGCAGATTGTCCCTGACTGTCCCCGTCAAGGCGGGAGCTGCAACATTCTGTTCCGACTGGTTATTGAGTCGCCTGAGTTTTGTATCCGCTGGCTGAAAAACCGCCTGCCGCACGGCTTTGGCCTGGGCCACTATCTCGCCATCACTATAGAAATACTTTTCAAGAACCTGCTGGTCCAGATCTTGCGCATTCTGCCCTTGGTCGCAGCGCAAGCTGGCCTCCAATCCTGCCCGGGAAGTGCCTGGCTGCAACGCATGCAAGCTGGCAGCATCCTTGCCGTCACCATCTGCCGGACCCAGACTATCCGTCGGCTCAGTCACATTGACACGCCGGCTCTCCAGCGAATGGGTTTGTCGCGAGAAGGCTCCCCCAGCTGCCCGTCCCACCACTTCAGGCCGGGCGGACTCGACACTGACACTTTTTCCCTGCAGGGATGCTGTTGCGTCCCCTTTCCGTTCCCTGCCCACCTCTCCCCGGGCTTGAAGCTCCCCGGAAAAACTATTGCTTTTCACCTTCATGGACCGACCTCCCTGTACTGGTCTCGACACCGCTTTCACGCGTTACTCGCAGCGCCACTCAAAGGGTTCTGGAGAAACGAAGGCTGGGCACTCAATTCATAGCCCCCCCATCAAGCACATACACCCCTGCACATCATCATGGTCAAGGAAAGACGACCTCTCCAACATCCCATCCTCACAAACTAAAAAGCCACCACTTTCAGGGTCGACTTCCACTTTGCAGAAGCATAAAGACAGCATATCGACACCCTGCGTCCG
>Ga0209020_1003378_pt1 | contig 10983 bp, 12 predicted proteins | sample PinacodermBB_FD_187298 | JGI IMG/M metagenome (GOLD analysis project Ga0209020, IMG submission 187298) | Host-associated microbial community of the marine sponge Aplysina aerophoba from Gulf of Piran - sponge pinacoderm, lysed by bead... | ecosystem: Host-associated > Porifera > Sponge >...
CGACGCCGCCGGCCGCGACGTGCCCGTCACCCGCACCGGCCACCGCATTACCTTCCCCCTCAGCCCCGGCGAACGCTATCGATTGCTGACCAAAGTTGGCGGTCGGGTGGCAATGCCAAAAGCGGTAACAGGGGTTGACACGATCAGGCAGCTTCGATCTATCAGTCGTCAGGAGGACTGAAGTAGCGCTTGAGATCGCCGTTGAGCAGAGCCAGACCGGTGCGCACGCAGCGGTTGTCGTGCGGTCGCCATCTCATCCCGTTGCCTTTGAAGGGTGATAATATATTCTCCTAACTAGGCGTCAAGCGTCATGCTGCTAAAGGTCGTCCTGCCACCCCAGATAGCCCTCACAAGCGCGCTCCCCTGAGAAAGGCTCGCCACGTGTTATCGTCAGCTGGTCGTTGAATTCCCGCGTTCGGAACAATTTGGCGATGTCACTCAAGTCGCCTACCTCCAAGATCAGCGGACCCTCAACCCTCTGCGGAAACTCGAACGGCCATGCCGTCCCGGTACGCCTCCGCGGGCGTGCGACCGTCCAGCGCCGAGTGCGGGCGCTCCTCGTTGTAGTAGTCGATCCATTCCGCGATCACGCGCTGTGCCTCGAACCCGTCGGCCAGATCGTGCAGGTACACCGCCTCATACTTCAGCGACCGCCACAGGCGCTCGATGAACACGTTGTCCAATTCCAGCAATATCCTCAACGGCATGTGGGCGGTCGAAGACTCGTTAGAATTTCTCCGGATCAATGTCATGATTCCCGGGAATCGTGATGTAAGGTGAATCCAGCTTATCGAGGATTGAGCGAAGTTGAAGCAAACTCCTCTCGGCGTCAGGGGAACTACCGTCATCTATCACATCGCCCAGGATCAGCGTGACATCAGGCCGAACTAGCCTGTTCAGCCGGTAGACCGCTCGCTTCAGCAGAATATCCGCTATCTCACAACGACGGCGTGGAATAGGCGACGTTGTTCCGTAGTGAACATCAGTATTCCTCATTCCGTCGAGCACTTACGACGTATGGGCTCTTCACGAAGCGGCTCTTTTACCATTTGGCGTCGCCCGTGCGCTTCTGCCACCGGGCAATCTCTTCCTTCAGTCTATCCACAATGGCCGCGCCCTCCGTTCGGTAGAACAAGTTCTCTGTCTCTCCGGGATCCGAGGACAGGTCATAGAGTTCGTGCTCTCCGCGTTGACTATGGTTCAATTTCCACCCGTCGGGTGTCACCACGGTCCGAACCGGGTCGGAAACGGCCGTCTCCACTTCCTCGCGTGAAACCACTCCTTCGAGCGCGGAAGGCATCGGGAAGCTGCCCCATTCTTCTCCCACGAAGCCGGTGTTGTGACCATTCCATTCAATGAAGACACTCCCAGTGCTGGTTGCTTTTTCGGTCTCAAGTAGTCCACGGAGACTCTTTCCCTGCAGGTGCGGTGGTATCGGTTGGTTCATTAAATCAAGTAGCGTGGGAACGACATCAATATGGCTGACTGGTCCGCTGACGTGCTTCCCCTGATCCTGGTTGGGAAGACGAATCATCAACGGAACACGGACAGCCTCTTCGAACATCACGCTTTTCGCTGTCAGACCATGACTTCCCATCATATCGCCATGATCGGAGGTGAATACCACGATGGTATTGTCACTCAGGCCCGATTCCTCCAGCGTATTGAGAATAGTGCCGATATGTGTGTCGATAAGACTGCAGAGGCCCCAGTAGTTAGCGATCAGGCGTCGCCAGTCTTCCGGGGTCCGCAACGGCATGCCGCTATGGCCCCATTCGCGATAGGCTTGCGCGAATGCGCGAGCCTTCAGGGGCTGCGAGTCATCTAATACTGCGTCGAAGTTCGGCGGCAAGGGGATTGTTCGAGGGTCATACTGATTGTCCCGTGGCCCAAAGTAGGGCATGTGCGGCTCAAGGAAGTTTACATACAGAGCGAAAGGGTCATTTCTATTTGCACGGATGAAACGAGATGCTTCGCGAGCGAGAAATGCCGGTTTGCCGTGTTCTTCCGGGAGTCGTGCGGCCTCCTCTCGACTGAATGTTTTACCATTCCGTGGAGCAAGGCCGCATTCTATCAGGTAATGATGGTAGCCGGAACGAATACTCCGGTCTTTACCTTTGCCGTTGTATTGGTTATAGCCGTCCTCGATTCCGATCCATTCACCAAAACCGTGTTGGGCGTAGAGTTCATCGCCCAGATGCCATTTGCCGAAGTGAGCGGTCACGTAGTCTCCGCCGGCGAGCATTTCCGGCAGGCACAGTGTCTCCGGTCGAAGCGGCACATTGTTCGCTGTGCAGCCATTTGTGTGCGGGTAGAGACCCGTCAGCAGTGTCGAGCGCGACGGTGTGCAAACCGGCTGCGTGACATAGGCCTGGTCGAATACCACTGACCGTTCGGCAAGCCGATTGAGATTCGGCATGGAGATCTCGGAGTTGCCATAGGCCTCAAGCGTGTTGAATGCCTGTTCGTCTGTGTAGATGAAAAGAAGATTCGGATTGTTCATTTCTTTCGGGCCCAACTACTGATTAAAATGCAATAACATAGCAATCAATATACGCTATACGGCAAATTTGCAAGCAATTTTCGCATCATTACAGCAAAAAAGCCGATTTATTGCCACAATTGACGCGAAATGCTGCTCCCCAGAAACGGAGAGCCACCCTTAAGACAGATGGTAGCATGAGGAGGAAGGGTGGAAGCCGTGACAGAGAAAGGGGAGAGAGGGGCGGAGTCAGTGCAGCGCTGGACGGCCAAGAGGCGCTCCGCGCTGGTGCTGAGCATCCTGCGGGGTGAGACTAGCGCTCAGGAGGCGGCGCGCAAGCACGGGCTGACTGTCGCCGAGATCGAGGGGTCGCAGGAGCGCTATCTGTTGGCAGCCGAGAACGCCCTACGGAGCCGGCCGCGAGATGAGGAGGCGCTCAAGGACGAGCAGATAAAGAAGCTGAAACAGGTTCTTCAGTCCAAGGTCCATCCGTTTCTCCTTCCGTTATGCCGTGGTCCCACGACGCCCATATCGCTCCTCTCCGTCGTTTTGCGGCAAGCTGCGGACTTTAGCGCCAAATGCGTAGCGTAATGCGTCATTGGGATGTGACCTTACCTGTACGGATCCGCAGCATCTCGGAGTCCGTCACCAAAAAAGTTAAACATCATTACGGTGACAATCACAAAGATGCACGGCATGAGCACCCACGATTGCTGTGAAATGGCTTGCAGACTTTGTGAATCCCGCAAGAGAGTTCCCCAACTGACCGCGGGGGCTTGCATACCTAATCCTAAGAAACTTAGGGCCGTCTCTCCGAGAATCATTCCCGGTATCTCCAAAGTAAGTGAAACCAGAATATAGCTGAGAAACGAAGGTATTAAGTGCCGGAATATTATTGCTAGTTGGGGTGATCCCGATACCTTTGCCGCCGTCACGAAATCTTCATTGCGAAGCGAGAGAAACTTGCCTCGCACGACGCGCGCAAGCCTGACCCAGCCAAGTAGCGATAGGATGATCGTTATTGCAAAATAAGTCGCTACAACTGACCAATCCGCGGGCACTGCGGCAGCCAATGCCATCCAAAGTGGTATAGCCGGCAAGGAGGCTAGTAGATCAACCGTGCGCATGACTATGGTATCCACCGTGCCGCCAAAATATCCTGCAATACCGCCCAATAGTATTCCAAAAAAAGTGCTGAGAAAGACCCCGATCAGTCCGACCGAAAGAGAAATGCGAGATGCGTATACAATCCGCGTAAAAAGATCTCTGCCCAAGCGGTCCGTGCCGAACAGAAACAACGGCGCGCCCTCTTCTGAAGCAAATAGATGCACATCGGTCTCAAATAATCCCCAAAATTTGTATGTGCTGCCTCTAGAAAATAGGGAAACCGGATACTTCCGATCCTCATTCGGAACATAGATATATCTCAGCGTCTTAGGATCTCTCTCTCGTTCCAGCCCTACAACGTAGGGAGAAAGCCTAAAGCCATTGTCCGTATTAAATAAACGGATAGCATTTGGAGGGCAGCTCGTATACTCTGGGAACCGTTCATTAGGTGTGAACGGACTCATCATCTCGCAGAATATTGCCACGAAATATACGCATGCCAAAACGACGGCTGAGAAAATGGCCAGCTTATGCTTCTTCAGCTTGAGCCACATCAGCCGCCATTGCGAGGCTACGTAGTAGCTATCTACCTTTTGCTCCTTCCTATTCTTCATCCCTCTATTCCTCCGAATTCGATCCGTGGATCAACCAATGCCAGGATGATGTCGGAAAGAAGGTTTCCTGTGAGTATCAAAAAACTGAGTATCATCACGATACTTCCAGCAAGGTACATATCTTGGGATAATAAGGCGGCTAAGAGAAGCGGTCCCGTTGTTGGCAGGTTCAGGACGACCGAAGTAATTGTAGCCCCGGAAATCGTCGCGGGGAGCAACCAACCTAATCCGCTTATAACGGGATTCAGAGCGATGCGAACAGGATATTTGAAGAGAAGCTTCGTTTCAGCAAGCCCCTTCGCTCGGGCAGTGATAACGTACTGTTTTCGAAGCTCGTCTAACAAGCTTCCTCTGAGAACGCGGATGAGCCCGGCCATGCCGGCCGTACCGATAACAACGACGGCAACCCAGATGTGCTGGAATAGATCCCCTAGCTTCGCCAAGCTCCAAGGGGCATCAACATATTCAGGAGAGAAAAGCCCGGTAATAGCAATGCCGAAATGATTAAACGAGATCCACAAGAGAACCAGGGCAAGAAGGAAATTCGGCATTGCCAAACCGATAAATCCGACAGATGTAAAAAAATAGTCAAAGGGTGAATACTGTCGCACGGCTGACAATATTCCTATTGGGATTGCAACAATGTAGGTGAAAACAATAGTGGTAATGGATAACAGCATGGTCATTGCTATTCGGTCGCCTATTAGGTCGGACACCGCCTGTTGATACGCAAACGACCAGCCGAAGTTGCCTCTAAATAAGATATTTGTAATCCACTTGAAATAGCGAACGTACATCGGCTGATCTAAGCCATAAAACTCCTTCAGGTTTTCGACTTGTGCGAGTGACAGAATATCACCCTGTTCCTCAAGGCTCTTGATATGAATAGTCAGTATATCGCCGGGAGGGAGCTCAATTACAACATAACTTATTATAGATACAAAAATGAGAAGCGGAATAAACTGTAAAGTGCGACGAATAATGTAGGACAACAGCACTTCATTGCTCCTGATTGGCGATGGGCGATATGTAGGGCTCTATAAACAAGTAGGGCACCGCAAGTAATCGGTGCCCTACCCTCGAAACACGATCTTATCGGAAATACTGCTAGTCTCTAAAGAATAGTTGCTCTCCAGAATAAGTAAGCCACTGCGAAACACCCTCGGTAAAGATATTGCCCAACTTACTGTTTATAATAACAGGCTGCGGCGGATTATGCAGAATGTGAATAAGGGGAATGTAGTCGTAAAACTTGCTCCTAAACTCCTGATATACGTTTTCATCCCACGCAAGCCCGGGACCCATTTTAAGTCCCAGATCTAGCAGTTCCAGCCACCAGTCGTGCGGCCTTGTTCCTTCCACTCCGCCTGTATCGACCCAGCTTCGATAACTGGAAAATCGCCCGTGCAAGAATCGTTTCGCATGACCGAATGCATAGAGCGTTACATTTTCATCACTGTCTACAGTTATCTTCGGTTGATTGGCCTCGAGCCGCTGATCGTATAGACTCAGATCAATCACTTTGAAGCTTGCGTGCAAACCCACGGCTCTTAAATGATCGACAACGAGCTCTGTGACCGGTACTCTATCTGGATACCGGGCATGAATCTCGAACGGTACATCGAATCGATTGCCGTCTGGTCCGAGCCGCCATCCATCGGAATCTCGCTCGTCTAGACCCGCTTCGTCAAGAAGCGCATCGGCCTGGTTAGGATCATACTCACCGGGTATCCATTGAGGAAGCTCACCGAATCCATAGTACACGCTTTGCCTGATATCTTCGGAATCGATTGCATAGGTAACCGCCCTTCTGAAACGCACGTCGTCGGTCACCTCATTCCATACGGGATCCTCATGAGCAAAGTTCATATAAATACTTATGCGATTGAAGGGCAGTGCCATGGGCGCCACTTGATATCCCGCTCTGTCTGCATGCTCCAAATATAACGGGAGGGAGTTGATTGCAGGCAACATATCGTCCAGATCTACCTCTCCCGCTATGATTTTTAAATTTGCAGCTTCCGCGTCCTCAACTTTTGTGCTAACAATTCGGTCGATATACGGAAGCTGATTCCCTGCGGTATCTACTTTCCAATAGTAGGGATTCCTCTCCTTCACAATCGTTGTTGGAGTCGCTTCCGTCAGAATCCACGGGTGGATCACGGGACTTCCTATCACTGAGGGTATATCCCAGTTTTCGCGATGAGTACGCGCATGAAACATCTTGACCCAGTCTTCTCTGTTTGCCAGTCCAACCGCCTTGATCTGATTCATCAGCTCCTGCTCTGAGATGTGGTTTGGATGAAACTGCGTAAGGTAGTGCGCGGGAAGCAAGGGGAACTTTCTAACAGAACTCCACGGCTTGTTATTTAGATCAAGGAACTGAGGTGTTGGCTCAGAGAAGATGATCCTATAAGTGTATTGATCATCAACCTCAATTGTTAACGGCTCGCCGAGGGGCGTTGTGCCCGATCTAAGATCCATCCAAACATTGGGGATCACATCTTTATTGAGATAGAAATCCTCATAATAAAACTGCACGTCTTCGGTTGTCACGGGAACGCCGTCAGACCACTTCATGCCTTCTCTAATACGAAAAGTAAAAACCGTATCGTCCGCATTGACCGAAAAATCTTCCATTAAGTGCGGCGTAAGAGGGTCTGCCAAGTTGTAACCAGGACGATTTAACAATGTCTCTTTAGCCATGGCAGATACTACAAAGGTCCCTCTTGGTTGAAGATGTATAGTTCTCAGGGTTCCGCCATATGTTCCGATTTCATAATCGAGTGACCCGTCAGGTGCCATGTTTCTTTCTTTGGTAAGAACTAAGGGGTTTATAGGCAACCGTTCATCCACAGGCGGAAGCTCACCCCTTGCCACTCGCTCCGCAAGCATCGGTGCCTCATTGTACTTCCCTGCTGGCACTGCTGCTGTTGCTGTTTGCTCTTCCGATGCGTCCTGACTTCCGGCGGCATAAGTTAGCACACTCATGCACAACAGAAGGACAACGAAACCCAAAGTTATTTTTTTCATATGAACTCTCCTTGCTTAAGAATACTGGCACATCTACGGCGCCAGCGAGCGGTTCGCGCGGCAGGGCTACCTGATATGCGTGCCCAATTATTGATCATCATTTCATTTTATCAAGATAAAATCCTCCTGAATAATGACGGCCTCGATTCCCTCTTGGAACCGTGGCTGCGGTGCTAGCTGATAGGATCCACGGCCTCGAACACGCTCACGTATAGTTCCTCATCACCTCCTCCGATGCACGGATCTACCGCGCGACGGCGTGACCACCTGCCCTACCCGATGCAACACTTCTCGTTCCTCGGCTCCGCAGTAATCCACAGTCCCTCTTATGGAGATTGTGGAGTACGGGATTGTATCCCCCCCGAGTGATAGGAACAGTAATCGAGAACCCGAACGAGTGTAAAGCACTGCGAGCCGCGTCGGGGTCGTGACTGATCAGTACGAGGGCGAGGGGTTGGCGGTGGTCGCGGTCGCGACGGCCGTCGCAGGCGGGTGTGGCAAGAATGGCGCGGCTTAGGGAGGCCAGCTCGAGCAGCGTCATGCCACGCTCGATGAGCGTAGTCCTTTTGCGCTGTCGCTGTTGTAGTGTATGGCCCATTGTCCACCCCCTTTAGGGAGAGCATCGCTGGCGCAGCTGTCCAGACCACACCAGATGATTGAGGATACATACATGCATTAACTGGCGCAAGGCCGACTTGACCACTTTTCGGTGCCCCTACGGTACGGCTCGGGCGCGTCGCGTAGCACTGGAGCCCGCCGTCCGGCTGTTGATTTGCGAATGCGAAGGCCTGCGCTCGCAACGCGGCACAGGTGATTCGCGCCAGGCGGCACACGCGCGGCGCTACGAGAGCGTCGCACATGCGCTCGTGCTGCAGTGCTGAGTAGCTTCGACTGCACCGTCACGGTCCTTGGCTACCTGAACGCGCTGGCCCCAGAGCGCAGCGTGTGCAGCGGCCACGGCATCGATCGAGTCGTCCTTACCGTGGCGGCGCCGGGACTCCAGATCAGGACCCGTGACCTCAAGCACCGGGATACCTGCCAGGGCCAGATGGCGGGTGATGCCCGCACCGTAGCTGCCGGTGGATTCGACACCGACCCGGCAGACGTTGCCCTTCGAGCGCAGCCACACGAGCATCGCGCGATAGCCGGAGCGGGTCGTCGAGAATGCCTCGGTGCCGAGTACGTGCCCCGTATGGTCCACGACCGCGGCCCAATGCAGGTCTTGATGAGTGTCGATACCGGCAACGACAGCACCGGTTTCCAAGGACATGATTGGCATATCGGCTCCTTCGGTAGAATAGGAGTCGGTACCGATCTCGCCCGAACTCGGACACGACAGTGACGGGACGCTTTGGGCACGCTCTCATCAGGTCACGAGGGCGGTTGAGGTCGGAACCTCGACCGGCAGCTCCCAATGGCCGACAGGTCCAGGGAATGACACAAGGTCGATCTGAGTGAGAGGCAGGCCGCCGGAGCGGCCGGCCCTCACCTTCCGACCGGCTCGATCCGTGTTCGGGACAGGCCATCAGAGAGCAACCGGCTACTAATATGATTCTCACTGTCGGTGTTGAAGATCTCAGCACCGCCGAAGTGCTCCAGCGCGTCGGTCAACGCCTCCAGGCAGAACTTGGTGTCCATCGTGTTGCTCAGCCGCCACGCCAGCACCCGCCGGCTTGCCCAGTCCATGATCACCACCAGGTACAGGAACCCACCCCGCACCGGGATGTAGGTGATGTCGGAACACCACGCGTGATTCGGTCGCTCAATCGTAAGCCCTCTCAGCAAATACGGGTACACTCGGTGGCCCGGGTTCGCGACCGTGGTGCGCGGCTTGCGGTAGAACGCCAGGGTCTGCGCGCTGTGGGCCGCCGGTCGGTAGTACAGCGTGGAGCGGCTCAATTCCAGCAGCCGGCGCTGTCGGCTCACGCTCAGGCTCGGGTAATCGCGGGTGACCATCATGCGTCGCTGTGGTCCGGTCAACTCCCGAGCCCGCGTGACAAAAAATCGCGCTCCACGGTCAACTCGCCGATCTTCGCGTGCAGGTCGTGGACGACCGCCTCATGGTCGCCCTGGCGGTGGTTGGTGCCGCGGGCGAACACCTCCTTCAGGCCATCCTGAGCTTGCCGCTTCCAGCCGGATACCCGGCTCGGATGCACTTGGTGCTTGGCCGCGATCTCCTGGATCGTGCGGTCCCCGCGCAGTGCCTCCATCGCCACTCGCGCCTTGAACTCCGCTGTGAATCGACGCCTCTTCGTCGCCATCTCGTTGGCCCTCCTCCTGGCCAGGATTCTACCTTAAGCACCTGTCCAGTTTTTAGGGACCACCTCAGTGGCAGAGGGGAACTCGATCAGTTACCATGCCGGAAGTTTCTTCTTGGAGGTGCTGCCACGTGCAGGTCGCCTCTTGCTTGTCCTCGCTCCAGAGTTCAATGAGATTGAAGACCTGAACGGTATCGCCCAGGATGCAACGCAGTGGAAGTATTTTGTCGGATCGAAGTATGATGGTGGGGTGGCGATAAGCGTAAGGGATGCCGAGGACGTGACGCGGAGCATGCCGCTCATCAGACAAGCGCTCGAGATTGTGGGTAGGTGAGTCGGCCGCTGCGCGTCGTCGACACGCGGTTGAAGCATGCCGATAGTCGTGTGACATGACGCAGATACGGGATCGGATCACGCGCGCGGGGGGCGGCCTGCTGCACACGTGTGAAGCATGCCGATAGTCGTGTGACATGACGCAGATACGGGATCGGATCACGCGTGCGGGGGGCGGCCTGCTGCACACGTGCGGGCCTTGGCAGGCAAGCGCCTTCGCGGAGCAGCAGGTGGAGCTCCTTTCGATTGTGCCGTGGGGACCGGATGGCCTTCGGGTAAGGGTAACCGTGGGGCCGCGCATCCTGGACACCGCCTGGGCGCTGACCGAGCCGGTCGCCGGCGGGGGTGTGGCCGAGGTGACGGTCGGTGACACCGAGGCGACCGTTCGCAACGGGAGAATCTCGGCTCGGCTGAGCGGCGTGGCGCGCGGCCGGGCGACCGCCCGCCTGGAGTTCTTTCGCCATCCCGGTGGTGACGACAGCTCCGAAGCCGAACCGGTGCCGATCCTGGCCGAGCACGACTACGTGGTGGGCTGCCACGATCCCGGCGCACGCATCTTCCAGCCGCGCACCGGCGCCGGCGAGGAGGGGCTGTACAATACCGAGCATCACTTCGCCGCGCGGCCGGGGGAGCGGCTGTACGGCATGGGCCTCAACGCCACCGGCAGCCTCGACCTGAAGGGGTGCGTAATCGACCTGTACCAGCGCCACTGCAAGCACGTGGTGCCGTTCCTGGTGTCCAGCGAAGGCTACGGCCTGCTGTGGAACAACCCGTCGCTCGGGCGGGTGGAGTTCGGCAACAACATGACCCGCTGGGTGTCGCGCGGCTGCCGCCAGCTCGACTACTACGTCAACGCCGGCGACAACTGTGCCGACATCATGGGCAACTACGCCGGCGTCACCGGGCACGCGCCGATGCTGCCGGAGTGGGCGGCCGGCTTCTGGATGTGCAAGCTGCGCTATCGGACCCAGAAGGAGTTTCTGGCCGCGGCGCGCGAGTTCCGGCGGCTCGGCCTGCCGCTGTCGGTGTTGGTAATCGACTACCGGCATTGGCGCCATTGGGGCGACTGGCAGCTCGACCCGGAGTTCTGGCCCGACCCGCCCGCCATGGTGCGCGAGATCGACGACATGGGCGCCCGCATCATGATCTCTCCCTG
>Ga0209020_1003379_pt1 | contig 10980 bp, 10 predicted proteins | sample PinacodermBB_FD_187298 | JGI IMG/M metagenome (GOLD analysis project Ga0209020, IMG submission 187298) | Host-associated microbial community of the marine sponge Aplysina aerophoba from Gulf of Piran - sponge pinacoderm, lysed by bead... | ecosystem: Host-associated > Porifera > Sponge >...
GCGGCCGGCGGCAGCCCGGCGAAAGGCAGCCGGTCCGGCAGGAGCGAGTCGCGCCCCTAAGCCGCGAGCGGCCCCCGGATGAGGGCGCCCGGGATGGCGCCGGTGCTCTCGCCGTTCTCCAGCGTGACCTCGCCATTGACGATGGTGGCGTCGATGCCCTCGGCCTTCTGCACCAGCCTGCGGGCGCCGCCGGGCAGGTCGTATTCCACCGTCGGCAGGCGCGGTCTGACCGCCGCCTCGTCGAACACCACGATGTCGGCGGCCATTCCGGCCCGCAACAGGCCGCGGTCGGCGATGTTCCAGGCGGACGCATTCTCGAAAGTGAGCTTGCGGACCGCCTCTTCGAGCGTGAAGGCCTGCCTGTTGCGGACCCAGTAGCTCAGCATATGGGTCTGCAGTGAGGAGCCCATTTCCTGGGCGACATGGGCGCCGGAATCGGAGAAGGTCGCCAAGGTGCGGGGATGGCGGAGCAGGCCCAGCACGTCGTCGGGCTCGTTGTTCAACAGGGGCTGCACGAAGACCAGATCCTCGTTTTCCAGCATGAGGTCCATCATCGCCTCGACCGGGTTGCAGGATCGCTCGCGCGCGATCTCCTCGATGCTCGGTTCGTCCCAGTTGACGTCGAACATCGGAAAGAGGTTGGCGTAGTCCGGCTTGCGCGGATCGGTGGTGGCCGCGCCGCCGCCCTGTAACTCGGTGCCCCTGGGCTTCATGGAGGCCTCTTCGGCGACCAGCCGGGCGCGCAGCTCGGGGTCGCGGAATCCGGCCTTCTGCTCCTCGATGGAGCGCTGGCGAAGGGTCTTCCAGCTCGGCAGTCCGTCGAAGGGCAGATAGGCCTTGAGCGTGAAGATGGCGTTGATCGAGCGCGTCGTCCCCTGGCCGTAGGCTCGGCCGCCGCCCTCCGAGACCCGGTCCATCCAGTCCATCTGGTATTGCCAGTGGTTGGGCCGGTCGCCCTGCTTCAACGCGACGGCGCCGAACATGACGGGCCGGCCCGTGTCCATCGAAACCCGGCCCAACTCCTCGAGGAAGGCCCGTTGGGCAGCGCCGCTGGCGACATCGGGGCCGAGCTGAAGGATGCCCGTATTCAGCCGGCCCATGACGGCCGCGAGGTGCGCGAGCTCGCGCCAGTCCGCAACCCGGCTCGCCACCGGCCCGCCACCGGGGCGGGTGTGGGTGACCGACCGCGAGGTCGAGAGTCCGACCGCGCCAGCCCGCATCGCCTCCTCGACGATCCCGGCCATGGCCTCAAGGTCGTCGTCGGTCGCGAGCTCGTCGAGCGCGCGTTCGCCCATCGCATACATGCGCAGCGCCGAATGGCCGATATAGGAGGCGTAGTTGATGGCTTTCGGCAGTGCGTCCACCGTCGCCAGATATTCCGGGAAGGTCTCCCAGGTCCAGTCGATGCCGGCCATCATGGCGTCCTTGGGAATGTCCTCGACCGCTTCCAGGCACTCGGCGTACCACTCCCGCTCCTCGGGCTTGCAGGGGGCGAGCGCGAAGCCGCAATTCCCCATGACGACGCTGGTGACGCCGTGCCAGCAGGAGCAGCTGCCGAGCGAATCCCAAGCCACCTGCGCGTCCATGTGGGTGTGCCCGTCGATGAAGCCCGGAGAGACGATCCGGCCCTCGGCGTCGATCTTCCGCTCCGCCGGCGCCCTTATCCTGCCGATCTCCGCGATGCGGCCGTCCTTGACGCCGACATCGGCCCGGTAACGCGCCATGCCGGAGCCATCCACCACCGTGCCGTCGGCGATAACCAGATCGAATGCCATATCCCGTTCCCTTTCAGGCCTGCTGAGGCGGAGAGGCAGAAACAGGCGCACCGCCCAGCCGTTCGCAGTTTTGCACCCGCACGCGGGAAAGGACAGCCGGGGGGCGAGGCAAGCCGCCGTCCCCGGCGCAGCGCCATACCCCGCGCCCGGACACTACCGAAGCAGCGGCACGGCGGGGATGGCGCGGCCTGCGGCCACGGCGGCTGCATCTGCAAGCAATCTGCGGTCCTCTTCGCCGAGCGTGTCGAGGTCGCCGTCCCCGAACCAGCAGAGCGCGCGCACCGATTCCATCGGCGGGTAGCCGGGCCCGTATAGCGCTCGGGCCGCGCCGAGGCCTCGTTCGAGCCCGAGGCCCGACCGGAGCAGCGCCGCGATGTCCGCATAGACCCTGGCGGCCGCCCGCTGCAGGATGGTCTTGAGCTTCGTCGCCAGCAGGTCCAGAGCGGAGGCGACCGGCAGGCCGTTCTCCGGCGCCGTGTCGGGCAATCCGACCCTTCCGTTGTCGATGCCGCCGAAGAAGGACAGCAACACGCCTTCCGGCGCTACTGGTTCATCGCCTGGAAGAAGTCGTCGTTGTTCTTGGTTTCGCGGAGCTTTGTGGTCAGGAACTCCATGGCGTCCTGGGTGCCCATCGGCATCAGCACGCGGCGCAGCATCCACATCTTCGCGAGGGCGCCCCGGTCCACCAGCAGCTCTTCCTTGCGGGTGCCCGACTTGCCGATGTCGATCGCCGGCCAGACGCGCCGGTCGGACAGCTTCCGGTCCAGCACGATCTCGGAGTTGCCGGTGCCCTTGAACTCCTCGAAGATCACCTCGTCCATGCGCGAGCCGGTCTCGACCAGGGCGGTGGCGATGATCGAGAGCGAGCCGCCCTCCTCGATATTGCGCGCCGCGCCGAAGAAGCGCTTCGGGCGCTGCAGCGCATTCGCGTCCACGCCGCCGGTCAGCACCTTGCCGGAAGACGGCACGACCGTGTTGTAGGCGCGCGCCAGCCGGGTGATCGAATCCAGCAGGATCACAACGTCGTGCTTGTATTCGACGAGGCGCTTGGCCTTCTCCAGCACCATCTCGGTCACCTGGACATGGCGGGTCGCCGGCTCGTCGAAGGTGGAGGAAATGACCTCGCCGCGCACCGAGCGCTGCATGTCCGTCACCTCCTCCGGACGCTCGTCGATGAGCAGCACGATCAGGTAGACTTCGGGGTGGTTGTGCGAGATCGCATGGGCCACGTTCTGCAGCATCATGGTCTTGCCGGTACGGGGCTGCGCCACGATGAGCGCGCGCTGGCCCTTGCCGAGCGGCGCGACCAGCTCCACGACGCGGGTGGTGTAGTCCTTGGTCTGGTCCTTGCCCTCGCGCTGGTCGATTTCCAGATGCAGCCGCTCGTCGGGATAGAGCGGCGTCAGATTGTCGAAATTGATACGGTGGCGGACGGCCTCCGGGTCGGCGAAATTGGCGAGGTTGACCTTGGTGAGCGCGAAATAGCGCTCGCCCGACTTGGGGGCGCGGATTTCTCCTTCCACCGTATCGCCGGTGCGCAGGCCGAAGCGGCGCAGCAATTGCGGCGAGACATAGATGTCGTCCGGGCCGGGAAGGTAGTTGGCCTCCGGCGAGCGCAGGAAGCCGAACCCGTCCGCCAGCACTTCCAGCACGCCGCGGCCGACTATGGCCACATTATCCTCGGCCAGGTTCTTCAGGATCGCGAACATCATGTCCTGCTTGCGCAGGGTGGAGGCGTTCTCGACCTCCAGCTCATCGGCCAGCGCGAGCAGTTCGGCCGCCGATTTTTCCTTTATTTCCTGAAGATGCGCGACCTTCTCGGGCGCCGCGATATCGTCGAGCATGGCCTCGGACCGTCCATCGGTTGCTGTTGAAAGCCGACTCGCCCGCAAAAGCGGAAATTTCTAACGCATGGGGAAGGGGCCGGAAATCCCGCCGGGCGGCGGGCGAGGGCTCAAGAAGTAAACACTTTAACCCAGTGCGGTGCGCGCGGCAATGCCTTGTCGGCAGTATTGCAAACGAATCCTATGGCAGCCGCCGGACCGGGCCCGGCCGGCCGAGCGCCTCGATCAGCGCACCCACCGTCCGGCCGGAGGCGGGATGGCGCCAGCCGGGCGCCAGGTCGCGGAGCGGCAGCAGCACGAAGGCGCGCTCATGGAGACGGGGATGCGGCAGTTCGGGCTTCTCGCCGGGTCCCGTGACCAGGCCGCGATAGTCGAGGAGGTCGAGATCGACCGTCCGGGAGGCATTGCGGACGCTGCGGACCCGGCCGAAACCCGCCTCGACATCGAGCAGCGCCGCCAGCAGCGCCTGCGGGGAGAGGGCGCTCTCCACCTCCGCCACGGCGTTGACATACCAGGGCTGCCCGCTCGGCGGCACCGGCGCGCTCTCGTACCAGGGCGAGCGCCTGAGCACATTTGCGCCCTGCGCTCCCAGCGCGTCCAGCGCCGCCTCGAGCGTCGCCTGCGGCGGCCCGTGCTCCGGCGACGGCAGGTTTGCCCCCAATCCGATCAGAATCATCCCCGGCGGCCCCTTGTCGCACGGCGACCTCTCGCCTAGGTTGCCATATCAGTTTAGCGGATTGTCGCGGTTTTCGGAGTTTCCCCACGCCATGCGCACCTATATGGAAGAACGTACTGCGCTGTTCATCGACGGTGCCAATCTTTATGCCGCCGCGCGCGGCCTGAACATCAATATCGACTACAAGCGGATGCTCGACTATTTCTCGAAGCGCGGGCGGCTCATCCGCGCCTTCTATTACACGGCGTTGATCGAGGACCAGGACTATTCGCCGATCCGCCCGCTGGTGGACTGGCTCGACTATAACGGCTTCACCATGGTCACCAAGCCGGCCCGCGAGTTCACCGACGCCATGGGCCGCCGCAAAATCAAAGGAAACATGGATATAGAGCTCGCCGTCGATGCCATGGAGATGGCCGACAATCTGGAGCATATCGTGCTGTTCTCGGGCGATGGCGACTTCCGCCGTCTCGTGGAGGCGCTGCAGCGCCGCGGTGTGCGCGTCACCGTCGTCAGCACGATGAAGAGCCAGCCGCCCATGGTGTCCGACGACCTGCGCCGGCAAGCGGATTTCTTCATGGACCTGCTCGATCTGGCGCCGTCGATTATGCGCGACCAGGACGAGCGGGAAGCCGCCCAGGCGCGCCGTGCGCAGCGGGAGAACCTGCGCTTCGAGGAGGCTCAGGACGGCGTCGAAGAGCAGTATGGAGCCTGATCCGGACTGTCCCTTCTGTCCGCGCCTCCGGGCATTCCGCCATCATTGGCGTGAAGCGGAGCCCGGTTGGTTCAATGCCCCTGTGCCGGGCTTCGGGCCGTGCGGCGCGAAGGTGCTGATCGTCGGCCTTGCGCCCGGTTTGCGCGGCGCCAATCGCACCGGTAGACCCTTCACCGGCGACTATGCCGGCGACCTCCTGTTCACGACTCTGCTGAAGTTTGGCCTGGCGCAGGGAAACTATGGCGGCCATGCCGAAGACGGCTTCACGCTCATCGGCTGCCGCATCGTCAATGCGGTCCGCTGTGTCCCGCCGCAAAACAAGCCCGTCGGCGCGGAAGTGGCCGCCTGCCGCCCCTTCCTTGCGGAGGAACTTGAAGGTCTGCCGGAAAGCGGCGCGGTGCTGGCGCTCGGGCGCGTCGCCCATGATGCGGTGCTTGCCGCGCTCGGCGAGCGGCGCGCCGCCTGGCCGTTCGCCCACGGGGCGTTGCACCGGCTCGGCTGCGGCCGCCTGCTTGCCGACAGCTACCATTGCTCGCGCTACAACACCAATACCGGGCGGCTGACCCCGGCCATGTTCGAGGCCGCCGTCGGGGGCATGCTGGAAGCGGTCGGCTAAAGCATCTCGGCTTCGGGGTCGTGCGCCTTGAAGCGGCGCCGGGCGGCTTTGGGAGAGGCGTTGGCGTAGCAGTAGAGGCAGCCGTGCGGGCAGGTGTCGTAGGCGCCTATGTCCCGGCTGGCGGCGCAAGCGCAGCCGGGCCGGTTGCCCCGCTCCGGACGGGCGCCGAGGCCGAGGCGGTCCGGATCGATGCAGCGCGCCGGTTCGGCTGCGCCGGCGGTCAGCTCCGGCTGTGCGCAGACGGTGAGGCGGAGGGGCGAAACGGCATCCGCCAGCGCTTCGACCAGCCGGACGCGGCGGTCGGGCTCCGGGTCCTCCCAGGCGAAGCCGGCCGCCGCCAGGTTGCGCCGCGTCTTGCGGTAGAAGGAAGCGAAGGAGATGACGCATTCGTCAGTCGCGTCCCGCAGCGATTCCGCCAGCCGTCCGGCGGCCTCCACATGGCCCTGCGTCGGCGACAGGATCGGGTCGTAACGCCAGACCACGCATCGGGGGCCGAAGCGCGCGGCGAGGGCATGCGCGGCTTCGACGGCGCGTTCGGGCGGAGGCACCGAAGGCTCGAGCCGGCGTCCGTAGCCGGTAATCGTCAACTGGACGGCGAAAGGCCGCTCGAGCCCTGCCAGCACAGGCATGAAGGGCGAGGCATTGCGGGTCCAGAAGACATAGCCGGCGACGGCTTCCGGCGTGAGGTCCACCCGGTAGGTCGCGCCGGACCATGGGTTGCGCACCAGTGCATAGCCGGCGGCGAGGCGACGGGAAAACCAGTCGCCGTAAAAGGCCGGGATGTCCGTGCGGTAGCTTGCAGAAACGACGGTGCCGGTCATCTTTCCGCCCGAGTTGCTTTTTTTGCCGCACCTCGCAAGGGGCCGCCGGGTCTTGTAGCGCTAACAACGCGTTCATATATACCCGCGCAACGGAGGTCGGGCGCTTGCCCGATTTTTTCAGTGTCATGGTAGGGAGCCGGGACAGGCGCTGCGCCTGCGGGCGGTCCGGGCTTGCCGCACGGGGTAGGGGTGAACCGCATGAGCAAGGTTATCGGAATCGATCTCGGCACGACCAATTCCTGTGTCGCCGTGATGGATGGCAGCGAACCCAGGGTGATCGAGAACGCCGAGGGCGCGCGCACCACGCCCTCCATGGTGGCGATAACCGGAGACGGCGAGCGTCTGGTCGGCCAGCCGGCCAAGCGCCAGGCGGTGACCAACCCGACCAACACGCTGTTCGGCATCAAGCGCCTGATCGGCCGCACGGACCAGGACCCGGTGATCCAGAGCGAAAAGAAGGTTTTGCCCTTCGCGCTGGTCAGGGCCGACAATGGCGACTCCTGGGTGAGGGCAGGCAACGAGAACTACGCGCCGAGCCAGATCAGCGCCTTCATCCTCCAGAAAATGAAAGAGACGGCCGAGGCATTTCTCGGCGAGACGGTGACCGATGCGGTCATTACCGTGCCGGCCTATTTCAACGATTCCCAGCGCCAGGCGACCAAGGACGCCGGGCGCATTGCCGGCCTCGAAGTGCTGCGCATCGTCAACGAGCCGACGGCGGCCGCGCTCGCCTACGGCCTCGACAAGAAGGAGGGCGGTGTTATCGCCGTCTACGACCTCGGCGGCGGCACGTTCGATGTCTCCGTGCTGGAGATCGGCGACGGCGTGTTCGAGGTCAAATCCACCAATGGCGACACCCATCTCGGCGGCGAGGACTTCGACCACCGCATTATCGGCTATCTGGCCGACGAGTTCCGCAAGGAGCAGGGAATCGACCTGCGCGGCGACAAGCTGGCGCTGCAGCGCCTCAAGGAGGCGGCCGAAAAGGCGAAGATCGAGCTGAGCTCGACCGCCCAGACCGAGATCAACCTGCCGTTCATCACGGCCGACCAGTCCGGGCCGAAGCACCTCAACATCAAGCTCTCCCGGGCCAAGCTGGAGGCGCTTGTCGAAGACCTGGTACAGCGCACCGTCGGCCCCTGCCAGCAGGCGCTGAAGGATGCCGGCCTGCGCGCCTCCGACATCTCCGAGGTGGTGCTGGTCGGCGGCATGACGCGGATGCCGAAGGTGATCGAGACGGTGAAGACTTTCTTCGGCCGGGAGCCGCATCGCGGCGTCAACCCGGACGAGGTGGTGGCGCTCGGCGCGGCGATCCAGGCCGGCGTGCTGAGGGGCGACGTGAAGGACGTGCTGCTGCTCGACGTGACGCCGCTGTCGCTCGGCATCGAGACGCTGGGCGGCGTGTTCACCCGCCTGATCGACCGCAACACCACGATCCCGACCAAGAAGAGCCAGACCTTCTCGACTGCCGAAGACAGCCAGAACGCGGTGACCATCCGCGTCTCCCAGGGCGAGCGCGAGATGGCGGCGGACAACAAGCTACTCGGCCAGTTCGACCTTGTGGGCATCCCGGCCGCGCCGCGCGGCGTGCCGCAGATCGAGGTCGCCTTCGACATCGACGCCAACGGCATCGTCAATGTATCCGCCAAGGACAAGGCGACCGGCAAGGAGCAGGCGATCCGGATCGAGGCCTCCAGCGGCCTCTCGGACGCCGAGATCGACCGGATGGTGCAGGAAGCCGAGGCGAACGCCGAGGAGGACCGTCAACGCCGCGAGCTCGCCGAGGCGCGCAACCAGGCCGAAAGCCTGATCCACACCACCGAGCGGCAACTCGAAGAGCATGGCGACAAGATCGGCGCCGAAGACAAGACGGAGATCGAAGCGGCGGTTCAGGCAGTCAAGGACGTCAAGGACGACGAGGACGTGGCCGCGATCCAGGAGAAGACCGCGGCGCTCGCCGCCGCCGCCATGAAGCTCGGTGAAGCCATGTATGCCGCGCAGCAGGACGAAGCAGGCGATGGTCCGGGTGCGGACGCCGGCGGTGGCAGCGACGACGGGGTGGTCGATGCCGATTTCGAGGAAGTGGACGACACCGACGAACAGCAGAAACGCTCCGCCTGATCCGGCCCGGCAGCGGCTCCGATGGCCGGACGCGACTTCTACGAGGTTCTGGACGCACCCCGGACGGCGAGTGCGGATGACCTGAAGCGCTCCTATCGCAGGCTGGCAAAGGAGTACCATCCGGACCGCAATCCGGGGGACGCCGCCGCCGAGGCGCGCTTCAAGGAAGTCAACGAAGCCTACGACGTTCTGAAGGACCCGGAGCAGCGCCAGGTTTACGACCGGCTGGGCCATGAGGCCTTCACGCAGCGCACCCAGGGCGGCGGCGCCAGCCCCGGGTTCGATTTCGGCTTCGGCTCCAGCTTCGGCGACATTTTCGACGAGATGTTCGGCGATCTGGCCGGCCGGCGTCGCGGACGCGGCGGTCGGCGCCAGGGCGCCGACATGCGCTACAACATGCGCATCTCGCTGGAGGAAGCCTTCAAGGGCAAGCAGGCGACGATCGAGGTGCCGGGCACGGCGTCCTGCGACTCCTGTTCCGGCACCGGTTCCGCCGGCGGTGCGCCGCCCGTTACCTGTTCGACCTGCAACGGCGCCGGCCGGATAAGGGCGAGCCAGGGCTTCTTCACCGTGGAGCGCGCATGCGCGGCCTGCCAGGGGTCGGGAGAGACGGTGCGCGACCCCTGCCGGACCTGTTCCGGCCGGGGCCGGGTGCAGCGGAGCCGTACGCTCACGGTCACCATCCCGGCAGGCGTCGAGGCGGGCAACCGTATCCGCCTTGCCGGCGAGGGGGATGCCGGCGAACGCGGCGGCCCGCCGGGCGACCTCTATATCTTCCTCGATGTCGAGGATCACCCGATGTTCGACCGGGACGGGCCGCATATCCATTGCGAGGTCCCCGTGTCGATGACGGCGGCGGCGCTGGGCGGGACGGCTGAGGTGCCGACCGTCGAGGGCAGGCGCGCACGCATCGACCTGCCGCCCGGCACCCAGTCCGGCAATCGCTTCAGGCTGCGCGGCAAGGGCATGACGGTGCTGAATACCCGCCAGCGCGGCGACATGCTGGTGACGGTCAGGGTCGAGACCCCGGTCAACCTCTCGCGCCGCCAGGCGGAACTGTTGCGCGAGTTCGAGAAGGAAGGCGGCGGCCAGAACCGCACGCCCGAAACCGAAGGCTTCTTCTCCCGCGTCCGCGAACTCTGGGATGACCTGACGGAGTAAGCCCGCAGGCAGTCCCGTGCTATCCGCCCGCCGTCGTATCCATCCGCCCTTCGTTCGCCTCTTCGGCGCGCTGGCGGCCGGGGCGGGTGTGGAGGCGGGCGTCGTAGTCCTGGAGGATTTGCGGCACGGCGACGGCGCGGCGGCCGGCCCAGCCGAGGCAGGAGCCCAGCATGATGTCGGCGACGGAGAAGGTCTCGCCTAGCAGCCAGGGGCGGCCGTCGGCGAGCGCCGCTTCGGCCTTCGCCGCCTGTTTCAGCCAGTATTCGCGCGCGCCGGACACCGCGACCGGCGCCTCGCCGTAGATCTCCGGAAGGTCTCCGTGGCGGCGGATGACGTAGAGCGAGGTCGCGTCGAGCTCCATCGCCACATAGAAGCACCATTCGAGCACGCGGGCCCGCTCGGCTTCCGGCCAGAGATCGACCCGGTCGCGGAAGCGCGACGCCAGCTCCAGGGCGATGGCGCCGGACTCGGTGTAGCGCACGCCGTCGATCTCCAACGTCGGGATCTTGTGCAGCAGGTTGACGGCGCGGTAGGCGGGGGCCGTCTGCTCCGGCGTGCGCGTGCGGAGCGGCGTCGTCCCGTATGTCAGGCCGAGCTCCTGCAGGGTCCAGTGGACGCGAAGCGCGCGGGTGGAGACGATGCCCCAGACATGGATGGCGGTCATGCAAGCGCCCTTTCCAGAATGCGTGCGGGATGTTGGGCCGTTCTGCCGGCGCCGTCGGCGATCTGGTGGCGGCAGCTTGTGCCGTCGGCGGCGATGAGCGCGTCTTTGCCGGCCGCGCGCACGGCCGGCAGCAGGGAGGCTTCGGCCATCTTCATCGAAACCTCGTAATGCTCGGCCTCGTAGCCGAAGCTGCCGGCCATGCCGCAGCAGGAGCTCTCGACAAGCTCCGGCTCGAGGCCCGGCACCATCGAGAGCGCGGCCATGAGCGCCGCCGGGCCGTCGAAGCTCTTGCGGTGGCAATGGGCGTGGACGACCGCGCGCTCTTCCGGCAGCGGCCCGAGCCGTTGCGCCAGCCGCTCCGCCGCCTCGCCTTCCGAAACCAGGCTCTCCAGCATGACGGTGCTTTCCCCGACGCGGGCGCTCTCCGGCCCCGGCAGCACGGCCTGCAGCTCGTCGCGGAAGGTGAACAGACAGGAGGGCTCCAGGCCGACAATTGGCGTGCCGGCCTCTGCATAGGGCAGCAGCATGGCGACGGTGCGCTGCATCTCGGCCCGCGCCCGGTCGATGCGGCCCGCCGCCAGCCAGCT
>Ga0209020_1003393_pt1 | contig 10948 bp, 9 predicted proteins | sample PinacodermBB_FD_187298 | JGI IMG/M metagenome (GOLD analysis project Ga0209020, IMG submission 187298) | Host-associated microbial community of the marine sponge Aplysina aerophoba from Gulf of Piran - sponge pinacoderm, lysed by bead... | ecosystem: Host-associated > Porifera > Sponge >...
TCGCCCCCCGCACGGCTTCGGAACGCCTCGGCGACCTCAGGGAGGCACTGGTGGTTTGGCCCGCACACCAAGCCGATGGCGAGCGCTTGACTCCGAAGCTCCGGGCCCAGTTCAAGACCTATTTCTGTGATCCTGCATACACACTGCTCAGCGGCGATGGGGGCGCGGACTTCACCCGCCTGTCCGAGCAGCAGTTGGGGATGGCTCTTCTGCGCAGCATTGAACGGCGCCGTCCCAGCAGCTACGTAGACTTCGGGAGGCTTCTCTACCATCGGAATCAGACCAATCGCGAGATCGATTTTGTGGGCCGCGATCTTGGGGACGTGGCCATCGAGTCGAAGTATGTCGACGGCGGTTGGCGCGGAACTGCCGGTCGCACCATCAAGGCATCCCCTTGGAGGGGCATTGTCGCCACCCGGACGGAGGTAAACCTTGACGATCCCCAACTTGTGGCGGTGCCCACGGCTGTCCTCGCCTGGCTGATCGACAGCTGACACCTACCTTATGTGCAGGCGATAGTGTCAGTCCATGGTTCTCGCGATCGATTCCGCCCGCTACGGGCTCCTGCAGTCCGTTGTTGACCACGACAGCTACAAGCGGTCGGTCCAACGGTTTCGGGAGGCCAATATTCTGCTTCCGACCTTCGCTCAGCTCGCCGATCCATCCACGATCCCCGCCGAGACACTCAACGCGCTCGACGGGGTGGGCCGTAACGAGGCGCATCCGCTGAACCTGTTCCGGGTCCACTGGTACAACGGCTGGGACAGCGCGCAGCAGGTCGAGGTTCCCGAGCATGTGGTGCTGCCGAGCGAGCTGACCGGGGTCGACACCCGGATCGTGCTCGTGTTCGGCAACCGGTTCCCCATGATCGGGGCCCACAAGGTGCTGGCCGCCTATTCGTGCCTGGTGCCCCGGGTGGTGAGCGGCCAGTTCGACCCGACACGACACCGCGCAATCTGGCCCTCCACCGGCAACTACGCGCGGGGCGGGATCGCCATCTCCCGGTTGATGCAGAGCCGCGGCGTGGCCGTGCTGCCGGAGAACATGTCACAGGAACGCTTCGACTGGCTCGACGCCTGGGTCCCGAATCCAAACGACGTCATCCGCACGCCCGGATCCGAGAGCAACGTCAAGGAGATCTACGACGCCTGCAACGAACTCGAGAAGGACCCCGGCAATTTCGTCCTCAACCAGTTCTCGGAGTTCGCCAACCACATCGGCCACTACACGGTGACAGGGCAGGCCCTCGGGCATGTCTACAGGTCGATGCTGGCCGACGATCCCCAGTTGCGGCTGGCCGCGGTGACCGTGGCGTCGGGCTCCGCGGGCACCCTGGCGACCGGCGACCGGCTCAAGGACGACTTCGGCACCAAGATCGTGGCGGTCGAGGCACTCGAATGCCCGACCATGCTCTACAACGGCTACGGCGAGCACAACATCCAGGGGATCGGCGACAAGCACATCCCCCTGATCCACAACGTAATGAACACCGACATCGCCACCGGTATCAGCGACGAGGCGACCGACGGGCTCAATCTTGTGTTCACCACTGAGGCCGGCAAACGCTACCTGGTTGAGCGGCTCGGCATCGACGCTGAGATCGTGGACCAGCTGCGCCACTTCGGCTTCTCCTCGATCTGCAACATGTTGGCGGCAATCAAGACCGCCAAGCAGCTCGACCTGGGGCACGACGACGTGGTGATCTCGGTCGCCACCGACGGTTCCGAACTCTACGTCAGCGAGAAGGAGCACCTCCTGGCGACTTCGTACCCTGATGGTTTCGGTGAGATCCACGCCGCGGAGATAGTGGCCCAACACCTGGCCGGGGCCGACACCGAGCATCTCGAAGAACTCGACTCTGTGGGCCGCAACCGCATCTTCAACCTCGGCTACTACACCTGGGTCGAACAGCAGGGTGTGAGCGTTGAGGACTTCGACGTGCGTCGTGACCAGGGCTTCTGGAACCATCTCCACACAATGGCCCCCGGCTGGGACGCGATGATCGACGAGTTCAACGCCGCTACCGGCGTGTCCGTCTGACAACGTGCGCGGATTGAACTTCGTGGGTGCGCCGAGACCTGCCGGCTCCCGCTCTTGTGCGCTGCGCTCACGGGCCGCTCGGGCCACGGCCTCGCTCGACGCGGCCGTGTGCGGAATCGATCCGTTCGGCCACTTCGGCTCGGCAGCTCTCCTCCGATGACGGCTTCGTGGTTGGACACACCGTCCGGCGCTGGCTGGCCGACCGCCGAGGGCACCGAGACGAACCCGTTCGTGCGTTACCGGCGACTGTTGTGGTCGTGGTATCGCTGGGTTGACGCCGGTCTGAGCGATGACGACTTCGTCGCGGTGACCCGCGCCCTCGACGATTCGGTCAAGGAAGTGGCTGGAACCGGTTTCGTGACGACTCCGGCCCGCCGGGTTGATTCGCTCGGCCCGGGCCCGCATACGCCGGTCTTCGCCAAGGATGAGACGGGCAACGTGGGCGGCTCCCACAAGGCCCGCCACCTCATGGGCCTGCTGCTGCACCTGGCAGTCGATGCCGTGGCCGACGATGTTCGGCTCGCCATCTCCTCATGCGGTAACGCCGCACTCGGTGCTGCCACAGTCGCTCGTGCCGCGGGCCGCCCGATCGACGTCTTCATCCCGACTTGGGCCGATCCTAAAGTCGTGTCGGCGCTCGACAGGCTCGAAGCCACGATCCATGTCTGTGAACGTCGAGCCGGCGAGTCGGGCGACCCGTGCATGCTGCGCTTCCAGGAAGCCGTTGCGGGCGGTGCGCTGCCTTTCGGCGTTCAAGCCACCGAGAACCGGTGGACGCTCGACGGCGGCCGCACCATCGGTTGGGAGCTGGCCGATCAACTCGGCGCTGAGGGCGCCGACCATGTGCTGGTGCAGGTCGGCGGCGGGGCGCTGCTGACGAGTTGCGCCATCGGCCTGCTCGAAGGCGCCGCCCTCGGGCCGCTCGAGCGTGCGCCCCGAGTCTGGGCGGTGCAAGCAGAACAGTGCGCGCCCTTCGAGAGGGCTTGGTCGCAGATGCCCCCCGCAGCCAGCGTCAACGAGCGCCTGAGCCTCGCCGAGCAACGAGCCGAGCAGTTGATGACCCCCTGGCCCGATCCGTCGTCGGCCGCTACCGGAATCCTCGACGATGTCACCTACGACTGGCTCGGCGTGGCCCGTGCATTGCTGCTCACCGGCGGCTCGTCGGTGGTGGCCTCAGAAGTCGACATCGAGTCCGCCAACCAGCGAGTCCACGCCGCCGGCTACAACTCAGACCACACCGGCAGCGCCGGCTACGCGGGCCTGCTCGCCGCGGTCCGCGAGGGTGCTATCTCCCCCACCGACACCGCTGCCGTCCTCATCACCGGCATTCGCCGCTGACCCGCCAACGGTTCCGACGGGAGTATGGTAGGGCCGTGTTCGAGCGCATCTCCGCGAGCACGACGGGGGTGTTGTGCTGTTCCTGGACGAGCCCGACAACTTCGTGGCGCTCGCCGAGATACAGCCCTGGCTCATGGCCGTTGTTGACTTGTGCGAAGACACATCCTCACAAGCTGTGATCTGCTCGCACCATCCGGAGTTGATCGACTATCTCGGTTCCGATTCTGGACTCTTGCTGCGACGGGAAGCATCCGCGGTCACTGCCTCCCGGTTCAAGTCGCTCGACTTGTCAGATTGCGGACTCAAGCTGTCCGAGCAGATCGCTCGGGGCTGGGAGAGGTGAGCCGCAAGGTTCGCGTCGTCCTGTTGTGCGAGGATCGCCAGCACGAAACGTTCGTCTAGTTGAGTTCCGCTGCTCCGAAAACAACGCCGAACCGAACACACCAGATCACCACGGTGGAGTGGCGGTCCAGATCGACGTCGGTCGGGATCTCATAGTTCTGCGCCCCTATGTTGCCCTTGAGGTCACCGAGGTCGACGAAATCGTCGTCGAACGCTCCCGCCGAGGCATCGGCCGGGGCCGACGACAGGTAGACGTTGAGATCCGGCCCGTTGTCGGTGGCGAAGTCCTCGAAGCGAAGGAAGCGCTGCTGGGTGCCGTCGTTGAGCACGACTGCCACACCTTCGGTGGGGTGACTGCGGTCGACGAAAGACCCCTCGACCAGTCGCACGACCTCGCCGGGCCCGCCAGCATCGGCCTCGGACTCGACAGGCTCGTCGGGTTCAGACACATCGGCCTCGGACTCGACAGGCTCGTCGGGTTCAGACACATCCGGCTCGGACTCGACAGGCTCGTCGGGTTCAGGCCCGGGGTCCACGGGCTCGGGGTCGGGGGTCATCACCGCCCCGGAGTCGAACAGCGGGCCGCTCTCGTTCACCTTGTCGTCGACGAACAACAGGTGGACAGCAAAGAAGACGAAGACGAGGTAGTAGGCGACGGCCAGCCCGACCACGCCCACCGGCACCAGGACCTTCCAATGCCGACGCAACAAGCCAGTCACTGAGACCACCCCGAGGTAGCACCGGTGACCATCCCGAAGGGACCTGACGGCCATCGGAAACAGTCCATCATCAACTGATCGACCTGTCCGCGGTCGGCGATCCCTTCGCTGACCACCCGGTTCGCCTCACGAATCATGGCGAAATACACCCGGTTGGTCACATACCCCCAAGCGGAGTCTGTGTCGTTCACCACCACCGGGTTCTTCCCCGCAGCCGCGGCCAACCGCACCACCGTGTCGACCGTGTCAGACGAGGTCAACGGACCCCTCACAATCTCCGCGAGTTTCATCACCGGCGCGGGAGAAGCCCAATGCCAACCAACCATTCGGTCCGGTCTGTCGGCCGCCGCGCCCAACGCAGCAATCGAGAACCCCGAGGAGTTGCTGGCGAAGATCGTGTGGTCAGGGGCCATCGAGTCGAGTTCGCGCCAGAAGTGAATCTTCAAAGCGAGGTCCTCGGGAATCGCCTCGATGATGATGTCGGCATCGACAGCGGTCTCTAGGTCGGTCGTGAAGGTGATGCGGTCGAGCGCCGCAGCGGCCTGTTCAGCGGTGAGCTTCCCCCGCTCCACGGCGCTGCGGATCCCGAAACGGCCACTGTCCACAGCGGTTCGGGCAACGTTGATTGCCTGCACGTTCAGGTCTCGGCAAGCAACCTCGTGCCCGGCGATGGCCATGACCTGGGCAATGCCCGAACCCATGACCCCGGCACCCATTACTGCAATCCGTTCTGACATGCCGCGAGTCTGGCCGATTCCCTCCCCATCAGCTACCCCGCGGCTTCGATTCGTCTGGCACGCGTCTGCCCGCCCGCCCCTCTCGGCGCCACCGACTCAACCCTCAATGCGGTGCTTGACATGCGCGCGCGGGAGCCGTCCCAGCCGTATCGCGACCATTGAGGACGCTGACTAGGCTTGACATGCGCGCGCAGGAGCCGTCCAGCACGCATCGCCGGGCAGGGCACCCCCGCCCAGCTTCAAATCCGCGCGCGGGAGCCGTCCCAGTCCTGCGGTAGGCTGAACCCATGCGACTACAGCTGGCACTCAACGTAGACGACATCGACGAAGCGGTCGACTTCTACTCGAAGCTCTTCGGGGTGGAACCCGCCAAACGGCGCGACGGCTACGCCAACTTCGCGGTCGACGAACCCCCGCTGAAGCTGGTGCTCTTCGAGACCGCAGGGCAGGGCGGAACGATCAACCACCTCGGTATCGAGACCGAGACCACCGACGAAGTGTTCTCAGCGCAAAGGCGCCTTGTGGCCGCGGGGCTCAACACCACGGGCGTTGATGAGACGATGTGCTGCTACGCCGACAAGACCGAGACCTGGGTGACCGATCCCGCAGGCGTCGAGTGGGAGTGGTACGTCAAGTCCGGCGACAACGAGGTGTTCGACAACGTAGTTGTCACCAGCCCGGTCACCGCCGACACCGACGCCGCGTCCTGCTGCGCCTAGACCGGAGTTTCCCGCCGGTAGCAGCGAGCAGCCGCACAGCGTGCCTGGCCAGACGCGTCAGTCGTTGTCTCGGAGGAACTGTTCGACTTCGGCCAGCAGCGTCTGGGGGTCGTCGTTGAGGTCTGCGTTGTCGGACGGGGCGCTGCCGTCCCACGCCTCCTCGAGGTCGGCAACGTAGTCGGCTGTATCCTGGTCCTCTGCCACGAGTTCGTCGACCTGTCGTTCATAGGTCGCCGCGGCGATCTCCAGGTCGGTGGCGAACACCGCTGTGCCGAGCAGTCTCGACACCCGCTGGACCAAGGCCAGTCCCGCTTTGGGCGACGGTGCACCGGGCACGTAACTGGGGACCGCCGACCACAGCGAAGCGGTCGGCAGACCTGCTTGATGGCATTGCGTGGCGAGCACACCGACAATCCCGGTCGGTCCCTCGTAGCTCGACGGGGCCAGATCCAAGCGGGTTCGGATCGATTCGTCCTCGCTCGCCCCGTAGACCTCGACGGGTCGACTGTGGGGCACGTCGGCCAGCAGCGCCCCCAGGGTGACCACCTGGCTCACCTCCAGTATCCGGGCGGTCTCGATGACCTGGGCGCAGAACGTGCGCCAACGCAACTGCGGTTCGAGCCCTACCAGCACCACGACGTCGCGTTCGCTCTCAGCGACTGCACAGGAACGGAACAGGTTGGTCGGCCAACTCAGGGAGCGCCGACGCTCATGGTCGAGGTGGACCAGCGGGCGGCTCATGGTGAAGTCGTAGAAGTACTCGGCGTCGATCTCCGCGAGGGCTTTGCCCTTCCATCTGTCGGCGAAGTGGCGGGCCGCTATCGAGGCGGCATCGCCAGCGTCGTTCCAGCCCTCGAAGGCGGTGATCAGAACCGGTGACCGCAGTGCCGGGAGCTTGGCCAACCAGTTGATGTGCGCTGGAGAATCGGCAGGAGTCGACACGCCATAGACCATATTGTTTCCCGCTCTTGTTCGCTACGCTCATTGTCCGCTCTCAACATCTCACCGGAGTTGACTTTCCACAGCACTTTCCGTAATCGGGTTACTTGTACACAGAGTTTCCACAATGTGGGCACATCGCGGCTAGCTGTGCCAAACAGACGCTCGCCTGCGTCCACACCCACCCGGTGGAGCCAGACTGAGCGCGTGCGCCGCGCGCTAGTTGTAAACGCGTCGGCGCACGAGATTGACTTGACGGGCCAGCGTGCGCCGCGCGCTAGTTGTAAACGCGTCGGCGCACGAGATTGCCTTGACGGGCCAGCGTGCGCCGCGCGCTACGGAGTGAAGCGGTAGACGTTGGTTTGCCGCGGTTCGAATCCGAGCTTGCGGTAGAGGCGGTTGGCGTCTTCTCTTGACGGGCGAGAGGTCAAATCGACCGTGACGGCACCGGCGGCGAGGGCACGCTTGACAGCGGCTTCGTTGAGGCTCCGCCCGACGCCGGAACCGCGGGCGCCCTCATCGACCACGACGTCCTCTATCCAGGCTCGGATCCCGGTCGGGATGCGGAAAAGCACAAGCGTGAGGGTGCCGATCACTTCGCCGCGGTCACGGGCCATAAGCAGTGTCACGGCATCGGACTCAACGATCTCCCGCAACGCCGCCGCCGATGGCACCGGATTGGATCTTGAGAGCTGCGGCACGAGGCGCTCCATCGCCGCCACCAATTCTTCGGTCACCTCGGTTGCTTCGCAGATCTCAACCACAACACGACTTCCGTATCAACACGCCCTGAAGCGTAGACGTTCACCGTGTATCGCCAACCGATTCCGCGCAGCACCGATCCTCGAAGACCCCGCCCGCTCAACCGCCGAGCCCCACCGCACCCCACCCTGACCCAAAACGCGAAGCGCCCACAATCCTTGCCTTTGCAACTCATCAAACAGCGAAATTGTCTGTCTCTCGGTTGGACAACGGGAGATGCTTGGGAGTTGTGGACAAGGCGACAGCGGTCGAGCGCGTCAAGGTTGATCGCGCCGTCAGCGATGCTGATATCGCAGAGCACCGGCATTGCACCGGTGCCAACGACTAGCGCAAACGCTGGCAGGACTGGGAGCCTTGCAGGGCAACCAGGTAAGGTTGCGGCGATGAGCAAACGCACTGATGAACTGCTGGCGCAGATGACCACTGAGGAGAAGGTGGCGATGGTCACCGGTGGCGACATGTGGCACACGAGGGGAGTTGAGCGGCTCGGGGTGCCGAGACTGAAGGTGACCGACGGTCCCAACGGTGCCCGCGGGGACGGACTCCTGGGAACCGGCAGCAGCACCGCCTGCATTCCTAGCGGTGCCGCCCTGGGCGCAACCTGGGATCCGTCCCTGGTCGAGGAGGTGGGCGAGTTGTTGGGCGACGAAGCGGTGACGAAACGTGCACAGGTGCTGTTGGCGCCGACGATCAACCTTCACCGCTCCCCCAAGGGCGGACGCAATTTCGAGTGTTTCAGCGAGGATCCGGTCCTCTCGGGGCGTCTGGCCGCCGCTTTCGTGCGGGGTGTGCAGTCGCGTGGCGTGGCCACAACCGCCAAGCACTTCGTGGGCAACGATTCTGAGTTTGAACGCAACAGCATCGACACCCAGGTCGATGAGCGCACCCTGCGAGAGCTGTATCTGGTGCCTTTCGAGCATGCCGTGAAGGACGGCGGTTCCTGGGGGGTCATGTCGGCCTACAACCGGCTCAACGGCACTTTCTGTGCCGACAACCACTGGCTGTTGACCACCGTGCTGCGTGAGGAGTGGGGTTTCGACGGTTTCGTGGTGACCGACTGGTTCGGTGCACGATCCACCGTCGAAATGGCGAATGCCGGTCTGAGTCTGGAGATGCCCGGCGAGGGTCGCTGGTACGGCGATCTGCTCACCGCTGCGGTCAACAACGGTGAGGTGTCCGTCGGTGCCCTGGATCGCATCGCCGCAGACGTCTTGCGGCTGATGGAACGGACGGGCGCGCTGGACCACGACGACGACTTCACCGAGTCCGAACTGGACCGGCCCGCCGACCGGGCTTTGATTCGCCGGGCTGCGGCGGCCGGTTCGGTGCTGCTGCGCAACGACGGGGTGCTGCCGCTCGACCCCGCCGCTATCACCAAGCTGGCTGTGATCGGCCCCAATGCCTACAACGCCAAGGTGATGGGCGGCGGTTCCGCCAAGGTCAAGGCCTACCGCACGACTTCGCCACTGGATGCTCTGAGCGCGAGGCTGCCCGACACCGAGGTGGTCTGGGAGAGTGGCTGCGACATCGACCGCACCTGCCCGGCCTTGACGAAACCGCTGGTGCAGGGGTCTGTCACCGTCGACTATTTCGATGGATTCGACCTTGGCCTGCCGGGTGAGGCGAAGGCCACGATCGAGGCCGGCAGCTTCGATTTCTTGGCATTCGGGCCGCCCGCTGCTGGGGTGTCTGCGGAGACTTACTCGCTGCGGGCGACAGCGACGGTGGTGCCGACCTCGACCGGGAGCTACGAGTTCCGCCTGGTTCAGTGCGGACGGGCGCGTCTGCTGGTCGACGGTGAGGTCGTGCTCGACGCGACTGTCGGCGACTTTCCAAGCGGCAGCGCCTTCTTCGGATTCGGCTCCGAGGAGATCGTCGCTCGGGTCGACCTCGTTGAGGGGCAGGCGATCGAGGTGACCGCCGAGTTCTCCAACCGGGATTCGATGCTGCTGTCAGGAATGAAGCTGGGACTGCTTGCCACCGCAGAAGAGGACCTGCTGGGCCGGGCTGTTGCGCTGGCTGCCGACAGTGATGTGGCCGTTGTGGTGGTCGGCACCAACGACGACTGGGAGACCGAGGGGCGGGATCGCGACCTCTGGGAACTGCCCGGCGATCAGCCCGAGTTGATCCGCCGGGTGGCGGAGGCCAATGAGCGGACAATAGTGATCCTCAATGTTGGTGCGCCCCACGATCTGTCGTGGCTCGACAATCCCGCCGCGGTGCTGTCAGTCGGTTTCGGAGGTCAGGAACTCGGCGATGCGATCGTCGACATGCTGCTCGGCGAGGTCGAGCCGGGCGGGAGGGCACCGACCACTGTCGGGGCCCGTTACGAGCATTTCGGCGCCTACCTGAACTATCCGGGTGACAATTCGATCGTCCGCTACGGCGAGGGCCTGTTCAGCGGTCACCGTTTCCACGATGCGCTGGCGCTCGAACCGGCTGTGGAGTTCGGGTTCGGTCTGTCGTACACGACCTTCGCAATGTCTGAGCCTCGCATCGTGTCTGACGCAAGCCCCGTGTCTGATGCCGGTGCCGTGTTTGACGCAAGCCCCGTGTCTGATGCCGGTGCCGTGTCTGATGCAAGCACCGTGTCGGGGTCCGTCGCTGCTGCCGGTGCCGTGTCTGAGCCTCGCATCGTGTCTGAGCCTCGCATCGTGTCTGATGCAAGCACCGTGTCTGACGCAAGCCCCGTGTCTGACGCAAGCATCGTGTCTGACGCAAGCACCGTGTCGGGGTCCGTCGCTGCTGCCGGTAGCACGATCAGCGTGGAGGTCGATGTGACCAATACCGGCGACCGCCACGGGTCTGAGGTCGTGCAGGTGTACGTCGAACCGTTGGATCCGGAGATTGTTCGGCCTGTGCGCGAACTGAAGGCGTTCCAGAAGGTGGCCCTCGATCCCGGCGAGACGGCGACGGTGAAACTTGAACTGGAGGCTCGTGCGTTCGCCTACTACGATGTCGGCGACCCCTTCTGGGGCGAGTTGCGCGACGCGGGTCCGGTGCCAGCCGAGGGGGAGGGGCTTCATCGAACCGAACCAGGCTGGTATGTCGACCCGGGCGAGTACCGGATCGTCTCCGGTCGGTCTTCGCGCAACTTCTCAGGATCGGCGGTGCTCACCCTGACCGGCGAGGCTGCACGCCTCGACACCTAGACCCGCCCGTTCCAAATCTGCGCGATCAACCACACGCGTTGTGGTTTTTCGCGCAGATTTCGGGCGCTTCGCGTTTTAGGTCGGAGTGAGGGTGTTGAGTAGCGCCAGTTGGCTTTCCCGGGATACAGGAGGGTGCGGTAGTTGTTGAGTTGGTGAACCCGAAGGCGGCACTGACCCGTTACACGAACCCGCAACGGCAA
>Ga0209020_1003398_pt1 | contig 10940 bp, 8 predicted proteins | sample PinacodermBB_FD_187298 | JGI IMG/M metagenome (GOLD analysis project Ga0209020, IMG submission 187298) | Host-associated microbial community of the marine sponge Aplysina aerophoba from Gulf of Piran - sponge pinacoderm, lysed by bead... | ecosystem: Host-associated > Porifera > Sponge >...
CAGCGTGCTGGAGGAGGTGCTGGGCGAGGAGAACCCGCGTGCGGTCACCGGCGCGCGGCTCAAAAACCTCAAAAGCGGCGCAAGTAGCGAGCTCGCCGCCGACGGGGTGTTCATCGCGATTGGGCATGAGCCGGCGAGCGAGATTTTTCAGGACAGCCTCAAACATCGCAATGGCTATCTGACCACCGCGCCCGACAGCACCGCCACCTCCTGCCCGGGCGTGTTTGCGGCGGGCGATGTCGCCGATGCGGTCTATCGCCAGGCGGTGACCGCCGCCGGGCGCGGCTGCATGGCGGCGCTGGATGCGGAGCGCTTTCTGGCGGCTGAAGAGGGCTGACCTCTTACCTCAAGAAAAGAGCGCTTGATAGAGCCAGGTTGTGAAGAGCCCTATCAAGACCACGCCAACTACGCTAAATACGCCCCCCCTCATATACTTTCTTGTTTGAGCAGTTTCTTTTCCTTGCCCAATAAGAAACTGAGAAAATGGAAACAGCCACCAACGAAAACGATTGAACAACAAAGCTAAGGTGACAGAAGAGAGAAATGCAGTAAAATAAGTTTCATCCAAGGGAAATTCGGACTGCTCGGATATTATTTTTTCTAACGCTGATATTATTTTTTCTAAATTGAAATAATCTAGATAAATCAACCAAGGAGCCATAAATATAAAGAATAAAATGACGGTCCAGAAAAAATTATCATCTGAGGAACTAGTCCCGGAAGCGAAAATCCAATATGATGGTTCGATGCCATCCAAGATACGAAATATATCTACTTTGAATTGATTCACATCTCTTTCTCTTCCGCTTGCATACAGACGTATTCCGTTTTGACTAAAATCTAAAACAATCTCGCCAATGTTAGTATCTTTAGATTCTTTATCTTTCGGTTTAATCTTTTGTTCAATCGTAATTGACAATATTCGGCTAGCCTTATGATTATCATATTTTACCAGCTCATCAATTGACTGGAAGGTTTTTCTGTAGCCATCCGAACATTGCACCTCAAAAACTGGTGCTCCAACTTCATCTGAAAAGCGAGGCACAATTTTCTTTTTTAATGTCTCCTCATCAAGAACAAATGCTTGTTTCAGCTGCTGATCAAACACAACATCCATAATAGATATTTCCTACGGGTTATTGTGGTGACCGCTGGCGGGAGCTGGCATCACCATGCACCTTGCCGCCCTCCCACCTCAAGAGAAAAGCGCTTCCGCGCGCTTCAGCGCGCTCAAAAAAGATGCCTCAAGAGAAAAGCGCTTGATAGAGTCCGCTGGTCAGCAGCGCCAGCAAAATCGAGCCGAACAGGCCCCGCAGATAGTTCTTGCGCGTGGCAGCTTTCTTTTCCTGCACGATGAGGAATTGCGAAAACGGAAACAGCCAGCTGAAGGCCCGATTGAGCAGCCAGGTCAAAAGCCCGGACAGCGCCAGCGCCGCCAGCAGAAACAGCCCGACAAAAAAATCTGTGTCCAGAATCGACGGCCCGCTTGAAATCATGCGCGCGCGAATAAACGACAGCACCCGCCAAACCGTCACAAAGGAGAGAATGAAAAAGAAGATATTGGTGAACCAGACCCCATCCTCTATGGACAGCCACCAATGCCAGGGCCGCGTGCCGGAGACAATATCGGCAATCTTGTCTCTGTATTGCTCAACCTCCTTGTCTTTTCCGCCGCGCACATTGATATGGATTCGGTCCTCCTGAAAATCCAGATCCACTTTGCAGCTCTTGCTGCCCTTGGCGGTGCCAGACACGCCAATGGACAAGATTCTTTTCTCCGTGGGATTTTCATAATCCTGCAAATCTTCCATGGAGGGAAACTCGCGCAAGGCGTCGTCCGCACATTCGGTGCGAATGGTGAGCGACTTGCCATCCTTGACAAAGAATCTCTCAATCTTTTTCAGCGTCGCCTCATCAAGAATAAAGGCCTGCTTTATCCTTTTGTTGAACGATTTTTTCATGGGTCCCACCCTCCTTCGTCCGTCAGCCAACCTTGCTGTGCAATGGCGGCAAGTCCGCAAACTTCCCGCGCCGCTTTTCCTGGCGCGCCTTGATAGATTCCTGCACTTCGTCGGGCAGCAGCATGGAGGCGTTCCACAAGGAAATCCAATCCAGCCCGTCTTGTGTGGAATGGTCGCGCGCATAGGTAATCGCGCGTTTGCAGCCATGCACAGCCAGCGGCGGATGGCTCGCAATTTCAGCCGCCACCGCCATCACGCCCTCAAGCAGCGCATCCGCGCTCTCATAGGTCTGATTGACAAAGCCGAGCCGCAGCGCTTCTTCGGCACCAAGCGGCCGCCCCGTATAGGCCAGTTCGCGCGCCACCCCTTCGGGCAGCAATTTCACGATGCGCGGAAATGTGCCGACATCGGCGGTCATGCCCACCTTGATCTCAAAAATGGTGAAATACGCATCCTTGACCGCATAGCGCATGTCGCACGCCGTCACCAAATCCACGCCGCCGCCAATGCAGCCGCCCTGCACAGCAGCCAGCACCGGCACGCGGCAGCGCTCCAGCGCGCTGAAACTGTCCTGCATCCGCTCCAGATTTTCCATGAAGCGCAGGGCGCGCTGCTTTTTGCGCGCCGCGCCGTCCTCGCCCGCACCGGAAATCGCACCCTCGCCGAACATGGACAAATCCAGCCCGGCCGTGAAATGCGGCCCTTCCGAAGACAGCACGAGCGCGCGGGCATCCCCGGCGGCATCAATCTCGCGCACCGCGGCGGGCAATTCATCCCAAAATTCGCGCACCATGCTGTTGCGCTTTTGCGGGCGATTGAAGCGAATATGCGCCACCTTGTCGGCAACCGACAGATTAAAACATTGATACATGGTCTTATGAAACTCCCTGTAGTTGTATTTTATTGATTGTATTTGGGCTTGGTGTTGCGAGATTCTCCTCCTGCACACGGGCATGAAATCCCTGCGAATCCCTGCGGACCCTGCGGCTCCCTGCCTTGCACGCATGCATTGTCTCCATTAAGCCGCAAACCTTATAGCAAATTCGCGCGCACGCGCCAAGCGATTTGACCTTGCGCTCTCAAAAGTCTAGAACAAATCCATGTCTGCACATTCTGAGACCAAGCCTGACACCAGCCCGTTTGACACCGAAGAGCGGCGCAGTTTTCGCGACTCGGTCGCCAAACTGATTGCCAGCGACATTGCGCCGCATTTGGAGGCGTGGGATGAAGCCGGCGAGGTGCCGTGGGAACTGCATGCCAAAGTCGGTGCGCTCGGCATTTTCGGGCTGGGCATTGACGACGCGTATGGCGGTCTGGGCTTTGATGATTGCTTCATGCGCGCCGCCTACAGCGAGGAGTTTGGCAAGGCCGCGGCGGGCGGCGTCTGGGCGGCGCTCGGCGGGCGCGTGATTTCGCTGGACCCGATTCAGTCGCTCGCCAGCGAGGCGATACGCCAGCGCGTGCTGCCGGATGTGATTGCCGGCCGCAAAGGCTCCAGCCTCGCCATCACCGAACCCTCCGGCGGCTCGGATGTGGCGCGGCTCAAAACCCGCGCCAAAAAAGACGGCAATCATTATGTGCTCAACGGCTCCAAAACCTTCATCACCGGCGGCATGACCAGCGATTATTTCGTGGTCGGGGCGCGCACCGGCGGCGAGGGCCTGGGCGGCATTTCGCTCTTTTTTGTCCCCGCCGATGCGCCCGGATTTGCGCGCAGCGCGATTGAGCGCAAAATGGGCTGGTGGGCGTCCGACACCGCCACGCTCTATTTTGACCAATGCCGCGTGCCGGCAGAAAATCTGATGGGCGAGGAAAACAAGGGCTTTCTCGCGATTATGGCAAACTTCAATCTGGAGCGGGTGAGCCTGACCGCGATTGCGCTGGGGCATATGAAAGCCTGTCTGGAGGAAGCCATTGCCTGGGCGCAGACGCGCGAAACCTTCGGGCAGAAACTGATAACGCACCAGGTCATTCGCCACAAAATTGCGGACATGTCGGCGCGCATTGATGCGTGCGAGGCGTGGCTCAACCAGATTTGCTGGCAGGTTGTGCAAGGGGAGATGCCGGTGGCGCAGATTGCCAAAGCCAAATTTTACACCACCAAGGCGCTGGAATTTTGCGCCAGCGAAGCCATGCAGATTTTGGGCGGCGCTGGCTATCTGCGCGGCCAGCGCGTGGAGCGCATCTATCGCGACACCAAAGTGCTTGCGATTGGCGGCGGCTCCGAAGAAGTGATGCGCGATTTGGCGGTGCGGCAAATGGGGCTGTAATGGCCCTGTAAAATCCCTCTCAAAGCCAGCGCCGCACGCCTCAGTTTTTTGTCTTTTTGGCGCGGGGCGTAGCCTTTTTTGCGGGCGCAGATTTCCCTGCGGGCGCAGATTTCCCTGCGGGCGCGCTTGCCTCAGCCGCCAGTTCTATCAGCACATCATCGGCAGCGACCTGCTGCTCGGGCTTGACCCGCACCGCGGCAATCGCGCCCGCCCGCGGGGCGGCAATCTCGTGCTGCATTTTCATCGCCTCCACAATCGCCAGCCGCTCGCCGGCCTGCACCTTTTGTCCGACGCGCACAAAAATCTGCGCGACGCGGCCATGCATCGGCGCGAGCACGCGCCCATCGCCGCCCGCCTGCGCCTCCGCGCTTGTCCCCACCACGGCGCGGCAGCGAAAACTCACCGCCCCCTCGCCAGTCAGGCTGCCATGCAGCACGCCATCGTGCCACACCCAGGCGGCCTGCCGCTGCGTCTCGCCCAGTTGCAGGCGGGCGCAGCCATCCGCAGAAGCTTGCAGCTGCACGCCATGCGTCTCCTCGCCCAGCACGACCTCATACTCTGTGAGCGCGCGAGCACGCACCAGCATTGTGTGCTGCTGGTCGCCAAAATCCAGCCGATATTGCGTTGCCAGCGCCCCGGCGGTGCTGAAATTGTGCAAGCCCGGCGGCACCCACAAGGCGCGGGCGCGCATCGCCTCGGCTTCGCACGCATAGTAAAGCACCGCCGCCGCCGCCACATCCTGGGGCGCCAGGGGAGCGGCTTTGAACGCGCCGTCAAACTCGTCTGCCAGAAATGCGGTGGTCGCCTTGCCTTGCGCAAATGTCGGGCGCTCCAGACAGGCCAGCAAGAAATCGCGATTGTGGCGCGGCCCAAACAGGTGCAGCGATTTCAGCGCCGCAACCAGCCGACGGCGCGCCTCTTCGCGCGTCCCCCCATGCGCTATCAGTTTCGCCAGCATGGAATCGTAAAAGGGTGAGATTTCCTGCTCCGGCGCAATCCCCGCATCGCAGCGCACGCCTGCCCCATGCGGAGGCTGCCAGCGCAAAATGGGGCCCGTGCTGGGCAGGAAATCCTGCGCCGGGTCCTCGGCATAGAGCCGCACCTCTATCGCATGCCCCTGCCAGCGCACATCGTCCTGCGCAAAGCCCAGCGGCTCGCCCTGCGCTATCTTGAACTGCAGCGCCACCAAATCCAGCCCGGTCACCATTTCGGTCACCGGATGCTCCACCTGCAGGCGGGTGTTCATCTCCAGAAAGTAAAACGCCCCGTCGGCGTCCAGCAGAAATTCCACCGTGCCCGCGCCGACATAATCAATCGCCCGCGCCGCCTGCACCGCCGCCTCGCCCATGCGGGCGCGCAGCGCCTTATCCACCGCCGGCGAGGGCGATTCCTCAATCAGTTTCTGATGGCGGCGCTGCACCGAGCAATCGCGCTCGCCCAGATGCACAATCGTGCCATGCGTGTCCGCCATCAGCTGGATTTCCACATGGCGCGGGGCGCGCACCGCCCGCTCCAAAATCAGCGCATCCGAGCCAAAGGCACCCAGCGCCTCGGCGCGGGCGCGCGCCAAAGCCGCCGGCAGCGCGCTCAGCTCCTCCACCAGCCGCATGCCGCGCCCGCCGCCGCCCGCAGCCGCCTTCACCATCAGCGGCGCACCCAGCCGCTTCGCCGCCGCCAGGAGCGTGCGGTCATCTTGCTGCTCGCCCTCATAGCCCGGCACGCAGGCGACGCCCGCCTCCTGCATGCGCCGCTTCGCCGCCGCCTTGTCGCCCATCAGCGCAATCGCGTCCGCCTGCGGGCCGACAAAGACCAGCCCGGCGTTTGTCACCGCGCGCGCAAACTCGGCATTTTCCGACAAAAACCCATAGCCCGGATGAATCGCATCCGCGCCCGCAGCGCGGGCGGCATCCACAATGCGCTTGATGTTCAGATAGGAGTCCGCCACCGGCCCCTCGCCGATGCACACCGCCGCATCGGCAAACGCCACATGGGGGGCGCGCGCGTCCGCCTCTGTGTAGAGCGCGGTGACGCGATAGCCCTCGGCGCGCGCGCTGCGCATCACCCGCAGCGCTATCTCGCCGCGATTGGCCACCAGCACATGGGAAAATTTGCGCGCCGCCATGCGTGGGTCACCGCTCACAAGCGCGCCACGCCAAAGGCGTTGGGATGGACGCGGCGGGCGCGCGCCTCCCAGCAGGTTTGCAGCGCAAAGCCCAGCACCTGGCGGGTGGCGCGCGGGTCTATCACCCCCTGGTCCAGCACGCGGCCTGAGGTGTAAAACGCGCTCTCCTGGCGCGTGAACAGCCCCTCAATCTGCTGCCGCTGCGTCTTGAGCGCCGCGAGGTCGGGCTTGAGCCCGCGCCGTTTGGCGCCGGCAAGCGCCACCTGCTCCATGGTTTTGGCAGCCTGCTCGCCGCCCATCACGCCGGTGCGCGCCCCCGGCCAGGTGAAGAGGAAATCCGGCGCAAACGCCAGCCCCGCCATGCCATAATTGCCCGCGCCGAAACTCGCCCCGATATACAGCGTGAGTTTCGGCACCCGCACATTGGAGACCGCCTGAATCATTTTGGAGCCATGCTTGATCATGCCCGCCTGTTCATAGGCGGTGCCGACCATATAGCCCGTGATATTGTTGAGAAAGATAATCGGCCGCCCCGCCTGGTCGCACAGTTGGAAAAACTGCGCCGCCTTGGTTGCGCCATTGGGGTCAATCGGACCATTGTTGGCGGCGATTCCCACCTCATAGCCGTAAATCTCCGCCTGCATGCACACCATGCTCGCCCCATAGGCGGGCTTGAAGGTGACGAAATTGGAGCCATCCACCAGCCGCGCCACCACCTCGCGGCAATCATAGGGGATGCGGTAATCCAGCGGCACCAGCCCCAGAATTTCGTCCGCCGCATAGCGCGGCTCGGCATAGCTGCGGCGCGGCGGCGGCGGGCAATGCGCATTCCAGCCCAGCCGCGCCACCACCTCGCGGCATTGCGCAATGCCGTCGGCATCATCCTCTGCCAGATATTCCACGAGGCCGGAGACGCGGGCGTGCATTTCCGAGCCGCCGAGCTCCCGCTCATCGGGCACCTCGCCGGTCGCCGCCTGGGTGAGCGCCGCGCCCGCCAGCGCCGCCATGCCATTTTTTTTCACCCCAATCACATAATCCGACATGCCCGGCATATAGGCGCCCCCCGCCGTGGAGGGGCCGTGCAGCACCGTAATCACGGGCAGCCCCGCCGCCGAGAGGCGCGCCAGCATATAGAAATAGCCGCCGCCATGCGCCCAGCCTTCCACCGCATATTGCACCAGATTCGCGCCCGCACTTTCCACCAGATGGATGAAGGGCAGTTTGGTCTTCAACGCCACATGCAGGCACTCTATGCCCTTGACGAAGGATTTGGCGGTGGCTGCGCCAGCGCGAATGCCGCTGTCATCAACAGCCACCATGCAGCGCACGCCGCTGACATAGCCAATGCCGCAAAGCGCGCTCGCCCCCGGAATGCTGGTCTCAGGGTCGGGGTCATCCACGCACCAGCCCGCCATATTGTAGAGTTCCAGAAAGGGCATGCCCGGGTCCAACAGCCGCGCCAGCCGCTCGCGCGGCGTCAATTGCCCGCGCTCCTCAAAGCGCGGGCGGCGGCGTTCGGAGGCCGCGGCGGCGCGCGCCTCAAGCGCGCGCAGCTGCGCAATCAGCGCCAGCTGGTCGGCGCGATTTTTCGCATACGCTTCGGAGCTCGTGTCAAGACGCGAGGAAAAAACCGGCATGCCCGCCCCCTCGCGTCTCCCGCCGCCAACTGACCCGCACCATCACATTCATCCTTCGCATCATGTGCGCATAATATGCGCATCCATCGGCCAGCGCGGTGCGGGCGGCGGCGCGGCGGCATAGCCGAAGCGAAACAGCCCCTGCACCCGCGCCGGCAGGGGCGCGTTGAGCAGGCGATGGGCGCGCTCATATTCGGGGCGCATTTCGGGAAACTCCTGCAGCGCCTGGCTGAGCGGGTGCATCGCCAGCCCGGCGCGCGTCGCCGCCAGATGGAGGCGCAGCCAGGCCGCGCCGCTCGCCAATTGCGTGCGGCGGCTGTTGTCGGCGCTCACCAGCCAGCCAAAGGCGCGCGAGGTGGCGATAAGCCCGCTGTAGAATGTCTCGCTGGCATTGTGCGCAAAACTGCCGGGCGTGCCCATGCCGGCGCGCGTCACAAGGCGCGTGATGCGCCCAAACTCCATCATGCCGCCATCCAGCGAAATGCCATCGGGATTGGCGGCGATTTCGCGCGCCCCAATGCGCGTGACATCCACGCTTTCCTGAAAACTGGCGCGGGTGCGATGCTCTATCAGCCAGCTCGCCTGCGACAGGTCTTTCAGCTCCGCCACGCGGTCGGGCGCGCTGGACGCCGCAAAGCGCAGCTGCGGCGCACCCAGGTCCGTGCGCGCCAGCTCATCCAGCTCCGCTTGCGGCACCGGCTCGTCGCGAAATTGCTCGCGCACCGTGCGCCGCTTCAGCACATGCGCAAACAGAGGCGAGACGGCAAGCCCCGGCGCGCGCACAAATTGCACGCGCGCAATCGGGCGGTCATCCAGCACAGGCTGCGGCTCGCCTTCGGGGAAAAGACGCTCGCGCAGCGCGCTCCCGCGCGCCGCGGCCGCCATGCGCAAAAGTTCCAGAAACGCACCCAGACCTATCGTCAATTGCCGCATCAGCGGGTCGGTCGCCGGCAGGCTTTTTTGCGTGTTGTAAAACAGCGTGAGGGCGTCATCGCCTTCCAGCCGCACCTTCCAGGGCTGCAGATTGTGGGGGTTGGGCGCCAAAATCGCATAGGCGAGCGCATTGAGGCGCGCATCGCCAAACTCCTGCCCGGCAGCCTGCCAGGGCGCGGTCGCATCCGCCATCATGGCGTTCCAGCGCGCGGTCTGCCACGCACCGCCGCCAACCAGCACGAGGCCGGCACCGCCAAGCCCCAACAAGAATTTGCGCCGCTCCATCTCGTCTTTCCTCGTTTCTCCCTGCGGTCAAAATAGCGGGCGCGCGGGCGCGGCGCAAGGCTTCTCTGGCGTTATGTCTTGCGCGCTTTATGTCTGACGCGCTTTCATGTCTGACGCGCTTTGCCCAAAAGCGCGTCGGCGATGATGCGCTGCTGAATCTCCGAACTGCCCTCAAAAATGCGGGTGAGGCGCGCATCGCGCCAATAGCGCTCCACCGCATGCAGCGTGGTGTAGCCAGCGCCGCCGAAAATCTGCATCGCCTCGCTGGTCACCCGCTCCGACATTTCGGCGGCGAAATATTTCACCATCGCCGCCTCCTTGTCGCAGCGGCGCTCCCCCGCATCTATCTCGTGGCAGACATGATAGAGCAGCTGGCGCGCGGCTTCTATCTCGGTCGCCATATTGGCAAGTTTGAAGCGTATCGCCTGGAACTCGGCAATCGGCCGCCCGAACTGCTCGCGCGCCTGCGCATAGGCGAGCGCATCTTCCAGCGCACCCTGCGCCAGCCCAATGGAGCGCGCCGCGGTGTGGGCGCGCGCGCTTTCCAGCCAATTGGCCAGCCCGTAAAACGCCTCGCCCTCGCGGCTGTCCAACTCCAGCACCGGGGCGCGCGCACCGTCAAACGCCAGTTCGTAGGTCTGCCAGCCATGATAGCCAATCTTGGGAATCGGCGCGCCCGACACGCCCTTGGGCAATTGCCCGCGCGGCTTTTCCAGCGACAGCGAGGTCAGCCCGCGATGGCGGGGCTGCGCCGCCTCATCGGTGCGCACAATGACATTGATATAGTCCGCTCGGTCCGCAAAGGTGCACCAATATTTGCTGCCCGTGATGACCCACTCATCGCCATCGCGCACCGCGCGGCAGCTGATATTGGCGACATCCGAGCCTGCCTGCGGCTCGGAAATGGAAATCGCACCCAGATAGCGCCCCTCAGCCATGGCGGCAATCTTTGTGCGCAGCGCCGCACCGCGCGCCGGAATGGTGCGGTAGAAACTGTTGCCGCGCGCAATCAGGCTCGCCACGCTCATCCAGCCGCGCGCCAATTGCTCGGTGACGAGGCAATACTCAAACACCCCCAGCCCCAGACCGCCCAGCTCGCTCGGTATCACAATGCCGAAATAGCCCTGCGCCCCCATTTTGGCGATAAGCTCGTCCGGTATCTGCCCGCCGCTGGCGTCCAGCCGATTGGCGAGCGGCAGCACCTCGCGCTCGGCAAAGGCGCGCGCCTGCTCGCGCATGAGGCGGCGCGCCTCGCTCCAATAGCCGCCCGGAGTATCCCTCAGAACATCCCTGGGCGCAGACCCTGTGCCGCTCATGCTTCAGGCTCCTTGGGGGCCTCAGGCAGCCAATGGCTGCGCCGCTTCAGCACCACCTCGCGCACCAACTCCAGCACCAGCTCATCTTTTTGGTTGATGCCATAATGTTTGAAGGTCACGCACCCGGCATCGGCGCGCTTGTCATCGGGCGCTTTCGCCAGCACTTCGCTCACGGCATAGAGCGTGTCGCCATGCGCCACCGGCGCTTTGAGGGCGATGGAGTGAATGGCGCGCTCGCTCAAAGCCTGCTCGCAGCAATCCTGCTGCGCCAGCCCGCAGACCAGCGAGAAACTTGCGCCGCCATAGACCAGAATGCCGCCGCCCGGCGGCACGGTGCCGAAGCCGCGCGTGCGCATCATGTCCTCGTTGAAATGCGCCTCCGCCGTGTTCATGGTCGCATGGGTGAGCCACAGATT
>Ga0209020_1003408_pt1 | contig 10917 bp, 9 predicted proteins | sample PinacodermBB_FD_187298 | JGI IMG/M metagenome (GOLD analysis project Ga0209020, IMG submission 187298) | Host-associated microbial community of the marine sponge Aplysina aerophoba from Gulf of Piran - sponge pinacoderm, lysed by bead... | ecosystem: Host-associated > Porifera > Sponge >...
AGCGCTTGCCGCCCCGGTCATCCACGTCGGCGATGACCACCCGGGCGCCCTCGCGCGCGAACAGCAGCGCCGTTTCCCGGCCGATGCCGCCGGCGCCGCCGGTAATGAGTGCCACCTTGTTCTTCAGACGCATGATCGTTATCCGGAACGACAAGGACGGCGACCGGGCCCGACGCCGCCGATGCGGGACCGGCCGGCGGCGCTCAACCCGCGCCCGCGGCCTCCACCAGCGCATCGAACAGACGCTGTTGTATGGGGTCCTCCGCCGCGGTCAACTCGGGATGCCACTGCACCGCGAACAGCCACGGATGCGACGGCATCTCGATGGCCTCCACCGTGCCGTCCGGCGCATGGGCGACGACCTCGAAACCCGGCGCCACCCGGCGGATGCCCTGATGGTGCCAGGACATGCACGAGAAGTCCGTGGCGCCGAGCACGCCGGCCAACCGCGACCCCGGCGACACGCGCACCGGGTGCGCGATGGGCTCGCGCGGCGGCGCCCGATGGATCACCGTCTCGCCCATGACGTCCGGCAGGTGCTCGATGAGGGTCCCCCCTCTGGACACGTTCAGGAGCTGCGCGCCGCGGCAGATGGCCAGGGTGGGGACATCGAGATCGAACAGGCGGTTCGCCCACGCCACCTCGGTCCGGTCCCGTTCCGGCTCGACCATGTAGATGGTTTCGTGGTGATGCCCGCCGTAGAGGTCGGGATCGATGTCGCCGCCCCCGGTGAACACCACCGCCCTCAGGAGCGGCAGGATGGCATCCAGACGCTCTTCTCCGGGGGGAAGCAGCAGCGGTATTCCGCCCGCTCTGCGCACGGCGTCCACGTATTCCGCGGGAAGGATGAACCGGTTGTGCGGCCCGCGGCCGTAGGTGGTGACGCCGATGAACGGCGCGCCATTGTCAGATCCTTTCGAAATAGCGTTTCCTTTCCCAGTCGGTCACCGCCTCGCGGTACTTCCGCACTTCGGTGCGAAAGAAATGGGCGTAGTGCTCCACCACGTCCGCGCCGAAGCTCTCGCGGCAGAACTCGCTGGCCTCGAACAGGTTGACCGCATCGGCCAGGGCCCCCGGCACCTGCAACAGGTCGGCGGCGGCGTACAGGTTGCCGTCGAACGCGGGCGGCGGCTCGATCCGTCGCCGGACGCCGTCCATGCCCGCGGCCAGGGCCGCGGCGTAGGCCAGGTAGGGGTTGCAGTCCGCGCCCGGCACGCGGCATTCGATGCGGGCGTCGCTCCCCTGCCCCACTACCCGGAAACCGGCGGTGCGGTTGTCGTGGCCCCAGGCGATGCCGGTGGGCGCCCAGGACTCCGCCCGGTAGCGCTTGTACGCGTTGACGGTGGGCGCGTAGAACACCATGGTCTCGGCCATGTGGGTCAGCCAGCCCCCGAGGAACCAGCGGAACACGTCCGAAAAGGAACCCGGCGCGCCGGTCCCGGCAAAGGCATTCTCGCCGTCGCGCCACAGGCTCAGGTGAATGTGGCAACTCGATCCCGCCAGCTCCGAGGCGTACTTGGCCATGAAGGTGACGCTCAGGCCCATCTGCTCCGCCACCTCCTTGAGGCACTCCTTGTAGACGCAGTGGCGGTCGGCCATGGTCAGGACGTCACTGTAGCGCACGTTGAGCTCGTGCTGGCCCGGCCCCCACTCTCCCTTGGAACCCTCCACCGGCACTCCCGAGTCCCGCAGGTGGCGCCGCGCGGCGCCGTGGAAGCCTTCCTCCCGGAAGCCCTGGAGCACGTGGTAGTCCTCGATATACCCGCCGGCGGGAGAGAGGTCGTGGTAATGCTTTTCCGCCGCCTGCCGGTACGAGTCCTCGAACAGATAGTACTCCAACTCGGATGCGGCCATGGTCTCGAACCCCAGGGCGCGGGCCCGTTGCAGTTGCCCCCGGAGCACCGATCGGGGCGCTTCCGCCACGAGCTCGTGGGAGACGCTCTCCTTGACGTCGCAAAGGACCAGCGCAGTCTTCTCCTGCCAACTCAGGCGCCGCAGCGTGCCCAGGTCGGGCACCAGATGGAAGTCGCCGTAGCCGCGCTTCCAGTTGGCCAACCGGTATCCCTGCACCGGCTCCATCTCCATGTCCGCGGTCAGGAGATAGTCGCACGCGTGGGTGCCCTCGGACAGCGCGCTGTCCAGGAAGAAACCCGCATCCAGGCGCTTTCCCATGAAACGGCCGTAGAGGTCGGTAAAAGCCACCACGACGGTGTCCACCTGGCCCGCGGCCACGGTTTCCTTCAGTTGGGCGATGTCGAGCATGCCGGTGACTTCCGCCACTCCGTCTTCCTTCCCCTGAGTGCTGTCGATCCCTGGGCGTCGCTACGGTGAAACAGCTATAGGCTGGTGACTTGATTGCTCGGGGCTTCCATAGATTCCTATCGCAGGCTGCCGAAAATATCCACCAACGCATCCACGGACAGCCGCGGCGGGATCGCCGCGGGGCGCCGGATTCAAGGGTCGCGGCGCGCCTTCCGCGGTCGGTTCCGAGACGCCGCTGATTCGCGAAACGCCCATTCTAAAAGGGTTCCTGTTGCATTGCCGGAACCGTTGTGGCATGGACACGGCTATTGGCTCACGAATGGTCTAACGACCGGAAACGTAAACTGAAGGAGGATACCATGAAACGCTTACTCACGTTTATGATCGGTCTGGCGCTGTGCGGCACCATGACCATGGCGGCCAAGGATGCGGCCGCACAGAACTTCCTCGTGGTCGGCGGCGGCTCCACGACGGGCGTCTACTACCAGGTCGCCCTCAACGTCTGCAAGATCATCAACGACAAGATTGGATCCAAGGGATACAACTGTATCGGCCGGCCGGCCCTCGGATCGGTGTTCAACATCAACGCCATCAAGCGGGGACTGCTGAACTACGGCGTGGCCCAGTCCGACCGCGTGTGGCAAGCCACCAACGGCACGGCCAACTGGAAGGGCAAACCCCAGAAGAACCTGCGCACGGTCTTCAGCGCCCATCCCGAGACGGTCATGATCGTCACCCGCGCGGACACGGGCATCAAGTCCATCGCGGACCTCAAGGGCAAGCGCGTCAACATCGGCAACCCCGGATCGGGACAGCGGGGCAACGCGCTGGACGTGCTGCGCCTGTCGGGCATCGACAAGGACAAGGACATCAAGGCTGAGGGGCTGCAGCAGCACGAGGCCAACCGGGCGCTGGTGGACAAGAAGATCGACGCGTTCTTCTACACCGTCGGCAACCCCTGGGGCGGCGGCCTCGAGATCGCCAACAGCACGGACATCCGGATGGTTCCGTTGAACACGGCGCCGATCCAGAAGCTGGTGAAGGACAACTCCTACTACGTCATGACGGCGATCCCGGGCGGCATCTACAAGGGCGTCGACAAGGACGTTCCGACCTACGCGGTCAAGGCGACCTTCGTCACCGGCGACACGGAACCGGCCGACCAGGTCTACGAGGTGGTCAAGACCATCTTCGAGAACCTCGACACGCTCCGGGGCCTGCACCCCGCGTTCAAGATCCTGAACCCGAAGGATATGCTGAAGGGCCTCTCGGCTCCGATGCATCCGGGAGCGGTAAAGTACTACAAGGAAAAAGGCTGGCTGTAACCGGCCACGCCCTTGGGGGACATGACACACGGCTCGGGGCTGGCGCGGCAACGGCCGGCCCCGAGCCCGTTCACTACACGGTAACGGAACCACGATGGTGCAGGCCACCAGTCAGGCGCCCTCTTGAACTCGACCGATCCTGACCAGACTGCCGGCGAAGCCGTCGATCTCGAAGCATTGGCCGAGCTGGGCGAGGGTGAAGGCAAGACCCGCGCCCCCGGCGGCACCGTCGGAGGATTTCTCTGGCTGCTGGCGCTTTGCTGGTCCCTGTTCCAACTCTACATCGCCTACCGTCCCATCAACTCCATCATCGCCCGCAGCATTCACCTGACCTTCGCCGTATTGCTGGTCTATCTGGCCTTCCCGGCCATCCGGCGGGCGGCCACGCTGGAGCGGGTCCAGGGCCTGATGCAGCAGTGGTTTCCGGGACACCGCAAGCGCGATCCGGTCAAGATTCCCTGGTACGACTTCATCATCGCGGCACTGGCCGCCTGCGGCACCGGCTACCTGGCCTGGGACTACGTGGGCATCATCGAGCGCTCCGGACTGCCGCTGACCCGGGACGTCTATATCGGAGCCGCGTTCATCCTGTTGCTGCTGGAGTCGGCGCGGCGCTCCCTGGGACTGGCTCTGCCGGCGCTGGCCTCGATCTTTCTGCTCTATTGCTTCGTCGGCCCGATGATGCCGAGGTTTCTGGCGCACCCCGGCATCCCCCTCGACTTCGTCGTGGACCACATGTACCTCTCGGACAGCGGCATCTGGGGGGTGCCGCTGGGGGTTTCCACCGACTTCGTCTTCCTGTTCGTCCTGTTCGGCGCACTGCTGGACAAGGCGGGGGCGGCGGAATACTTCGTCCAGGTGGCTTTCGCCATGCTCGGCCGCTTCCGCGGCGGACCGGCCAAGGCCGCGGTGCTGGCGTCGGGCCTCACCGGGATGGTGTCGGGATCGTCCATCGCCAACGTGGCCACCACCGGCACGTTCACCATTCCGCTCATGAAGCGGGTGGGTCTGCCGGACTACAAGGCGGGTGCGGTCGAGGTCGCCGCGAGCACCAACGGGCAGCTCCTGCCCCCGGTCATGGGGGCCGCGGCCTTCATCATGGCCGAGTTCCTGGGGCTGCCGTACATCGACATCGTCACCGCGGCGGCGATTCCAGCGGTGCTGTCGTATATCGCGCTGCTTTACGTGGTCCACCTGGAAGCGCTCAAGCTGGATCTGGCGGCCCTGCCGGAGGAAGATCTGCCGCGGTTCTGGCCCACGTTCCTCAAGGGTATTCACTTCCTCGTTCCCATTCTGGCGCTGATCTACACGCTGGTCATCCTCAGGTTCTCCGCGGTCTCCGCGGCGTTCAACGCCATCATGCTGACCTTGGCCATCATGGTCATCCAGAGGGTTGTGCAGAGTTGCGCGGCGGTCCTTCGCCCGGAACCCGGCAGCACGGAATCCGGCTCACTTGGCCAGGCCGTGTTGCAGGGCGTGGCCTTGAGCGTCCGCGAGATCCTGCAGGGGTGCGTATCCGGCGCCAGGAACATGGCGCCCATCGCCGTGGCCACCGCGGCCGCGGGCATCATCGTCGGCACCGTCACCCTCACCGGCCTCAGCAGCCGGTTCATCGAGGCCATCGAGATCATCTCCCTGGGCAACGTGGTGCTCATGCTGATCTTGACCGCGGTCACGAGCCTGGTCCTGGGCATGGGGCTCCCCACCACCGCCAACTACATCGTCATGGCCACATTGACGGCGCCCGTAATCGTCACCCTGGGCGGGCAGGCGGGCCTGGTGATCCCGGTGCTGGCGGCCCATCTGTTCGTCTTCTACTTCGGTATTCTCGCCGACGACACGCCGCCGGTGGGTCTCGCGGCCTTCGCCGCGTCCGCCATCGCCGGCTCGGAACCCATCAAGACCGGCATCCAGGGGTTCACCTACGACCTGCGTACCGCGGTTCTGCCGTTCGTGTTCATCTTCAACCTGGAGCTCCTGCTGATCTCCGGCGTCGGCGCCGACGGCCAGATCATCTGGCTGACAAGCATGTTCAGCGTCATCTGGGTCATCGTCAACGGTCTCGTGGCCATGATGGCCTTTGCCGCGACCATGCAGGGGTTCTTCGCCGACCGTTGCGGCTGGCCCGAGCGAGCCCTGCTTGCGGTGATCTGCATCGCCGCCTTCCGGCCCGACCTGCTGGTGGGCGACACCGACTCCCTGCGCATGACCGTCCAGTTCGGCACCTGGGTGCTGTTCGCCGGGCTGTACCTGGTGCAACGGAGAAGGCGCGGGGCGGGGTTGGCGGCGGCGTAGGAAGCAAGAAACAGGTGCATTGATCGGAGAAAGGAGCGATGATGCAAGATATGCGTTCCCTCACCGAACAACACCGGACGTTCACAGTTTGTGCACTCATCTTGTCGACGCTCGTCGCCATTGCGGGCTGCGGTGGTGGCGGCGGCGGCGCACCCAACCAACCGGATCCCCCGACGCCATCGGACACCATTTCGGCGCTGGGCCAGACAACCCGGTGGCTCGACAACGATGATGCCGAAGACTTGCTTGACAATTGGAATGATTCGGCGGCGTTGGACGACGTGGTACAGACATCGCCGCTTGATCAGAATGAACGCGTCGCTCGTGTCGATAACTTGCGATCGCTTCTACAGTCACCGGACAATAGCCGTGGTACCTCTCAAACATTGCTTCGCAACGTAGACATAGACTCTTCCGGATTCTCAGTAATTGGCGCACGGGACGGCATCACATACGGTCAGTGGAAGGCCGGCCCGGCGGGTACACTTGATATCGACTTCGACTACAGGTTCGCGCCCGAATTCGATGCGGAGGACCGGGCGCGGATGGAGCGGGCGGGAAAATCGTGGTCTTGGCGTCTGAACGATGACTATGGCACGAATACGGTGACAGCTCGGCGAATCGCCAGCAGTTCGACGCAGGATGGCGTTACGGCCGAGGAAATGGTGATGACCGACGACTTCACAACGGACGACGTGCTTATCTTCGTCCAGCAGCACGACGGCACGCTGAGAAGCCAGGGAGGGTGGTCTCACCGCAGCCGGAGTGCGCGTGACAGGAATGACTATCAAGCGTATGCCGGTTTCGTGAGGATCGGGGAACATCGCTTTACCCGGGTGCCGAGCCGTGGTGACCTCGGCCTGACTTCCATCATGGCGCACGAGATCGGTCACGTGCTCGGAATCGGCTTGGGTCTCTGGGACACTCAGTATTTCCAAGACCTGGTTGACGAACAGGCAAGCACCTTCAACGGGCCGAACGCCGTGGCCGCGCACGGCGGGCCCGTGCCGTTTCAATGGCTCGACAGCAATCGCAATCCGGTCCCGCCGAATACCCCGGGCGCTACGGAGGATCGCGGACATTTGGGACCTTGCACGTCCGTCATGGCGTACTGTCGCCATCAAAACGACATATACGCTCCGACCGAGTTGGACTTCGGGTTTCTGGCCGATATCGGGTACGATGTTCTGGAGGCCGGCATCGTGGATGAACCGGAGGTTTACGGGTTCGGCGCGTGGGGTCGTTACAGTGCCTGGGGTGCGGGCGTCGAACGTACAATCAGTTATGACACACGGATCAGCGGACGCGTGGAGCATCTCGTTGAGCAAGACCGCCTGCGTGCAGGCGCCGACGCGTTCGGCGTCGCCCCTGCCACGAACCTGAGCGACGGCACGTCATCCACGCCGCAAGAAACCGTGACCTGGTCAGGGTCGTTGATCGGGGTGGATCTCGGCAGCCCGGGGCTGCCCCCGGTCTTCGGCGATGCCGAGCTTAGCGTGGATTTGTCAAGTCTCGAAGGGAGCGCCCGATTCGAAGATCTCACGGTGGTAGCGAACGGCGCATCCGGCGGATTCCGTACCGGAACGCTGCAGTATGGCATCACCGTCACGGGCAACTCTTTCTCAGACTCGGACAGGCACGTCACCGGCGGATTTTTCGGCCCGGGACACGAAGAGATGGCTGGCGTGCTCCGCGACGAAACGGCCAGCGTCAACCTGTTGGCCGGTTTCGGAGGCACACAGTGAAATGAGGGGCCCGTATGAACGGGTCCCTGCCAGGACACCCTTTCCCTTTGGCTGGCCGGTGGAACACGGTCACCTTCGGGAGGCTGTTCGTCGATAGGGAAACAACCTCACGCGAAAGGAGGAAAACCGTATATGGCGGATACCATACCCTATCTCGTCGATGAGAATGATCCCGGGCTCGAATCGGGAATGGTGGAATACGGAAGCTGTACCGGCTACCTGTCGCGGCCCAAGGGCGGCGCCAGCCTGGGCTCCATCGTCGTCATTCACGAGAACGTCGGCCTGGTGGACCACATCAAGGACGTGGCGCGCCACTTTGCCAAGGAGGGCTTCGCCGCGCTGGCTCCGGACATGCTCCAACGCACCGGCGGCACCGCGCAGTACCAGACGTCGCAAGACGCCATCGCCGCCATCCGGAGCCTCGACCCGGCCGGCTGCGTGGAAGACCTGAACAGCGCGGTGGAGTACCTCAAGAGCCAGGGCTTCGCCAACGGCAAGGTGGGCGTCGTGGGCTACTGCTGGGGCGGCGGCCAGTCGCTCAACTTCGCCACCAAGTGCAACCAGCTTAACGCCGCGGTGGTGTACTACGGCCGCAACCCCGACCCGCTGGACCAGGTGGCCAACATCGCCTGCCCGCTCATGGGCAACTACGCCGAGGACGACCCCAACATCATGCCCGGCATCGAGCCCCTGAAGGAAGCGTTGGCCAAGGCGGGCAAGAGCATCGACCTCAAGATCTACGGCGGCGGCGCCAAGCACGCCTTCAACAACAACACCAATGCCGACCGCTGGCATCCGGAAGCCGCAGCCGACGCGTGGCAACGGACGGTGGATTTCTACAAGGCCAACCTGTCGGGCTAGCCGTATCGCTCAACGGGCGGACCTTGGCAAGAACCGTGGACGGTTTGCCAAGGCCGCCCTCCTCCACCTGGGCGTTTCCGCCGATTCGCCATCGAACCAACCGAAGTTAGACCTTACAATTGGCCGTCTGTATGTAAAGTTGAGTTATGATTGGACGTTCACTCTGGCTGGACCGAGCGCGCCAGTCATGGTCGCGTCCGGACGGACGTCTCCGGTGTGATCTTTTCGCCGTTGGGGGCGCCGTGCCATCATCTGACCGGCGGACTGCGGCAAAAGTCTCGGTTTTCTGTCAGCAATCCTCGAAATCGAGAGCGGCCAGGAGCTGGCGGCGAACGCTCTTGTGGCTGGGATCGTCGTAGTGGCGGATGCCGAAGTAGTAGCAGCAGCCTTCGTTGTCGAGGTCGTTGTGGAAGACGCGGAGCCGCCCGTCCTGGAAGCGGATGCGGGCGAGACAGGTGCCGCCTGGGACGTTGGAGGTCATGATTTCCTCCACCACGCCCACTCCCCACTGGAGATTCCGGTTGTGCTTGACCTCGTCTCCGGCCTTCAGGAATAGTCTCACGTCGTTCCGCACGATTGCTCTCCCTGGCTCGCACGGTAGCAGCATCGGTTGGGTATTTCAAATCTGGAACGGCGTGATTGGGCGGCCGGAACTTGCCCAGTCACGCGAGAAACGACGCCAAGGTCCGGGCCAGGGCCAAAGGGTTGTCCTGGTGGACCATGTGACCGGCTTCGGGCAGCGTCACCAGGGTCGCGCGGGACAGCAGCCCGTATCGCGCTTCGATGTCGCCACGTGCACGGTGGTCGCTCTCGGCGCCCTGGACCACCAGGCTCGGGCAAGTGACCCGGCGCAGAAACTCGAGGAACTGCTCCAGGTAGAAGGGTTGCGGCGAGGTGGTCCGGTGAAGCGGATCGAACTTCCATTGCCAGTTGCCCGCCTCCGTCCGGCGCGTACCGTGATGCGCAAGGTGGCGGACCCGCTCCTCGGTCAACCTGGGATGGCTGCGGCGCAAACGGTCCGCGGACGCTTCCAGGCTTGGGTAACCAGACCCCTCCTCCACCGCCGGGATCTGCTCCAGCCATCGCGCCGCGCGACGGGGCGCATCGGCAAACGCCATGCGCTCCGGCCCCAACCCTTCCACCAGGGCGAGCTTCGATACCCGTGCGGGATAGGTCCCGGCGTAGAGGCAGGTGATGGTACCGCCCATGGAGTGGCCTACCAGGCGGACCGTACGCGCGCCCAGATGTTGAATGAGATGGTCGAGGTCCAGCAGGTAGTCGAAGAAATGATAGTAGCCGCCCGCGCCGACCCAGCCGCTGTCGCCGTGACCGCGGCAGTCCGGCGCCACCACCCACAGGTCCGGCTCGATTCGCAGCAACTCGGCCACGAAGAAGTCCCAGGTCCGGCAATGGTCACGGAAGCCGTGGACCAGAATCACCGGCTCCGATCCCCGCTCGCCCCACTCGACCCAGTGTATGCGGAGACCGCGAACCTCCAGGTTGTCGTGCCGCGGCGTCAACGGCCCGGGACTCTTTTCAGGGTGGTCTCGACGAAGTCCCCCGCATCCGGATTCCAGGCATAGACCGCGACCCGGCCGACGCTGCCGCCCATCACCGAAACCACGACTTGGGCCGTGTCCGGATAGGTGGGCTCGCCGAAAGGCGTGGCGCAGGCCTTGTCCTCGTCGGAAAAATAGGCGTCGTGGTCCGGGTGGGAGTGATAAAGTGCCTTGAAGGCGACGCCCCGGCGCTCCGCCTGTTTCAGAATGGCGTCAAGCTCCTTGGGGTCCAGGTTGTAGGCGGTCCGGGCGTCCCTGGGGAAGGTTTCGGGGTCGGTGGCGTGAAGGGTGTTCTGGATATTGACGAGCCGATGGACCTCGTCGCCGCCGTCACCGCCGAGAATGACCCCGCAGCACTCCTCCGGGTACGTCTCCCTTGCGTGTTCCGCGATGATTCCGAAGACGGTTTCGCTCAGCGCAAACACCAGACTCCTCCCCGCCCCTCCTCTGCTAGTCGATGACTCCCTCCCGCGTGAGCGTCTCGAACTCCTCGTCCCCAAGGCCCAGCAAGTCGCGGTAGAAGTACTCGTTGTGTTCGCCCAGCAGCGGGTCCCTGCGGTCCGGGCCGCCGTCGCTTTCGGACAGGGTGTAGGGCGCGCGCTGGTACGACATGGTGCCGATCTCCGGATGGTCCATGCGGTTCCACTGGTCCCGGTGCACGAGCTGCGGGTCGTCGTAGACATGCTCCATGCCGTTGACCACGCCCGCCGGCACGCCCGCGGCCTGGAGCTTCTCCACCAGCGCGCGGGCCTCGAACTGACGGGTCCACTCGCCGATGCGCGCTTCCAGCTCGTCGGCGCGGCTCCGCCGCCGCTCGGCGGTGGCGTACTCGTCCCGGCCGCCCCACTCGGGCCGGTCCATGGCCTGGCA
>Ga0209020_1003420_pt1 | contig 10862 bp, 6 predicted proteins | sample PinacodermBB_FD_187298 | JGI IMG/M metagenome (GOLD analysis project Ga0209020, IMG submission 187298) | Host-associated microbial community of the marine sponge Aplysina aerophoba from Gulf of Piran - sponge pinacoderm, lysed by bead... | ecosystem: Host-associated > Porifera > Sponge >...
GCTGCGTTAGCGACATCCACACCCCCATGCACCGTAGAAGTTGGGTTTCGGTAGGTAAACTTATGTTTGCTACTTTGAGCCGTTTTCGGCGGCAAATAGCGGTACTCACAGCCCTCGCCATGGTGGCCAGTGTGCTGGTGGCGGTGCCTGCTGTTGCGGCTGATGATCCGAAGATGGACTACCCGGCTACGTTCGATGCGTGCATGGGTGTTCCGGCGTCCGATTTCGAGGACGTGCCCGCGAATCATGCCAACGCTGGTGACATCGACTGCATCGCCTATTACAACATCACCCGTGGCACTTCGATGACGACCTATTCGCCGTTGATGTCGGTCACACGTGAGCACATGGCGCTGTTCCTGACCCGCTTGGCCGGTCTGGTGGGCATTGACATGGCTTCTGATCCTGATGATGCGGGTTTCACCGATATTGGTGAGTTGTCTGCTGAGTCGCAGACCGCTATCAATCAGTTGGCCGATCTGGGTGTCACCCAGGGCACTTCGACCACCACTTATTCGCCTGATGATTCGGTGAAGCGTGGTCACATGGCGTTGTTTATCGCCAGGTTGATGGACGAGATGGCCGTGATGGATGACGGTGACGACTCCACCGATCCGTTCGGATACACCCCGTCTGATGTTAAAGACACGGAAGATGACGCTGGCGACCCGGACAAGGTGGTTGGTTCTCCGTTCGGCGATATCGATTCGCAGACCAAGGAAGCCTATGACGCTATCACCAACCTGTGGGAGTTGGGTGTGGCTTCGGGTGTCAACGCCACACACTACAATCCGGCCGCCAATATCACCCGGGCTGACATGGCCGGGTTCATGGCTGGTGTGTTGGATCACTCCAACGCACGTCCGGCTGGTGTGACGATCCAGGCTTCCAAGACCTCGGGCTTTGATGCAATAGACGCCACGGTTGCGGTGTCCTATCGAGACGACAGCTTCGCTCCGATGGTCGATGTGTCCATCAAGACCTTCTTCTCCGGCAATGACGGAGCCGATGAAGGCGTTGGTGAGTTCACCGAGGACGGCGGCTGCGAAATGCCCGCTGATTGTGCGTGGACCAATGATGAGTCGCTGAGCGATGATTCGGGTAACCTCTACGTCGAGGGTGGCGCCGCTAACGGCACCAAGAACACCTACTACGCGTGGATGGGTGATGCTGACGCTGACGACAACGACTTCAATGTTGACAAGGACCATGCGTCTGTCACTCTGTCCTCCACTCGCGATGCGGTGAACCTGAAGGTCACTTCTGATATCAGTACTAACTCGACCGGTGATAACACTGTGGACATCGATGCCACCAGCAGTGTTACCCACACGGTGCAGTTGGTCGACGAGAACGGTGATCCGGTAGCCAAGTCCGGTGTAGAGATCTCTGTTATGTGGGTGCAGGATGTCGCGGACGATGGCACGGGGAACGATCCCGCCGCGGTGACTGTGTATCCGGCGCCTGCTCCGTTGGAGACCGATGATGATGGTCAGGCGACCTTCACTACCAGTGGTCCCAAGTCCAACAAGGGCAGCACCGATGTCGCGAGGACTGACACGCTCACCTTCACATCCGATGTTGACGGTGCAAACGGAGTCGGGAATCCTGCTACTACGGTTGGTGATCCTGCTGAGAACGTAGCCAAGACGATCGAGTGGGTTGACACCGATCCGGTGTTGACTGCCGGTGAAGGAAGCGCACCTGACTACGCTGTGATGAACACCGCGGACGAGGTGTCCGTCCGGGCTTCGGTGACGTTCTATGACCAGTACGGCAACACCATCGGCAAGGGCAACTCGGTCCTGATCACCATCGGTGCCGGGGATAACAGCACCTCCAGAAGGACTGTCAGTAGCCGCGGTGTGGCCAGTTGGCGCCGCACTGGCGTGGATGCCACCATCAACGAAAACGTCCCTGTGACCTATACGGAAATCCAGGACTCCGACGACGAGGTCATCACTACTGCTCCCACGGTTGATCCCACTCCGGTGGTTGCGGTGAGACATGCTCCAGACGACAGTTCGGCTCTTGCCGCTAACATCACTGCGCTTTACGCGGATGACGACCGGTTCCACATCGCGGGCCTGTTGTACACCTACGACTCGGACGATGTCTTCATTGACGACACGGACAATGGAGCAATGGTTGTTGACATGGCCAAGTTCGAAACCTTGCTGGGGGCCAAGATCACTGGCACTCCTACTACTCCGGCCGAGGTTCAGGTCGTGTCTTACGACGATGACGGTTCCAGCATCTTCCGAGTGGGGACTGCTGCCGCTCCATAAACAAGTAAACGTTCGACTATCTGAGGAGGCTCCCTTCGGGGAGCCTCCTCATCTTTAACCAAACCTCCACAACCCCGTGACGAAACCGGCCTCTTCGGACAGTCGGTTCACGGCGCCTAGGACCTTCTATCAAAACCGGGAGGGCGGCCGCAGAAGCATTCGATCTAGTGACGGACCGGTGGCTTTAGAGTCTCCGAACGACCCCAGGGAAGGTCACAGTGCCGTGTTTGCCAAACCCGTGATTATCCGACGCGAACGCCATTATCCGATGTTCCACAAACGGCCTAGTCGCGTTCGGCATCCTCGGTCGGCGCCGCTCACGGGGGACGCAGGATCTCCGTGACATGCCGTTCCCTCTGATTCTTCTACCGACAAAACGTGGAATGAGTGGATCTCCATCACTCGGTACGCAGCCCGAAGGTGCCCCAACTCCCCGGGAAAGGGCAAATGCTTCATCTGGACCGGATACAAAACATCATTATTACCTTCGGCGGTTGTCCGTTCTGCTTGACGTGGTAATCAAGCAATAGGATGCACCGCTACCAACCCACCCCCAACATATAAACACGCATGGGTCAGTTTGGGTTTGCTCCTATGAGAGGCAGGCCAATCTGCTCAAAGAGCCACACGACTAACCCCACGACCTGTTCTAGAAAAACTAACAGGGCTACCACCACTGCGGCTATCACTAGGAACCTCATAGCAGCCTCCCGATGTCCGTGGCGTCCCATTGGCGGTCCTCTAACTCCTCGGCCACGCCGGGGTTTCTTTCAACGATTTGTGCCAATGGCAGAAGTTGTACCACACGAAAACAGAGCGACGGTGTACATGTTGTTCACCAGTTGCCGTTGTTCACCAGTTGCCGCCCCCCCATCTAAAAACTGAGCCAATACGGATAAGTAAACTCAACCGAGAGGTTACCAAGAACGGCAGCCCCCGATTGAATAGTTCATGTTCCGGTCGATAACTAGGGAAGCAAGGTGGAAGCGGATGTGGTAATCCTGAATTCGCTTGATCCTTCTCTGTCGTATGTCACGATGTCGACTGTTGCCGGGTTCTCTTCGTCTTCGAATGGGGTGAGCAGTTCTTCGAATTCGTCGATCATGATCAGCCGATCACCAGCCTTGAACGTGTCTCTGGGTTTGTAGTAGAAGAGCAGTTCGGCGTCGGGGTTGCCATCGCCGGCTTCCGTTATGAAGCGGTTGTGTCTCGGGAAGAAGGTGTGGATTCTCATGTCTTTACTAGCGTCCTTAGATGTAGCCACCGTCACCAGTTGAACGGAGACACCTGGAGGATCACCAACTCCAGCAGGGAGATCGACGCCGTCACCGCCGGGGTCGGCAGTGAAGCTCACCGGCACAGAATAACCGGCTTCCTGGTGTTGCAACCGGGCGCTCCGAGAGCCGGTGCCCGATCCATTGACTGAAGCCGTAAGGTCCTCTCCCCCGATGGTCATCCCCACCTGCTGGCCGGCGGCCGCTCGATAACCAAACCCATACTGGTCGTACAGGGATATGGAGGCCCTGATCGACACGTCACCGTCTTCTTTGACGATCACATAGTCGGGTGCCTTTGCCACAGCCTTGTGGGTTTCCGAAGCTTCCTCGCTCCACTCTATGGTCACGACAACATCTGACAGATCGAGGCTGCCGGGTTCTTCACCGACATGAGTGAAGGTCACCTCATCGACTCTGGTCTGATCGGGAACATCCCTTTGGTCTTCGACTCCATCCACCCTGAATGTCCTCTTGCCCTCCTCATCGGTAGTCAATAGGACATCGTCGTGCCTCAATCGCTGGGTGCCATTCACAACCTGCTCTAGACCCACCTCGAAGTCGAATCCTGGACGGGACAAGGGCCGGTCGTCCCTGTCGACCAACTGGACTGTGAGAGTCACCCGCCTGGTCCGGGCGATATGCACCTTGTTGCCGTCGGCCTGTTCCCGAATGTCAGAGGTGACTCTGATCCCTGCCACGTTCGGTTGGGAAGTAACGGCGACGGTGGCTTCGTCCACTTCGTCGGCATCGAACTGCGCACCGAGGCTGGAGCCGATCCAGGCGTAGTACACCGAAGTAACCCCGTCGTCAAGCTGGTAGGTGACCCAGATGTTCCCCTCTTGGTCGGTGACCTTGTCATCGGCGTTCCAGGTGCAGTCACCGGTCACAAATGCCGGAATGCAGGCTCCTTCCTCGTCCAGTCCTCCGCCCACCGCGTGGCTGCTGAATATATCTACCCGCCGGCTTGCAACCGGACCGACCTCGGGGTCCCGCAAGGAGACCATCAACACGACTTCGGTGGGCCCGTACTCCGAGATTCTGGCGGCCTTGACGCTCAGACCCGGCGGGCGTAGGCCGGAGTGATCGAGCACACCAGCCATGAAGTCGGCCATGGTCGCACGTGTGATGTCAACCGAAGGTCTGTATGTCCCTTCCGTGATATCGTCGATGATCCCCAATTCGTACAACTGGTTGATCTTGTCGACAGTGTCCTGCCTGACCTCGTCCAGATCGTCAAACGGCTCGTCCACTGGCCTGTCGGCGGTGTCAACCACATCGGCCGGTGTGTAGCCGAACGTGTAGTTTCCGTAGGACGGAGGTTCCATCTTGTCCATCAACCGGGCGATGAATAACGCCATTTGCCAACGGCTTACCGGATCTTCAGGTGAGTAGGTTGTGGCCGATGTCCCCTTGGTGATTTCCAGACGAGCCAACTGGTTGATGGCAACCTGGGATTCGGCGCTCAGGTGACCGATGTCGGAGAATCCAAAGTCGCTGGCAGAAGGTACGGCGATCCCGACCCGGCCAGCCAGACGTATCAGGAATAAGGCCATCTGCTCGCGGGTAACCGGATCGTGGGGTGAGTAGGTTGTGTCCGACGTCCCCTTGGTGATCTCGTAATAGGCGATGCAGTTGATGTTGTCCACTTGAGAGTGATCGCTCGGCAGATCACCGAAGTCCGAGGGCGGTATGTCTTCGCAAGCATCGAATGCAGGTAGGTAACTCGGTGAGGGAGGATCATCCACAGCCGAGACCGGCGCGGCGAACACAAGACCAGCCACCAGAACGAAGACCGCGATTACAGCTACGGTACGTCTTGAATAGAGAAACACAAATGTCCTGACCTTTTACTTCCTTGGCAGTATACCAACCCCATTCAATATGCCTATAGACGCGTTACACGATCGCTCTTGTCTTTGATTGCCACAAACAGAAGACCACGAGTAAAGCGGTTCTTCGATGCTTCTATGGTTGTCAAATTGAGTTGGTGGGTGGTGTGGGGGTGGTGAGCCATTGTTGGTATTGGGTGGCGAGGTGGTGGTTGTGGTAGATGCCTCGTTCGAGTTGTGAGATGCGGTTTGGGTGGGTTTGGACGGCTGTGGCGGCCTGGGTGAGGGTGATGCGGTGGTTTTGGCGTAGACGGCGTAGATCGTTGCCGTTGGGGGTTTGGGGTGGGTTGGTGAGGAGGTTGGTAGATCTCTGGGGCGATGTACCTTTTGAGGCAGCGGCGGGTTTCGCGGGTGGTTTTTCCTTGGCTGATGCGTTTGGCGATGTACGCCCGGGTTTTGGGACAGTGTCGGGTGCGGGTGATAGCGATGGTGTGGAGGGCTCGGTCCGTGTTGGCGGTCACCGCGTCGGTTTAGCCGGTGGCGGGTTTGTTGCCCGGAGGAGGCTTCGAGAGGGGCTACGCCGGCCAAGCGAGCGAAGGCGGCTTCGTTGCGGCATCGGCCTGGGTGGGACCAGGCGATATAGATCTGCGCGGCGGTGATGGGGCCGATCCCGGGTTGGTCGAGCAGTTGGGGAGCGACGGCTTCGACCAGTTCGGCGATGGGTGCTTTCAGTTCTGCTATTTCGGTGGTGAGGGCGCGGATCCGTCGGGCCAAGGATCGCATAGCCATCTTGGTAGCGGTGGGTTCGTTTCGGGAACCGGGGGTTGGTTGACCCGGCCGGAACTTGTGGCACTTGGTGACCAAAGCGGTGGTGGTGAGACCTCGGAGTTTGTCTCTGAGATCGACCGGCGCGGTCACGACCAGGGCTTTGAGTGCGTTTATTGCTGCTGTCCGGGCGGTTTGGGCGCCTTGGCGGGTGGTTTCCAACACTCGGAGGGCTTCTCGGTCTCCCCGAGCGCGGGGTACCGAAGTCCGGGAGCGTCCCAGCGTCTGGCGGGCGGCTCGTCGAGCGTCCAGAGCGTCGGTTTTGGCGCCGTCGCGAGTCGGGTAGGGATGGGTGAACTCTATAACCCATTCACCAGCAGCACAAAGATAGGTGGCGGCCCCTGTTCCGTAGCTGCCGGCGCCTTCCACCGCCCACGCCCGTTCTGCGGTTGTGTGCTGGTTTGCCCACCCCAACATCTGGGCATACCCTCTGCTGGTTGTCCCGAACCGTGCGGACGCTAACTCTGCGGTGGTGGAAGCGTCCACCACCGACGCGGTTACCCAATCACGATCAGGATCAATCCCGATCACATGGTCTACCATTGTGGCCAACATAAGAAAACCTCTCTTTTCTTGTGAATCTGGGCTGTTCGCCTCACAAGACGCAAGCCGTGACGGCAAGACTGTGATGGGTCACACCCCCAAGGGGGGTGGACATGCTTCTGATCAGGCCAGCACGGAACGCCCAGAAGGCGCAGTGGGCGGTATCGGACATATCCCTACTAAAGACACAACGGTCAACGTTGTTGCGGGTCACGACACCGCCTACTGACGCCTATCCTGGCAGCCTCTCTGAGGCTCCTCTAATACTCACAGCGTTGTTGGCCTGGCGGTTCCCTCCCCGGTTGAGTCGATGTCTGATTGGTGCGTCCTGAGGATGCTTGGACGGGACTGGCTCCGCACAACGCGGCGAACGACGCTTCGGAGGTGAGGCGTTGGGGGGTTGTCACCGGCTGTGACCAAGAGGGTGGCGGCGGTTTCGGGACCGATCCCAGAAGCGGCCAGCAGCGCCGGGTTGGCCCGGGCGCAGAGTTGATTGATCTCGGTGGTGAGTGTTTGGTGGCGGCGGGCCAAGATCCGCAGGGCTTTTTTGGCGTAGGTGACGGTGGTGTTTGACCTGGTCGGGAGCGGTCACTACCGGGGGTGTGTAGTTGGTTGATGGCCTGGGTGCGTGCTTTGATCGCTGAACGGCGAGCCACAGAGAGCATCCTGATTGCTTCGACTGGTCCGTCGCCGCTTTTGGGCAGCCCGGTGGCTTGTCCGTTGAGAGCGGCTTGTGCGGCGGTGGCATCGGTTTTGCCCAGGCGGCGGAGTTGGCGGTTGGTACGGTTCACCTCCACCACCTCGATACCGGTGCTCACAAGGTGGCGGGCCAGGCCAGCGCCGTAGCTGCCGGCGCCTTCCACTCCTACCCGGATCACTCGACCGTGTGACTGTAGCCAGTCGCCCATTTGTTCCTAAACCGGTGGCATCGGCTTGGAACGGTGCGGTGCCCAACACCCGACCGGTGGTGTCCACCACCGCCGGGGGGACGGACAGGCCACTCACGGTGGTGGAGAACTCAAGGCTCCTATCAGGTCACATCCCCCTTGGGAGTCGGGATGCTGTGCCTCTAAGCCGGAAGCAGGCCGACAGATCGAAGAAAAGGCACAAAGCCAGAAATCTCGCGGGTCAGACCCGCCCCGGCATAGAGGCCCTTACAAGTATGAGTGGAAATCTCGGGAGAGTCGGGAATCCATCGAATGTGAGGGACGGTCCTCGTTGGACGCTGATGGTTCGCGGTTCGGCGCCGTGGAGGCGGTGGGGGTGGACGAGACATTGGGACGCCGCGGGCGGAAACGCATACAAGGGCTGGTGATCCCGATGGAGAGGTACGTGATGCCTGGTACGCCAAAGAGAGGGTCCGGGACATCTACCAGATTGGAGACCCGAACCTGGCTGCGGAGTTCACCCACCGGCTGTCGAGGGATCTCCAGGACCGGTCACTGCCACCGGAGGTGAACAGTCTCGGGCGCACTATTTCTCGTTGGGCTACTCAGATCACGAACTGGCATCACTCGGCAGTGACGAACGGACCGACGGAAGGATTGAACAATCTGATCAAGCGGATCAAGCGGGCAGCGTTCGGTTTCCGGAACCTCGCCAACTACCGAATCCGAGCACTCCTATACGCCGGAAAACCGGACTGGACAACTCTCGCCGCCATCACTCCCCCGAGATTTCCGAAGTGCCGGTTAAAGAAGAAGGAGGCTCCCCGACGGGGAGCCTCCTTCGGATAGTCGAACGTTTTACTGTTTATGAACCGGCTAGGGTGACTCGGAAGATGCTGACACCGTCGTCGTCGTAGAACACGACCTCGACCGTACCTGCAGTGCCGCCGGTGCCTGGCTTGATCAGTCCTTCGAACGTATCGAGGGTGATACGATCGCCTGTGTCAGCGTGGTCGGGGATGCCGTTGATGAAGGTGTCGCCGTCATCGTAGCTGTACAGCGCACCCGTGATGCGGAACCGGTCCTCTTTGTCGTAGACCGCAGTTATTGGAGTGGCAGCTGCTGTGCTGTCGTCATCGGCGTGTCTCACCGCCACTACCGTGGTGTTTGCAACTTCTGGGCCGCCATCGAGTGCTGCTTCGTCAGCGGCGTTCCGGAGTGCGTAGGCCACAGTTACGTCAGCACCCAAAGTCGTATCAAGGGTGCGGCGCCAACTGGCCATGCCTCTGCTGCTCACGGTCCTTGTACTGAGATTGTCAGGCGTCGTGAGACCGGCGGTGGCTTCACCGATGGTGATCGACACCTTGTTGCCCTTGCCGGCGGGGTTACCGTACTGGTCGTAGAACGACACCGTGGCCCGGACGGTCACCTTGCCCTGGCCGCTCAAGAACGCGTAGGCATCAGTGCTTCCCTTACCGGAACCCTGAGCTGCCCGAGTCTGCTCAGCGACTTCGTCAATCGTGACCAGCGTCGGATTGGAGTCCGTCCAGATGATCGTCGCTGCCACGTTCTCATCATTACCACCAACTGCAACTGTCCCATCTACGGTATCAGCCGTACTGTCCGCTGGGTCGCCACCAGATTCATCAACATCGGACATGAACCTAATCACGTCGAGCCTGTCAGGATCGGTGTTGCCCTTGGTGGACTTGGGACCACTAGCGGTGTAGGTCACCTGACCGTCATCATCGGTCTTCCTCGCAGCAGGCGGCGGATACACGGTAGCTTCGCCCTGAATCACGCTCACCTTGACCTCAACGCCGGACTTGGCCACAGGATCGCCATCACTGTCGACCAACTGAGCGGTGAGAGTGACACTGCTTGTAGCGTCGATATCCACCGTGTTCTTAGTGGTGGAGTTCTCGTTGATGTCAGTCGTGACCTTCAAGTGCACAGCATCAGTGGTGGAAGACAACGTGACAGACGCATGGGTGGACGTGTCGACATCGAAGTCGTTCTCGTCGGCGTCGGCATCGCCCATCCACGCATAGTACGTGTTCATCTTCCCATTGTCGACGGTACCTTCGACGTAGATGTTGCCCGAAGCGTCGGTCAGCGACTCGGCATCGGTCCACGCACAATCAGCGGGCGTTTCGCAGCCGCCGTCCTCGTCGAACGCACCAACCGTGTCGCTGTCAAAGGTCTTGATGGACACGTCGACCATCGGAGCGAACATGTCGTCCCGATACGAAACCGCAACCCGAGAGTCGCTGTAGCCGCCGAAGTCCGAGGTCTTGGAAGCCTGGATGGTGACACCAGCCGGTCGTGCGTTGGAGTGATCCAACACACCAGCTATGAACTCAGCCATAGCAGCGCGGGTGATGTTAGCGCCCGGAGCATAAGACGTGGCATTGATACCCGAAGCAACACCCAACTCCCACAACGCGGTGATCGCGTCATAGGCTTCCTTGGTTGAACTCTGCAAGTCGGTGAAAGGCGACTTCACCTTCTTGGTCTCGTCCTTATCAGTTGTGTCCTCGTCGTCGACGACGTCAACCACATCTTCGGGGGTGTACCCGAACACAGTTTCACTGTCCTCAGCCATCGGGTCCATCTTGTCCATCAACCTGGCGAGGAACAACGCCATTTGACCACGCTTCACCGAATCACCAGGCGAATAAGTGGTGGTCGAAGTGCCCTGGGTGACACCCAGATCGGCCAACTGATTGATAGCGGTCTGCGACTCAGCAGACAACTCACCAATGTCGGTGAATCCCGCATCATCAGGATCAGAAGCCAACTCGATACTCACCAGACCGGCCAGGCGGGTCAGGAACAGCGCCATTTGCTCACGGTTGACCGACATCAACGGCGAATACGTCGTCATCGAAGTGCCATGGGTGATGTTGTAATAGGCGATGCAGTCGATGTCACCAGCGTTGGGATGCTTCGCGGGCACGTCCTCGAAATCGGACGCCGGAACACCCATGCACGCATCGAACGTAGCTGTGTAGTCCTGCTCCGGATGCTCATCAGCAGCAACCGGCACCGCCACCAGCACACTGGCCACCATGGCAAGGGCTGTGAGTACCGCTATCTGCCGCCGAAAACGGCTCAAAGTAGCAAACATAAGTTTACCTACGGAATGGAAGAAACGGCAGGCCTGGAGTCTCATTTCACCCCCCTAATACCCGTGGGAAGTCTCGTTGAACC
>Ga0209020_1003431_pt1 | contig 10808 bp, 7 predicted proteins | sample PinacodermBB_FD_187298 | JGI IMG/M metagenome (GOLD analysis project Ga0209020, IMG submission 187298) | Host-associated microbial community of the marine sponge Aplysina aerophoba from Gulf of Piran - sponge pinacoderm, lysed by bead... | ecosystem: Host-associated > Porifera > Sponge >...
CGCTCCTCCATGCACTCTGCAACCTCCCAGTCGGCCAACTGATATACGTTGCTGGTACCGACCGAAATAGCGTATCGCCGACCGTTTTTCGCCGTCAACCACGAGCGACGCAAGGCCGGGGTTCGTAGAATCCGCGTAATATATTACCTGGTAACAAAAAAATCGGCCAAGGATCTGTTACCACGAGCCATACGACAACCAAGCTACCCGTGTGTCCGTGCTTCCGTCGACTCTGTCGATAGTACGCGCAGTGGGCGTGCCCGACCGGCGCGTCGCGCCGCCGCTGGATGACGACGCTGGACCACGATGTCGCGGTGTCGCCACGACGACCAACTTCTGATTCGACCGCTGACGACCGTCGGGCCGTCGGGCCAGTGTCGGGCCAGTTGACGGCCGTGTGCTGTCCGTTATCATGTCGTTCGGGGAGTGCACATGGCGAATACTGGGAGTTTTTGGCGATGGCTCGCGGCCGGTGTGCTGCTGATGGCGCCGACGCTGGTGTTCGCAACCGGCGAGTCGGAGTCGGGGGCGTCCGCGGGGGCCGCTGCGGCGATGAGCGGAGCGTTCAGCGAAGCCCCGATGCTGGCGGCACGGGTCGCGGCAGGCGAGTTGCCGCCGGTTGAGGAGCGCATCCCGTTCGATCCGGTGGTGCAGGAGATGCTGGCCGACGGCGTCGGCCGATATGGCGGCACGCTGCGGGTGTCGGAGGCCGTCGGCTTCATGAACCAGCGCGGCGGCGAGCTGACCACCCAAATGCTCGACATCTACCTGCTCACCATGCACCAGGAGTCGCTGGAGATCGTGCCCAACATCGCCGCCGGCTACGCGGTGTCGGACGACGGGCTCACCGTCACCCTGGAGTTACGCCCCGGCACCAGGTGGTCCAACGGCGACCCGTTCATCGTCGACGACCTGATGTTCGTGATGGAAGACATGAAGTGGGACGACCGCGTCGACCCCGGCTGGCGGGCCGGCGAGACGCCCACCACCGCCGTGAGCATCACCAAGATCGACGACCACACCATGCAGTTCCACATGTCGCAGATCGACTACGTGGTCATTCCGGGCTGGACCACCTGGAAGGGCGGCAACTACGTGCAGTACGCGCCGAGCCTGTACCTGAAGCAGTGGCACATCCGCTACAACGAGAACGCCCAGAAGCTGGCCGAGGAGGAAGGCTTCGATACCTGGGCGGAGGCGCTGGTCGCGCACTGGGACATCATCCGCGGCGTCGGTTTGGAGACCCCCACCATGATGCCGTGGATTGCCAAGGACATCAGCGCCCAGGCGGAGCACTGGGAGCGCAACCCCTACTTCTGGAAGGTCGACCCCGCGGGGCAGCAGCTCCCCTACATCGACAGCATCCTCACCACCCCGAGCGCCGACACCGAGGTGTTCAACCTGAAGGCGATCGCCGGCGAGGTGGACTGGGCCATCACCATGACCAACTTCGCCTCCCTGCCCGACTACAAGGAGAACGAGGAGCGCGGCAACTACACCATCTCGCTGATACCCGGCGTCGACGTGGGCCGCGCGTTCGGGTTCAACCCCACCTACAAGGAAGAGCACTACCGGGCGCTGTTCAACGACATCCGTTTCCGCCGCGCCATGTCGCTGGCGCTCGACCGCGACGAACTGAACGAGGTGTACTTCCTGGGGCTGGGCCGGCCCACCGCGGCCACCATCCACTCCACCGCCCGCTTCTACAAGCCCGAGTGGCAGTGGCTGTGGGCGGAGCACGATCCCGAGCAGGCCGACAGCCTGCTCGACGAGGTGGGCCTCACCGGGCGCGACCGCGACGGCTTCCGTACCTTCCCGGACGGCTCCAACCTGACCATCCAGGTCGCCGCCCGCACTGGCGGCCCGGTCGACATCAGCAAGCTGTTCGAGCTGGAGATCGCACAGTGGGCTGAGGTCGGCCTGCGCGTGGTGCCGCGGCTGGTGGACGACGCCGCCTGGGGCGAGAACATCGCGGCCGACGAGTTCATGCTGCAGCCGGGCGGCATCGACGCCATCACCGAGTTCTGGAACTGGATCAACGACGGCCCCGGCTCCGGCGGCGTCGGCCTGCACGGCGACTTCAACATGACCGGCAGCTACGACGAGTGGGAGCAGGCGCGCCGGCTGATCGAGCGCGGCGAACGCAAGCTGTCCGACTACGGCGGCGAGCTGCCCGGCACCGAGCCGCCTGACGAGTGGAAGCGCTACTTCGACTGGCAGCGCCAGTTCAGGCTCTCCGAGTTCGGTTCCGACGAGTGGTTCGAGCTGGCCCAGAAGATGTTCGACTTCACCGGCGACAACGTGTTCGTGATCGGCACCGTCGGCGAAGCCCCGGCCGTGCTGCTGACCAACAACGACCTGCGCAACGTGCCCACCGAGTTCCCGGTCTCCAACACCGACTGGAAGGGCAACCTGATGTACTGGGCCGACCAACTCTGGTTCGACCGCTGAAACATTCCGGTTGCCGGAAGCCGCCTGAGCGCGCATAATACGTTACTGTTGTGAAGGTTCTCATTACTGGAATGGCCGGTTTCATCGGCTTCCATCTGGCCCGCCGTCTGGTCGACCTCGGGCACCGGGTGTTCGGGATCGACAACCTCAACCGCTACTACGACGTCCAGTTGAAGCTGGACCGGCTGCGCGAACTCGGAGTCGTCTGTAGCGAAGAGTGCGGTCCCGAGACGCTCACCGCCGATTCGGGCCTACGCTTCCGGCGCCTCGACCTTGCCGACGCCGAGGCCGTCGGGGCCCTGTGTGCGGAAGAGCGCTTCGACGTGGTATGCCACCTCGCCGCGCAGGCCGGCGTCCGCTACTCGCTCAGCGACCCGTTCGCCTACACTGCCAACAACGTGCACGGCTTCCTGAGCGTGCTCGAAGCGGTGCGCCAGACCCCGGTGCGCCACCTGGTCTACGCCTCATCCAGCTCCGTGTACGGCCTCGACCGCCACGTGCCGTTCACCGAATCCAGCGCCGCCGACCACCCAGTAAGCCTGTACGCCGCCACCAAGCGCGCCAACGAGCTGATGGCGCACAGCTACTCGCACCTGTTCGGCATCCCATCGACCGGCCTGCGCTTCTTCACCGTGTACGGCCCCTGGGGCCGCCCCGACATGGCGCTGTTCTCCTTCACCCGCGCCATCCTCAACGGCGACCCGATCGACCTCTACAACCACGGCAACATGGAACGCGACTTCACCTACATCGACGTCGTCGTCGAAGCCATGCTCCGTGTGATCGACCATCCGCCCCAGGGCGCCGCCGACTGGGACGGCCGCCAGTCCTCTGTCTCCCCCGCCCCGGCCCGCGTCTACAACGTCGGCAACGGCGACCCCGTCTCCGTGCTCGACTTGGTCATCGCCCTCGAAGACGCCCTCGGCAAGAAAGCCGTAACCCGCGAAGTCCCCATCCAACCTGGCGACGTCCCCCGCACCTGGGCCGACACCACCGCTTTGACGGAAGACCTGGGCGATGTGGCGCAAGTCCCAATCCGAGAGGGCGTCGAGCGTTTCTTCGACTGGATTCGTGACCATGAGCATTCCGGCCCATTAGTTTCCGAACGTCACCAGCGCCAAGCATCTCTACCAGCCACCCCATAGATCAGTTGCGCGAGGTGGTGTGCTACTGCTTACGAGTCCGCTGACTGCAGCCGGTAGCGTCTCCGCCTACCGGCCTCCCTGCAAATTCGATGACCTGCCTATTCACCCACGCCGCTTGTGGCACTCATTCGTTGCACGCATTTCCCTGGGAATACCGCAAGAAACCATCTCAGGGCAGAAACCTTACTGATGAATGATCATCGCACGACAGCCGGCGCGGGATCCGTCGATCCTGCAGACCGCTATCACCGCGTAAGAGACGCGAGTATCCGTGGTGCTGGCGCAGGGTTCGTGGCATTCGTAGCTCAAACCGGACTTCGGATTGGTTCGATCGCTGTGCTCGCTCGCCTCTTGACACCAGATGAATTCGGCGTCGCTGCAATGGCGACTATTCTGCTGAGTCTATTCACGCTCGTTGGAGATTGGGGGCTGACAACCGCAGCGACTCAGCGTGTTTCGGTCGACGCCGATGAGCTCTCGAATCTGTTCTGGATCAACACCGTTGTGGGATTCATACTCGCGGGGGCCACGGTACTGTGCTCTCCGCTCCTCGCCTTGCTGTTTGGAGAACCTCGAGTGACTGGTGCTGCGATGTTGCTCTCAATCACCCTCATCGCGATTGGGTGCGGCGCACAACACGAGGCCGTACTGCGGCGGCGATTGAGATACGACTTGCTACAGATAGTGCGTGTGTCATCGTACGTTTGCGGTGTATCCGTCGGTGTCGGTTCGGCGCTGGTTGGCGCGGGGTTCTGGGCACTGATTTGGATGCACCTGACCATTCAGATCGCACGTACCGTGCTATTCTGGGTTCTCGCGCGCTGGCACCCGGGAAGGCCCAAGAGAGGTACGAACGTTCGTTCGATTGTCAATTTTGCCACAGGTCTGGTTCCTTCTCGGCTGATCCTGTATCTGTCCCGCAACGCAGCTCCGATCATGCTAGGAGCCGCTGCAGGAACCACTGATCTTGGCCTCTACAACCGAGCATCAACCGCCGTCATGACGCCGGTTTCGTCTGTGTTGGATCCGTTGGAGCGGGTCATACCATCATCGCTCAGCCGGCTTCAGGAGGACCGAGTAGCATTCCGCCGATTGTTCAAGCAAACAATGATGATAGCGGCGTTCGGTGGTTGTGGTATCCTTGGGTTGGTGGTCGCTGAGGCGCCGGCATTCGTCGGTCTGCTGCTAGGCGATCAGTGGTTATCGGCCATTCCGTTGGTACGGTGGCTCGCATTGGCAGGTCTTGCAGCAGTGATTGGTAAAGCGACGGGATGGATCCTGGTTCCACTCGGAGCGGCGGGCAAACTGGTGACCGTACGACTCATTCGCGCCGGAGCGAGCGTTGCGGGGGTGATTGTCGGCTGGCAATGGGGCGCCGCCGGAATAGCAGCGGGATACGGCGTGGCAGCGCTTGTCAGCTTGGTCGGCGAAGTCGTGTGGGCGACGAGCGGAACACCCTTACGTGCCCGCGCGCTCGTCGAAGCAGCGTGGCGGTCGGTCGTATGCGGACTGGTTGCCGGGAGCACGGTGTTCTTGATTCGCACAGAATTGACACTTGCTACCTTGCTGCTGGAGGTGGGACTGTATTGCGTGCTGTTCATCGTCGGTCATGCACTGTTGCCCGGTGGGAGTCTACTGATGCGCACTGCGCGTGAGGCCGTGTCAGTGGCATTGTCACGGCAGACGGCTGCCTGAACATGATTGGACACACCCACATCCAACACAATCGTGCGGTTCAAACGGAGGCCGCGTGGCTCGCGGGCAGATAAGTTTGCGCTTCACGCCACGCGCAATCGGGAAAGTCGTCCGATCTTGGCTTCCGTCCGGCTCCTGGATGGATGCCGTCTATTCCACACTCCGGTATGTAGTCGGACAGCACAGGTTGCCTCGGTATCGCAATCCCAAGCTCCTTAACGACCACCTCTTTCGCCTCAGAAACGACGGTAGTTTGCTGTGTCCGTTGCGGCAGTTCATCACCGACAAGGAATACGTCAAGCATTATGTGGCCAGCGTTGTCGGCAGTGAGTACACGCTGCAGACGTACGCGGTGCTTCGGACACCCGGGGATGTAGACAATCTGGAATTGAACCGCTTCCCCTGTGTGGTCAAGCCCTCGCACATGAGCGGCGAGGTTGTACTCCTCCACACACCGGGTCAGAGCGTCGATGCCAATATCCTCAAGAAGTGGCTCAGCACCGACTACTACAAGGTGTCGCGCGAGCCAAACTACAGATACCTTGAACCCAAGATCCTGGTAGAGGAGTTCTTTGTCGAACCGAATATGGAAGTGCCCCGTGACTTCAAGTTCCATTGCTTCCACGGCACCCCCCGGATCATCCAGGTCGATCTGGGAAGGTTCAACAATCACACCCGCAGCTTCTACGATCCCTCGTGGCGCCGGTTGCGCATCGACTGGGCGTATCCACCGGCAGCCGAACCCGATTCCAAGCCCTCCTGCCTGCCTCTCATGCTTCGGATCGCCGAGCAACTCTCACGCTCTCTGTCGTACATTCGGGTCGACATGTACACGGACGGCGTCGCGGTAAAGGTGGGCGAGATGACAAATTGTCCTGACGGCGCAAAGCGGTTACTCCGACCTCGCTCCGCAGAGGTGTGGCTAGGTAACCTGTTCGCCGGGACGGATACGACATGACCGTTTGCTGTTCGCATGGGCCCGTCAAGCAGCGCTCCGGTTGCAGACCGTCGTGAGCGAACCCCGACTCGCGCCCCGGAATCGATTCCGGTTGGAACAGACTGCCGCTGGTTTCCTGATCGGAGCATTTCAGTTGGTCGGACGGTCTCATGTTGGCCAGTTCTTCGGCGGTGGAGACTCTGTGTGGTACTTCGAACTCAGACTCTGGATTCTGTCCGCTCTGTCCATCTGGTTATTCGCGATCGCGGCGAAGAGAAGCCCGCGAGTCAATCGCTATTTTGCAGGGAAAGTCAGATCTTGGAGCGTCGCGTTCGTCGCGTTTGTTGCATACATGATCGCCTCCAGCATCTGGGCCCCGGACTTGACTCTCGCAGGCATCAAGACTTACGATTTGTTGTTCGTGGGTTGGTCGTGCGTGTTAACCGTTGCCGCGCTACGCTTGAGCGGGGTGGCCGCTACGATTGAAGGGTTCTGGTTGGCGATATTCGGCCTGGGACTGGTCTTGGCGCTTGCGGGTCTCGCATCAGTGGTGTCCGGGAACTTGACGAAGGGTAGAGTGAGCGCCCTCGGCGGAGGTCCGAATGTATTCGGCCGGAACATGGGGCTACTCACGCTTGCCGCACTCTACTATATCATCGACGGGAGGAGACTAGCTAAACATCCGGCGTTAGTCGTTGCTCCGATCGCTATACTTCTCGTGCTGCAATCGGGTTCACGGGGTGCGATGTTGGCGCTATTCGCCGCGGTGCTCGTGTATCTCCGTAGTCGTGGTATCGACCGTCGGGTCCTCTGGTCGATTGTCGGAGTCAGCGTGCTCGGACTTGCTGCATTACTTACGCAGGTGGGACAACTAGCCGTGAAGATCTTCTTCCGTCGTTTCATCGAACTTCTATTGCTTCGGGGATATACGTCAAACCGGGTCGATCTCTTCGCCGACGGCATTTCGGCGGGAATCGCGAACCCGCTCGGTGGGCTTGGCTTGGCGGGATTCGCTCAACTAGACAGTTTCGGGACCTACCCTCACAATATGTTCATCGAGGCTTTCGCAGAGGGCGGCTTGCTGGGACTGCTACTCCTATCGGCGCCGTTCCTCCTCTATCTCCGCCGCTGGATGCGGGGAGGGGGGCCCGGTCATCCTGCGATCGTAGCCGGCCTCTGCCTGCTTGGGATCTCCAGCAGCATCTCTGGAGATCTGTTTGATGCCCGAGGGGTGTTTCTCCTTCTGCTGTTCGCTGTCGCCACTCAACTCCCGGCGACGGTCCGCCATCATCGCTCTCCGGGGGCTACCTCGGTTCTGCCCGTGTCACGGGCATGATGGTACACGGGTATGATAGGATAGGCATGATGCCGACATGTGTGCGTGTATCACAAACAGACCAATCTCGTTACACTTGCCCGATGCTTACTCGCCGCAGCCACATGCTGACGTCCGCGTTCGGCACCCGTCGTTGACTCTTCTCCGAAAGTTCATTCCCCGGAAGTTGCGCGCCATTGCCAAGCGTTTCGCTGTCCGGTTCAGCCGGCACGGCGCCCGCTGGTTTTCGTGGAATTCCTTTCTTGCGTCGCTCTATTACTTGGTCGTGAACCGCTCATTCTGCCGCGAACAACGTGCGGTACTTGCCGGTCGCGCCGACTATTGGCGTTCAGAAACTGGCACCTATCGGGAGACCAGCGTGCAACTTCGACGCAACATTCATCGGATCGAAAAAGGCCTGATCATGAAGCCTCGCCGAGCGATTTTTGCGCTGCGTTACATCGCCGAGACGATCGATGCGTTTGAGGCCGCAATGGCTTCACCGTTAGAGGAACCTGACGAGATCCGATGGGCGACAGATGTCCTTGACCGATATTTCGAGAGTGTGGAGCCATTTCCCGAGGCCAGTGAGCAGCGGCAGCGATTTGACCGTATCCGTCTCTCAGATGGTAGTCGTGACGGACAAGCTGTAGCGCCTTTTCCGTACGCTGACATCGTTCCTCATGGCATCGGTCATGAACAGTTGCTCGCCTTGTTTCGTCACCGCAAGTCGGTTCGGTGGTTCGAGCGGCGACCGGTACCGTTCGAAGACATCAAGAAGGCGGTTGACGGTGCACGGCTGGCGCCTTCGTCATGCAACCGTCAGCCGTATTGGTTCTACATCACTACCGACCCCTCGACAGCTCAGAAATTGGCCAGTTGTGCAATGGGAACGGCGGGATACGTGCACAATATTCAAAGTCTCATCGTTCTGGTCGGGGACCTGAGTTCGTTTTTCTCTGAGCGTGATCGGCATCTTATCTATATCGATGGAGCGTTGGCAGCAATGCAGCTCATGCTCGCGCTCGACACGCTAGGGATCTCCACTTGCAATATCAACTGGCCTGACATCGGGGAGCGTGAGAGACGGCTAAGTGGCCTTCTCGGACTGAGCCCGTATCTTCGGCCGATCATGCTGATCGCGGCCGGTTATGCGGATCACACTGGCGGAGTTCCCTTTTCGCAGAAAAAGAGCTCGGATCTGCTGATTAGAAGAGTGGTGCTTCCAGCACGGCCGGATGCGTAGTGCAAATGGATTTCCGAACCGCGTCTGTTGACCAGCTCGAGCGTAGTCTATATCCAAACGTGAGGCTGGAACCACATGACTGTTGAGATCCGAGGAACGGAGTTCATCAACAAAGGCGCACATCTCATGCTACTTGCAATTCTCGACCAGATTCGCAGTCGCCATCCACACGCCCGCGTGGCCATGCGCGCATTCGCTTCAGGAGCACCATTCGAGCGGAGAGCCGAGCTGGGGGTATTTCAACTGGTGACGATCGGCCGATTACCGAAGCTGTCAAACTTGGCATCCCAATTGATTCCGGCTTTTGTCAGATGTCGCTTGGGGGTCGTTCTCGAGCGCGAGATCGGACTGGTGTTGGATGCCGGCGGCTTTGCATACAGCGACCAGCGAGGTCCCATGCCGACCAAGCGAGCAGCACGAGCGATCCGGCGGTGGAAGCGCAACGCTACTCGTGTTGTCCTATTGCCCCAGGCATTTGGACCCTTCAATAATCGCAGCATACAACGCGATTTTCGGATGATTGTGGAACACGCAGATCTGATATATGCACGCGATGCCCGATCTCATCAGTACATCACGGAGTTGGTTGGCAGGAATGACACGGTGAGGCGTGCGCCCGACTTTACTAACTTGCTTGCCGCCTCTGTCGCTAAGCATGGCGACCATTTCGCCGGAAGAGTATGTATCGTCCCCAACCAAAGGATGATCGACAAGACAACAGCGCAGACCGGTCGCGCTTACGTTCGAATGATGGCATGTTGTGCGAAAGTGCTGGACGAGATGCAGCTTCGTCCTTTCATGCTGCTGCACGAAGGTCCCGGCGACAGGGATTTAGCGGCAAGGATAATCGCAGAGACCAACTTACGCTTGCACATGGTCGATTACCGGGATCCTCTTGAAATCAAGGGGGTCATCGGGAGTTGCCTTGCGGTAGTCGGATCACGCTACCACGCACTGGTGAATGCCCTTTCTCAGGCGGTGCCAGCTTTGGCCGCAGGATGGAGTCACAAGTATGAGGAACTCTTTGATGACTATGGATTCGCTCAGGGAATGTTATCCGTACACAACGATGAACAGGAGATTCGGCGTAAGGTGGAAATGATTGTCCGGGAACCAGAGCGAGACAGAATCATACAGTGTATTACGAGGACCGGGGCAATCGAACGGGCTCGTGCAAGACAAATGTGGGATGAAATATTTCGCTCTGCGGCCATCTGACCACTAATAATATTGCATGCAAAAGAGCACCAATGATCTGGTGTCGATCGTAATTCCGACGTACGAAAGACCGCGCTTACTGCAGCGGGCTATTGGTTCAGTATTGAGCCAATCGTACGACAACATCGAAGTGCTTGTAATTGACGACAGCGAGCGGTGCGAAGGTCTGGAGGTATGTGCGGGATTTCACGACCCGCGGATACGAGCGTATCGAAACCGCCGTGGAAAGGGGGCTTGCGGAAGCCGGAACACCGGTATCGAACTTGCTCAAGGAGCCTTCTACACGGGACTGGATGATGACGACTATTTTCACAATGACCGAATTTCGGTGCTGATGGACGCCTATCGGAAAACCCACTCATTTGTAGCATCGAATATTCTGCAAGTAAGGGAACAACGGAAATCACCGCGGTTTCGGGGTGGACGTGCGATCCGGCTAAGCGACATCCTTTGGGGGAACTGCGTTGGCAATCAAATCTTTACGGAAACCTCGAAAGTGCGATCCGTTGGTGGATTCGATGAGGACTTGGAAGCTGGACAGGACGTCGACTTGTGGATCAGGATGATCGAACGGTGGGGTGACGCGTTGCGGATTGAGCGTTGTCTTTACATGATGGACTACGATCATGGTGAAGCGAGGATCAGTACCACCGTCGAAATCACCCGACGAGTAAGTGGTTTCCTGGAACGGCATGGCGACAAGCTCAGCACGGCTCAGAGGTTGCTATACGCCATGCGCATGAGGAGTGGCAGGAAGGCTCCGTACCTTGCGCTTGCCGCGGCCACGCTGGTATTCCCCGG
>Ga0209020_1003435_pt1 | contig 10798 bp, 8 predicted proteins | sample PinacodermBB_FD_187298 | JGI IMG/M metagenome (GOLD analysis project Ga0209020, IMG submission 187298) | Host-associated microbial community of the marine sponge Aplysina aerophoba from Gulf of Piran - sponge pinacoderm, lysed by bead... | ecosystem: Host-associated > Porifera > Sponge >...
CGAAATCGTCAAGCGTTCCGATACCGCCAAAGGCTTCGAAGTCCTCCCCCGACGGTGGGTCGTCGAACGCACCTTCGCATGGCTCGGGCGTTGCCGACGCCTGGCAAAAGACTGGGAGAAATCCATCGCCTCCAGCGAGGCGTGGATCAATGTCGCCCACATACGCCTCACAACACGGAGGCTCGCAAGGGCTTGGCAAACTTGAAGGAGTTTTGAGTCAGGCTCTCAGCTCCTCATCAGGCCCGGCAGCCAGGTAATGATCTCGGGGAAGATCATGCAAAGAGTGAGACCCAGTATCATGAGAAAGACAAACGGCGTCGTCGATTTGTAGATATCCATCATGTTCACACCTGGCGGCACAACCGCCTTCATGTAGAACAGATTGAATCCGAAGGGCGGCGTCAGAAAGGCCAACTCCATATTGATTACAAACAATATCGCAAACCAAAGTGGATCGAAGCCAAGCGAGGTGACAATCGGGAAGAAGAGGGGAGCGGTCAGCAAAACGATGCCCGCCGGATCGAAGAACATTCCCAACACGAGCAGGATGATCTGCATGGTAATGATCACCATCCATGGATCACCGATACCCGTGATCAAGTCGCCTACGAGCGTAGAGGCACCGGTTACGGCATAGAGCGCTGTGAACGCCGAGGCGGCGAATACAATCCAGATTACCATCGCGCTCAATCGCAGCGTGATGAAGAGCGCCGAGGTGAAGTTTTTCCAGTTGAACGACCGCTTGATCACCGCGCTGACAATCGCGCCGAGGGCGCCGATTGCCGAAGCCTCGCTGGGCGTGGCGAGGCCGAAGAACATGGACCCCATCACCGCAAAAACCAGGCCGACGGGAAGCAACAACGCCCTCAGTAGTCTCAAACGCTCAGCCGCCGGAAGTCGGTCATTCGGCGGCACGCTCGGTCCCATGTCCTTCTGAATGTAACAGCGGATCAGGATATACCCGACAAACAATGCGCTGAGCAGCAACCCGGGCAGAATGCCGGCAATGAACATCTGGCCGACCGACTGTCTCGAGGTCAGAGCGAGGATGATCATCAGCACGCTCGGTGGAATGAGGATTCCAAGTGAACCGCCTGCCGATATGCAACCGAGCGCTATGTCTTTCTTGTAGCCGCGCCTGAGCATCGAGGGCAGTGCAATCAGGCCCATCGACGTGGTGGCGGCACCGCTGATGCCGACCATCGCTGCAAACAGCGTGCAGATGAGTACTGTCCCGGCCGCAAGCCCACCGCGGAGCCCGCCCATCCAGTGGTACATCAATTCGTACATTTCTTCGGCGATGCCACATCGCTGCAGCAAGGCACCCATGAATATGAACATGGGCACGGCCACGAGCAGGAACAGGTCCATGGCCATGTATGTTCGATTTGCGAGGATCGGCAGCGCGTGCGGTCCCCACAAGAAGATGATGAAGAAAGTTGCGACGCCGCCAATCGCGAACACCAGCGGCAGCCCCGAAAGCAGGAGCACAACGAGACTGCCAAACAGGATCACTGTTAGCCACTCTGGGCCAAGGCCAAACATGAGCTAACTCCTGCGGGGTTGTCGTCGAGACACAACGGTCGACACGTCAGTGGATATACAGAGCGAGACGGCGGGGGTCAGGGAACCTGCACGCGTACTGGAAAGATATCTTCGCCCTTGACGACGATCATCACGTCGCGGATCAACTTGGCGAGAACCTGCATCAGGAACAGCAAGCATCCCACCGGCAGCGTTGTGCGCAACGGATAATAGATGGGTTTCCAATGTGTCATCGTGGTCTCTCCAAGCCGCCAGGAATTGATGGTGATCTCCAGCGATACCCAAAACAGCACGCCCAGAAAGAGGAACGCGAAACCGCTGGTGACGATATCGAGCATCGCACGCCCCCGAGGCGAGAGCTGACCCCAGAAGATGTCCACATTGACATGGCCGCCGGTCATGTGCGTGTAGGCCCCGCCAAGCACAATGTAGCCGCCGTACAGGAAAAGCGATATTTCATAAGCCCAAAGCGACGGCGAATTGAAGAAGTACCGCATCACGATTTCCCAGACCATGATGCAGAGCATCGGGACGACCATGAACGCGACGATCCAGGCGAACCTCGCGTTAAGCCAGTCCGTAAAATGCAGATAGTACTGGATTGCTTTCACCGTCCGTTCCTATCCAGACCGGTCGCGCCAGCGAGACACTCGGGCCACTGGCAGCCATAGTGATACCGTCAGCGCGACTTACCCCTCCTTGGCAGCGCCCGAGGCTCGCTGCCATGAATTACCCCGGCCTCGGCCGGCCCCCGAGTTCGGTGCGCGCAAGGATCGAGGATGCACCGACCTCGGGGGCCTCGGGTACGACGCATCACGGCTGACGCATCCTGCCCTGCCCGCCGCAAGTCGCGGGGCGTTTCGCGCTGGAACCGCCAGGCAGGCCCTAGACAGGAAGCTGCTTCGGACCGTAGTAGTTCTTGTACAGCTCCCGAGCCGCGGTGTAGATGTCGATCATCTTGTCGATGTGGGGCATCGTACCCCGTTTGCTGAGGAACTTGTTCCAGCACCAGTCGGCTGCTTCCCTCAATTCCTCGTCCGGCATGATGATCGTCTCCACGCCGCCGTCCGCCAGTTCCTTGCGGCCGTTGGCATCTGTCGGGATGGTGAGCGCGGTGATATCGAGGTTATAGACGCGGGCAGCTGACAGCAGCACTTCCTGCAAGTCCGCCGGCATCTCGTTGTAGGTCTTCAAGTTCATGATGATCTCTGTGATGTCGTACGGTGCCACCGAGGGATTGATGTAGTACTTGCAGACCTCGTGCATCTTCATACCGGCCCAGGCATCCGGCGCGCCGAACGCAGCGGCGTCGAGGATCTTGGTCTGGATGGCAGTGTAGATCTCACCGCCCGGCAACACGACGATGGATGCGCCGTTATTAACGAGCCATTCGGCCCAGATGCCGAACGCGCGCACCTTCATGCCCTCGAAGTCGGCGTAGCTCTCGACCGGCCGCGTCGACATCATGGCGCCCCATTCGTCGGAGCAAGTGTAGGACAGGTGCATCACGTTGTGCGGCGCATAAGCCTCGCGCCAGAGCTCCTTGAGCCCCATGAACTGGTACATGGTCTCATAGAACTCAACGTTCGTGACCGGAAAGAACGGCACGGACCAGAGATACTCACCGACCGGCACGCTGCCGCGGTGGTAGACCGAGGCCGTGACGGCCAGGTCAGCCACGCCGGTGCCAACTCCGTTGAAGGTTTCGCCGATGCCGAGCAGCACTTCGGCATCGAAGTTCGTCACCTCAATGCGGCCGCCGGACAATTTGTTGATGCGATCGACAAACCGATCCACGGCGCGGTCCTGCGACTCGACGCCTATGCCCGTCCAGTTGCTCTGCAGCTTCAGTTTCCACGTCTTGTTCTCTGCCCTGGCGGTCGCGGGCATGGCGAGCGCCGCCGCACCCGCGCCTGCGACGCCCATCGCCGTAGTCTTCAGATATCTGCGCCGGCTCATTGCCGTCTTTGAGCCGACCGTTTCGTCAGCCGATGACGTGTTCTTGGCTTCCCCGGGCGCAGCTGGGATCTTGATCTGCTCGTCTGTCATTGCATTTTCCTCCAAGAGTATGCGCTTTCATGCGCTTCTGGTGGTGTATTCCCGATGCTCTGCTGGTGGTTACCGGGTTGCCGCAAGCCACCGCCACGATCGTGCATTACACAATGCAAGGGTGCAATGGTGCAAGGGTGCAAGGGTAAACGTCAGGGGAATCGCTTTTGAAGATTTTGAGACGGTTTGTTTTTTTTGGATTCAGACTGCCGGGCGTGTCGTTTGGTGTTCGGGGGGTGAGATGCAGGAGTTTTCGTCTTTATTCGAAGGGGTTGAGGACCCGCGAAGCAGCAATGCGACGCGGCATTCGCTTCATGAGATGCTGCTGATCGCGTTGCTGTCTGTGCTGTGCGGCGGGGAAGGCTGCGCGGACATGGAGCGGTTCGGACGGGCGAAGGAGCCGTTTTTGCGCCGTTTCATGGTGCTGAAGCACGGCATTCCGAGCCACGATGCCTTTTCGGACCTGTTCAACGCGCTCGATCCCGGCGGCTTGCAGAAGGTGCTGTTGCGGCTTCTGGAAGACTGGGCGGCGCTTCTGGAGGACGATGTCATTGCGATTGACGGCAAGTCTCTGCGCCGCTCCTTCGCGACCGCCGCCGCCCGCTCGCCGGTACATCTGGTGCAAGCCTTCGCCGCCCGGGCGCGCCTGGTGCTCGGTCAGGTGAAGGTCGCGGACAAGTCGAACGAGATCGCGGCGATGCCGAAGCTGCTTGAGATGCTGGCGCTGAAGGGACGCATCGAGACGGCGGACGCGATGCACACCCAGCGGGCGACGCCCGAGGCGGTCACCGCCTGGGGTGGGGACTATGTGCTGGCACTCAAGGCCAATCAGGGCCGCCTGCATGAGGATGTAAGGCTGTATCTGGACGACCCCGCCCGGACGGACGAACTCCCGTCATGTCAGCAGGTTGACGGCGATCACGGGCGCATCGAAACGCGCTGCGCCACGGTCTGCCACGAGGTTGCATGGTTGCAGGAAGACCATGACTGGCCAGGTCCTCCGCCCGCTCCGGCATCCGGTTGACGTTCCTCAGGCTGAGCCGAAACCGCAGGGTCGCCGGCGCCCGGGCGATACCCTCGGCCACCGCGTCCACCGCCGCATCCGGAATCCCCATCGCGGCACCCCGGCGGCGTGCGAAGCTCTGCAGCTGTCCCGACGTCACGTCCGGGATGTGCAGCACCCGACAGCGATCGCCAACACCGGCACGGGCCTTCTCGATCTTCGAGACCAGACCGTCCGTGTCGGCCGGCGCCAGTGCATGCATCCCAACCTTGCCCGGATCCGACGGAGCGCCGATCCCGACAATCCAGGACTTGTCGCTGACTTCCACCGCCACATTCACCGCGCTACCTTCACCCATGGAAGGGGTCACGTCGTTCAGATCTTTCGGCATCGTCGTTCTCCTTTCATCGGCAAGGGGTGGAGTTGAACCAGCCCCTTGCCACCGTATATTGATACTCGACTCTTTCCCGGCCCCACATGGCCGCAAGCAAAATCCAACACCGCTCATGTAATCTTCACAAGTGTCTCAACCCGCGACCACTTTCCCTGCCTGATAGAGCCACTCGGGCATCGGGCGTTCCAGTTCCCACAGTATCTTCATGGGTCGTTCCGATTCATGGCTGCGGTAACGGGCACGACCGAGGCAGTGGTACGGAAGGGTTTCACCTCGGCCGTCCTTCTTGCGTTCTCGCACGAACAGGACGACCTTGGTGCCGCTGGCCGGCTGCTCGATGTAGCGGCGTCCCGTGGGCGTACTCCGTGACGTGGTGTTCTGGGATTCCCAGTGGAACAGGGTCGGCGAGAATCGACCCGGGGCACGCGCCGCACGATGACCCGCCATGCCTGCGCGGGCCTGCGGACCGCGTTTTCTGCTACGCTGCGCTGCATGGAGCTGGCCGCGCGAATCGCCCTGATCACGGCGCTCGTCTACGGGGTCGTCGTCGGACTGACATACATCGTGCAGCGGCAGCTCCAGTACTTCCCTGACCGGCGCATGTACTCGCCGCGCGAGGGCGGCGTACCGGAGATGTCGGTCGTTCGCTTCAACGCCGCCGACGGCGTGCAGCTGGTCTCCTGGCACCATGCCGCCGCCGGCGCGCCGACGGTGGTCTACTTCCCCGGCAACGCCGGCAACATCGCCAACCGCGGCGTTGCAGCGCGATCCTGGATCGACGCCGGCTACGGCGTGCTGCTGATGGGCTACCGCGGCTATGGCGGCAGCGGCGGACGGCCGACCGAAAAGGGTCTGTTCGCCGACGGACGCGCGGCGATCGCCTATCTGCGCGGCCGCGGCGTGCCGGCGCGCCGGATGGTGCTGTACGGCGAATCTCTGGGCACCGGGGTCGCGGTCAGGATGGCGGTCGAGCACGAGGTCGGCGCGGTAATCCTGGAGGCGCCGTTTACCTCGGCCGTCGATGTCGGCGCCCGCGCCTATCCGCTCCTGCCGGTGCGCTGGCTGATGAAGGATCGCTATGAATCGCTCGATCACATCGCTGCCGTCGACGCGCCGCTGCTGATCGTCCACGGCGAAGCCGACCGCACGATTCCGGTGGCCCACGGACGCAGGATGCTGGCTGCCGCGCGCGAGCCTAAGCAGGGCGTGTTCATTGCCGGCGCCGGCCACGACGACCTGCGCGCGCACGGTGCCGATGCAGTGATCCTGCGCTTCCTCGCGGCGACGTTCCCGCGCGAGTAGGCGATTGCGTCGTCGCCCGTCCACTTCCCGCAGGAGCGGCCGGGGCCGGAGAAGGGGGTGCAGGACGAAGATCGGCCGCTCGGGGGCAAACTCGAAGCCGGGTGGCTTGATTGGCGGAACGATCGAGGTGCGCGAAGCGCTCCGATCATCACGGATGCCTTCGGCGGTGGCGCCACATCGACCACCGGTCCGCGGCTTCGAAGTACCTGATGCAGGCGGCGGCGACGAACGGCGCGAGGGCGTGACAGGGCAGGGGACGCATCTCCTCGACCGGCAGGATCGTCTCGCGGGACGTGGTCCCGTCGGCGAGCGTCGACAGCTCCCGGCCGAGCAAGGTCGCGAACGACAGTCCCCGGCCGCTGTATCCGAGCGCCGCCCACACGCCGTGGTCCAGGCGCAGGATCCGGGGAAGCTGGTGTCCCGTGAGCGCCACCCAGCCGCTCCATTGCTCCTCCCATTCCACGGCACCGAGTTCCGGGAACACCATCTTCACCCGTCGCGTCGCGCCGGACAGGTCCGCGTCGGCAGATTTCGCGAGAGGCGGCCCGCCGACGCCGACATGCAGCCGGTTTCCGGGCACCTTGCGGATGCCGGACCACAGGTGACGGGTATCGGTCAGGAAGTGGCGGTGCGGCAGCACGCGTTCGAGGATGCCATCCTCGAAAGGACGGCTGACGGCGGTGTAGCCGCGTACCGGAACGAAGGTGCGGGCCAGACCCGGCCACAGTGCGTCGGTGTACGCGTTTGTGCAGATGAAGACCGTATCGGCAACCACTTCCCCGGCCGGCGTCGAGACGGTCCAGCCCGTTGCGCCGGACCGCTCGATGCGCGTCGCCGGGGAGTTGCAGAACTGGCTGACACCCGCCTGCCGCGCGGCCCGGGCCAGTCCGCGCCCGTAGGTGAGCGCGTTGACAGCGAACGCCCGCGGATCGGTCAGGCTGCCGCGATAGAAGGGGCTTCCGATCAGGTCCGCGGTTTCGCGGGCATCGTGGTAGGTCGGTCCGAAGCCGCTCTCCACGAGCCGGCTCGCCTGTCGCTTCAGATCCGCCTCCGCTCGCGGTGTGTGTGCGGCAAGGAGCCAGCCAGCGCCATGAAGGACCGCGCCGATCTGAAACTCCGCGAGCAGCCCGCGCACCATCTCCGGCCCGGCCGCGAGCGCCGCATTCAGGCGGCGGCCGCGCTCGGGGCCGTAGATCCGCTCGATTCTGCGCCCTGCGTGCTTCGAGACCGGAACCACGTTGCCGAAGGCGCGCCCCGACGAACCCCACCCGGGCTCGCGCGCTTCGATCTGGACGACGCGCTTGCCGGTGCGCGCCAGGTGCAGCGCGGTGGAGGACCCGGTGATCCCGGCGCCGACGACGATCGCGTCAGCCCGAAGCGACTCCGACAGGGAGGCCGTGGGCGCCGGCGGTTCCGGGGACGACGTGTCCCATGACGGGAGTGGGCAGGGCTCTTCGACCACGATCCGGACCTGTCTGCCAATCGGCGTGCCGGCGCCACCGAAACCTGCATCGGGATGTGTGCGAGGCCGCCGACCGGCAAGGCGTGCACGACGCCTCTTCCCGGTGCCACCCTCCCGGAGATGTCGTGCCCGTCGCAGCCTCGTTCCTTCACACAGGAAACCACTTTCGGTAGCGTGGCTCAACCGGCCGGGCGGCGCGCGCGGCGCCGTTTGTGACGACCGATATGGCTCGAGACGTCCAGTGAACACACCCGCACACACAGCAGCGAACCGACGCTTCGACCCCGTGACCCTGGAGATCCTGTGGTCGCGTCTCATCTCGATTGCGGACGAGTCCGCCGCAACGCTGTTGCGGACCGCCTTCTCCACCGTGGTCCGGGAATCGAACGACTTCACCACGGTGTTGCTCGATGCCGAGTGCAACTGCCTGGCCGAGAACACCGGCGGCATCCCGTCCTTCGTTGGCATGGTGCCGAGCGCGGTGAAGGCGATGCTGGAGCGAATCCCGGTCGAACGCTGGCGGCCCGGTGACTGCATCATCACCAACGACCCCTGGATCGGGTCGGGCCATCTCCCCGACGTCACCATGGCTGCCCCGATCTTCCACCGCGGCACTCTGGTGGGCTTCTCGGGGTCGATCGCCCATCTGCCCGACTTCGGTGGCTCCGGGTGGGCCTGCGACACGCGCGAGCTGTACGAGGAGGGACTGCGCCTGATGCCGGTCAGGTTCATCGAGGACGGGCAGGAGGCCGAGGTCGTCGCGGACATCATCCGCGCGAACGTCCGGGTGCCGGACCAGGTCATCGGCGACCTCTACGCCCAGGTGGCGGCGCAGCGTATCTGCCGCAAGGGGCTGCAGCAGTTCCTCGACGACACCGGCCTTTCCGACCTGACCGAGCTCTCCGCCGAGCTGCGCGGCCGGGCCGAGACCGCGATGCGCGCGGCGATCGCAGCACTGCCGGACGGTTCGTGGTCGGCGTCGACGGACGCCGACGGAATCGACGAGTTCGAGACCCATATCGAGTGCCGGATGACGATCAGCGGATCCGACCTCGAACTCGACTTCGCGGGAACATCCGGGCAGGTGGCGTGCGGCATCAACTCGGTCATGAAGTACACCCGTGCCTTCGCGACCTATCCGATCAAGTGTGCGCTGGACCCCGACAGCCCGCGCAACGAGGGGTCCTTCCAGCCCATCACGGTCAAGGCGCCGGAGCGATCGATCCTCAACCCGACCCACCCCGCTCCGGTCGGGGCCCGTCAGCTCACCGGGCATCTCCTCTACGGCGCCATCTATCGGTGCCTCGCGCAGATTGCGCCGGATCGGGTGGTCGCGGAATCGGGCAGCACACCGACCCTGCGCTCGGTCTACGGCGGCGTGGATCGGCAGGGCCACCGGTTCAACCAGGTGCTGTTCGCGAGCGGCGGCATGGGCGCGAGCCACAGGATGGACGGATACGCCTGCACCGCCTTCCCCTCCAACACCGGAGTGGGCAGTGTCGAGGCGCTCGAGAGCGTGTCGCCGCTGCTGGTGTGGCGCAAGGAGCTGGCGCCGGACTCGGGCGGGGCCGGGAAGTTCCGCGGCGGCCTGGGCCAGGACGTGGAGATCGAGGTTCGTTCCGATCAGCCGGTCCGGCTCTCGCTGATGTCCGACCGTCACAAGTATCCGCCACGCGGAATCCTGGGCGGCGGGGACGGCTCGCACACCCGGATCGAGTTCCGCGATGGTACCCGGCCGCACCAGAAGGGACGCACGGTAATGCAACCGGGCGAGCTGCTCAGGCTGCACTTTCCCGGCGGCGGCGGGTACGGCGATCCGGCCGAGCGCGACCCGGCTTCGGTCGAGGACGACATCGCCAAAGGGTACGTCTCGGTGGAGGCAGCCCGTTCGGTCTATGGCTACAAGGGTTGATGCGCCGAAGCGGCCCGCGCGCGCCGGGACGGGCCGCGAGGCTGTCCGTTTTGGGCATTTCCTCCCGTGTTCCGGCAGGATGCAGACCGGCCTCGCCGCTGCGCGCCGAGATCGGCAGCACGATCGCGCCTGGATGCCGACCGATTGCCCGGCGCAGGCTCCCGGGGCGTTTTCGGGATCATCGGAAGCGAGGAGCGACATGACCAGCATGGAACGCCGGGCGGCCCGCGGGCGCGGAGGGTCGTGATGGCATCGCGAGTCCGTCGCCGCATCGGCGTGGACGTGGGCGGCACTTTTACAGATCGAGAATTTTCGGCGATTCGACACCCAACGACATGCCATGACGGGCACTCCATGCGGCTGACATCATTTATGTAACCCGTTGTTACAGCGTCCTATTTCGGATGATGATGCGGCTTGCATCCGCCGCTCTGATGCGCTTCAATGCGATCCCGATCACTCCCCGGCCGCTTGCGCGTTGGTTACGGTTACGCCCCGCAGGACGGTTCCGGGAATCCGCCGCCGGCCGGCAATCGTAAGGCTTCCAGCGTCGTTGACAGCGGCATGTCAATCCGCCGCCAGATCTTCGGTTCGAGTTCCTGAAGCTCGATGCGCAGCCGCGCGATTCGTTCCTTCACCGCCCTCTTCCGTCGCCTGCCCTTGGCCTTTCGGGGAATAGGACCGCCAAACCGCAGCGTCAACTGGCCCGTTGTTGTCTCGCAGATTATTTGACCATGTGTTTCCCGGATTATTTCGCGCGACAGGCGTTCAGATTTCCCGGATTGTCCGATCGGTTTGATGGGCGCGGGGTGTCGGACGGCCGTCGGCGCGTCAAGCCGCTCCGCGGCTCCTGCGCTTCGCTCCGGCTCTTCGGGTGACCCGCTGGCGTCCTCCCGACTGAGTGCATGCATGGCCGTAAGCGGAGCTTTCGGCCATGGGCCGATCGCTTGACGCATTGTCGTGGCGGGCGCCTGACGGTTGGTTGGGGGCGGTTCCCGAGGGTGGTTCCGCCTCGAACCCCTAGCCCCAAAATCTCAGTGCGCCGTGGAAAGGCGCGTTGTCCCAGTGGGTTCAAGTCCCACCCAACCCTTGTCGCTTCGGTTGGAAGCAGCCAGAGCGGTTTACGGAGGT
>Ga0209020_1003436_pt1 | contig 10797 bp, 10 predicted proteins | sample PinacodermBB_FD_187298 | JGI IMG/M metagenome (GOLD analysis project Ga0209020, IMG submission 187298) | Host-associated microbial community of the marine sponge Aplysina aerophoba from Gulf of Piran - sponge pinacoderm, lysed by bead... | ecosystem: Host-associated > Porifera > Sponge >...
TTCGGGCTCTGGTGACATCCGCAAATCAGCAACTGTAGCGGCACAAAATAGAAGGTCCGGACATCACGCGGAATCGGGTTCAAGGAGAGGTGCCGGACACTGTTGGTGGCGAAAGTATGGCCTGTGGAACAAGCACGCAAGTCGGGAGTTGCTCTCCATAACCTTGCTTCCGCCCGGCACAGCACTTCAAACAGCACAGCCCTGACCAAGCCGGCCAGCCTCGCTGAAAGACAGAGCACCCGCAGGGGGGAGCAGAGTCAGGACGGCGGGTTGAGGGCCGGTCAGGCGGCCTCTGATCATAACGCGATCCAGAATAGGCTCGCGGACCAGACTGTTCACAGCCGTATGGGCCAGGATGGCTGCTTGCTGATGTATGAGCCGCTGGATGAGAATGCCTTGGGTCGCGGCTTTGAGCATCTGGTTTTTATGACCAATGCCAGGAAGCTTTCTGCGAGAACACGCATGTCGCGGAGGAATACAGTGTGGAGGTGATGGATTATGCCAGAGTCAGCCAGTTGCTGCGTCATTACACCTTACCTTCAGGCAGTTGGTGAGCTTGATGAAAACTGAGCCTCTGGTGGTCGGCTGAAGTCGGTCCCGACTGGGTGATCCTGGTGCAGGTCCCGGATGTTCAGGGAGGTTGTCAGCGAGACTGGGACCTGGGCAGTGCAGCCGATAGTTTTGCTGCCTGGTCGTGCTTTTGACTATCAGTATTGAACAATGCGTCACAAAAAAAAGCCGAGCCATAAAGGCTCGGCGAAAGAAGTTTATGTCAGCCTGTTGCTACTTCTTTTATTTCACCACTTCTATTTTTAATAACCCATCTCCAGGAAGCTTCAGAGTAGCCCCAACTTGGCCCCACCAAGATGGCTTTTTTATAGAGACTCGCACAGGCCAGTTCTGGTGAAGGACATAGATGCCGGGTACGGCGGCCTCGTTAGCTTTGAATTTTCCTAACAACTGGCCCTTGATGTCAGCTGTTAGGAGTGTGGCTGCCAAACCGGCTAATGCAGGCCCCTGCGGACCCCATGGCATAACTGCTGCTTTGTCGTTGGTTGCTTTGTCGCCCATACTAAACACGATGGGCCCTTTCCCGTTGGAAGAACCAGCTACCGACTGCTCTTCCTTGTTAAATCCTTCAAACTTTCGCTTCGCCTGTTTGTTTCCGTCAGTGCCCACGTAGCCATGGACGTCGAATTTGAGGTCGATGACTTTTCCTGGTTGAACACGCGGTATTTCTGTTGGCTTTGCAATCACCCACAGGCTATCAATAAAAGGCACATCAACCTGCGCAATCTGACTTCCTTTAAATTCAGCTTTGACTGTTGCAACACCAGCGGCTGTCTCGTATACGGGCTTCTCACCCACTCCGTCAGTTTTGCCAGGTACTTTGCCGTCAACCTTATCTTCGTTCGCGTGTCTGGCAGAGACTGGTGTAGAGGCTATCCCGTCTTGGTTCGTTGGTACACTTATAGTTTCGGAGTCATCGACTGTGATGCTTCGAAAAACCTTCATGTTCGAGGGATAGGGGAGAGTGGACCAAGTGACATCCACGCCTCTCAAAGGCTCTCCAGTCAACAGGGACGTCAGCGTAAGCTGAAGTTGTGCGTGCTCCTTCATGAAGAATTGCGTCCCGCGACTAACGGTCTGCTCCTCCATTTTGCCATGGTCAGCGTTATACTCGTACGGCCGCTGGAGAATGATCTCCTCGTGTTTGTGCAGCCCAACACGCTCCAGCGAGGCATTGGCACCAAAAGCAAGCCAGACGGGCTCTGATTTCAGTCCTTCTGCCACTGCTTGTACCGCAGCAACACCGGCGATTTCGCCCGTGTGTGTCACGGTTGTGGAGTTAATCTTAATGTCTGTGCGATTAGGATGTGTTGGCGGCAAAGGCGCGTCCTTGGCTTCTGCGATTGTTATCTGACCAGACGGTAGCAGTTCGTCATTCCAGCCGAGCATCTTCGGTTTTAACTTATAGGTGCCCTTGATATCTGCCGGATTGGTATCCGGATCACCATCGTTACCATCATCATCAAGAACCACCAGCTCCAAGTGCTTCTTCAGTTCTTTGGTGGCCTCGGCCAAGGGGGCGCCGTCTAATTCGTTGGCCTTTCCGTAGTAAGCAGCTTTCAGTTCGATTCCACCATCTGGTGCGTCAGGCGAAGTAAACTCCGCAACAAATTCGCCTTCAGTGGTTGGCTTCTGACTCGTAGGATCAGACCAGTATGTTTTTTCCAGAGTCGACGTATCACCGTTTTTGTCCTTTTTTGAATAGGAGATTTTGATTTTTGCGTCGGGCACCGGCTTATACAGAGGCGTATTGCCTTTATTGGGGCTCCCAGTGCGCTGCAGTAGCCTGCCTTTAATCTCGTAACCACCCTTACCAACTGGATTGGGGCCCTCCTGACTCCACTCTATTCGATAGTCCGGCGTTAAAATGGGTTTTCCACCAAAAACCAGCAGTGCCGGTTGGCCCGCCGTTGCCAGTTGGGTCAGCAGCAACCCTGCTCCCGCCAGTGCAGCGCAGAACCGTCCACGAAAGGACATTCCATTCATAAACATATTTGCAGTTATACCTTCTGGTGGTTGACCTGCCCAGTGCCGGGCAGGCTCAACATGCATACATCAGAAAAAAAGAGGCTATATCAAGCCGAACTTTGCGCGGTGTTTTTTATCCGAAACTATGGGGTTCGTCACGATGGGGAGTCAGTCCTGTCGCATCCACGCGGGCGTTGACCAGCAACCGTTCCACTTCCGAATCGGTAACTTGCAAAAAGACTTTCCCTTCTGCGTTTGAGAATGCGCTGACATCGTGTACCCCTAGCGCATCGAGTGGTTTACCTACTATGCCGCCATGATATTCATTGCTTAGGCTGCCATCTGGCTCCACGGCATCCAGGTGCCAGAAAACGGGAACGTTTGCCACAGGGCGGCCCAGACCATCTGTCACTCTGGCAGTCAGAAGCACCTTATCGCCCGGTTCGCCATGCCAGTCTCCGCCGCTGCTGGCAGAGTATGCGCGTCCAGCACGGGGAACATTCACGACAGTGACGTCAGAAACATTAAATTGCTGGCTTCTGGGATCCACTCTGTAGGCCATGACCATACGGTAGTTACGATTGACAAAGCGGGTAGCCATATCCGGTGTATCACCAAACAGGCTGGCGCCGGTCACAGGCTGCAGCTGCTGTTCCAGCGACTGATCAAGATTGAAAGTCAGCTGCAGGCGCACGCTGTTGTCATCCGCACCCGGGAGAATCGCGCGGGTCGCAGACAGCCGCACCAGCGGCAGAGGCTGGTAATTGAGTGTCAGCTCGCCGGAGACAGGCTCTGACTCCGTCTGCTGCCCGCCACCGGCCACATCGACATGATCGCCCAGCCATTGGGTGACGGTCGCTTCGGCAGTCAGTTGCGGCAGAAGCGGCAGTCCGCCTTCCAGCGACAGGTCATAGCCGCGCGCCGGTCTTTCCTGCAGGGGCGTGTCCGCCTCAGCGAAAGCGAAGTCCAGCGTCATATCCTGGTCTGTGGTTCTCCAGTCGGTCAGCGGCGCATAGTAGTTGCTGGTCAGCCGCCACCAGGGGGCCATCAGCTCCAGCCCGACGCTGGCCCGGGTGTGGCTGTGTTCCAGATCCTGGTCGACAAACAGGTTGGTGCCCAACATGGTGTTGTCGCCCAGACCGAAGCGGTAGATCAGACCGGCATCTGCCAGCATGCGATCATCCAGCCTGTGGCTGCCCAGAGCGTAGAGAAGGGCACTGTTTGAGCCGCGATACAGTGGCTGAATGTAATCAATTCCCCAGCTGAAGTTGCCTTCAAACCCGGCACCCAGAGTGACCTCGGCACGACCATAGCTCGACAGCCAGCCTTCAATGCCGGAACTGACGGCACTGTTGAGGTAATGACCAGCCTGCTGCTTGGCTCTGTCGTAAAACAGATCATCAGCATTCAGGTTGCCTTGCTCCAGCGCCTGGCCGGCATCGGCTACCAGCCGGGCCAGCTCAAGCTCGAGGGTTTCAGAAATGGACTTGCCATTGTCTGTTGAGCCGCCTTGCTCACTGCTGCCCAGCTGTGGCAGAGAGGGCGCAAAGGGAAAGTCGGCCCCGTCTTGCTGTGCAGGAGAACTGTCTGCCGCTGCCGTGTGAACAGCGAGGGCCAGAGCTAGAGGAACAAAATTCAAGCGCATCGTACTACCTGGTTACTACCTGACTACTGACCACTATCTGGCGAAAGCAGGCTGTTGAAATTTGGGTAAGTTGGGTTTCCCGGTGGCGGGTTAAGCCTATAAAAACCGGGACGGCGCGCATGGTACATATCCTTTGTCTTTTAATCAACCCGGATCATGCGCAAGTGCGTGTCTTCTTCCCTTATGCGTCAGTGCTCGGTGATTTTGGCGTTGGTGGTGGCTTGTTGTCAGGGAAAAAGTGTTTTTATCCTTTGTCGTCTGTCTGTGAGTTTGTGGCTGTGTTTGCGCAGGTCTCGGGGGGAGGGCGGTGCAGGGAAGGCTTTTCATCAGGTCCAGGACAGGACAGGGCAGCGTCTGCATCGGGAGCAGACAACAGAAGGACTCTGCGATGGAGTGCCGGGATTGTTTCAGGTGACTTGACCGGCAAGCCTGCTGCACACAGGGGAGCACCGCACCAGGACTTGCGGCAATGGACAGTTATCTTGTCTGCACTCTCAGCACAGCCGCACACCGAAGTGCACCTTGCGTCACGCGTGTGCAGGTGTCAGATCCGCGTAATCGCCCGGACCTGACAAATAGCGAATGGTGCTGGCAGGTATGACTTCAGAGCACGGGCCAGCGAAAGCCCCGCTGACCCTGGCCGGAGAAATCCCGGTTTGGCTCTGCCGTGTTTGTTGTAAAGGCTGCAGGTTGTTACAGCCCGGAGCAGCAGGGAGGGCACGACTGACAGCTATCAGATCGGCCAGAAGGATTTGATAACAAGAACGGCCACCATGCCAAAGACGCTTCTTAACACCCAGCTATGCACTGCCAACTCGCGTTCTACGCCGGTGATTCTGTCCCCCAATGTTTTTTCGACCCGGATGACTTCAGCCGTTACAGTTTTCTCCACCCGGGTGACTTCAGCCAGTACAGCTTTGTCTCCTTGCTCAATCTTGGCGCCCAGATCCTTCTCCACCCGGGTGACTTCAGCCAGTACAGCTTTGTCTCCTTGCTCAATCTTGGCGCCCAGATCCCTCTCCACCCGGGTGACTTCAGCCAGTACAGCTTTGTCTCCTTGCTCAATCTTGTCGCCCAGATCCCTCTCCGCTCGGGTGACTTCAGCCAGTACAGCTTTGTCTCCTTGCTCAATCTTCTCGGTGAGCTCTTTGCCCAGCTCTTTTTCGACACGCACTATTTCGGCCTGTGTAGCTTTGTCTCCTTGCTCAATCTTCTCGGTGAGCTCTTTGCCCAGCTCTTTTTCGACACGCACTATTTCGGCCTGTGTAGCTTTGTTTCCTTGCTCAATCTTGTTGCCCAGTGCTCTCTCGCCCTGGACAACATCCTGTCTGGTCGCCAACAAATCCGACGACAGAGCTTTCGCTGCTGACTGGGCCGCCTCTTCTGACGACCCTGCCTCACGGAAGGCGGTGTATACCTCGGATAGCATATTGGTCATGCCAGACTCTCCTTCGCAATGTACTGCTTCTTCGGGGCCGCAGGCTGCGCCCGGTTTTTATATAGCAGACGTGAGAGCGTTGCCGACATTTTTGTGCCCGGTATTTTGTAAGGATTTGTATCACATGCCGATGGGCTCCCTCAGGTGTGACTTGTGATGCAGCTCCGGCTGGTCCCGGTCCTGGGTCGCCAGCCTTCGCCCCTGGCGCACAACCGCTGAGGTGGGCCTGCACGGGCGCGTAGGGCAGGGGGAGACGGGCCACTGCCCGGCGCTGGTGGGCACCGCAGGCTTGCAGACACTGTTGCCGACGCTGTCTGTGATTCGCCAGTTATGATCATTGTCGAGACGGTGTGCGAGTAGTGAGGGATGCTGATCACAATGTCGCTTGATCATGGTCTCAGACACCAGATTTGACTATATCCCCAGCACAGCCAGCCGCAGGTTGTGGATACGATAGTAAAGTTTGCTGACCGCCTGGCTGGCTTTCGCGCAGCGGTGGCTTCCTTTTGCTTTTCGGCTCAATGCCCGTTGCTTGCGAGCCACAGGTTTCAGCGAGTGCCTTGACTTCTGGTTGGCAGCAAGGGTTTTGCCGTTCGAGCAAACAGCCACATCTTTAATGCCAAAGTCCAGGTCAACGGATTCATTACCTGTAGGGGGCAGGGGCCTGGTGCTGCGTATCGACCCGTATGGCAGCCAAGTATTTTCAGCCCGTTTGCTGATCGTGACTTGACAGGCTATGCCAGTAAAACGTAACGCTTCCCGCATGTTGATACGGGTGCCAGCTTCTCTATACGGATCTATACACGGATCTATACGCAGTGTACGACCTTCGACATCAAACCCGGGTTTTTGACGCAAGACAAAACTGTCATGAAGACCCCGCTTTCTGAATCTGGGGTATCCCGGTTTATCGCCTTTCTGTACCCGGCGGAAAAAGTGAGCAAAAGCATTATGGAGATCATCAAGCCTGTTGCGGGTGACTCGCTGACTGGCCTGCGCGTAGCACGGCAACGCGATTCTTGATGATGTGTCTTTCTGATTGGTCGCTTTCTTCGACCTCTTCACGCCTTCTGGCGAGGAGTGTGCCAGCCACTGATTAAAGGCGTGATGGCGTCAACCACAGGATCAATCAAGATACTCTGCCTGTTTCCGTATGGGTACAGCTCAATCTTGTGTACCCGCAACGTCTTTATAGGTCTCCAGCATTTTTTCGTGTTTCTTGCTTCGGCTGCCATAGAGTCTTGCGCGAAATACAGTGATCATCTCCTGCACATCAGTGGCCAGCTCTTGTTCAAACGACGGCTGGTCGCCTTTGTTCATGATGACAATGGCAATACCTTGTATCTCACCGAGAGAAAAACCAGTTCGGCACCGAAGCTGGGGAGCCTGTCCTTGTGGGATGTTACCAGCCGCTGGATTTGCCGTTTCATGCTCAGCTCAAGCCACTGGTTCAGACCTTTGTTCCTGGAGCTCATGCCAGAACCCGGATCATGGGTAACCTGGGTGCGCCGCTTTTGGCAGAACATCAGGCTTCCAGTCGTTTTTGTTGTCTGTCCAGATCGCCCTTTTGATCATGACTGGATAGACGGCAATAGCATAGTGTCGCTGCGGCCTCGTCAGCAAGGCTCGTTAAGGCAGCCAGATCGTAAGAGTGGGAGCCGCCCCGGGTCTTTCTGGCAGGCAGTAACTCACCGGTGTTTTCCCTTCCCTTGATACTGATGGCTGGCGCCCAGCAAGCGAGCAGCTTCACCAATCATGACTCCTCTCTTTTCCATGGTGAGAGGTTACAGCCGGCAAAAAAAAAGATCGTTGCAGAGTACTCAACGCTGTTTCGAACTGCGGGGAAGGGAGAACACAGGGCAGCTTAGTGATCCGGCTCGGGGCAGAACAGTTCCAGCAGCTGGTTCAGAAAAAGAAGCCCCTGCCCTGTGGCCCGCAGTTGTGTCCTGTCGTCTGCCAGCAGGCCCTGGTGCCGGGCCTGTGCCAACACCGGCTGCAAGGCCTTCAGCGACAGCCCGGTCCGGGCCTGGTACAGGTCAGCAGGCACGCCTTCAGACAGGCGCAAGGCGTTCATCATGAATTCCAGCGGCAGTTCCGCAGCATTGAGTCTGCGCTCGCCTGCCACAAAGGCCTGCGGGTCGCCCGCCCGGCACAGGTCCAGGGCCGCCAGGTAGCCGTCCGGCTGGCGCTTTTTCCAGCGACGCTCAATCTGGCCGCTGGCAGCCTGGGTGATCTTGCCGTGGGCACCCGCCCCTATCCCGATAAAGTCGCCAAACTGCCAGTAGTTCAGATTGTGGCGGCAGGGCGCGCCGGGACGTCCCCAGGCGGAGACTTCGTACTGCTCGAAATCCTGGCTCTGTAACAAGGCCGTGCCCTGCTGACGAATAGCCCAAAGCACCTCTTCGTCGGGCAGCTCCGGCTGCTGGCTCCAGAACAGGGTGTTGGGCTCGATGGTGAGCTGGTACCAGGACAGGTGGCCGGTCTCGAAAGCCAGCGCCTGCTGCAGATCCGCCAGGGCCTGCTGTTCCGTCTGGCCCGGCAAGCCATGCATCAGATCCAGGTTGATGCGCTCAAATCCCGCTTGCCGCGCTATACCAACCGCCAGGGCCGCCTGCTGCCCATCATGCACACGGCCAAGAGCCTTGAGACTGGTGTCGTTGAAACTCTGGATGCCCAGCGACAGCCGGTTGACTCCCGCTGCCCGGAAACCGTCAAAACGTGCCTGCTCGACCGTGCCAGGATTGGCCTCCATAGTCACTTCCATGGCCTCAAAATCCGCGTCTGTCAGCGAAAACTGACGCTTGATGCCAGTAAACAACTGCACATAAGCCTCACTGGACAGCAGGCTCGGGGTGCCGCCGCCAATAAAAATACTCTGCAGACAACGCCCCTGCACCGCCGTCGCTTCGGTCGCCAGGTCAGCCAGCAGGGCCTCCACATAGCGCTGCTCGGGCAAGGCACCCCCCGCCTTGTGTGAATTGAAATCACAATAAGGGCACTTGCGGATGCACCAGGGAACGTGAATATACAGCGTCAGGGGCGGCAGCCGCAGTGCGTGTTCCGCTGGCGGGCGTTGTCCCCTCACAACCGCCGGGCGCGCGGCCTTGCCTGCAGCGTTCACAGCGCCGACAGCCGTTCCAGCATCTGCTGCAGGGCCTGGGCCCGGTGGCTGATGCTGTTCTTCACCTGCATATCCAGCTCCGCCGCCGTGCACTGCCGCGCCGGTACCTCGAAAACCGGATCATAGCCGTGCCCCTGCTGTCCGCGCGGGGCCTCCAGCACCACACCTTCCCATGTGCCCTGGCAAATCACTGGGACCGGGTCCAGAGCATGGCGCATATACACCAGAACACACTGGAATCGCGCCCGGCGTTGCGCGCGGGGGACGCCCTGCATGCGCTGCAGCAAGCAGGTAATATTGTCGGCATCCGTCGCCTGACTGCCGGCAAAGCGACGCGAGAAAACACCAGGCGCACCCGCCAGACAGTCCACCTCCAGCCCCGAATCATCCGCCAGCGCGGGAAGCTGTGACAGTTTTGCTGCGTGCCGGGCCTTGATGATGGCGTTTTCCACAAAGGTCGCACCGGTCTCTTCCGCTTCTTGTGAAAAAAAGTCACTCTGCGGATGCAAGTGAATGCCCGGCGACCGGTGCGCCATCAGCTGGCGAAACTCGGCCAGCTTCCCGCTGTTTCCGGTCGCCAGCACCAGCTCCAGCGCCGGGCTGCGGCCCGGTTCGGAGTCAGAAGCCGAAACAGGCATGCTCAGTCCCCTCAGAATTTTTGATTGAATTTGAATTGATGTGAAGTCTGGCTTTTTTCTGGCGTGATACTCAGGTCGAACTTGAACAGTTCACCGGGTGTAATGTCCAGAAAAACCAGATAGTAGATGGCGTCCCCTTCTTCAATGAGCCGGGGTTTGAGCGTTTTTCTCTGTCCCATCAGGTTGGAGCGCGTGATGGTAATCTGAGCCCGTTGCGGCTTGTCATTCTTGTGTACGGCCAGATTGATGCACCCTTTACGCGAGGAGCGCTCAATGCCGTAGCGTGCCGCTATCTCCGGGCTGAGAAAGGCGGTGTCAAAGGTGCTGTAATGCACCAGGATGTCACCGAATTTTTTCTCATACGCCAGTGCCGGGCTGCCCATGGTCACGGCCAGCAGTGCCAGACTGGTCAGGATGATCGACCTGCAACGCCAGCCAAAAAGAAATCCTGTGTCCATTACAGCCTCCGGCTATGACGTAAAAAAACCGCTCCGCTCAGGCGCGGGGTGCCGGGGCCGCGCGGGAAGGCTGGGCCGCCATGCGGTCAAAAACCCGTCCCGCCGCCTCCAGCGTGTCCTCGATATCAGACGCGCTGTGCGCACTGGAGAAAAAGCCGGCCTCAAAAGCTGAGGGGGCAAGGTAAATGCCCTCGGCCAACATACCGTGAAAAAAGGCGGTAAAGTCTTCAAGGTTGCAGGCGGTGACCTGCTCCAGACAGGTCACCGAAGCCTGGTCAGTAAACAGCAGGCCAAACATGGCACCGGCCTGGTGAACGCGCAGCGGGATACCCGCCGCCCGGGCGCGTTGGCGCAGTCCTTCCAGCAAGCCCGCCAGCGCAGATTCCAGACGCGCGTGAAAACCGGGTGCTGCCATCTGCTCCAGCGTTGCCAGCCCGGCACGCATGGTCATCGGATGTCCGGACAGGGTCCCCGCCTGATACACAGGCCCGACCGGTGCCAGATGCTCCATGATGTCACCGCGTCCGCCAAAAGCCCCTACCGGCATGCCGCCGCCGATGATCTTGCCCAGTACCACCAGATCTGCCTGGACGCCGAAGCGTTGCTGCCCGCCGCCTGGGGCCACCCGAAAACCGGTCATGACCTCGTCAAAAACCAGCAGGGCGCCGTGCTGGTCACACAGGGCGCGCAGGCCTTCAAGAAAACCGGGTACCGGCGGCACGCAGTTCATGTTACCCGCCACCGGTTCCACCAGCAGGCAGGCAATGTCCGGGCCGTAGCTGTCGAACAGTGCCTGGACGCTGTCCAGATCGTTATAGGTGGCCGTCAGGGTATGGCGCGCCAGGTCGGCCGGAACACCCGGTGAGTCGGGCACGCCCAGCGTCAGAGGCCCAGAGCCCGCCTTGACCAGCAGCGAGTCGGCGTGACCATGGTAGCAGCCCGCAAACTTGATGATCTTG
>Ga0209020_1003446_pt1 | contig 10761 bp, 9 predicted proteins | sample PinacodermBB_FD_187298 | JGI IMG/M metagenome (GOLD analysis project Ga0209020, IMG submission 187298) | Host-associated microbial community of the marine sponge Aplysina aerophoba from Gulf of Piran - sponge pinacoderm, lysed by bead... | ecosystem: Host-associated > Porifera > Sponge >...
GCACAGGTCGTTGGCGTATTCCGGCTCGAAGCTGTCGTCGCAGTGAAGCGGCGAGGTGCGGAACATCACCGCCACGTCCAGCCCCTCGTTGTCCATGGCTACCACCTGTGACGGCGCGTCGTAACCGTGCTCCAGGGCGTAGCCGTAACGGTCCGCCACCTGGTCCTCGCCGTGCTCCAGCAGCGTATTCCGCGGCCTCATCACGGTGCCGTTTCCCAGGCTGAACTCGATGCGTCCGTGCTTGCTGCGGGACTTGCCCACGGGGATCCGCTCGCCCCACTTGGGATTCATGTACTTCTCATAGAGATTCTGAGCGTCGTAGACGTGCATGTCGCTGTCGAATACCTGGTAACCGTTCCTGGCCATGTCCTTGCTCCTTACTGCTGTCTTGGGTCCAACTGAATGCTACGTGATCTGGATCAACTCCGGAGGAAAGTCGTTCAGGCACTAGTTTTCTTCTAGTTCACCGCGCCTTTTCCTGTCAACTTGGAAGGGCGGCTGCGTGGTCACAGAGTTGAGGTTGCGATTGAAGGCGTACCGGTGTAGGTAATATTGTTGATCTTGAATACACCGCGTATCTTGGAGAAAGAACATGCCACGCACCACCACTATGACGGTTCGCCTCAGTGGGAGACTCAGCGATTTCGTCTCGGCCAATGTCGGCGAAAACGGAGCCTACGAAAACATCAGCGAGTATGTTCGCGATCTCATCCGGCGTGACAAGGAACGGTGGGAACGGGAGGCTTTCGACCGCCTCAAGGCTGAACTAACCCTTGCCTTCGCAGCGCCGGATGCCTCGTTCCAGCCGCTCTCGGCTGCGGACATCATCGCGAGGAACAAGGCGCACACCGGCGCATGACATCGGTCCGCGTCCAGGAAGCGGCCTCTCTCCGTATCGACGAAATCTATCGGTACACCCGCGACCGCTGGGGCATGGCTCAGGCCGACGCCTACATCACCGGGCTGTTTGCAGCATTCGAGCGAATCGCTACCGGCGGCGTTGCCTCGCGCCCGATCCCGGCCGAATTCGAAGTCCAGGGGTACGTGTTTCGCTACAAGAGGCACTTGGTTTACTGGAAGAGGCTGGACAACGGCGATATCGGTATCGTCACTGTCCTGCACGAGCGCATGCATCAGATCGACCGGTTTCGCGAGGACTTCGGGGAGTGAATCGGTTCCCCCGCCGCATCCCTCAGATCCGCCAAATAGTCCCGGAATCCTTCGTCCATCGTGTACCGCGGCTCCCATCCGAGCAGGTCCCTGGCTCTGGAGCAGTCAATCGGCTGCTTCATGGGAACCGCGGGCGGCGGCCCGGGCAGGATCTCCACTTCCAGCTCCGGGACAACCTCCCGGATGGCGCCCGTCAACTGGTCGAAGGTCAACACCTCGCCGGTGCCGATGTTGAAGCAGGTCTCTGCCGACGGCGGGATGGTGGCAGCGATGTCGACGGCGCGGCCCACGTCCTTGGCGTAGACGTATTCGAAGTCCGTGGTAAGGGGCCGGGGGACGCGGGCGACCTCGCCGCGCAGGCCGCATTCCACCAGGGTCTGGATGAGGCGGCCGCCGGCGGAGCCGCCCTGGAAGTGGCCGAGGCCGTAGAGTTTCGCCAAGCGGAGGACGATGACCTCGAAGCCGTAGAGCCGCTGGTAGGCCTCGACCATGAGCTCCTTGGCTGCTTTGGTGTTGTCGTAAAGCCGGCCCTCTCCACGGGGAAAATCCTCACTCAGGGGCGCGGTGGGATCGCGGCGTTGGTCGTAGACGCTGAGGGAGCTGATGTGCACCAGGCGCCGGACGCCGGCGAGCCGAACGGCTTCGAGGACGTTGATGGTCCCCATGACGTTGATCCGGATGCCGGTGTAGGGCGCATCCGCGACCTTGTTGCCGACCAGACCGGCGGTGTGCACCACCGTGTCCACGCGGTGCGCCGTCATGGCGTGGAGCAGCGCCGGCAGGTCGAGAATGTCCCCCTGGACGAACTCGACATCCGCTCCCGGAAGCTTCCGCCGGAGGTATTCGCCGTGGGGTCGCACGTCGTAGAAGACCAGCCGGACATCTCTTCGCACGGCGAACTGGGCGAAGGAGGTTCCGACCAGTCCGGAGCCGGTGATCAGCGTGGTCACGGCGCAGTCTCCCGGTGGCTCCGGGAGCAGTGCGCCGTTGGGGAAACCGCGGCGGCCGGCATCAACCGTTGCCGCCGTTCCCGGACAGGAAATAGCCCCCGATTATCGCATCGTGCCAGGTCTTGGCCACACCCGGCGCCACGCCCAGGGGCAGTTCCGCCTCCGGCGTCCAATAGGAATGGACGCCGGCCTGGAAGTGCATCAACGCGGTCCTGGGGGCCGGCTCCATGCGCGCGAACATGGGCATGACCATGCTGCGGTAGGAATCGGCGCTGTGGTCGCGGCTGTCCTTGGTGACGCAGAAGAGCACGGGAGGCACGGGCTTCACCTCGGGGCCCTGAAGCTCGCGCCCGTAGCTCAGGTACTGGCGCACCAGCGCTTCGGTGCCGCGTTCGTCGAGGCCCAGCCGGCCGGCGCTGACCCGGGCGCCCTCTTCCAGCGACGGTTCGATGTTGGTGCTGACGACGTACTCGCACTTGAACTGGGGCTGGTTCCTGGCCGCATCCCAGGCTTCCATCACTTCCTCGATGACCATCGGCAACCGCATGAGGGCCACCGGGCCGTCCTGTCCGAGCTTCTCCGGGCCGATGTAGCGGGCCTTGTCGCGCCAGGTGCGGACGTAGAGCTCGTAGAACGGGTCCACCCTGCTGGTCTCGGTGACCCGTCTTTCGTAGTCACCGATCGCTCCCAGCGAGCCCTGTACTGCGAGCTTGGCCTCGTTGATGTACCCGAAGGACGAGTTCTCCACCGCCATAACCCCGGCGACGTTGGGCACCCGCTGGGACAGCATGAACACGAACGGCCCGCCGGTAGAGTGGCCGTGGACGTAGATGGAGTATTCGCCGTCCGGCAGGTTCCGCGCCATCACCTGCTTCCCGCCCTCCTCGAAGGCCGCGGGCCAGCCCGCCAGGCGGTACCAGAATGTGGTGCCGGGCTTGGCGTGGAGCACGGTGCGGGTGCCGTAGCGCTCGCGCAGGGAGCTGTCTTTTATCACCTCGTACTGATCCGGCGTGATGTGCTCGCCGGTCAACCAGGTGGGCGTACGGATGGTGCCGTCGGGGTTGATGGTGTCCCCGGGCCAGTTCCGGGAGGGATCGTCCAGATAGAGCCGCCCCGGATAGGTCATGGTGGCGACCTTGAAGCCGAACTTGCCGGCCAGCAGCCGTGCCACCGGAGCCATGGTCTTGAAGTCGCCGTCGCCTCCGGACAGCAGGTAGGCCCCGGCCTTCCGCCCGTCCGCCCCTACCAGGATATTCCCGGGGTCCTCGGGCTCGTAGATCTGCGCGCCGATGTCCCAGTCCATCCCGACGGCTTGAATCCGGACCAGGTCCTCGTACTCCCTCAGCGGGATGTCCGGCATCGCCAGCACGGCGCCGGAGTCCGCGAGGCACTGCTCCCGCGAAACCTCGGCGGGAGGCTCCCAGACTGCGTCTGTATTTGTCATTTGATGTCTTTCGTACCAGCCCGTTACCATGAAAATCGCAGGTAATAGGTGCGATTTTCATGGTTTCCAGGCCATTCAACTGGAAGTTGTCGTGTCAATCCACCCCGTACAGCCTTGCGCAGTTGGTCCAAAGAATTTTTTCCAAAGACTCCTTCTTCAGACCGGGCAGCGATTTGAAGGTCTCCACGGCCTCGGGCCAGCGGGAATCGATGTGCGGGTAGTCGGTGGAGAAGACGATGTTGTCGTCGCCCATGTAGTCGATGACGCTGACCACCAACCCTTCGTCCACGTCCGCGGAGATGAAGCACTGTTCCTTGAAGTACTCGCTGGGCTTCTTGCGCAGGGGGATGTCGGCCATGGGGCCCTGAAGCTCGCAGTACTCGTCGAGGCGGTACATCAACCACGGCAGCCAACTGCAGTTGCCCTCCAGAAACGCCACCCTCAGCTTGGGGAAACGCTCCAGCACCCCGCCGGCGCAGAAGGCGCTGACGGCCAGGATCAATTCCACGGGATTACGCAGGGGATTGACCAGCAACTCTTCGTTGGGATGGTCCTCGAAGCGGCGGGACACCTGGATCTGGTTGGGACGGGCCGGCGGATGGAAGCAGATGGGCACGTCGAGGTCGATGGCTTCCGCCCACAGCGGGTCGAAGTCGTGGTCGTGGATGTGGCGCCCGTTGATGGGCTCGGGACACAACGACAGTCCGATCGCGCCCAGTTCCTTCACCGACCGCCGGGCCTCCTTCACCGCCAGGTCCACGTCGTGCAGCGTGATCAACGCGGAGCCCTTGAGCCGCGACGGATCGGCGCTGCAGAAGTCGTGCATCCACTCGTTCCAGGCCTTGCAGAGATCGTTGGCGTAGTCGGGCTCGAAGTCTTCGTCGGTATGCAGGGGCGAGGTGCGGAACTGCACCGCCACGTCCAGTCCCTCCTCGTCCATGGCCTCGATCTGCGAGACATTGTTGTAGTTCTGGCTGGCGGGCCGGATGTAGGCATCTTTCTGGCGTTGTTCGTGGAACTTCACCAATTTCCCGGGGGTCCTGATGGGCCTGCCGTCGCCGAGCACGTAACGGGTCATGCCGTGGAGCGTCAAACCCTCGCCCTCGCGTTTTTCCCGTACCTCGCCCCGCGGGATGCGGTCGCCCCACTTGGGATTCATGTAGTTGAGGTAGAGATCGTGGGGCTCGAACACGTGCATGTCGCTGTCGAGTATGCGCAATCCGTCTCTCGTCATGGGGTCCTCCCGTTCCGGACGTGCCGCCTCAGCCCCGGGCCGCCCTGTTGGTATAAGCCTCTGCCAGGAAGTCGACGGTATGCACCACGCGGATGGACGATCCCTGCTCTCGAAGCGCCGCCCTGATCTGCAGGATGCAACCCGGATTTCCGGTCACGAGAACATCCGCCCCCGTCGCCATCACGTTCCTGGCCTTTCGCGCAGCCAGCCTGCCGGCCAGCTCCGGTTCCGTCAGATTGTAGCTCCCCGCGCTGCCGCAGCACACCTCGGCCTCGTGCAACTCCACCAACTCTACCCCCGGGATACCGCTCAGAAGCCTCCGCGGCTGCGCCTGCACGCCCTGTCCGTTCAACAGGTGGCACGCGTCATGGTAGGCCACCCTTGCGTCCAAACTCCGCTTGGGTTCGAAATCGGGCAACCCATGAACGAACTCTGCCACATCCCGGACCTTGTCGGCAACGCGTTTCGCCGCCGGCCCCAGCACGGCGTCGTCCTTGAAATGCTCGCCGTATTCCCGCATGGCCGCGCCGCACCCGGCCGCGTTGGTCAACACCGCATCCAGCTCCGGCGAGTCGAAGGCAACGATGGCCGCGCGCGCCAGCTCCATGCCCCGCTCCCGGTCACCGTTGTGCAACAGCAGGGCACCGCAGCAACCGGCGGCCGGGGGCACCCGTACCTCGCAGCCATGCCGCGCCAGCAGTTGGACCGTATTGGTGTGGGTGTCGCCGAAAAGGCTCTGCATCACGCAACCGGCCAGCAGGCCCACGCGATGGCGGACCTCACCCTGCGCGGCGGTCCGTTCGGGGAGCCGCACCGACCGGAAACCGCCGTCCCGGTCCGGCAGGTAACGCAGCAATCCGCGGACGGACGCCGGCAGGAGGCGGGTATGTGCCAGGCCGCCGAGACCCAGCCATGTCAGCCACTGCACGGTCCGACCGAACAACCTCATGATCGCGGGGTTGGGAAAGGTGCGGTTCACCAGCCAGCGCTTTGCCCGCTCCGGCCAGGGGCGGCGGTGGTGCGATTCGATGAAATGCCGCGCGCCCTCGATGAGCGCGCCGTAGCGGACCCCGGACGGACACGTGGTCTCGCATGCCCGGCAGCCGAGACAAAGGTCCAGGTGCCTGACGCTAGCGTCGTCGAGAGGGATCGTACCCTGGTCGATGGAGCGCATGAGCTGGATCCGCCCCCGGGGCGAGTCCATCTCCGTCCCCAGCTCCAGGAACGTGGGGCAGGACGCAACACAGAGCCCGCAATGGATGCAGTTACCCGAGCTTTCAAAATCCGCGACTTGACCGGTCATCCTTCACTCGACACGCTGGATTTCAACACACTAGATCCCGCCGACGAATCTTCCCGGCGAAAGAATGCCCCCGGGATCCAGGGTCTGCTTGATGCGCTGCATCAGGGCCAGCCCCTCGATGCCCCCGCCCCATAGGTCCAGGTCGGGTTTGAGTTCCGCAGCGGCCTGCTCCACCACCAGGGTACCGCCGAGGCCCACCGCTTCGGCCCGTAGCCGTTCCACCGACCCCAGCATCGACCCGCGAGGATCGGGACCGTCCGCGCCCACCACCCGGACCTGGATGATGCCGTTGCCGGCGTGAGCCTGCACCGCCATGGTCAGTTCGCCGGTTTGGCTCTCCTTTTCGAGGGCGGCCATGAAGGCCGAAAGCCTGGCCGGCAAGAGACTCGCCTTGAGCCGCAGCGACCCTTCCCCCAGAACCCGGGAATCCCGCAGCTCCTCCAGGAACACGGAAGCCTCTTCACCCGCCAGTTCCTCCAGGCGATCCTCCGCCGCCACCAACGATGTCAAGGTCGCCCCTTGGTCGGCCACGTCCTCCGGCGCGCCGCCGAACCCCACCACGACAACGTATCCCGCACCGGCCGCCGGAACATGCGCCACGAGCTCGATGAACAGGGGCTCCAGCGGCGCCGTCATGATCCGCTCCAGCAACGCCTCCACACGGGCCATGTCCGGACAGGTCATGCGCATTACCGCTCTTGCCCGGGGAATCGTGCGTAGCTTGAAGGTAGCCTCGACGATGACCCCCAGGGTGCCGAGCGAGCCGCAGTAGAGCTTCCCCATGTCGTAGCCGGCGACGTTCTTGACCACCCTTCCCCCGCTCTTGACCAGCGACCCGTCGGCCCGCACCACCGTGATGCCGATGAGCAGGTCCCGGACCGTCCCCTGGGAGAAACGGGACGGGCCGCTCAAGTTGGCACTGATGAGGCCGCCCACGCTGGCCTCGGCGGGAAGCGGCGGATCCACGGGGAGCCACTGGCCGGCCCGAGCCGCCACGGCCTGGAGTTGCGCGAGGCTCATGCCGGCCTGGGCGGTCAGGGTCATGTTCGCGGGCTGATGCTCCACCAGCTCGTTCAGGGATCCGAGCACGAGGGCAAGGAACGGCCGCCCGGGAGCGGCGCCCAGCCCCAGGTGTGCACCGAAGCCGGCCGGCACCACCGCCAGCCCCCGCGCCGAGGCGGACTCCATGACCCTGCAAACCTGCGGGATCGAGGTGGGGCGCACCACCCGTTCCGGCCGCATGCCGTCGATGGCGAACCGGGCGAAGTCGGCCGCCTCCCCTGGCTTCGAAACCTCCCCCGACTCTCGAAGGTCCTGGTCGAACCCGGCCCAGTCCGGAGCGAGATTGGTGAGGGGTTGGTGGCTCATACTACCGAGCCTACATCGCCGCCTGGCGCCGGGGCGCACGCACCTCGACCTGCTGCCCGGCGGATGGGAATATCTTGTTGGGGTTGCACCGGTCCTCGGGGTCGAACACGGAGCGGACCTGCTCCATGACACTCATGTCGTCCGGCGTGAAAATCAGCGGCATCAGCGCCACCTTCTCCACCCCGATGCCGTGCTCGCCGGTAAGGCTGCCGCCCAGGGCCACGCATTCCCGCAGGATCTCCCGGCCGGCGGCCACCACTCGCTCGGTCTGGTCCCGGTCGCGTTCGTCGTAGAGGAGGATGGGATGGATGTTGCCGTCGCCGGCATGGAAGACATTGCCGATCCGGAGGTCGTAGGCGTCGCCGATGGCGGCAATCCGCTCCATGATCTCGGGCAACCGCGTCGGCGGCACCACGCCGTCCTGACAGCAGAAATTGGGGGCCAGGCGGCCCAATGCACCGAACGCCCGCTTGCGGCACTTCCACAGGGCATCGCGTTCTTGGTCGTCCCGGGCAACCCGTATCTCGGTGGCGCCGTGGGCTTCGCACACCTCGCGAATCCTGGCGGCGGCGGCTTCGAGACCGCCCTGGAGGCCGTCCAGCTCGGCGATCAGCACCGCGCCGGCATCGCGAGGAAAACCGAAGTGGAAGGCGTCTTCCACCGCCTGGATGATGAGCCGGTCCAGCATCTCCAGGGCGGCGGGGACGATGCCCCCGGCGACGATGCCGGCCACCGCGGCGCTGCCGTCGGCAACCGAATCGAACACCGCCAACAGGGTCTTGTAACCTTGAGGCAAGGGACAGAGCTTCAGAATCGCTTCGGTGACGATGCCGAAGGTGCCCTCCGACCCGACCGTGACCCCCAAGAGGTCGTACCCCGGCGTGTCCTCGGTCATGCCGCCCAGGTGCACGACCTCGCCATCCGGCAAGACCAGCGTCACGCCGAGCACGTGGTTGGTGGTGACGCCGTATTTGAGTGTGTGGGGGCCGCCGGAGTTCTCGGCCACGTTGCCGCCGATGGAGCAGGCCATCTGGCTCGAGGGATCCGGCACATAATGGAGCCCGTGGGGCTTGGCCGCCCGGCTCACCCAGGCGTTGACGACGCCGCTCTGAACCACCGCGCGCCGGTTGGCGGGATCCAGCTCGAGGATCCGGTTCATGCGGGTCAGGCTCACCATAACCGGCGCTCCCAACGGCAGGCACCCGCCGCTCAGGCCGGTGCCGGTGCCTCGGGGCACGAACGGCACCCCTTCGCCCGCGAGGAGCCTCAGGACCGCCGCCACTTCCTCGGTGGAGCGCGGCAACACGACGGTCTCCGGCGCCGACTTCTCCAGGGTGTAGCCGTCGCAGTCGTAGACGCTCAACTCCGTGGCATGCGACACCACACCATCGTCGCCCACGATGTTACGCAGAGAGCCCAGAAGCCGTTCGGTGATCATGATGGTCCACCGCTTCCGGAGCGAGGGTGGCCAGAGGGCCGCCGTGGTCGGAGGTCCCCCGGCCCCGGACGTCAACCGCCGTAGAAGGTCTTCTCTCCCAGGTCCTTGAGCAGGAGGGTGGCGTCGTCGGCACGGCCGGAGATCTCGGCCCTGACACCGGCCTCCACCACCTCTCCGATGAACACGGAATGGTCGCCCTTCTCCACGGTATCCACGAGCTTGCACTCGACGAAGGCCGGCGCGTTGGCCAGCACCGGAGCACCCGAGGCCCCGGCGGCGAAAGCCTCACCGCCGATGGTGTCCCCTTCCCTTTCCAGGGACTTGAAGAAGGTGAAGGCCTGGCCCTGCTGCCCCTTGCCCAGCACATTCAGCGCGAAGCCTCCGGATTCCTTGATGATGTCGTGCGCGCCCGAGTCCGCCTTGACTCCCACCGCCACCAGCGGGGGCGCAAAGGATGCCTGGGTCACCCAGTTCACGGTAGCCGCGGCCACCCGGCCGTCCTTGGCCTCACTGGTCAAAACGTACAGTCCATACGGGATCATGCGCAGCGCGGTCTTCTTGGCATCAGCGTCCATTCGTTCTTTCTCCTCGAATTTCCTGGAATCGCCCGCGCCGCCTAGTTTGGCGCAGGCCGTGGAATTGCCAGCAAAATTAGCAATTCCCGGGAAGGCCGTAAAGCTGTAGGCCGTGTCATCGACTTGTGCTTGCACTCATCTTCCTCTGTGGCGATGGATCTTCCGCAACCCTACTCGCCTCACAGGCAGTCATGTATCAGCGATAGCATTGACAATCCAAAGCTTAAGGTTGACAATAGGATACAGTCGAGTTGACAAAGGGGGCTATCGATCATGCCAGGCACACGAGAACGAGGCCGCGCAATTCGTGACTACATAGTCACACAGGTCCGCGCCCATCCCGATGATATCGCGCCAATCTGCGCTGAGCATTTCGGCATTTCACGTCAAGCCGTCAACAAACACCTCGGTCGTCTTGTTGCCAGTGGTTTGTTGACGGCCGAAGGAGCGACACGCAACCGCCGCTACTCGCTGGCCGTAGTGGACGCTAGGGAAATGGTCGTCCAGCTCGCCGTAGGGATCGACGAAGACACCGTTTGGCGAACAGAAGTGGAACCGATCCTGGCGGGCATACCTCGGCGAGCCCGGGATGTTTGGCAATACGGCTTTACCGAAATGATGAACAATGCAATCGACCACTCGTCGGGAACATCGGTGAGAATAATGATCACGCGGACGGCTGTCGATGTGAGAATTATTCTGATGGATGATGGTGAGGGAATCTTCCGCAAGATTACCAGAGAACTGCAACTCGACGACGAACGGCATGCACTCCTCGAACTGAGGAAAGGAAAGCTGACTACCGACCCGGAGAAACATACTGGCGAAGGCATCTTCTTTACCTCACGCATGTTTGACGAGTTCAATATGCTTTCTGATAAGGTCTTCTTCTCGCATGACAGTGCAACGGAAGAGGATTGGATTCAAGAAATCCCGTTGAATGACAACACGTCGGGCGTTCACGGCACCTGGGTCGTTCTGCAACTGAACAACGAAACGGAAAAGACGCTGAAACAAGTGTTTGACGAGTATACCGAGGCCGGAGACTACGGGTTCTCGAAGACCGTCGTACCTGTCAGGTTGGTTCAGTACGGGGACCAAGCGCTGATATCGCGTTCTCAAGCCAAGCGGCTGTTGACACGATTCGATCGCTTCAAGAAGGTGATCTTGGACTTTGATAGAGTCGAGCAGGTCGGACAGGCCTTCGCTGATGAGGTGTTTCGCGTGTTTGTCCGGGCACACCCCGATGTCGAGCTCGTTCCGTTCAATGCAAATCCGG
>Ga0209020_1003449_pt1 | contig 10759 bp, 14 predicted proteins | sample PinacodermBB_FD_187298 | JGI IMG/M metagenome (GOLD analysis project Ga0209020, IMG submission 187298) | Host-associated microbial community of the marine sponge Aplysina aerophoba from Gulf of Piran - sponge pinacoderm, lysed by bead... | ecosystem: Host-associated > Porifera > Sponge >...
TCAGGAAAGCCGTTCACCACGCCAGGCTCCAGGGTGTATCCCTTCGAGGCATCGCCAGGGACCTGGGTTTTTCCCGAAACACGGTCAGGAAGTACCTGGACCTGATAGCTCCACCCGTCAACCGGACTGCCAGACGGGCCGCTTACTTAGCCACTCAGGACAAGACCAATGGACATTTTCCCTGAGCACTTAACCGGACGTTTTCGCTGGACATCGACAGCGTTGACACACACAAATGCGGTCCGAAATTTCCCACACCAGGATCATCGCCTCACGGACGGTTTCAACATAAATACGCCCTCCCGCCAGCAAAGAATGGTGCTCCCTTTTGTCGGTGCTTTGGGTCAATAACCGGATGGAGTGCTTGCTGTGGAGACCGGCCACCGCGATGAATCCGTCCAGGATCCGGCCCTTATCCCTCCTGGTGGAATTCTGATAAGAATCCCAGATCGTGCCCACCAACTCTTTCCTTGCCATCCTTCTGACGCCATTGCCCATGGGGTTGCCTCACCTTTTTCGGTGACAATTTGGGTGAAGCCATGCTAACCGGCAGAAATAGTTGACGTCGTACATCTGGCTCCGCAGTTTGGGCTCCCGCAAACTTGGAGTAGCGGATTTCGTCAGATTCTGAATATCGGTGACGTATTACCACCCGGGCCATATGGAAAGGCAGGGCGCACCGGCAGACCCGAAACTGGCCACTGAAGATCTTGACTGAGTCCTGGACGGTGTCTCGGTTCCAGGCCCTGCTTTCGTTGCAACTCTCGATATCTCGCAACGTCGACCGGAACCATACTGCCAATCGGCGCCGCTGAGTCACGATGATGTCCATCAGCTTGAACAGCAACATCCGCACATCTTCCTCGACCAGCCTCGGCATCGCTTGGCGGCACCAAAGGTAACTTGCCATACCTCGTTTTGCCTCCCGGACAAAGAACCATGAAAATTCCATTTACAATGGAATTAAACCTTTCCCAGGGAGTTCGCGATGGAAAATCGACTGCAAGACTCAGTTAGCAATTTGCCTAGTCGCCTCGAACCGTTCAGAGCGGACAGCCGCCGAATGCTAACTGATGCACCCGACGAGAGCGCCGGTCCGAGTGTGCCGCTGGGAGTGTCATGCCTGTCGGGACGTAAAGTGGCATTGCCCGAGTCCGCCCTTCGTTACGGATCACTCGTCCTCGGACTCCCCGGGTATGGTAGGCACGGTTTCTTGGTTGCCGTGGTTGGGGAGCTATTGCGACGTAAAGTCAGGGGTTCAGTGGCAGGGCCCATGATAGTTTTGGGTCCCAGCTCAGGTCTGTTAACGAAGATCTGGAGGGTTGTCCCAGCGAGTATTAGGGACGAAGTGAACCTTCTTGACTTCGGTAATCCCAATGGCGAGTCCCGGTTTAATCCGGTCGACCCGACTTCCAATGACATTGCATGGGAGCTGGGCGACGTGATTGCTCGGTCAGTCCGACCATCTTGGGGGAAACCCGAAGAGATTTCTGAAGAGCTCATCAGGCTATGTTTGTCGGCAATCTGCGACTTGAACTCTGGCGTAAGATCAGCCCCCGAAACGAAGCGAGGCTTTGTTGATGTATTAGAGCTGCTGAAGGAAAGAGCATCTGTCCCAACAGGCAGATTATACCCAGGCCTATCCGATTTTCAGGCACTAGTCCTGTCAAGAGTGACTCAGCCGGCCATCAAAGAAAGACTGCTGGCCCTCTTCAACTGCGAACCATCAGAGCTCATGGTCATACGGGATCGGTACGAGGCGTGGTTGAGACATGCCATGTCGAGACCGGGAGCTCCTAGAGTCTTGAAATCGCATGCAGCGGATAATTCGCTAAGTGACGCGATGGAGCAGGGCTCGATATTGATGATAAACACAGCCGAAAATGAACTAGGAGACCAATTGTCAGGGATACTGGGAAGTGTAATCGTTGCTCAAGTCGTTAACCTTCTCATCGAACGAAAGCACCCGCGGGACCATCACATCCCGTTTTGCACAATAGTTTGCGATGGCTTTCTTGGGTATAGGGGGGCAGACTGGAGGAGTCTTATGGTTAATGCCCTCGCGCACCGATGTTCCCTGTTTCTCTCAGAATCATCCCTGCACAAATCGGGAAATGCCGGGATCCCCTTAACCAACGCCTTACTAACCCAACTGAGAACTTTTGTCGGCTATCGAACAGAGGTGGAGGACGCTGAAATGTTGGCCGAGGAAATGGGACGCGACCTCGTCAAAGTCAACCACTTGACAAGCCTCGATCAGCATCAGTGCTACGTCCATTGTGCTGGCGTACCCGCGGTCTATCGCCCCATATCCGTGATGACCCGATGAACAGAATTTTCTTCAGGTGCGAACCTGGGACGCGGGGCCGGAATATAGCCCCGGGATCTGGAGAAGGTACATCGAAGCGCCGATCGAATCGGGTTAGATGTCCCTCCAATAGCCGCTTAGCTGCCGGTATGTTGCTGGCACTGCCAACTGCATAAGGCCATATGCCGCCGACCTGTGGGCCCTTGTGACGGCCGCGGCACTCAGGGGGACTCTCTCCGCTGATTCCTTCTGAGCGGTATGGCTGCGGGATGTTCTTTCTGTGAACGGGATAATCACTTCACAAGAAGCCTGGTATCCGTGATGTGCCGCTGGCCCCCTCCCGTTGGCCAACGGCGGCCTCCCTATTGAGGTTAGTGTGGTTTTGTTGTTGTCCAGCGATTCCGTCCCTTCTTTTGAAAAGCGAATATGTCACCCAGGTTAGTCTGCGGCCATCGGTGATTGAGCCAGAGCCTCGGCCTTGGCCCGCTCTTTGGCGCTGAGCAGTTTGGTGGGAGGTCTCTCTGCCTTGAGGTATTTCCCGACGGTGTCGCGGGCTATGCCCAGTTCCCGGGCGATGGCCCGCAGGGAGAGTCCCTGATTTCTGGCCTGCTGCACCGCCTCCCATCGGGCCTGCTGGGTGGAGGTGGGAGTACGGATCAGCTGGTGGCGTACCAGTTTCCCCTGGGCGGCAGCCTTCGTGGCCTTGGCCCGCTTTTCCACTGGGGACTCCAGGTCCGCCAGGAGCTTGCGCTGTTCGCGATCCAGGTGGCCGTTGGCCACGTCATCGGCTACTTCAGAGCCTACCGGACTTGGGAAGCTGCCACTGCCTTCGCCCCACAGGGCCGAGGGACGCTTGTCTCCTTCCTGGAAATCCACGATCTTCCCCTGGTATCTGATCAGCAGTTCCCCATCGGCCCGTTCCAGCACCTCCACCTGGAGCCCGGCACAGGAGGGACGCTCCGCCCCAGGCAGCAACTGGAGGACCCGCCACTGGTACTTCACCGTGTTGTCCCTGGCTACTTTGCGGGTGTGATGTATGCTGACTGTTTCGGTGAGAGACAGGTCCTCCGGCACCGCCCGGTAGGCCGTCTCCGGCTGCTCCGCCGCCACGGAGAAGCGGTGGTTGAACCGGGGCAGATATTCCTGCAGGACGGCATTGGCCTTTTCCATATTAGTGGCGCCAGCCAGGCGTAGCTCGGTGACCAGCCGGTCCTGGAAGGTGGACGCCATCCTTTCTACGCGGCCCTTGGCCTGTGGCGACATGGCGAAGATCTGCTGGATGCCCAACTCCCGCATCACCCGGGCGAACTGGGTGGACTCGTATTGGGCGGGCCCCTGGCGGGCGTTGTACTTGAAGGCCGCGTGGCGGTCACTGTACAGAGCCAGGGGGATTCCCCACTGCCGGACGAGTCCCTCCAACATGACCAGGTAGCCCCGGGTGTCCTCGGTGGGGTGGAAGATGGCCTGGGCTACTACTCCGGTGGCGTCGTCCACGGCCAGCAGCAGGACGAACTTGTCTGCCCGCTCCCCCAGCCAGGCATGGGGGCTGCCGTCCACCTGGATCAGCATCCCCTCCTGGGGCATTCGCTTCCTTCGGAACCGGTGCTGCTGGGAGCGGCGGCTCCTCGGACTGCCGATACCGGCCTTCACCAGAATGCGGCGCACCGTGGGACGGCTCAGGTCTATTCCCTCCCGCTCCCGCAGCAACTCGGTGAAGTGGCTGTGGTTGGCGCCTGAATAATGATTGCTGGCCAGCTTCACCACGGCGTCCGCGGCGTCTTCTGGCACGGCGTTGTGGGGCCTCCGTCCCCGGTTGCCGTGGGCCAGCGCTGGGACCCCTTCCTTTCTGTAGGCTACCAGCAGCCGCTTGGCGTGACGTTCACTGACTCCCATGATCTCCGCTGCCTGTCCTATTGGAAGGTGGTGTTCCAGTACGCTGTTGAGCACTTTGATTCTTGCCTGTTCCTGCTGATTCAACTTTACATCCCTCATAGGGATGACATTTTCGCTGAACAGTTGGCTGGTGACCTAATCGTAGAACATCAACACACGTTATCCAGGGTCATTAGGACAGTGGTATCCACGATGATTAGGACACCCTGAGCGCGAGTGATTTAGACTTTAATCAGGTTATGGCCGAGGGGTCAACCACCGCCTTTGTCGCCCAGGAGTTTCCGGTGGGGCGACAGTTTTTCTCGGTAGCTGGCCCCCTCGATGACGACCTGGAAGCTGGCATAGGCCAGCCGATCCAGGGCGCTGTTTCCGAGGATGCGGTCGTCGAAGAGGCTGAGCCACTCCTCGGCGCTGCGGTTGCTGGTGATCACGAAGCTGGATACCCGATGCCTGCCGATGATCAGCTCGTAGAGGTCGGCGGACTGCTGGGCGGAAAGGCGGTGGAGACCCTGCGGAAATCTGCCTGTTAGTAGAGGGCCTGCCGCCCAGAGAGAGCGAAGCCACATCAATGTTCTCCCCGTAGCATACGGACAATCGGCGCGTGGTCGAGCTGCTGAGAAAGGCGGAACAGGCGCTGGCAGAATCGGCGTGGAATCCGACCGAGAAGAGGCCGGTCGGCCTGGAACTGGTCATCACCGCACCGGAGCCGGAGGCCATTCCAGGGGACGCCACGAACTACCTGGGCAGCGTCGCGGACGTGCCACAGGCCAACCGGGTTAATGCCGACCTGTCTCACCTGGGAGGCCTGGCAGAAACGTCTCTATTCCATGACGACCGACAGATTCGAGAGCTGCAGTATTCAGTCAAGGCCGGCGATGCCCTGGGCTACAGTATGCGGGTCTGGTTGCTCTGCAGCCGCTAACCTGGCGACTCGGCAAGGACAACCCGGCAGGGACTTCCTGAAAGGCAAAAAGGGCCACATATCTGGTTGGCGGGGAAAGGGCGCCGGCATGAGACATCCTCCTCGAGTGTCGCTTTCCGGAGCCCCACTGAACAGCCTCAGCGTCTGCTGTTGATTCTGGGCCTCAGCTGCATATCCTTCGGCGGCTGCGCGTCGCGCCGCCCCCTGCGCCCACCTGGCCCCAGGCCCTACGCCACCGCACTCTCATAGACCTCTCCATCGGCGAGCAGTTCCAAGGCATAGACCTGCGAATCGAGCGTCAGTTCACGACCAATGCCCGACGCGCTCCCGTGCAGTTACATCGCCACCGCCGCGTCATGGACACGCACCGCCAGAGTCGTCGGCAGGGACCGGCTCATCTACTTCTTCCGAACAGGCCGTAATTGTTATCACGCAGAACAGCACAGAGGCGAACAGTGCGACAATAAACATACTGCGACGCATCGCACCAGCTCCCCTGAGTCTTTCCTGGGGCCGGAACCGGCGCCTGGATTTGCGTTGGCCCTAACAATACTCTGATTATACGGCACTTTTCAGTCTTTTACTTTTATGCCAGTGATTTCTTGCATTGGCAGGCCTGGAGGCCCGAACCACCATTATGGGGACACCCGTAGCCATCGACCTGTGGTTGCAACCCAGCCTGGGAAGCAAAGGTAATGGAAACGCCTGGGCATCCAGTTCCAGACGTGCCGAATCCCCTCAGTTCGTAAAAGAGTCCGACACCTCCGAATAGAAGAAGCAACATCCATGAGGGAGAGGATATTCCTTCAATACCACCAGCCTACAAGTAAATCAACTGCCGGATAGCCAACCCACGGGCCGACCAAATGGCCGGCTTCTTGGCATGACATGCGGGAATTGCCGGGCAAACTGAATGAGCGGAATTCGTCACAAAAGCACACCACTGATTATAACGAATTCCGACAACTATACGGCGAATTAGTGTCGGGTTGAAGTCCGGAACCGAGTAGCGGAATTTTCTCGAGGTGTAACAGTTGCCCATTGCGGCGGCGGCGAGTTGTAGGATCGGAATAGGGCTTTTCCCAGACTGAATAGCTCAACAAATAGGATTCGAAGAAACTATGTGGTCTGAAAATCTGCGCTCCTCCATTCGGATCAACCGAAAACTGCTCCTTGGTAGCCTTGCAGCTGGAGCTATTGCAGTCGCACTTCCAGTAGGTGGGTATGTAGTAGTCCATTACGGTGGTTTCACTCTGGGTCAGCAAATAGTTGTGCTATTGTTGATAGCCATTGCTGCCGCGCTCTCCTTCGGCCTCTGGACTGTAAAAGCATCGCCTAGGTATCCCCAAACGCCTCTCGAAGCTCACCAAGAAGCCATAGAAGTAGAGGTGGAAACCGAGTGGGGTAAGTCGCTGGAGTGGCTACGCGCTGCTGTAGCTAGCGCTGAAGAGTGTTCGGAGTCCGTAATAAAGATTCACAGACAAGGTATTACGGATGGACAACCGCCAGAATTTAGGCAGACATTCCAGGTCGCAATGCATTGCAAGGTCTGCGACTTGGCAAGAGCCGTAGCGGACCTATGCCAGAGGGGGCATGCAGAGGCAGCATTTATGATTTGGAGGTCTATATTTGAGATAGAAGTCAACATGGCATTCATTGCTCAAGAAGGTACTAACGACAGAGGGGAGAGATTCCGTGACTGGGCCACCGCCGCAGTCCTACGCTCGCAAGACGCTAACAACCCCGAGCTAGCCAAGCTGAAAAAGAAGTATCAGGGTTGGCAACTGGATAGAGACATAGGTTGGACTCGCAAGAATAACCCAATGGGCATTCCAGCCCGAGCTAAGGCAGTAGGGTATTCAGATACAACAGTCGGCAACGAAATTTCAGGGTTGTTCATGTACGCCGAAACCAACGCTTACGTTCACAACGACGCGAGAGCCATATTCAATGATCTGGGCAGAAGCCAACCTTTCGACAAGGGGCCCTCAGGTTCCGGGCTTGACATGCCACTTTGTCTAACCGCAAGGTCACTTTCTATCGTCACCGACATATTAATATGCAACGTAGATCAGGCCAAAAGACCAGAACCCAAAGCTTACCAAAGTTATACTTACTGGCGGCACACTCAGGTGTTGTTGGAAGTAGCTATGATTCCCCAAAGATTGCTTTCCCCATATAGGGGGTTTGACCTTAGTTTTGAAATGGAAGGCAATGATGGGCGAGTGTTAACCTTTACCCCTGCTAGAAGGGAAAGCTCTCCCGATGGGGTAGAGAAAGTGGCAATGCCACGTCTAATAACGGCAGCTCGAGGCATTAAAAATGGGCGCCAGAAGCAAAGGAACAATTCCGATAACCTCTAGGCCAGTGCAAGGAGTTGGGTTGAGATGATTGCAAAGGTACGGGCCAAGTATATGAACGGGGCGCCAGAACGCTGGGCCAGGAAAAAGGTCAGGAGTTGATTGAGACCGGAGACGGCGAGCCGGGGGTGTTTAGGACAAGTGTGAGGTGTGATAAAATGGGCATTGCATAAACTTAAAGGTAAGCGCCTGCAGGCCTTCCTGAATCGCAAACCCTATCCTTGCATCATGCCGCCACCCTCAATCTTACACAACATGGACACTAAGACAAAAATCCCAAGGTCGACACCCTACAGGGATTAACCCGATGGTAGAAGGCACTCCGCAGAACAACCCAATGGAAGTAGAGCACAGTATGGTGCTGATCCATTTGGCCGCATCCCGCTTTTCCCCCCCGCACATTAACCCCGATTTCCTTAGATTTAACGAAGTCGTGGACCCTGCTTGGCAATTGGATCTACCGGTAATCATTGAATCAAGATTTTCCCAAGTAGATTACACAAATGGACTGTCCGTGACTGCCGGAGAGGACTACTTCAAAGTTGCACAGGCGGGTCCAACATTGAACTTGGAAGAAATAGCGGTTCCTAACGTCATCGCTCGCTACTTGGGGGTAACACCCTTAGCAGTTGAATACAAGGCCATCATAACGGAATGGCGGGGAACATTAAGAATTGAAAACCAAGGAGAGGGACTGACTTTTTCACCCTTACATGGCTTGGCGCAGCGAGCGACCTCTAGCGGTGCTACTCCAGAAGCACAAATAAGGTTGTCATACGAGTTTCCTGAAAAAAATATTGCCTTATTTGCTTCTGAAGCCATTTTGGACAACGCTGTCATTGAAGTACAACTCGGAGGTCTAGCTTTTCGTAATATGGAAAACTTGCCCGCAGATTCCCAGGACGAGTTTATCAACTCTGTTTTAGAAGGCTTAAACCAAGACATTTACGGATTTGTAGAACTAGCAACCCAATTCTATTTTGGTTGAACCCGAAAGAAGGAGTCGAAAAATGACGCAACATCGGTCTGTCCAGGGCACGGGATGGAACCGGGGCAGGGGCACGACGTTGGAAAATTATTTGGACACAGGAGAACGCACTTTCGGAGTGACACCGCTTGAAAATCCGAAAGCGGCCTACGCTGTTTTCGTCGGACAACATCACACTGTAAACCCATTTCTCCAGCGTGTACTTAACGCTCAGAATGAACAAGCGACGGCCATTGGATCAAGGGTTTCGGGACCAGCATACCTAGAGGAGTTCTTCTCCCACCTTCTTCTTCAGTATGCACATAGCAAGGCAGAGAACCGTCAAGTTCCTGCTGAACTTGAGGAGGCGCTGCAGGATCTCAAGGAGGTAAAGGTTGATGCGAAAGAGGACGGGCTTGAAGTTCCGTCAGAACTAGCCTTCACCAATGCTGAGCGGCTCCTAAAGACAATGTACCGCATCTCACCGCGCCGTTACGGTGTCTATCCGGCACCCGATGGATATATAGCGATTGACGCCCGCGGTGCCAACGGACGGATAGCAGTGACAATGTGTGGCTCCGACGGCGGCGCACTGTGTCTGGTTACCATAGATAACGAGCAGCGGAGAGCCCGCTACGATACTGCGCGTCAGTTGCCCGACGGTTTCATTCGGGAAGCCCTGCATGAACTGGGTGCAGAACCGGCCTAATGGCTGCCAGTAATCCCGATCCCGTCAGTAGCCCCGGCCCGGTGGGGGATTGGGAAAAGTTGGGACGGCGAATATTTTCTCGTTCAGCCGCCAAGGATGCGGCTAAGAACCGTATTCCATTCCATCTCTTTCTTGAAAAAGAAGATGTTAATGAACTGTCGGTTGACCGACTTACCGTTGCAGATGCCGAGCACGACGGCCTTCCCGAAGTTGTTGCGGACGCGAAGGAGGTAGCGGCAAATCGACCAGACCCCCCCAACACATTTTGCGGATGGGCCGTAGTGAATGCCGAAGCAACTCGAGGGAATTCTTGTGTCGTGCACGACACTCCCAAGCCAGGAAATCGTTTCCATGCCGATATCATTCTGCCTGATGCTGCAATGGAGAACCGGGATACTCAAAAAGGACACGCAACTACTTTGGCCGGCCTTTCCAAATGGAGACCTTATCCGCCACAACCGCAGGATAATGCTGGCTGATTAAACAACACTTGACCAATCTCCCTACGGCAATCCGCCGCCCTTGACAATACGGCACCCATGAAGGTCCCCAGCGCCTCGGAGTGCCGCTTCTGCCCCATTCCCAAAGAATACTGCCCCGAGAGATTCCAACCCTAACCAGGCCAACAACAAAGTTACCAGCCAACGCACCGCCAGCGACTCCTGCGCATTTTATTTCCCATCACTATTAACCCCTCCGCCCAAGACTTTCCCGATATAATCATTGGTACCGGGCAGACAAGAAGCCCGCGGAAATTAAATCTCCACGGGCAACCCGGTGCAGTGCGGCTCTCACCCGCCCTGTCCGTGAGCTCCAGGGTGTCGTTACCACCATGGAACCTGTACAAGAATATAGCAGTCGCTCCAGACCGGGCGACACCCCCGAAGGCGCAACCCGCAAACGTCGCCGCTGGGCGAACTACCCTCCTCGGAATCCACTCGATCCACGTCCATATAGGGATGTGGGTCTTTTTATTGCCTCCGGCCGGAGGCACCACAGCGCAAGGGTAACTAAGTCGAATATACCTGAGGACCAAGCATGCCAGAGGAAAGAATAAACGGGTCGACCATCATGGACTCCAAGGCCCACGGCCACCACGACGGATACGCCCTTCAGGCGGAATGCGTAACCTAAGACTGCTTCACGGAGAGCCTCCAACCCTAGCAGGGAGCGCAGGTGGGATGAGAGCAACTCACTGGCTGGAGAGCAGAACCCTCGCGTGGATCTTCCTGGCGGCGGTGACGGCGGCAGCCGTCATCACAGCATGCTCGGGTACGACCACGCCCCCGGGGACAACCACCCCATTGGCGGCATCTCCAAGGCAGATCTCCAACCTACCGCCGCCGGACGTGTCCACGCTGTTGACCGCGGGAACCGCCACCAGTGATCCCGCAGCAGCTACATCCACACCATCGCCGGAGAGGACAGCTGAGCTGCCGGTTGGGGCCCTTGCCAGGACATTGCCCGCCGAAACGTCCGTGCCACCCGCAGCACCTCCCGCACCCGCAGGCAAATCCCCCAGGGACAATACCGCCACCCCACCCCAACCGGAGGAGCTAAGGACGCCCGACATGGAGCCACTGGCTCCCAGCGCAATCCC
>Ga0209020_1003459_pt1 | contig 10718 bp, 12 predicted proteins | sample PinacodermBB_FD_187298 | JGI IMG/M metagenome (GOLD analysis project Ga0209020, IMG submission 187298) | Host-associated microbial community of the marine sponge Aplysina aerophoba from Gulf of Piran - sponge pinacoderm, lysed by bead... | ecosystem: Host-associated > Porifera > Sponge >...
CTGGTAGCGCTGGCTGTCTTCGGCGTGCTCGCAAGCGTCGTCGGCTGCTATTACTATCTGCGCATCGTGAAGGTGATGTATTTTGACGAAGCGGGAGAAGACATGGACCGCCCGTTGCCTTCGGAAATCGGAATCGTAGCTGGTTTGAGCGCCACGGTGGTCATCTTCTTCGTTGTCGTTCCGTGGACGATTACCGATTTTGCGGGTGTCGCCGCCAGCACACTCTTCGCCGGTTGAACCAAATGGTGGGCGCGGCGGACATCGACCTGTTCGCCTACTCGGTTCTCGGCAGTACGAACGACGAAGCCAGACGTTTGGCTGGGTCGAAAATGCGCGGACCGCTCGCCGTCTGGACGGCTGAACAGCCGGGCGGCCGGGGCCGAAGCGGACGCAATTGGACTGGGACCCGCGGCAATCTGATGGTGAGTCTGTTGCTCCATCCCGACCGGGCGCCTGCCGAAGCCGGTTCCATGGCCCTCGTGGCCGGTCTTGCGGTCGCCGACTGTGCGCGGAGTTGGGGAAAGAACGCACGAATCAAATGGCCGAACGATGTTCTGCTGGAAGACGCCAAGCTGGCTGGCATTCTGGTGGAAGCCGGTTCGAATGGCGGCAAGCTCGACTGGGTGATCTTAGGCATCGGACTCAATCTGGCCGAAGCGCCGGCGCTCGACCGCCCGACCGCGTGCATTGGCGCCGATGTTCCGGTCGAAGCGGCCCTGGAGCAGGTCGTCGAAGCTGTGTTGCGGCGATACCGAGAGTGGCTGTACGGCGGCTTTAGAGCCGTGCGTGAAGAGTGGTTGGAGCGGGCGGCATGGCTCGGCCGGACCGTTCGGATCGGGGAGGGGCAGGGGGCGGTTGAGGGGATCATGCAGACAGTGGATCCGGACGGCTCGCTTGTCGTTTGTGACGCCACTGGAGTAGAACGCCGCCTCGCCGCCGGGGAAGTTTTCCCGCTGGAGGTCTGATGCTGCTCGCGATCGACGCCGGCAATACCAATATCGTCTTCGCGGTCTACGACGGCGAGGAGCGCAAAGGCCTTTGGCGGGCCGGCAACGATCCGCACCGAACGGCGGACGAGTACGCTGTCTGGCTGATGCAGTTGATGGAAATTGAAGGCGTCGATCCTCAAGCGGTAGAGGCCGCTATAGTGGCGACCGTCGTGCCTGCCTCTCTGTTCAATTTGCGTCGCTTGTGTCAGCGCTATTTCGGTGCTGTGCCGCTCATCATCGGCGATCCGGAGATCGATCTCGGCATGACCGTGCGGGTGGACAATCCGGCAGAGGTCGGGGCTGACCGGATCGTAAACGCCGTTGCGGCGCACAGCGCCTATTCCGGCCCGTTGATTGTCATAGATTTCGGCACCGCAACCACATTCGATGTCGTCGATATCCGGGGCGATTACCGCGGTGGCGTGATCGCCCCAGGTGTGAACCTGTCGATGGAAGCGTTGCACCGGGCCGCCGCCAAACTGCCGCTGATCGCGGTTTGCCGGCCTGAACGGGTGGTCGGCAGCAACACCGTAGCTGCCATGCAGTCGGGTATTTTCTGGGGCTATGTCAGTATGATCGAAGGGGTTGTGCAACGGATTGAACGGGAAACCGGCGAGTCGATGACGGTCGTTGCCACTGGCGGATTGGCTCCCCTCTTCGCAGGCGCAACGGACGCCATTGGCCATATTGACAGCGATCTGACCCTTCGCGGCCTGCTTGAAGTTCATCGACGGAACGGGAGTGCCCCGTGACGCGATTGCCGGTTCCTGCCGGGGACGAAATTCTGTTCGTCCCGCTCGGTGGCGTTGGCGACATCGGCATGAATTGCGCGCTTTACGGACATGCCGGGCGCTGGATTATGGTGGACCTCGGTGTCATGTTCGGCGACGAGACGACGCCCGGTATTGAGATCATCGTCCCCGACACCGCCGCGGCGGAGGCGGTTCGGGACCGCCTTGATGCCATCGTCATCACCCATGCGCATGAAGACCATATCGGAGCCGTTCCGCATCTCTGGCCGGAGTTGGGAGCGCCAGTCCATGTCACGCCGTTTTCGGCGGCATTCCTCCGGCGCAAGCTGCGGGACGAACGCGCGGAGGGGGAAGTGCCCATCGTCGAGCACAGGCCGGGCGAACGCTTTTCGGTCGGCCCGTTCGAGCTCGAATATCTGCCTTTGGCGCATTCGATCCCGGAACCGAACGCGCTGGTAATACGCACAGCGGCGGGCACGGTCTTCCACACTGGAGACTGGAAGCTGGACCCCGGACCGGTCGTCGGCGACCCGGTGGACGAAGGGGTCTTCCGCCGCCTCGGTGACGAAGGCGTGGCAGCGATGATTTGCGACTCGACCAATGCCACGATAGATGGCGCAAGCGGTTCCGAGGCCGACCTCCTGGGCAGTCTCACCGATCTGGTCGCCTCAAAGGACAACCGGGTCGTATTCGCCTGTTTTGCGAGCAATGTAGCGCGGCTCGATACTGTGGCGCGGGCCGTCGCCGCCAATGGCCGCTCTGCAGCGCTGGTGGGGCGCTCGTTGAAGCGCATGGACGAGATAGCTCGCCAATGCGGCTATCTGGCAGATATTCCCGCCTTTGTCTCCGAGCAGCATACCGGCTACTTGCCGCGCTCGAATGCGGCAATGATTTGCACGGGAAGCCAGGGGGAGCCGCGCGCCGCACTCGCGAGGATTGCGTCGGGGTCGCATCCGCATGTCGAACTGGAAAGCGGCGACACGCTTGTCTTCTCTTCCCGCACGATACCGGGCAATGAGCGGGCCGTGGCCAAGCTTCAGGAGCGTTTCGTGCGCATGGGTGTGGAGATCGTAACGTCTAAGGACGCATTCGTGCATGTGTCGGGGCATCCGGGCCGCGATGAACTCCGCCGCATGTACGGGTGGATACGGCCCAAGTCGGCAGTGCCGGTCCACGGCGAGTTACACCATCTACGCGCCCATGCCCGACTTGCGCGCGAATGCGGCGTCGGGACGGTTGCCGAGATCGAGGACGGTGTCCTGCTACGGATTTCAGAGGACAAGGTGGAACGTGTCGGGGAAATCCCGGTGGGGCGCCTTGGCCTCGATGGCGGTCGCCTTGTGCCCCTCGATTCCGAGCATGTCCGGGCGCGCAGGCGTCTATCCGAGCAGGGTTTCGTCACGGGGTCGATTGTCCTGAACGGCCGGGGCAAGGTCCTCGCTGCGCCGCGCGTGTCCAGCCGGGGCATTGTGGCCGATGACGAGGTTCAGGGTCTGGCCTCGGAGTTGGCAGACCGCGGCGCCCATGCTCTTGAAAGGCTGAGCGCCAAGCAGCGCCGCGACGACGACACCGTGGAGGACGCGGTAAGGACCGCCATGCGCCGGCATGTCCGGGCAAACTACGGTCGCCGGCCGCTTGTTGAAGTCCATGTCATGCGTATCGATGGAGGACAATCCGGATGATCGGCCGTCTGAACCATGTCGCCATCGCGGTGCCGGACCTTGACGCTGGTGCACGCGCCTATCGGGGGTCGCTCGGAGCGCACGTCTCGGCTCCCCAAGCCCTTCCGGAGCACGGCGTCACCGTTGTCTTCGTCGAACTGCCCAACGCTAAGATCGAACTGCTGGAGCCGTTGGGGGAGAAGTCGCCGATTGCGGGTTTCCTGGACAAGTATCCCGCCGGCGGCATGCATCATATCTGCTATGAAGTGGACGATATCCTGGCTGCGCGGGACCGGCTGACGGAAGCCGGTGCCCGGGTTCTGGGAAACGGGGAGCCGGCAATCGGCGCGCATGGCAAGCCGGTCCTGTTCCTGCATCCAAAGGATTTCTGCGGCACGCTGATCGAGATCGAGCAGGCCTGATGTCCTGGCTCTCCGGCGTTGTTGTCTTTGTCATCGTCTGGTGGCTGGTGTTCTTCATGACGCTGCCGGTCGGTGTACGGCGGGCGGGGGAGGTCGAGCGAGGCAACGACCCCGGGGCGCCGGAGAGGACCAGGCTCGGCCTCAAGGCGGCTGTGACCACGGTGATCGCCAGCCTGCTTACTCTTCTCGTTTTCCTGCTGATCGACAGCGAATGGTTTACATTCCGCAAGCCGTGATGCCGCGATGAGCTATTGCACGACCGCCCCCGGCCATCCTTGGCATGGCCCCTACCACGACGACGAATACGGCTTTCCGACGCGCGACGACGCCGTGCTGTTCGAGCGGCTGGCGCTGGAGATCAACCAGGCGGGCCTTTCCTGGTTGACAGTGCTGAAGAAGCGGGAGGCTTTCTTCGACGCATTTCGTGGCTTCGACCCCAAGGTGGTCGCCAGGTTTGACGACGACGACCGGAAGCGGCTGCTCGGTGACGCGAGCATCATCCGCAACCGCCTGAAGGTGGCTGCCGTCATCGAGAACGCGCGCCGGGTCGTGGCTATTCAAGACGAATACGGCTCCTTTGCCTCCTGGCTCGACAAGCATCATCCGCTTCCGAAGGAAGACTGGGTCAGGCTTTTCAAGAGCAGTTTCAAGTTCATGGGCGGAGAGATCGTGGGCGAGTTCCTCATGAGCACGGGCTATCTGCCCGGCGCGCACGAACCAGGCTGTCCGGTGCACGCCCGGATTGCCGGTCTCGCCCCGCCCTGGATGCGCAAGACCGGCGTTCCAACAGACTGTTGAATGCCCGAGCGGACGCGGTAGATTGGCGCCGCATTCCGCGACCGTGAATCGAGCTTCCTGCCCATGCGCCGCACCCGTCTTTTCCTGCCGACATTGAAGGACGTGCCCGCGGAGGCGCAGATCGTCTCGCACCGCCTCATGCTGCGCGCGGGCATGGTCCAGCAGGCTTCTGCCGGCATCTATTCGTGGCTGCCGCTCGGTTTTCGTGTTCTGAAGAAGATCGAACAGGTCGTCCGCGAGGAGCAGGACCGGGCGGGGGCCCAGGAAGTGCTGATGCCGACGGTGCAGTCGGCGGACCTCTGGCGCCGCTCGGGCCGCTATGACGACTACGGCCCGGAAATGCTGCGCATCCGGGACCGGCACGATCGCGACATGCTCTACGGGCCAACCAACGAGGAACAGATCACCGAGATCTTCGCGACCCATATCCGCAGTTACCGCGACCTGCCCAAGATGCTCTACCACATCCAGTGGAAGTTCCGGGACGAGGTCAGGCCCCGTTTCGGCGTGATGCGCGGGCGCGAGTTCCTGATGAAGGACAACTATTCCTTCGACCGGGACTTCGAGTCGGCGCGCCTCTCCTACAACAAGATGTTCGTCTCCTATCTCAGGACCTTCGCCCGACTCGGCCTGAAGGCCGTGCCGATGGAGGCGGATTCGGGTCCCATCGGCGGCAATCTCAGCCACGAGTTCCTCATCCTTGCGGACACCGGCGAGAGCAGCGTCTGGTGCGACCGCGACTGCGTCGAGTTCGACATGCTCGCCCGCGCCGTCGATTACGAGGACCCGGACGCCGTCGGGGCCGTGGTCGAGGAGTTCACCCGGCCCTATGCGCGCACGGACGAAAAGCACGATCCCGCCGCCTTCGAGGCGGAGGTGCCGCCCGGGCGGCGCTATGTCGGGCGCGGCATCGAGGTCGGCCATATCTTCTATTTCGGCGCCAAATATTCCGAGCCGCTCGGCGCCAGCGTCACGACCGCCGGGGGCGAAGAGGTTCCGGTGCATATGGGCTCCTACGGCGTCGGCGTTTCGCGGCTGGCGGGCGCGGTTATCGAGGCGAACCACGACGACCAGGGCATCGTCTGGCCGGAGTCGGTTGCGCCCTACGGGGTCGGGATCGTCAATCTGCGTCAGGGCGATGCACGCTGCGACGGCGCCTGCGAAGACCTTTACGCCAAACTTGTGCATCGGGAGCCGCTCTATGACGACCGCCCGGAGCGGGCCGGAGTGAAGTTCGCCGACATGGACCTGATCGGCCTGCCCTGGCAGGTGATCGTCGGTCCGCGCGGCCTCGACAAGGGAAGCGTGGAGCTCAAATGCCGCGCAACCGGCGAACGCCAGGAAATTTCGCTGGAGTCGGCATTGGCTCGGCTCGCCTGATGTTTTCGGCATTCGAGCGCACCGTCGCGTTCCGCTATCTGCGGGCGCGGCGGCAGGAAGGGTTTATCTCGCTGATCGCGATCATCTCGCTGATCGGCATTGCGCTCGGCGTGGCGACCCTGATCGTCGTGATGTCGGTCATGAACGGCTTTCGCGCCGAACTGTTCGAGCGCGTGCTGGGCCTGAACGGTCATATCGCGGTGATGGCGATAGACCGCGGCCCGCTCGGCGACTTCGACAAGCTCACCGGGCAGGTGCGGTCGGTCGACGGGGTGACCAGCGCTCATCCTTCGGTCGAAGGGCAGGCGATGATCGTGCGCGACGGCAATGCCTCAGGCGTGCTTGCGCGCGGCATCAGGGCGGAGGATCTGCGCTCGCTTGCCATCATCACCGACAATCTGCGTTCCGGGGCGCTCGATGCTTTCGGAGACCCGTCGGGCGTTGTGCTCGGCGACCGCCTGGCGGCCCGACTCGGGGTCGGGCCTGGCGCCCGAATCTCGATGGTGGCGCCGAAAGGCAATGCCGGACCGTTCGGCGCCATGCCCAGGACCAAGGCATTTCGCGTGCTCGCTACCTTCCATGTCGGCATGTACGAATACGACAACACCTATGCCTATATGCCGCTCGAAACCGCGCAACGCTTCTTCAAGCTCGGCGACGGCATCACCAATATCGAGGTGTCGACGGCCGATCCGGAGAGCGTGCGAGAAGTGGGGGCGCGCATCCTCGCGGCGACCGATCCCGGCGTGCAGGTGTTCGACTGGCGCCAGTCGAATGCGAGCTTCGTCAGCGCTCTAGAGGTCGAGCGGAACGTCATGTTCCTCATCCTTACCCTCATCATCATGGTGGCGGCGTTCAACGTGCTTTCCAGCATGATCATGCTGGTGAAGGACAAGGCGCGCGATATCGCGATCCTGCGCGCCATAGGTTCGACGCGCGGCTCGATGATGCGCATTTTCTTCCTGACCGGGTCGTCTATCGGCGTGATCGGCACGGGCGTCGGCTTCGGGCTCGGCATCGCCTGTGCGACGAACATCGAGCGCCTGCGCCGGTGGGTCGAGAGCTTCACCGGGACGGACCTGTTCCAAGCGGAGATCTATTTCCTTTCCAGATTGCCGGCCAAGGTGGACTCGACCGAAGTGGCCGCGGTGGTGGCAATAAGCCTGGTGCTTTCGGTCCTGGCGCCGCTCTATCCCTGCTGGCGCGCGGCGCGGCAGGACCCGGCGGATGCGCTGCGCTATGAGTAGGGCGGCGCTGGAGCTCGATGGCGTGCAGCGCACCTTCGTGCAGGGCGATACGAGGCTGCCGGTGCTGCGGCGTATCGACCTCACCGTGTCGGAAGGCGAAACCGTCGCGCTGATCGGGCCTTCGGGTTCCGGTAAGACGACGCTGCTGCAAATCGCCGGCCTTCTGGACCCACCCGATTCGGGCGAGGTGCGGATCTGCGGCGAGAGCGCCTCCGGCCTCAGCGACAGGAAGCTGAGCGCCATGCGGGCGCGCCATCTGGGCTTCGTCTTCCAGTTCCACCAATTGCTGCCCGAGTTCTCGGCCCGCGAGAATCTGGTGATCCCGCAGCTCGTCACCGGCCGGCCGAAGCGCGAAGCGCGCAGGCGGGCGGACGCGCTGCTCGCCATGGTCGGCCTGTCGAACCGGTCCACCCACCGTCCGGCCCGGCTCTCGGGCGGCGAACAGCAGCGCGTCGCTATCGCGCGGGCCACGGCGAACGGGCCGCGCCTGCTGCTGGCCGACGAGCCGACGGGCAACCTCGACGAAACCAATGGGCGCCTCGTCATCCGGACCTTTCTGGAACTGGCGCGCGAAGCCGGCGTCGCCGCTCTCGTCGCCACACACAATATCGGCCTCGCCCGCCAGCTCGACCGCATCGTCAGGCTGGAGGACGGCGCGCTGCATGAGGACTCAGCCGACTAGGGCGCGGTGCATGACCCGCTCCCGGGCGGGGTCGTAGTCGTGCCGGACCATGTGCAGCGCCTGGGCGTTGTCCCAGATCAGCACGTCGCCGGGGCGCCAGCGGTGGCGGTAAACGAACCGGTCCTGCTCGCAATGCGCGACCAGCCGGTCCATCAGCGCCTGCGAGGAGGCGGCGTCCATGCCGTCGAAGCGCTCGATTCGGATCGGATTGAAGTAGAGCGCCTTGCGGCCGCTGGCCGGATGGGGCCGCACCAGGGGATGGCGCGCGCTCGGCGCCTCGCGTTCCTCGTCCGGCGTCATCGTCGCCATGCGGCGCGGCGCATAGCGGCTGTTATAGACATGGTGGCCGACAAGCGGGTCCACCTCCCGGCGCGCGGCGTCGTCCAGCGCCTCATAGGCGGCGCGCTGGTTCGTGAAGCTCGTGTCGCCGCCTTTGTCCGGCAGCCGGATCGCGCGCAGGATCGTGCCCCGGGGCGGGGCGGGCAGGTGCGAATGGTCCGTGTGCCAGGTGCCGCCGACATTGAGTGGCTTGTTGTCTCCCAGCGTGTCGCGGTGCCGGTTGGAAAGCAGGCGGATGAGCGGGAATCCCTCGACCCGGTATTCCGGCCGCTGCACCGGTTGCGGGACGTTTTCGCCAAAGAGGCCCGCAAGCCGCATGAAGCCCGCCTCGTCCATGACCATGTCACGGAACACCAGCACGACCCGGTCGGTCCAGGCTTCCTGCAACCGCCGGCGTGCTTCTTCGTCCGCGCCGTCGCGCCCAATGTCGAATCCCAGCACCTCGGCGCCGATGACTCCCGGTAGCGGGCGTATCTCGAAAGACATGGCAGCCATTCTCCCTTCCCGGTCAGATGCCCCTGATGTCCGGCGTGCGTCGTTCCCGCCAGGCGCTGTGGGCTTCTTCCTTGTCTTCGGTCAATTCCAGCGTCATGAACCGGTAAAGGTCAACGAGGGCGGCGTCCTTGAGGTTCGGGATGTCCATGCCGCGGTTGAGCGATTCCTTGGTGAGCCGGACGGCCAGCGGCGGCAACGCGGCGACATGTTCGGCTACTTCCATCGCCTTGCCCATCAGCTCTTCATGCGGAACCAGCCATTGGGCAAGGCCGATGCGGTGCGCCTCTTCGCCGTCGAGCGGAAAGCCCATGGCAAGCCGCATGGCCAGACCCTTGCCGACAAGCCGCGCCAGACGCACCGAGCCGCCATAGGCGGGCAGGATACCGAGCGCCGTCTGCGGCAGGCGCCATTCCGCCCGGTTGCCGGCCACGACGAGGTCGCAGCAGAAGGTCAGGATGCAGCCGATCCCGATGGCGTAGCCGTTGACCGCGGCGACGATCGGCTTCGGGAAGTCCATGAAGACATCGAACGGAAAGCGCTCCCGCTTCGACAAATTCTTGACGAACTCGGCAACCGGCGGCATCGCGTGGGTGTTCGGGTCCTTCAGGTTGGCGCCGGCCGAAAAGGCGCGCCCGTCCTCGTCGCCGGTCACCACCACCGCGCGTACGCTGTCATCGTCCGCCCATCGGGGAAAGCATTCGGCGATGCCGTCGTAGAAGTCCTGCCCCCAGGCGTTGCGGGCCTCCGGGCGGCTCAACGTCGCGAGTGCGACATGACCGTGTTGTTCGACGATAAAGGGCATGCGGGTTGTCTCCTCGGGGCCTGCTTTCATGCTACGGGGCGGCTGGCGCGGCAGCAATGCGCGCTTGCCGTGAGGGGCGCCGGCGTTACGCCCGCGCTTGATATTCTTCTCACAAGTTCTATATATGTTCTCGCAAGGCCCCAACGGAGCGGAAGAGGCATGATCTGGACCTGACAGGCTATCGGAGCCGCGCAAGCTGCCTTTTCCTGACCTCCGCCGTGAACCGGCCGCTCCGCGGCAACAAGAGGCGAGGTCGGCCTGGCGGCCGGCTGTCGCGGTCTGCCTGACCCGCCGGAGGACTGGAGAATCGATCTCGGGTTGAGCGTTTATGGAGGCCGCGTGGACGCGGTTGTTTACGAAGGCCGCGCGGGCGCGGCGCAGGAGAAGCGATGGTAGGGGAATCCACAGGCGGGCCTGTGGGCGCGCTGCGGCGGCCGGGGCAGGGCCGTCCGGTCGGCGAGGAGCTGCGAAGCCGGGCGGTGGCGGCGGTGTTGGAGGAGGGCATGAGCGCCTCCGCTGCGGCCCGGCGGTTCGGGATAGCGAGAGCCAGCGTCTGCCGCTGGGTAAATCGTTATTGCGAGCACGGCCATGTGCGGCGCGAGCGCATGGGCGGCAGCGCCTCGCGGATCGAGCCGGAACGGGAGCGGATCCTTCGCATCCTCGAGGCGCGCCCGGCGATTTCCATGTACGGGCTGCGCGACGCGCTCGCCGCCGAGGGCCTATCGTTCCACGCGGCCACGGTGCAGAACTTCCTCAAGCGCCACGGCCTGGACCGCGGACGCCGCCTCGCCCGCCGCGGGCGGAAGCGGTGGACCGAACGATAGCGTCCCGCTCCCCTCCCGCCCGGCGGACTACCGCATGCACGCATCCCGTTCGAGCTTGAGCCCCGTGCGCCCGTTGTCCCGGCAACGCCGCGAAGCCGGGGCCGCCCCGGCCCCCCTGTATCACCCCGGTCCCCCGAGCCGGCGTCCAGCCCCGCCGGAGCGGCTTCCTGCGGCAGCGCGAAGCTGGGGCCCGGATCAAGTGCCCGGATCAAGTGTAAGTGTCCGGCCTCACCGTCCCGGCGTGATTTGGCGTTAGCTTCACGGTCTTCCAGGCGGCGGATGCGTTCGCGTCTCCACCAATGCACATCCGCCCGCCGGCCACAGCCG
>Ga0209020_1003460_pt1 | contig 10718 bp, 9 predicted proteins | sample PinacodermBB_FD_187298 | JGI IMG/M metagenome (GOLD analysis project Ga0209020, IMG submission 187298) | Host-associated microbial community of the marine sponge Aplysina aerophoba from Gulf of Piran - sponge pinacoderm, lysed by bead... | ecosystem: Host-associated > Porifera > Sponge >...
ACAACCGCCCGCCACAAGCCCCACAGTCCAGTCTCGAAGCCTGACAACAGACAAGCACCCGCAACAGCAAACCCACCTCGTCGTCAACGCCGACCACCTCCACATCGCCCAACCCAACCAACAACTCACACACACGCGTAGAATCAACGACCACACCGATCCACCACATTCTCGTTGCGGACAGCACCGAAACCGGAGGATCCCGCCCCTTCAGGCACGGACCCTCACCCCACCCACCCCGACCTCAAACGCGAAGAGCCCCAAATCCTCGAGTTGGCGCATTGAACTGACGTGGCCCGTGAGCGGGAACCCGGCGCCGAACACACAGCAGTCCCTTCCGTCACCCTTGATGAATGCGACGAGTTCGTCGGGCCAGCGTCGGGGCGGACGGGTGGCAGTGCCGATGTACACATTGGGGAACCTCGTGGCTGCCTCGATCGTCTCCACGACCCAGGGCACCCCGATGTGCGACAGCAAGAATCCGATGTCAGGGAACTCTGTGACAGCAAGAATCCGATGTCAGGGAACTCTGTGACAGCCTTGGCGATGGCATTCGGATGACCGGACTCGTGGACCATGTCGCCTCCTGAAGCTCCGGCTTGCATCGTGAAGGGAATGCGGTTCTGCGAGCACAGTTCGTAGTACAGCCAGCTCCTCTGAGGCTCCGCAGCCGTTCCGAATTATCCGCCGACGGGGTCGATCTCCAGGGACTTGTAGGTGGTCATGGGGAAATAGGCGCAGCCGAGCGACTCGAACTTGGGGCGAGCCTGTTCACCACGGTCCACGAGCGTGACAGCTGCCACTATTTCGGCGCCGGTCCCCGAGACGATGTCGTAGGCCAGAAAGATCGATCCACCGGTCGTCACCGCGTCGTCCACCAGCAGCACCTTGTCAACGGGGCCGATTCGCGCTCCTTCAATCTGTCGGCGGGTGCCGCGCCCCTTCGGGGCCTTGCGCACAATGAACCACCTGCACTGCGCCACTGAAGCGATTCCGACCGAGAGGGCGTCGGCGCCGAGCGTGAGTCCGCCGACGGCATCGAACTCGAAGCCTGCCTCAGAGACGGTCTCGACAATCGCCTCTGAGGCGATGCGGAGATCGCTCCACTGAGCAAGCGCCTCCTTGCCGTCGACAAAATCCGACGACATCTGGCCCGAGGCGAGCTGGACGGGTTCATCAAGCCGACGGAGCCCTTTCGTGCGGATTATCTCGAGAAGCTGTTGGCGGCGTGTCGCGGTCAAGTTGAACTCCGTGGACGGTTTCCGGCATCAACCAGACTAGGGGTTTTGAACCGCTGGCGGCGCTCGGTGACCGCGTTCCACACCGACTTCGACGTCAGAACGGCGATGAAGACGACCACCGTTGCGAGCGCCATGGTTGCGCCCGCAGCCGTGTCGTGGTGATAGCTGATCAGCAGCCCGACAACAGTCGACCCCGCGCCGATCAGCACCGCAGCCGCCATGATCCGGGGCACCCGCTTCACCAGCAGCACCGCCGTGGCCGGAGGGGCGATCAGGAAGGCGAAGACCAGCAGATTCCCGACCGCGTCGAAAGAGGCAACAATCGAGACGACCAACAGCACCAGCAGGACGGCATGGGCCAGTCGCGGTCTCAAGCCTAGGACCTGGGCTTGGGCTTGATCGAAGGTCATCACCAGGAAAGCCCGGTAGAAGACGACCACACCGACCAGTGAGACGACCGCTGCAACGGCCTGGCGCTGCAGGTCGCCGCTGTCGACCCCCGTGATGGAGCCGAACAGGAAGCGGCTCAGGTCGCCGATGTAGGACCCCGAAGAACTCGACATGATGACCACAGCCAACGCCAGGAAACCCACGAACAACAAGCCGATCGAGGCGTCGTCGGGCAGGGGTGAGTGGTGCCGGATCAGGTTGATCCCCCAGACCATCGCCAGGGCTGCGACGAACGCGCCGACAGTAGTGTTGATGCCGACAATGAATGCGATTGCTACGCCGGGCAGCAGGCCGTGCGCCAGCGCGTCACCCAGGAAGCTCATGCCCCGCAACACGACCCAGGTGCCGACCACCGAGGTCGTCAATCCGACCAACAGGCCCGCATAGAGGGCGTTCTGCATGAACGGGTTCGACGTGAAGGGATCGATCCACCACGCCAGGGGGTCGGTCAGGAACTCCACCCAGAAGGTTCTATCCGAGCGCGTCGACTATCAGACGGGCATTGGTGCGCATGAAGCTGGCGTAGTCCTCTGCACCGCTGCCTGCCGGACCGAGGCTTCCCGTGTAGAGCGTCACCACCTCCACGTCACCGACCCGCGCCGCGAGCGCTTCGGTTTCGTCGCTGGAGTGCTGCGTCTCGGCGAATATGGCCTTGACCCCTTCGTGCTCGATGGTCTCCGCCAATTCCTCGAGCTGGGCCGGGTTGGTCTCAGCCAACGCTGAGGTTGAAGGGAGCACGGTCCCGATGATCTCAAAGCCGTAACGGTCGGCGAAATAGGCCAAGGCGTCGTGGTTGGTGACCAGCTTGCGTTCATCGGCCGGCAACTCTTCCAGCAGATCTTCGAGTTCTTGGTCCAGTGCGGCCAACTCCGCCTGGTAGTCGCTCAAACATGCGGCGACGGCATCAACGTCGACACCCGCATCGTCAGTCAAGTGCCGGGCCAGTTCGTTCAGTACGCCCGACACGCGCACTGGATCGAACCAGACGTGCGGGTCTTCGCTCCCGTGGCCGTGACCGTCATCTTCACCCGCGTGATCGTCGTGCTCCTCGCCCGCGTCCGCGTCGGCGACCTCGTCCGCGTCGTGGGCCTCATCGGCAACGCGGGCATCGTCCGCGTGGTCCGCATCGTCCGCGTGGTCCGCATCGTCCGCGTGGGCCGCATCGTCCGCGTGGCCCGCGTCGGGGACGTGGGCGTCTTCGTCCGCGTGGGCCGCATCGTCCGCGTGGCCCGCGTCGGGGACGTGGGCGTCTTCGTCGGCGTGGGCGTCTTCGTCGGCGTGGGCGTCGTGGTCCGCATCGTGGTCCGCATCGGCGTCGGGGGCGGCGTGGGTGTCTTCAACGGCGTGGGCCGAAGAGAAAGCAATCGTCTCGACCTGTTCGGCGATCTGGAGCACGGGCGTCCCGGAATCCTCGACCGCCGCGAGCGTGTCTTCGAGTTGAAGTTCCAGACCTAGTCCGTTGGCCACCACGAGGTCGGCATTCTCCATGCGTTCCCGGTCACGCAGCGACGGTTCGAATCCGTGGGGGTCGCCACCGACCGGAATGACGGTCTCAACATCGGCGATTCCGCCACAGGCCACGTTGGCAACGACATCGCCCCAGATTCCGATCGTCACCAAGATCTTGGGGACCTCGGACGTCGTGACCGCCGACTGTTCTGGATCGGAGGACCCTCCGCATCCGGCAGCGAACAGCGCCGCCGCCGCGAACAGAATTGCCGCCCGCGGCAGTCGCCTGCACGCCCGCAGCGATCGGGATTTTTCGGTTGAAAGTCGTCCAACACGCATGGCTATGATCTCCTTGGTATCGTTGATTAATGCTCAGTTTTGATAATGAGTCTCATTCAGAGTACCGCGCCTGATGGAAAACACAACCACACCCGACGACCAGTACTTCGAGCATCATGCGTTCGTGCATAAGCGTCTCTCGACCGAGAACCACCGTTATACAACCGGGCGCCACCGGCTCGTCGATGCCTTGGCCGAATCAGCCCAGCCGCTCACGCTGCCCGAGATCGTCGAAATCGCGCCCGATCTGGCCGCCAGTTCCGTCTACCGCAACCTCGAAGTCCTGGAGCGGTGCGGTGTCGTCAACCGCATAACCAGCGGCGGCGGACACGCCCACTTCGAGTTGGCCGAACCGCTGCTCTCACACCACCACCACCTCGTGTGCGTCAGCTGCGGCACCATCGAGGATGTGCGGCTCGACGATGAACTCGAGGCGCTGCTCGATCAGAACCTCAACCTGCTCGCTGACCGCGCCAGTTTCAAACCCCTCCATCACAGCCTCGACCTTCACGGCCACTGTGCAGAATGCGAGGATCCCGCGTGAAAGCCGCAGACGGCGACGACAGCGATCTGACCGGGCCCGGACGCTCCGCTGAATCGGCCCGTCGCAGCGCCGACCTCATCGGTCTGCCGACGCCTTGGGCCGACGGCGTGACGATGGCCGTGAGAGTCGAGAACTTGACCGTCCAATTCAACGGCTTCAATGCTCTCGACGGCATCACCCACACCTTCGAGCCCGGCACGTCCACAGCGGTGATGGGGATCAACGGCTCGGGCAAGACCACGCTGCTGGAGACCATCGCCGGACTGGTCCGCCCTGCCTTCGGCCGCATCGACGGGGTGGGTGAGCGACTCGCCTACGTCTGCCAGCATCCTCCGACTACCTGGATGCCGCTCACCGCGGGCGAGGTGTTGGCGATGGGCCGCTACCGCGAGCGGGGCCTGATCGGCCGGTTCCGCACCGGAGACCGCGCTGTTATGCACTCCGCCGCGCAACGGTTGCACGTCGACCACCTCTTGAAATCCAGTTTCGGTGAGCTCAGCGGTGGACAGCAGCAGCGGGTTCGTATCGCCCAGATGCTGGCCTCTGATCCGCAACTGCTGCTGTTGGACGAGCCGATAACGGGCCTCGACATCCCGAGCCAGGATCGAATCCTGGCGATGATCGAGGGCTGTTCGCGCCGCGGCGCGACCGTGGTCCTGACCACACACCACCTCGACGAGGCCCGGCACTGCGACTTTGTGATGCTGCTCGCCAACCGGCTGATCGCTTCCGGCCGCCCTGAGGAGATGTTCACCGAAGAGCGGCTCAGGCAGGCGTTCGGGGAACGCCTGCTCGGCGACCACGCCCACCACTCCCACGCTCACGACATGATCGTGCTCGACGACCACGGGCACCAGAGCCGTGCCGGCCACGACCACACCGACAAGGCGCCTATCCAGGGTTTTGGCAGGTCTCCGAGAGAGACGCATTAGCCTCGTCGGCAACGCCCAACAGAGCCTCGGCGACGGCCTCGCGGACGAGCGCAGTCGGGACGCTGCCGCGGGGGAACTCAGGCGGGATGAAGTTGACTGTGACAACCCTCGAGGTGTCGAGCCTGCGGGCAACCCCGACGAGTTCGTCAAGACGGTCGAGGGGAATGTCAGTTGAGACATGAGCGGAGATGATCCCGGTCAACGAAACGAAGTTGGCCAACACGTCCGGGATCGACACCTGATCGATCAGGGCCTCCACCACGCAGCGCTGCCGGGTCATGCGGTGGTAGTCCGAGGTTCGGGTCCTTGAGCGCACATAGGCCAACGCGGTCATACCGTCGAAGCGGTAGTCGCCGGGCTCGACCACGATGTCGATCGGCGGGCCTCCCCGGACAATGGGTTTGATCCGGTCGTTGATCGTCTCGGTGACGCGCACGTCGATACCGCCGAACAGGTCGATGCTGTCGACCAGCCCGGCCATGTCGATCAACACGTAGTACTGGACCGGCAGGCCGGTGAGCTGTGCCAGGGCGGACTTGATCGCGTGGCCCGCCGGATCGTCGACATCGGGGAACGCCTCAGGGAATCGCAAGCCGAGGCCGTACACCTCATTGGCTATGCCGGGATAGCCCTCGGGCCACTGTTGGGCTGCGGGCGATCCTTGCGGGAAAGTCAGATCCGTCCAATTGCGGGGGATGCTGAACACGGCGGCATCACCGTTGGCCACGTCGATTGAAACCACGATGATCGTGTCGGTTCGCACTCCGCTGCGGTCGAAGCCGCCGTCGCCGCCGAGCAGCGCGACAGTCAGGCGCTGTTGGCCGTCCCAGGTCTCTAGCCGCTCCGGCAGCTGCTCAGAAACGGTCGTGGTCCCCGGCACCGAGCCGCCGTCCGTCGCACGCTGATCCCCAGCAGCACGCTGGTCTAAAGGGTCACGCTGTTCGAGCGGGTCTGGATCGGGCAGCGGAGTCGGGGTGGCCGTGACCGTGGAAGTCGCACTAAACACCCCGTACAGGAGGTCCAACTGAGCTACCGCGTAGCGCACGACGAAGAAATGGGGCACCGCGATGATCCCGGCCAGAACAACGAACGTGAGCGTAGCGACCGCTTGATAGATCCACCGCGAACCGCCTTCGGGCCGAGGCCAGCCGCGCGCGACCGCGTAGGCATCGACCGCGACCCAGATGCGGAACACCAACACCAGTCCCGCGACCACGATGATGGCCCACAACGGTGACCGCGTCACGGTCCAAGCAAGCAGGGTCGCCTCACTGCGCGTGGCCACAAACGCGACCAGCACCGCACTGGCTGCGAGCGACCCCAACAGAAGGATCAGTGCTCGGCGGTTGCGGTGCCCGAAATGTCCCAGACCGGGCCAGATCACCGACAGCGCCGCAGCCACCAACGGATGGGGCCCCCGGGTGCGCTTGAACGGCCTCTCATGCTCTGGGTTGTCGTTCGGGTGAAACCCCACACAACCAAATCTAAGGCCCCGCGACTCCAACGAGCAGGCGTCCGCTCAACTCTTCGGGTCAACTCTTCGGGTCAAGCAAGACCGAGCACCGTAAAAGCAACTCGAATTCGGCGGTCAACTCGGTGAGGGCACAGCTCGGCAGGCGGTTCTCAACCCTTCACGAGTTCCGCTATGAGGCGCAGTTCTTCGGGGGTACGGGCGGCCACGTTGAGCATCGTTACCGGACTCTCCTGCCAGGCTTGGAGCCGATCACGGATCCGGTCGACGGACCCGACCAGCGAGATCTCGTCTGCGAACTCGCTAGGGACCATGGCGATCGCCTCATCGCGCCTGCCCTCGAAGAACAGGTCCTGGATCTTGTATGCCTCCTGCTCATATCCCATTCTTGCCATCAACTTGGTGTGGTAGTTCTGCCCCTTGGCGCCCATGCCACCGATGTAGAATCCGAGCGAGGCCTTGGTGGGATAGAGCGCCTGTTCCACATCGTCATGCACGCGCACCGAGACGTTGACCGCGATCTCGAATCCCGGTCTCGCCATGGCCAACTCTTCGGCATAGACCTCGGGCCTGAACGGTGAGTAGTACAGCGGAATCCAGCCGTCGGCGATCTCCACGGTCTGAGCAACGTTCTTCGGTCCTTCAGCCCCGATCCAAACGGGTATCTCGCGCAGCGGATGCGTCATCACCTTCAACGGCTTCCCCAGGCCCTCCGAACCCGCTCCGTGATAGGGCATCTGGAAGTGATCCCCTTGGAACTCCATGGGCCCCTCACGGCGGAAGACCCGGCGCAGGACCTCGACGTACTCTCGGGTACGGGCCAGGGGTTTGCGCGAAGGCATGCCGTACCAGCCTTCGACAACCTGAGGCCCCGACACACCGAGCCCCAGAATCGTGCGTCCGTTGGAAATGTGGTCGAGGGTGATGGCGTGCATGGCAGTCGCGGTCGGGGTGCGGGCCGAGATCTGCACAACTCCGGTTCCGAGCTTGACTCGCTGCGTGTGCGCTGCGACCAGCACCAGCGGACTGAAAGCATCAGAACCCCACGACTCGGCGGACCAGACCGCATCGAAACCGGCCTTCTCTGCTTCGACGCTCAGCTCTACGAAGTCTTCGGGCATTGTGCGGCCCCAGTAGCCCCATATGAGTCCCAGTTCCATCACGGTTTCCTTCCGGTCGGGCGAACGCTCAATCTTGGTCCATGAATGCTCGTCCGCCAAAGTCGGCAAGCTCGTGTCGGGCCATGCGCTGGCGTTCAGGAGCGGCTCGGGCGTGTTCACGGTCGCGCTTTGATACCCTGAATCCCGTTCATTGCAATTGTGTGACAAAATGCCCGGCAGATCGCGATCACCCGCAACTTTCCCCCAATATCGCCAATATCGCCACAAGCGGTGGGTCCGCGTCGTCGCCGCGGCCGTGGTTTTCGTTTCGCTCACAACGACAGACCCCATGGCCCTCGCACAGAACCCGACAATCGACGAGATTCGTGAGGACCGGAAGCAGGTCCAGGAGGAAGCGGCCGAAACACAAGGGGAGATCGACGGACTGTTCGGAGACCTCGACAGCCTCGAGATGGCGGTCAACACCCTGGTAGAAGCCAGAGACAGCGCCGAAGCGGCTGCTAACGCCGCTACCAGAAAACATGAAGAGGCCCAAGCTGATCTAGGGCGAACAGAAGCGAGGATTGCCGAACTCGAAGCCGAGGTCGCTGAGACCGACCTGTTGTTGCAGGAATCAGCGGTCAACGCTTTCACCTCGTTTCAAGGACCCAACAGTGAGCAGACGGCGTTGAGTGAGGACCCTTGGCGACATGCCCGCAGCCAGTCCCTGCGCAGCTTCGCGAACCGCAGTACCGAGGATCTACTCGACGATTATCGCGGCCAATCCGCGGAGCTCGAGGCGCTGCGAGCCGATGCGCTCCGCAACGTGAATGAACTCGAGGGTCTGCGCAACGAAGCCCTCGAGCGGACTGGAAACCTCCGCACTGCTGTGGCAAACGAGGAGCGTGCGGTCGCTAAGATCAAAGACCGCGTAGGTGATCTCTTCACCGAACTCGAAGCTCTCGAGAATCGAGACGCCGCACTGGAAGACAATCTCGCGCAAGAAGTGGCACGCTTGGAGGCCATCGCCGCCGCCGCCCGGGCGCGGGCTCGAGGGGTCACCGTGCCACGCAACGCGCCAGTCGATTTAGTCGAGGTGCAGGGGATCGTCGTCAATGTACTCATCGCCGAAGGGCTCGGCGGGTTTCTGGACGCGATGAGGGCCGAGGGATTCAACCTGTTCGGCAGCGGTTACCGCACCAACTCAAGGCAGATCGAACTGCGTCAGCAGCATTGCGGGACTTCTGACTACGCCGTCTACCAGATGCCGTCGTCGCAATGCAGCCCACCCACCGCACGACCTGGATTCTCGCAGCACGAAGTAGGTCTGGCTGTCGACTTCATATACAACGGCAGGCTGATCCGCAGCCAGAACACGCCCGTGTTCCAAGCCATGGCCCGGATCGCGCCGAACTACGGGCTCCTGAACCTCCCCAGCGAGCCCTGGCACTGGTCGACCAGCGGCCGGTAGCCAGTTCGCCGTGGCTCCAACTCGCCGGATCGTACTGCTTGGGCTGGCAACCTCTCCAACTGGTCCGCGAGGGCTTCGCGGGGTGTACTGCCGGTTCAGTCGTCTTGGAGGGCTGGGATCACCTGATCGACTGTGAGCTCGACAGACTCCCAGGCTGAGTCGATCGGCATGCCGCCGACCAGTGGGTGCAGCGAGAGGGCCCCGGTCTCGCGGGCCCGCTTCACCGCCTGCTCCGGGGTCAGGAACTGATAGATCCCCTCCTCGCGCAGTTCCTGCTGGTTGGTGGCATGGGTATGGACTGCGGAGGTCTGCCCCGGTGGTTGCCACGAATCGTAGACGGATGCTTCGAGCCAGAAGTGTTTCCCGAGCTTGGCCCAAGCCTCATCGGGATCGTTGACCACATGGATCATGGCCACCTGCTCGGGTGCGATGCAGAACCCCTGCGTACCGTGCCTCTCGCATTCGGCGGCATACAGTGCCTCGACCTCGGGGTTGGGGGCAGGAAGCTGGAGCGGCAGACCCAGGCGCGCCGCACGCTTCGCGGCGGCGGGACCCGAACCACCGATCATCACCAGGGGATGCGGGCGGGTGTAGGGCATGGGGCCGACCTTGATCGTCGCGCCGTTGTATGCGAACTCTTCCCCCGACCAGACCTTCCGCATGGTCTCGAGGGCATGGTCGAGGATCTTGCCGCGGCGGCTCCAGTCCTTTTGGACCGCAGCGTACTCCGCGGGGCGGTAACCGAGCCCTGTGGTGATCGAGATCCGGCCCTTGCTGATCAGGTCGATCACCGCCAACTCCTGTGCCAGGCGCACTGGATCATGCAACGGGACCAGCAGCGCGGTGATAGCCACCGACAGGTTCTGCGTCCGGTTGAGAATCATCGCCGCGTTGAGCAGCGGTGTGGGGCTCCAACCTATGTCTGTGGCTTGGTGCTCCTCAAGGCTCACCATCGCGAAACCGTTCTTGTCAACGTATTCGGCGAGGTCGAAACCGGCACGGTAGCGGTCGCTCATGTGGTTGGGGTCGGTCGGGTCCGGATGCATGAAGTTGAGCCGCATCATCATGAAAGTCACAGCAGAACGCTCCTTGGGCGTGGGGCCAGGTCAATCAGCGAACGGCGCGGGGGTGCCGCGACGTTCGCCCGGCGTGAATGTAACCGGTATCGCGACGCCACGCATGGGGCTCAGGCGGTCTGTGGGGTGTTAGAGGCCGAGAGCTCTTGTTAGGAAGCTGGCCATCTGGGCGCGGGTGACGGGCTGGTCGGGGCAGTATCGCAGCGGGGTCTGGCTGCAGCCGGTGGTTATGCCCTCGGCGAACAGGGCGTTGATGTCGGCTGTGTGGGTGCCGGTGGGGTCGATGTCTGTGAAGCCGGCTGCGTCGGCTGCGGGGAGTTTGAGGGCTCGTACTAGGAAGCTGGCCATCTGGGCGCGGGTCACGGGCTGGTCGGGGCAGTATCGCAGCGGGTTCTGGTTGCAGCCGGTGGTTATGTTGGCGGCGAGGATGGCTGCGATCGCGGCGGCGTGGGTGTTGTTGGGGTCGACGTCGCTGAACACGGCAGCCTGCTGTTCTGCGTCGCTGTCATCACCGGTGCCGGGGTCAGTGTCGCCGCCCATGTCGGTTTCGCCGCTGTCGGTGCCGGTGTCGTCGGCCATGTCGGTGTCGCCGCTGTCGGTGCCTGTGTCGTCGGCCATGTCGGTTTCGCCGCTGTCGGTGCCTGT
>Ga0209020_1003481_pt1 | contig 10669 bp, 8 predicted proteins | sample PinacodermBB_FD_187298 | JGI IMG/M metagenome (GOLD analysis project Ga0209020, IMG submission 187298) | Host-associated microbial community of the marine sponge Aplysina aerophoba from Gulf of Piran - sponge pinacoderm, lysed by bead... | ecosystem: Host-associated > Porifera > Sponge >...
TTGTTGTCGAGGCCCTTGGCCCTGGCGGTGCGCATATAGTCCTCGGTCAACACCTCAAGCATGCTGGCGCGCGTGATGCGGGCTATCAGCGCCACATAGATGATGCCGAGCGCCACCGTCGGCAGCGTGATCGAGCGCAGGAACGGCCAGAACCCATCGCCGATGGGCTTGTAGCCCTGCACCGGGAACCAGCCGAGCGTGATCGAGAAGAGCCACATCATCGCGTAGCCGATGACGAATACCGGCACCGAGAAGCCCAGCACGGCGAAGACCATGATGAGGCGGTCCGTCATCGTGCCCGCTTTCCAGGCGGCGATCACACCCATCGGCACGGCGACCAGGATGGCGAAGATGATGGTGGCGATGGCCAGCGCAAGCGTCGGCTCGAGCCGCTGGCCGATCAGCTTGGAAACCGGCAGGTTGGAAAAGATCGAGGTGCCGAGATCGCCCGAGAGCACGGCGCCCACCCAACTGAAGAACTGGAGGTGGAGCGGCTCGTTCAGCCCGAGGCGCTCGCGGATTTTTTCGATGTCCTCGGGCCGCGCATAGTCGCCGGCAATGACGACAGCCGGATCGCCCGGCGTCAGGTGCAGCAGCATGAAGACGGCGATGCCCACGACCGCCATGACAGGCAGCGTCGCCAGCAGCCGGCGGGCGATATAGGCGTACATTCAGATTGAACCCGAAAGAGGCGCCGCCGGGCGGGAACAGCCCCGCCCGGCGACTCCGGAAGTCGTCATCCGGCGTCCGCGGAGATGTTCCAGAAGAACGGCACCGGAGATACCAGCACGCCCTTCAGGCCCTTGCGCCACGCTACCGGCTGGAACCACTGGCCGTAGTTCACATAAGGCACCAGATGATCGAAGAGGCGGCCCTGGAGTTCATCGATGATCGCCTTCTTCTTCATCGGGTCGGCTTCGCGAGCGAACTGGTCGCGAAGCATCTCGGTCTTCTCGTCCGTCGGCCAGCCGAACCAGGCTTTCTCCTCGCCGCCGCCCGAGACGCCGATATTTGCGATGGGCGACGTGGCGTCGGCGCCCGTCGCATAGGTGTGGAAGATATTCCAGCCGCCGTCGGCCGGGCTCTTCTTCTCGGCGCGCCGGGAAGTGAGCGTGGACCAGTCCATCGCCTGCACTTCCACATCCATGCCGACGTCTCGCAGCACCTGCGCCGTCACCAGGGCGGCGGCGTTCAGCACCGGAATGTCGGTGGACTGCATCAGGATGATCTTCTCACCCTTGTAGCCGGCCTCCGCGAGCAGCTTCTTGGCCATCTCCGGATCGTGCGACTGCAATGCCTCGACCCCGACATCCGACTCGTTCGGCGTGCCGCAGATGAAGTAGGCGGCGCACTCCCTGTAGAGCTTCGGATCGCCGACGATCGCCTGCAGATACACTGCCTGGTTCACGGCATAGAGCAGCGCCTGGCGCGCCTTCGGGTGGTCGAAGGGCGGATGCAGGTGGTTCGGCCGGAGCCAGCCCTGCGTGCCCAGCGGGTCGATCACCGCAAGTTCGACATTCTCGCCCTGCTCAAGCAGCGGCACCATATCGACGGCCGGGGTCTCCCAGAGATCGACCTCGCCGTTGATGAGAGCGTTCATCGCCGTCGCGGGATCGGGAATGTAGAGCCACTCGACCCGGTCGAAATGCACGACCTTGCCGCCCGCGGCGCCCGAAGCGGGCTCGCTGCGCGGCACATAGTCCTCGTTCTTGGCATAGACGACCTTTGAGCCCGGCACCCATTCGTCCTTGACGAAGCGGAAGGGACCGGAGCCGACGACTTCCGAAACCTGCTCGAAGGCGTCCGTGTCGGCATATTCCTTCTTCATCATGAAGGGGGTGTTGGAGCTGATCTTGCCCAGCGAGTCGAGCACGAGGCCATAGGGCTCGTTGAGCGTGAGCGTGAAGGTCTTGTCATCGACCGCCTTCAGCTCCTTGGTGAAGTCCATGAGCTTCTGGCCCATGCCGTCGCGCTTGCCCCAGCGCAGGATCGAGGCCACGCAGTCCTCGGCCTTCACCGGGTCGCCGTCATGCCATTTCAGGCCGTCGCGCAGCGTGAAGGTATAGACAAGGCCGTCATCGCTGACGGAATGCTCACCGACCATCTGCGGGTGGATGTTCAGCTCTTCGTCCTGGGCGAAAAGCGTGTCGTACACCATGTAGCCATGGTTGCGGGTGATGTAGGCCGTGGTCCAGATCGGATCCAGGTTCTTCAGGTCGGCATGCGGCACGATGCGCAGCACCGACTCCGCCGATGCAGGCCCGATGCCGAGGCCCAGCGCCATCGGCGCCGCGGCCAGCGCAGCGAGCGCAGCGCGGCGCGTCGCGGTCAAAAGTCGTGGCATGGTCAGATTTTCCTCCTCTTGGCGTCCCGTTCCGGCACGCAGCCGCGCCTGAGCGACGTACCGCAATCCTGCGCGGGCCGGCCGAGCGGCTATGCTAAGCACGGCCGACCGGCTTGTCACGCTTGCCGGCGGCCGCCTCATCGGCGGCTATGTCGCGGGCCGGGAACATTGCGCAGTCGCGCGGCTGCTCTATGGTCCCTCCCCGATGACCGACAGCTTCGATTATGTGATCGTCGGCTCCGGCACGGCGGGATCGGTGCTGGCCGCCAGGCTCGCCGCAGGCGGCATCCACTCCGTCTGCGTGCTTGAGGCCGGCCCACCTGATCGCCATCCCTTCATCCACATCCCTGCCGGCTTCATGAAGACGCTGACCAACCCGCGGGTGAACTGGCTCTATTCGGCCGAACCCAGCGAATGGACCGGCGGCCGGCGCATCCATGCCCCGCGCGGCAAGACGCTTGGCGGCTCCAGCTCCATCAACGGCCATATCTACAATCGCGGCCAGCGACTCGACTACGACGGCTGGGCCCAGCTCGGCAACCGGGGCTGGGGCTATGCCGACGTGCTGCCCTATTTCAAACGCAACGAGAGGCGCGTCGGCGAGGGCGACGACACCTTCCGCGGCCGCGAGGGCGGCCTGGTCGTGACCGACAACCCCTACCGCCACCCGCTTTGCGAAGCGTTCATCGAGGGCGCGGTCGGGCTCGGCATCCCCCGCAACCCGGACTACAACGGCGCCGACCAGGACGGCGTCGGCTACTTCCAGCGCGCGCTCTACAAGAACCGTCGGGTGAGTGCGGCGCGGGCCTTCCTGCATCCCGCCATGCGCCAGCGCGACACCATGCTCGACGTGCGCACCCATGCCCATGCGACGCGCATCCTGTTCGAGGGCAAGCGCGCGGTCGGTGTGCGCTACCGGACGGACGGCAACCCCTATGAAGTGCGCGCGCGCCGCGAGGTCCTGCTCTGCGGCGGCACCGTCAATTCGCCGCAATTGCTGCAAGTCTCCGGCGTCGGGCCGCCCGGACTTCTCGGCGGTCTCGGCATCCCGGTCCATCATGCGCTGCCGGGCGTCGGCGAAAACCTGCACGACCACTATGCCGTGCGGATCGTGGCGCGGGTCAAGGGTGCGGAGACGATCAACCAGCGCGTCCACGGCCCGGCTTTGCTGACGGAGGTAGCTCGCTACTTTGGCGGCGGCACGAGCGTTCTCGGCCTGGCGCCGTCGCTGGTGCATGTGTTCTGGAAATCGGACCCGTCGCTCGACAAGGGCGACCTCCAGATGACCTTCACCCCGGCGAGCTACAAGGAGGGCGTGCAGGCTGCGCTCGACGACTACCCCGCCATGACGATCGCACCCTGGCAGCAGCGACCGGAGAGTCGGGGTCATATTCGCATCGTCTCTGCCGACCCGTTCGCGGCGCCGCAGATCCAGCCCAACTACCTGGCGCACGAGATGGACCGGCAGGTGCTGCTGGGCGGGTTGAGGCTCGCGCGCCGCTTGATACAGACGCCGCAGCTGGCGCCCTACAATGCCGGCGAGGAGTATCCGGGCGCTGGGGTGGAGAGCGACGACGAGTGGCTCGACATCGCCCGCCAGCGGGGAACCACCACATTCCACCTGGTCGGAAGCTGCCATATGGGGCCGGACACGGACCCGCTCGCCGTGGTGGACGACCGGTTGCGCGTGCACGGGCTCGATGGCCTCAGGGTCGTCGATGCCTCGATCATTCCGCGCATGCCGTCGGCCAATACCAACGCCGCCACCTTCATGATCGCAGAGAAGGCCGCCGACATGATCCTCGACCGGGCGGCGCCTCCGCCTGTCGTTCTTCCCGGCTGACAGGACAAGCCCGGACCGTGGCCGCAGTCGACTTCCTGCCGCTTTTCATGTTCGCGGCGCTCGCCGCATTCCTGTTCACGGGTTTCCCGGTGGCCTTCGGACTTGCCGGCCTGACGATCCTGTTCGGCATCGTCGGCAACCTGATGGGCGTCTTCGAATACATCGAATTCACCAACATGGTGTACCGCATCTGGGGCGGCGTTGCGGAGAACCTGGTGCTGACGGCCGTGCCCACCTTCGTCTTCATGGGCGTGATGATGGAGCGCAGCGGCATCGCCCAGGACCTGCTCTACTGCCTCCAGGTGATCCTGAAGCGCATTCCCGGCGGCCTCGCGCTCTCGGTGACGGTGATGGGCACCATCATGGCGGCGATGACCGGCATCATCGGCGCGTCGGTCACGCTGATGAGCGTGCTCGCCCTGCCCCACATGCTGAAGGCCAAATACGACCATGCACTCGCCTGCGGCACGATCTGCGCCGCCGGCACGCTCGGCATCCTCATCCCGCCCTCGATCCTGCTGGTCATCATGGGCGACCTGATGGCGGTCTCCGTCGGCAACCTCTTTCTTGCCGCGCTCTTTCCCGGCCTGCTGCTGTCCGGCCTCTATTTCATCTACATCTCGTCCTACTCCGCGATCCGGCCCAGCGTGGCGCCGCCACTGTCGGACCTCGACGCGCCGCAGACGATCCCGGCCTATGCGGCCATGCTGCTCAAGGGCTTCATCCCGCCGGCCGCGTTGATCCTGCTGATCAAGGTGGCGATCTTCGGCGGCTGGGCGACGCCGACCGAGGGCGGCGCGGTGGGCGCGTTCGGCGCGACCGTGCTGGCGATCGTCAACGGCCGCTTCACGCTCGATCTGATGAAGGACTGCTGCGACCGCACGGCGCTTACCGTGGCGATGATCTTCTTCGTCTTCGTCGGCGCCACCGGCTTCTCCTATGTCTTCCGTTCGCTCGGCGGCGACGAGGTGGTGGACCACCTCATCCTGTCGGTCGGGCTGGGAAGCTGGGGCCTGCTGATCATGCTGATGGCGATCGTGTTCGTGCTGGGCTTCTTCCTCGACTGGGTCGAGATCACGCTGATCGTGCTGCCGGTCTTCCTGCCGATCGTCGAAACGCTGGCCTTCGGCGACCACGTCCCGCAGCATGAGGTCATCTACTGGTTCGCCATCCTGATCGCGGTCAACCTCCAGACCTCGTTCCTGACGCCGCCCTTCGGATTCGCCCTGTTCTACATGAAGGGCGTGGCGCCGCCGGAGGTAAAGCTGCTGTCGATCTACCGGGGCATCATCCCCTTCGTGATCCTCCAGGTGATCGGCCTCGTTACGGTCATCTCCTGGCCCGACATCGCGCTCTGGCTGCCGCGCCAATTGCTCAACTGACGGCTTGCTCCGGCCGGACGGTTCGGGCGACACTGGAGGCATGAACGACGCTCCGGACTCCGGCGAACCCGCGGCCCGCCCGGAAAGAGATGCGCAGGTGCCGACGCGCCGGGAGACAGTGCCGGCGCTTGAGGAAATTCTGGAAGAACCGTTCAGGGTGCTCGACCACGGCTTCGTGCGCGTCGTCGATTACATGGGCGGCGACAATGCCATCGTGCAGGCGGCGCGCGTCTCCTACGGCAAGGGCACAAAACGCAGGTCGGCCGATGCTGCGCTCATCCGCTACCTGCTGCGCCACCGGCACACAACGCCCTTCGAGATGTGCGAGCTAAAGTTGCACATCAAGCTGCCGATCTTCGTCGCCCGGCAATGGATTCGCCACCGCACGGCGAATGTGAACGAATACTCGGCCAGATATTCGAAGATGGACCGGGAATACTACATCCCCGATCCGGAACACCTGCAGGCCCTGCTGGAGGAACGCAATCGCAAGCGCCGCGAGCGGGAAGCCTGGCCGGACCTGTTCGAACCGAGGCAGCCCGAGGCGCCAGCCACGCTCGCCGCCCAGTCGGGCACGAACAAGCAGGGCCGGGAAGGCCAGCTGACGCAAGCGGAGGTCCACGATTCCCTGTCCCGCCTCGACTGGGTTTCGAGCCGGTCCTACGGTGTCTATCGCAACCTGCTGAACGAAGACGAGGACGGCGAAAAAATCCGGGAAAACAGGTCCGGAATCGCCCGCGAGCTTGCGCGGTCCGTCCTGCCGGTCAACTACTACACCCAGTTTTACTGGAAGTGCGACCTGCACAACCTGCTGCACTTCCTCTCGCTGCGGGCCGACAGCCACGCGCAATACGAAATCCGCGCTTATGCAGATCTCATCCTCGACGAGATCGTGCAGCGCTGGGTTCCGGTGACATACCGCGCCTTCCAGGACTATGTGCACCGCGCGGCGTCCCTCTCTGCCGGCGCTCTCGACGTCGTCCGGCGCATGCTCGCGGGCGAACAGGTCACGCAGGACGGCAGCAGCCTCTCCCCGCGCGAATGGCGGGAACTGATGGCCGTTCTGGACCGGGAGCCTTAGGCTCCGACGTCAACTTTCGGAGAAAGCAATGAAAATCGAACTCCACCACATCAATGTCTGCACGAAGAACGTGCCCGGGCTGGACGAGTTCTACCGCTCGGTCTTCGGCATGGAGTCCATGGAGGGCCGCGAAGGCAACCGGGACCTGAGCGGGGGCTATTCGGGCGGCGTGTCGTTCCTGACCGACGGGCGCACCGAATTCCACCTCGCCACGCAGGACCTCGGCATCGGGCACCGGATGGGCCACGCCGTCAACCCGCTGGAGCGCGGCCATATCGCTTTTCGCACCGACGACATCGAGGCGGTCAAGCAGCGCCTGACCGACCTCGGCATTCCCTTCTCGGACTACGGCGCCTGGGCCATGGGCGGCTGGTACCAGATCTTCTTCCAGGACCCCGAGGGCACGATCATCGAGATTCATCAGCCCGGCTGGGAATAGGATGAAGCGGCCTGCAACGGCATGAACGAGGCTGGCGGAGCCGCAATTCGACTCGCCCGGCTTTCGGCGTGGCCGGCCCTCTCCTCATCCTGAGTAGTGCCCGCGCCAGCGGGCGCGTATCGAAGGACCGGCACACCGGTGGAAACGCCTCCCTCGATACGCGGCTGGCGCCGCTACTCGGGATAAGCGGGTAGAGGACCGGGCCGACGGCAGAGGCGCCCTCGCTATCGGTGCCGATCAACCGCCGCCGGTATTACATGCTCATCAGCACCGCACTCACCGGCCTTGCCGCGGCCGCGCATCGAAGCAGCCTCGGATTATCCCGCCGATTCAACGGGCTGTGAGAAAGTTCCGGAGATTTTCGGTTTTTGTTCCCAAAACGGCTTGACTTTGGGCAGAATGGTGTAGAATGGGCATGGAGAAGGGCGGCTCCCGGGGCCGCCTTTCCGCTTTTCTGCGCAGGGAAGCAATGGCTGGGGGCCGCAAACCCCCGGCGCGAGCGGACGGGAAAGGTGCGTCCCGCGCCCGGCCAGCCGCATCGCGTGCGGGCGCGCGGGCAATCAGGCGCGCGAGCCGCGCCGCCGCGTTACGCCCGCCCCCCCGCGCACGCATTACGCGCGAAACAGGGACCCCCCGTCCCGCCCCTGGCCCCGAAGGAGGCATGGATGACCGCGACCGACCCCCGCCCCCAACTGGCGGCGGCGCTGCAGGAGCGCTTTGCCCCTGCCGCCGAAGCCCTCGCCGCTGCCTGTGCAGAAGACATGAACCCGGAGCCGCCGCCCCTGGACGACCGCGACCGCGCCGAACACCACCGCGCCGGACGCGCCCAACTCGCCCATCTGCGCCAGCTCCTCGCCGTGCTCGACTGGAGCGCCAGGCACCGGCCCGAACCGGCCCCGGACCCCGGCGAGGACGACCATGACGGCAGCGGCGACGAGTTCCACTATCTCGGCAAGATATGGACCGGCAGACAGGACACGCCCGAGTTCTACGCATGGGCCGAGCGGCAGGACCGCCGCGAAGAACGCAGGAGGAAGAGGGAAAAGAGGAAAAAGAGGAAGAAAAAAGCCCTGGCCGCAGAGACCGGCGGCGGCAGGGAGAAGCAAGGCGCTGCGGCGGGCCTCCATGACGAAACATGACATTTCATGACATTCCGTGACGCTTCCGCCGGCCTCTCAGCCGCCGCTCCGGCGGAGGGCGCCGCAGGCATACCGGACGCATACCCGGACAGGATGGGTGGATGCGGCAGAGGCAGGGGCGGCCGACAGAGGGACGGCAGGGGCCTATACTGCCGCCGGCTTCACACGGGATATCCACATCATGCAATTCCGCAATCTGGGCCGCTCCGGCCTCCAGGTTTCGCTTGTCGGCGTTGGCTGCAACAATTTCGGCCAGCGCCTCGACCAGACCGGCACTGACGCCGTGGTCCACGCCGCGCTCGACGCGGGCATCACGCTGTTCGACACCGCCGACATCTATGGCGGGCGCGGCAAGTCCGAGGAGTTCCTCGGCAAGTCCCTGGGCGCGCGGCGCAAGGACATCGTGCTCGCCAGCAAATTCGGGATGCGCATGGCGGACGGCCCCTACGGCATCGGCGCGGCGCGCTGGTACATCATGCATGCAGTCGAAGCGAGCCTCCGGCGGCTCGGCACGGACTGGATCGACCTCTACCAGCTCCACCAGCCCGATCCCCTCACCCCCATCGAGGAGACGCTGCGCGCGCTCGACGACCTCATCCGCCAGGGCAAGGTTCGCTATATCGGCCATTCCAATTTCACCGCCTGGCAGACCGTCGAGGCGGAACTCACCGCAGAGATGCACGGCCTCAACGCCTTCGTCTCCGCACAGGACGAATACAGCCTTGCCATGCGCGACCTGGAAGACGACCGCCTGGACATGATGGAGAAATACGACCTCGGCCTGCTGCCCTTCTTCCCCCTGGCGAGCGGACTGCTCACGGGCAAGCATGGGGACAAGCCGCTCGCCGGCACCCGTATGGCCGACAGCAACCGCTTCACCGACCGCTACTGGACGGACGGCAATCTCGCCATGGTGCGCGAACTCACCGCCTTTGCGCGCGAACGCGGGCGCTCCATGCTCGATCTCGCCATGTCCTGGCTGGCGGCCCGTCCGCAGGTATCCAGCGTCATCGCCGGCGCCATGTCGCCCGAGCAGATCCAGGGCAATGCAGTCGCCTGCGACTGGACGATGAGCGAGGAGGAACTCGCTGCCATCGACGAAATCTGGACCCGTACGCACTCATGAACATGCCGCGCGCCGCCGGGCGCCCCTTCATGGCTTTGCCGGGACCGACCAATATCCCGGAGCCGATTCTCAGGGCGATGGACCGCCCGACCGAGGACTTCAACAGCCCGGCCTTCGAGACGCTCGCGGCCGGCTGCTACCGGGACCTGAAGCGGGTGTTCAAGACCGAGGGCACCATCCTCTGCTGGGCCTCCTCGGGCCACGGCGCCTGGGAAAGCACTATCGTCAACCTGTTTCAGGCCGGCGACACCATCGTCATCCCGGAGACCGGCGCCTTCTCGACCTGGTGGGCCGAGATGGCGCGACTGTTCGGGGCCGAGGTGATTTCGCTGCCGGGCGACTGGCGCAGCGCCACCGATCCGAACGCCATCGAGGACGTGTTGCGGAAGGACACAGGCCGTCGGATCAAGGCGGTCGGCGTCGTCCACAGCGAGACCTCGACCGGCGTGCTGAGCGATGTGGCGGCCGTGCGCCGGGCGATGGATGCCGCCGGCCACGACGCGCTCCTGATGGTCGATACCATCTCCTCGCTCGCTTCCATGGACTACCGCATGGACGAGTGGCGCGTGGATGTCACCGTCGGCGGCTCGCAGAAGGGGCTGATGCTGCCGACCGGCCTCGGCATTGTTGGCCTGAACGACCGGGCGCTCGCCATGGCCAGGGATGGCGGCTCGCCGCGCCGCTACTGGAGCTGGCAGCGCATGCTGGACCTCGGCGGCGAGTTGCCGAAATTCCCCGGCACCGCCCCCACGCAGATTTTCTCCGGCATGCGCGTCTCTCTGGACATGCTGTTCGAGGAAGGGCTGGACAATGTGTTCTCCCGCCACCGCCGGATGGCCGACCTGGTGCGGCTCGCCGTCGAAGAGTGGGGCCTCGAACTCAACGCACGCCATCCGGAGGAGCGGTCCGACACCGTAACGGCCGTCCGCTGGCCCGAGGGCCACGATCCCAACGCCTTCCGCGACAGCCTGCGCGACCGCTTCAACGTCGCCATCAGCCACGGCCTGCTCGACCTCGCCGGCAAGATCATCCGCATCGGCCATCTGGGAGACCTGAACGAAACGATGGTCCTCGGCCTGCTTGGCGCCATCGAGGCCAATCTGGCGATAGACGGCGTGCCCCACACTCCGGGCGGCACACGAAAGGCCATCGAACAGGTGGCCGCCGACCGGGCCTGACGCCCCGAGAGCACGATTCGATCCGGATGAACCGACCGCCGTTGGCTGGACAACCGCCGACATTGCCCCGCGTCCGTCGCCCCGGCCCCCGAGCCGGGGCCCAGCCTCAACCGGCTCGGCATGGCGGCAAGGCCGGG
>Ga0209020_1003486_pt1 | contig 10655 bp, 9 predicted proteins | sample PinacodermBB_FD_187298 | JGI IMG/M metagenome (GOLD analysis project Ga0209020, IMG submission 187298) | Host-associated microbial community of the marine sponge Aplysina aerophoba from Gulf of Piran - sponge pinacoderm, lysed by bead... | ecosystem: Host-associated > Porifera > Sponge >...
CAGTCTGTGGTCGTCGCCGCCGGCCAGTTCGAGCACGTGCAGGTGCTGCTGCAGAATGTCGACAAAGGGAAGGAAACGCTCGCGCTGCAGGCCGTTGCGGTAGAGGTCTGCCGGCGCCGTGTTGGAGGTCGCGACCACGGTGACCCCTCGCGCCAGCAGCGCCTCGAACAGCCGCCCGAGGATCATTGCATCTGCGATGTTGTCCACTTGGAACTCGTCGAAACAGAGCAACGTCGCCTCCGCGGCAACAGCGGAGGCAAGTCCCGGTATCGGATCGCCTGCCCGCTTACGCATCCGGTGCGCGCGGTCATGGACTTCCGCCATGAAGGCGTGGAAATGCACGCGCCGCTTGCGCTTGACCGGCGCGGTTTCGAAGAACAGGTCCATCAGCATGGACTTGCCGCGCCCGACCGCTCCGTGGATGTAGATGCCCTGCGGCGCATCCGCCGCCGGTTCCGGCCGGCGTGTCAGACCCAGCCGGCCCAGCAGCCCGCCCGTTCTCGCGGCGGCAGGCGACTTCAGCGCTTCATGCAGGTCCTGAAGGGCCCGCGCGCAGACCTCCTGGTCGGGGTCACCGCTCAGCGCCTGGGCTTCGACCTGCGCGCGCCAGGCGGGCAGCGGCCCTCCTGCGGCCCCCGATACGACGGCTCCCGTCAAGCGAAGGCGCGCTCCATCTCGCGCCGGAAGGCGACCGTCGAATCGTTCGGGTCGAACTCCACATCGTCCCAGGTCACGGGACGGCCGACGGGTATGGCGTTGCGAAGCCGCACGCCGTGGGAAAGGCCGATGGGCAGGCCTCCCAGCGCCAGCGAGTCCGCCGCCGGCATCAGCTTGCCCCAGACGCAATAGCCGCCCTCCCCGTCCAGCGTCTCGCCGCTGCGGAGGTCGCGCTTAGCCGTGGCGACGACATCGCCGGCCCAGCCTTCGGCATGGCCGGTGGATTCGCCGCGCAACGCGGCCGTCGCCACCGACACACCGAGTTCAAGGCCGATCAGGTGCGACGGCCGCCAAAGGGCCGCATATTCGCCGCTCTCGTCGGTCGAGACGTGGTATTCGGCAAAACAGCGCTGCACATACTCGTCCGCCCCGGCGAAAGTGACATAGACCCCCTGGCGCAGATGGTTCGGCACTTCCTGCCCGTTGGCGCCGAAGCAGGAGATCACCTCCACATAGCCGCCGCGCCCTTCCAGCGTGCCGCCGTCGGCTTCCGGCTTCAGCAGGTCCGCAAGCTCGTAAACGGAGGCCGGGCGGAAGGACAGGCCCTTGCGGGGCACATTCAGACCCGTGGCATTCGCGACCGCCGCCATCTCGATGCCGGACTTGGTGCCGTCCACGAAGGAGTTGAACATCTGCGCGTTCATGCCTCCCAGTGCCGCCCGCTCGGCGTCGATGCCGTAATAGTCCCATACGGTCTCAGGCGTGGACTGGTGGTAGTGCGCCATATGTTTGGTGCCCTTGCCGGCCGCCACGACCTCCAGCCCGCAGGTGCGCGCCCAGTCCACCATTTCGTAGATCAGCGCCGGCTGGTCGCCATAGGCCATGGCGCAGGCCACGCCCGCCTCTTCCGCCTTGCGCGCGAGCAGCGGCCCGGCCAGCACGTCCGCCTCGACATTCACCATGACGATATGCCGCCCGGCCTCGAAACAGGCGAGCGCATGGCGGATGCCGGCGGCCGGGTTGCCGGTGGCTTCCACGATCACCTCGACACCGTCGGCCCCGATGAGCGCGTGGGCATCCTCGGTGAGAAATGTCGTGCCGTCCCCGAAGGCATCGGCGAAGGATGCGGCGGCGTAGCGTTCGGCCTGCCAATTGATCCGCGCCAGTTGCGAGCGCGCCCGCTCAAGGTCCAGATCGGCTACGCCGACGACATGCATTCCCGTTGTCCGGCCCGCCTGGGCGAGGAACATCGCGCCGAACTTGCCGCAGCCGATCAACCCGACTCGCACCGGCCGCCCCTCGGCGGCCCGCGCCGCCAGCATTCTGGACAGATTCATCATCTTCTCCCCGCTTCGCCGCCATCCGGCGTCCTGTAGCTAGCGGACGAGCCAAACAGCATCAAGGCACACTTCGGGGTCCGCCGCTTTCGCGCAGCCGCTGCACCCGCTAGGTTCCCGGCCTTCCCCTCCGTTTCTTGAGGAGTCCCGCTCCCATGCCGCATTCTGGAGGTGCGCTCGCCGGCTACCGTGTGATCGACTGCACGCGGGTGCTCGGCGGCCCCTATTGCACCATGATCCTCGCCGACCACGGCGCCGAGGTCGTCAAGGTCGAGCCGCCGCAGGGCGACGAGACGCGGGATTGGGGGCCGCCCTTCCGCGCCGACGGCGAGGCTGCCTATTTTCAGGGCGTCAACCGGAACAAGCGGTCCATCGGCCTCGACCTTTCGAAGGATGACGGCAAGGCGGTGCTGATGCGCCTGCTGGAGGGCGCGGATGTCATCGCCGAGAACTTCAAGCCCGGCACGCTGGAGAAATGGGGCCTCGGCTACGAGGAAGTGCTGAGCCAACGCTTTCCCCGCCTTGTGCATTGCCGCATCACCGGCTTCGGCGCCGACGGGCCGCTCGGCGGTTTCCCCGGCTACGACGCCGTGATCCAGGCGATGTCCGGCATGATGAGCGTCAACGGCTCGCCCGAGAGCGGGCCCGTCCGGGTCGGCACGCCGATGGTGGATATGGGCACCGGCCTGAACGCCGTCATTGCCATCCTCATGGCGCTGCTGGAGCGCGAGCGTTCCGGCCGCGGCCAGTTCCTCGACCTCACGCTCTACGACTGTGCGGTCGCCCTGCTGCACCCGCAGGCCCCCAACTGGCTCATGTCGGGCAAGGCGCCCGCGATCACCGGCAATGCCCATCCCAACATCTACCCCTATGACGCCTTCCGCACACAGGACAAGCAGGCCTTCCTCGCCATCGGAAACAACGGCCAGTGGGCGCGCTTCTGCAGCGCCATCGGCGCGGACGAACTCGCCGAAGATGCGCGCTTTGCCGACAATGCCGCCCGCTCGCGCAACCGCGCCGAGCTGAAGCCGCTGCTGGAAGCGAAGCTCGCCGGCTTCGAGTGCGATGCGCTCTGCGAGACGCTGCTGCGCCAGGGCGTGCCGGCCGGCCCCGTTAACGCGATCCCCGAGGTGTTTACCCATCCGCACACGCTGCACCGTGGCATGCGCGCTTCGGTTAAGGGCGACGAGTGGGAAGCGCCCGGTATCGCCGCCAAGCTCTCCCGCACGCCGGGCACCGTGCGCACCGCCCCGCCGCGCTTCGGCAATGCCACCCGCGAGGTGCTGGCCGAGGCAGGCTATGCCCCGGCCGAGATCGAGACCCTCATGGAGGCCGGCGTCGCGCTGGCGGAACGGCGGCGGGGTTAGGCCGGAAGCCGGGCCCCACGGTTATCCGCGCCAGACTTCCTGCATGGTCATAGCTTCCGGGCGGCCTTGAACAACCCGTTCTATCGCTTGCAGGCTCTCTAGCCCGGCCGGGTCGTGACCCAGGTCATCCGCTTGTCGTAGCCCTGCTCGAAGGCTTCGATTTCGCCGAGGAACTGCATGGTGAAGTCGATGTCGTCGAGGCCCTGCATGACCTTGTTCTTCTGGAACGGGTCGATCTCGAAGCTGTAGGTGGACTGGTCGGGCGCGGTGACAGTCTGACTGTCCAGATCGACGGTGATCTCACCGCCCGGCCCTTCGTGCAGCATCTCGCGCAGCCGTCGGCAGGTCTCGTCAGGCAGCCGCACCGGCAGGAAACCGTTCTTCAGCGAGTTGCTGTAGAAGATGTCGCCGAAGGACGGCGCAATCACCGTGCGGAAGCCCGCCTCCACCAGCGCCGTCACCGCGTTTTCGCGCGAGGAGCCGCAGCCGAAATTCCTGTCGGCGACCAGCACTTCGGCGCCCCGGAATCCCTCCCGGTTCAGCACGAAGTCCGGCCTTTCCGCGCCGTCCGCATCGAAGCGCAGGTCGTGGAAGAGGTAGCTGCCGTAGCGCTCGTCCAGCGGGCGGCTGAGGAAGCGCGCGGGGATCACCTGGTCGGTATCGACATTGAGCATGTCGAGCGGCACGCCGACGGCGGAGAAGGTCTTGAAAGGTTTCATCTGCCTCTCCATCCGCTCAACCGAATTCGCGCACATCGGCGAAGCGCCCGCTGACAGCGGCAGCGGCCGCCATTGCGGGACTCACCAGATGCGTGCGCACGCCCGGCCCCTGCCGGCCGCGGAAGTTGCGGTTGGAGGTGGACGCGGTGCGCTCTCCGGGGCGCGCAATGTCGCCGTTCATGCCGACGCACATCGAACACGCGCTCTCCCGCCACTCGAAGCCCGCCTCGGTGAAGATGCGGTCGAGGCCCTCTTCCTCGGCCTGCTTCTTGATGAGGCCGGAGCCGGGCGACACGAAGGCGTGCCCCACCCTGACCTTGCGCCCCTCCACCACCTTCGCGGCGGCGCGCAGGTCCTCGATGCGGCTGTTGGTGCACGACCCGATGAACACCCGGTCCACCTCGATGTCGGTAATCGCCTGGCCGGCGCTGAGCCCCATATAGTCTATGGCGCCTTCCAGCGCGGCGCGGCGCTCGTCATCCGCCTCGTCCACCGGGTCCGGCACCTGTCCTGTCACCGCGACGGCGTTCTCCGGGCTGGTGCCCCAGGTCACCATCGGCGCGAGCGCGGCCCCGTCCAGCGCCTCCTCGCGGTCGAACGCCGCACCGGGGTCGGAAGGCAGGCTGCGCCAGTGGGCCACGGCCTTGTCCCATTCGGCGCCGGCGGGCGCGAACGGCCGGCCCTTCAGATAGTCGAAGGTCTTCTCGTCGGGCGCGATCATGCCGCAGCGCGCGCCCGCCTCGATCGACATGTTGCAGACCGTGAGCCGCTCCTCCATCGAGAAGGCGCGGATGAGCGAGCCCGCATATTCGACGGCATAGCCCGTGCCGCCGACTGCTCCGATATGGGCGATGACGGCCAGGATCGCGTCCTTGCCCGTCACGCCGAAGGGACGTTCGCCGTTGATGTTGACGCGCATCGTCTTCGGCCGCTTCTGCCAGAGCGCCTGCGTCGCCATCACATGGGCGACCTCGGACGAGCCGATGCCGAAGGCGATGGCCCCGACCGCGCCATGCGTCGAGGTGTGGCTGTCGCCGCACACGATCACCAGGCCCGGCTGCGTGAAGCCCTGCTCGGGGCCCACGACATGGATGATGCCCTGGCGCGCGTCCTCCACCGGGAAATGCGTGATCCCGTTGGCGGAGAAGTTCTCGCCGAAAGCGCGGAAGATGCGCTTCATGTCCTCGGTTGCGAGGTCCTCGATGCGCCGGCTGGTGGTCGGCACATAATGGTCCGGCGTGCCGGCCATGCGGTCCGGCCGGCGCACCTCGATGCCGCGCTCCTTCAGCTTCGCGAAGCCTCCCGCCGAGCCGTCATGGCAGAGGTGGAAAGCGACATGCAGGAGGGTGTTGCCCTCACGCTCCAGGATCGTGTGCGCATCCCAGATCTTGTCGAACATCGTGGCAGGCATGGGCGCGTGTCCTCAATAGCCGACGCGGGTTGTTTCATCGACCGCATAGCGGTCTTCCAGCGCCTGGACCTCGGCCATGCCCATCAGGTCGAAATATTCCCGGAACGGGATGAACTCGTTTTGCATCGGCCGGACGTCGCCGGTTTCCTTCAGCATGTCGAGGGCGCGGGTCATGGCGGGAACGGCCGCCGACATCGTGATGCCGGGGAAGATCGCGATGCCGAAGCCGAGCGCCTCCATCTCCGCCGCCGAAAGGTCCGGCGTCTTGCCGCTGCCGGCCATGTTGAACAGGCACGGCACGCCAAAATGTTTCGGCGCGAAGGCGAGCTGCTCCATCGTGGTCATCGCCTCGACGAAGAGGATGTCGGCGCCCGCTTCCTCATAGGCCTCCACGCGCTCGATAGCCGGCTCCCAGCCTTCCACCGCAATGGCGTCGCAACGCGCGATGATCTGGAAGTCGGGGTCGATGCGCGCATCGCACGCGGCCTTGATCTTGGCGACCATTTCAGCCTTCGGAATCACGCTCTTGCCGGCCAGGTGCCCGCAGCGCTTCGGCCAGCCCTGGTCTTCGATATGCAGCCCGGCCACACCCGCGCGCTCATAGGCCTGGACGGTGCGGCGCACATTCACCGGCCCTCCGTAGCCCGTGTCGGCGTCGGCGACCAGCGGCAGGCCGGAGGCGTCGGCGATGCGCCCGGCATTGTCGGCCATCTCGGTCATCGTCAGCAGGCCGACATCCGGCATGCCGAGGCGGCTGGCCGTGGTCCCCGCGCCCGTCATGTAGATGGCGTCGAAGCCGGCCTTCGCCACAAGGCGCGCGCCGATCCCGTCCACTACGCCCGGCGCGACCAGGATTTCGGGCGCCTGCACAAGGCGTTTCAGGCGGGTGGTGTGGCGCTCGGACATCGGCATTCCTCCTCGAAAAACTCACGCGGGCGCAGTTTTGCACAGTCTGTTCCGGGCGCATAGGCGCGGCTATGATTGCCGCCATGCACGGTTCGGCCGAAATCGACGCGGCGGCGATGCCGCGCCAGCCGACGCTTTACGAGCGGCGGGTGGAGGCTTTGCTTTCCCTGCTTGCGGACAGCGGCGAGGCGGAGCTTGTCGAGGCGCACCGCCGGACGATGGAGGCATTGCGCGACGACGCCTCCGAGGGCGCCGCCTGGTACGACCGCCGGCTGGCGGCGTTGCGTCGCGAACTGGAGTCGCTGAACATTCTGGACCGCGCCGATATCGAGGCGCGGCTCGCGAGCGAAGGAGAACCGCCGCCGTGATCGAGAACGGCACGAAAGTGCGGGTGGACGACCGCTTCCATGCGGGCCATCACCGCGTGCCCGGCTATCTGAAGGGCCGCGAAGGCGTGGTGACCGCCTGTCTCGGCCGCTTTCCGAACCCGGAGGCGCTCGCCTATTTCCGGCCGGGCGACCCGCCGCTGGCGCTATACCAGGTCCAGTTCCGGCAGGCCGATCTCTGGAGCGAGTATGCCGGCGGGCCGGCGGACACGCTCGAGGCCGACATTTACGAACACTGGCTGCAGCCGCTGAAGGACACGCCATGAACGACACCCATGTTCACGCGCATCCCCATGCCGCCGACGACCCGTCGAGCGGTTACGAGCCGCTGGAGCGCGCGATTCGCGAGCTGCTGGTGGAGAAAGGCGTCTTCACCGCCGAAGCCATCCAGCGCCGGATCGAGGCGATGGACAGCCTGACGCCGGCAAATGGCTCCCGCCTCGTCGCCCGCGCGTGGACGGACCCGGACTACAAGGCCCGGCTGATGCAGGATGCGGCCGGCCTGCTGGCGGAGGAGGGCTACGAGCTTGAGCACAGCCCGACCGTGCGCGTCGTCGAGAACACCGAGAGCGTCCACAATGTCGTCGTCTGCACGCTCTGCTCCTGCTATCCGCGCATGGTGCTGGGCCTGCCGCCCGCCTGGTACAAGAAGAAGGCCTACCGCTCCCGCGTCGTCCGCGAGCCGCGCGCCGTGCTGGCCGAGTTCGGCACGGAGCTGCCGGAGGACGTCGAGGTCCGGGTCCACGACAGCACGGCCGACCTCCGCTACATCGTCCTGCCCCGCCGCCCGGAAGGCACCGAGGACATGGACGAAGACGCGCTCGCCGCCCTCGTCACCCGCGACGCCCTGATTGGCACGGCCCCGGCACGGGCGCCCGGGGACACTTGACGGAAGCGGCCCTTGCTAAGCCTTGTCCTATCAGCCTGAACCGAACGCGGCGGTCCCCTTAGAGCGTCGCCCCGGTCTCCGAGCCGGGGCCCAGCCCTGCCTCCCGAACCGGGCTGAAAGCGGGGGAGATGGACCCCGGATCGCCGCTGGCGCGCCGTCCGGGGTGACGAATGAGGGCATGGTCCCGGCCTTGCCGCCGGACCCGCCTCAGGCGTTCCCCGACCTCCTCGCCGCATTCAGCTATCGGGAACGCGCCACCCGCATCGACGAGCGAAACGGCATCCCCTGTTTCACCAACGAGTTCTGGACCTCGGGCCAGCGGAAGGCGAGCCGGTTGCATGAGGTGAGCTACCGGGCCTGCTTCAAGCCGCAGCTTCCGGCCTTCTTCATCGAGCGGCTGACCCGGCCGGACGATGCGGTTTACGACCCCTTCATGGGGCGCGGCACGACGCCCTTGCAGGCCGCGCTGATGGGCCGCCGGCCGGTCGGCTCCGACATCAACCCGCTCTCCGCCATGCTGCTCGCCCCGCGCCTCGCGCCGCCCTCGCTCGAGGAAATCGCCGCGCGGCTGGCGGAGATACCGCTGTCCGCCCCCCTGCCGGAAGGCGCGCTGCTCGACGACCTGCGCGTCTTCTTCCACGACTCGGTGCTCGCCCGCCTCGCCGCGCTGCGCGCCTGGTTCGCCGCAAGAGAGCGGTCGGGCGCGCTCGACCCGGTGGACGGGTGGCTGCGCATGGTCTGCCTCAACCGGCTGACCGGCCATTCGCCCGGCTTCTTCTCGGTCTATACCATGCCGCCCAACCAAGCGGTCGGGGCGGACCGCCAGCGCCTCATCAATGCGAAGCGGAAGCAGATGCCGCCCCCGCGCGACGTGGACGCACTCATCCTGCGCAAGAGTCGGGCGCTGCTGTCCCAGGGCAAGCCGCCGCCGCACCCGCCGGCGCTGCTCGGCACGGCGCCGGCGGAGAACGCGGGGTTCGTGCCTGACGGTTCGGTCGATCTCGTCGTCACCTCCCCGCCCTTCCTCGATGTGGTGGATTACCGCACGGACAACTGGCTGCGCTGCTGGTTCGCCGGCATCGACCTGGAGACGGTGCCGATTGCAGCGCACAAGACGCCGGAAGCCTGGCAGGCCTTCGTCCAAGCCAGCCTCCGGGACATCGCGCGCACGCTCCGGCCCGGCGGCTACCTCGCTTTCGAGGTCGGCGAGGTTAGGAGCGGTAAAGTGCTGCTCGAAGATCATGTCGTGGCGGCTGCAGGCGGCCTGCCGCTCGCGGTCGAGGGCGTGATGGTGAACGAGCAGAACTTCACCAAGACCGCGAATTGCTGGGGCGTCGCCAACAACCGCAAGGGCACCAACACCAACCGCATCGTGCTGATGCGGAAGACGGACCGGCCGAACGGATTGCACCGGAGCATGACCTGTCCGGGTTGAAACGGATTCGCCCGTAAGGGCCGCGCTCGCGGGCCCGGACGGCGCGCCGGCAGCCTGCCCCGCCTCGAGGGCGGGGACAGGCGGAGGCCGGGGCGGCGGGTGGCGGCTAGCGCGGGATTCTGCAATTTTTCCTGAATAATCAACCTGATGGCAGAAACATTTGAAAAAATGCGGACAAAAGGCTTGTGTTTTGCCAAAGCATGTTAGAATAAAACCAGAACAAATGACCGGGAGCGGTTTCCGGAGGCTGCTCCCTCCCGCACCGGCGCCGGCGCAGAAAACCACCGATGGGGCGGACAGGAAAGGTGCGCCCTGCGTTCGGGTTCGCGCGCGGGGACACACAGGCGCAATCAGGCGCGCGAACCGCGCCGGCGCTAACGCACCCGCCCGCCCGCGCGCGATTGCGCGCGGAAAAGGGTCCCACCGCCTGGCCGATCCGACAGCAGGGAAAACGGAGCGAAGACGGATCGAAAGGAGAGACCGATGCCGGAAACCGGAAGCCGGAAAAACCGGACGGAATACCCGGAGCACCGGACCGGGACGGCCGCTGCAGGCGCGGCCCGGCCGCAACATACGAACCCTGCGCATGACATCCCATGACATCCCATGACATATCCGTGGAGTGGGCTTCCCCGCTCGGCGACAAGCCGGGGCCAGGGCGGGGATTTCGAGCCTGAATCGAAATGTGCTTCTATCGAAACGGTTGCCGCTCAGGGGGCGGCTCGAACGGGAGAGGACGGGACATGAAGGTTCTGGTGGTCGGGGGGACCGGCTTTATCGGGCGCCGGCTGGTGCCGCTGCTGGCGGCGCAGGGCGCGGAGGTGGTCGCGATGGACATCGCCCCCGATGCGGCGGATTTCGGCGACATGGCCGAGACGCGGCGCGGGGACGTGACGCAGTTCGACCAGGTGATGGCGCTCGTCGCGGAGACGAAGCCCGACCGGCTGGTCAACCTCGCCTATTTCATCGGCGAGCTGCCGCCGCGCATCGCGCTCAAGCTCGACATTCTGGGCATGGGCAACTGCTTCGAGGCCGCCCGGCTCGCCGGCGTCGCGCACACCGTCTATGCCAGCTCTCTGGCCGTCAGCGGCTTCCAGAGCCATTTCGGCGAGCGCGCGGCCGACGAGGACGACCATCGCTACGGCGACAACCAGTATGCCATGCACAAGATTTTCAACGAGTGGCAGGCGCGCGACTACACCGGGAAATACGGCATGAGGATCACCGGCATCCGGCCGGCGAACGTGACCGGGCCCGACAAGATTTACGGCTCCATCGACCATGTGCGCTGCGTCACCTTCCCGGCCCGCGGCGAGCCCGTGAGCTTCCCCCATGCGGATGCGATGCGCGCCCCCATCCATGTGGATGACGTGGCGGAGGCGTTCGCGCGCGTTACGCTCGCCGAAGCGCCGCGCCACCAGGTCTACAACACGGGCGGCCACGCCATCTCGATGGGCGATCTCGCAGCGCTGGTGCGCGAGTTCCTACCGGACGCGGATATCTCGTTCGACAGCGAGACCGGCGGCCGCGACGGCTCCGGCAATTTCC
>Ga0209020_1003487_pt1 | contig 10652 bp, 10 predicted proteins | sample PinacodermBB_FD_187298 | JGI IMG/M metagenome (GOLD analysis project Ga0209020, IMG submission 187298) | Host-associated microbial community of the marine sponge Aplysina aerophoba from Gulf of Piran - sponge pinacoderm, lysed by bead... | ecosystem: Host-associated > Porifera > Sponge >...
CCTCAACCGTAGGCTGTGCTACGCTTTTCGGCCCGCTCCTTGCGGAGCGAACGCCTGGACAGCGACGCAGGCCGTGACCCTGGTGAGAAATGCGGGCTAAGACGAAGTCCTTTCCGCTTGGACCGCGCTTCGGGCCGAACCCGACATCTTCACCCCCGCAGCACGGCCCCCGTCGCCTTGGCGACGGCGGTGACGATGCGGGTGGAGGCGGCTTCCAGGTCGGTGTCGGTCAGGGTGGCGTCCTGCGGTTGCAGGGTGACCGCGACGGCGAGCGACTTGCTGCCCGGCTCGATGCCCTTGCCGCGATAGACGTCGAAGACCGCGGCATCGGCAATCAGCTTCTTGTCGGCGCCGAGCACAGCTCTCAGCACGCTGTCGGCATCGACTTCCTCGGAAACGACGAAGGCGAAATCGCGTTCCACTGGCTGGAAGGCGGAGCGGCTGAGCGCCGGGCGGAGCTTGCCGCCGGCCTTCGCTCTCGGTGTCGGCGCGGCGTCCGGGAAGGACTCGAAGGCGGCCATCGGACCGGATGCATCGAAGGCTTCCAGCACGCGGGGATGCAATTCGCCGAAATGGGCCAGCGCGACCGCGCCGAGCCTGAGCACCCCGGAGCGGCCGGGATGGAACCAGGCGGGAGCGTCGGCGGTCACGCGCAGCTTGTCCACGGGGGCGGCCACCGCCGTCAGCGCGGCAAGCGCATCGGCCTTGGCGTCCAGTGCGTCCACAGGGCGCGGGCGCTCGCTCCAGTGGCGGGGCGTCGTTCCCCAACGGATGCCGCCTGCGGCCTGCAGCTGACCGTCCGGCTCGATCGCTGCTGCGCCCGGACGGAACACGGGGCCGACCTCGAACAGCGCGCCCGTCGCGCGCCCGCCATCGGCATTGCGCCGCGCCGCGTCGAGCAGGTTCGCCAGGATCGAGGGGCGCATGCAGTCGAGGTCGCTGCTGATCGGGTTGTCGAGGCGCAACACCGCATCCCCGCCGCCGAACAGCGACGCCTGCCGCGCCGGCATGAAGGAGAAAGTGACCGCTTCCGCCATGCCGTGCGCCGCAAGTCCGCGGCGCAGCTTCGCCGCCCGCGATGCGGCGCGCGTAAGCGCCGGCGCCGGCAACACCGTCGGCGCGGGAAAGTCCGCCACCGGGATATGCTCGAAGCCGTGGACCCTGAGCACTTCTTCCACCAAGTCGGCCTCGCCCAGAATGTCCGGCCGCCAGGGCGGCGGGGCGGCCGATATATCCTCACCCTCGACCTCGACCTCGAATCCGAGTCCCTGCAAGATTTCGATGCTGCGCTCCGCGGGGACGGCGACGCCTCCCAGGCTCTCGACCCGTCCGGCGCGCAGGCGGTAGCTCCGCCGCCATTCCGGTTCCCCGCCGGCAATGACCGGCTCGCTCGCCTCGCCACCACAGAAGTCGAGGATCATGCGCGTGGCGGCTTCCATGCCTGCCACGGCCGAAGTCGGGTCGACGCCGCGCTCGAAGCGGTAGCGTGCGTCGCTCAACACGCCGATCTTGCGGCCCGTAGCCGCCGTGCGGACGGGGTCGAACAGCGCGCTTTCCAGGAAGACATTGGCGGTGTCTTCCGTGCAGCCCGTCGCCTCGCCGCCGATGATCCCGCCGAACGCATTGCCTTTGGCTTCGTCGCAGATCAGCGTCATCGTGGCATCGGCCGTGTAGCTGCGGCCGTCGAGCGTGTCGATTTCCTCCCCCTCGCGGCCCATGCGCACCACGACATCGCCTTCGAGCTTGTCGGCATCGAAGACGTGCAGCGGGCGTCCCATGTCCATGGTGAAATAGTTGGTGATATCGACGAGCGCAGAGATCGGGCGCAGGCCGACCGCGCGCAGACGGTCCTGAACCCATTTCGGCGACGGGCCGTTGCGTATGCCGCGGACATAGCGCCCTGCGAAGAGCGGACAGGCGTCGGGGCAATCGCCGAGTTCGAGACGCACGGCGACGGGACTTTCGAAGGCGCCGGGCACGGCCTCGCCCCAGCCGGGCACGCCTTTCAGGGTGCCGAGGCCGCGGGCGGCCAGGTCGCGGGCGATGCCGCGGATACCCGCGCAGTCGCTGCGATTGGGCGTGAGGCCGATCTCGATCACCGGGTCGTCGAGCCCGGCAACCCGCGCATAGGGCGCGCCGAGCGGGGTTTCGGCCGGCAGCTCGACGATGCCTTCATGCTCGTCGGAGATGCCGAGTTCGCGCTCCGAAAGCAGCATGCCGTTGCTCTCGACGCCGCGAATGGCTGCCTTCTTCAGCCGGAGCGCAGAGCCCGGTATCCAGCTTCCCGACGGCGCAAACACGCCCATCATGCCGGCCCGGGCATTCGGCGCGCCGCACACCACCTGCACCTCTTCGGTGCCGGTATCCACCACGCAGACGCGCAGGCGGTCGGCCTGCGGATGAGGCTCGGCGGAGAGCACGCGGCCGGCCAGAAAGGGTGCAAAGTCCTTGGCGCGATCCTCGACGCCGTCCACCTCCAGGCCGAGCATGGAGAGCGCCTCGCAGACCTCTTCGAGCGACGCTTCGGTGTCGAGATGGTCCTTTAGCCAGGAGAAGGTGAACTTCACTCTGCCGCCTCCGCAATCAGGCCCGGAATGTCCAGCGGCCGGAAGCCGTAATGCCGGAGCCAGCGCAGGTCCGAGTCATACATCGTGCGCAGGTCCGGAATGCCGTATTTCAGCATGGCGATCCGCTCGATACCCATGCCGAACGCGAAGCCCTGCCACTCTTCCGGGTCCAGGCCGCAATTGGCGATCACCTTCGGGTGCACCATGCCGGATCCGAGGATCTCCAGCCAGTCGCCGCCTGCACCGATGCGCAGCTGCCCGCCCTCGCGCGTGCAGCCGATATCGACTTCCGCAGAGGGCTCCGTGAACGGGAAATGGCTCGGGCGGAAGCGCACGGGCAGGTCCGCCACGCCGAAGAACGCCCGGCAGAAGGCGATCAGGCAGCCCTTGAGATGGCCCATATGGATCGACCTGCCGATGGCCAGCCCCTCGACCTGGTGGAACATGGGCGAGTGGGTGGCGTCGTGGTCGGAACGGTAGGTCCGCCCCGGAACGATGACGCGCAGCGGCGGCGGCTCGGATAGCATCGTGCGGATCTGGACCGGGCTGGTATGCGTGCGCAGCACCGGCCGTGCACGTCCCTCTTCAGCCGCCAGATAGAAGGTATCCATCTCCTGGCGCGCGGGGTGTTCGGGCGGGATGTTGAGGGCTGTGAAATTGTACCAGTCGTCCTCGATGTCCGGCCCCTCGGCCCAGCGAAAACCCATCTCGCCGAAGATCTGGGTGATCTCGTCAATGGTCTGGGAGATCGGGTGCAGACTGCCCTCGGGCGCCGGCCGGACAGGCAGGGTGATGTCGATGCGCTCCGCTGCCAGACGCCGCTCGAGCTCGACATCCGCGAGCGCCGCCTTGCGGGCGTCTATGGCGTCCGACACTGCCTGTTTCAGCCGGTTGAGGGCCTGTCCGCGCTCGCGCCGTTCTTCGGGCGCGACCTTGCCCAGGCTCTTCATCAACTCTGTGACGGCGCCGCGGCGGCCGAGCGCGCGCACCCTCACATCTTCCAATGCCTCCAGGCTGCCGGCCGCCAGAACGGCGCCCTCCAGCTCGTCCCGGAGCGCCGTCAATTCGTCCGACATGGAAGGCCCTCTCTTCCGACTGTCGCCTTTGGCGCCGTTGTGGCGGCGGGCATCGCGCTCAGGCGCGTGCGTCCCGAGCCTGCTCCACCAGTGCTTTGAAGGAGTCCGGCTCGCTGACGGCGAGGTCGGCCAGCACTTTGCGGTCCACCTCGATCCCGGCCTTGGCAATACCGTCCATGAATGCGGAATAGGTCAGGCCGTGCTCGCGGGCGGCGGCGTTAATGCGCTGGATCCAGAGCGAGCGGAAGTTGCGTTTGCGCGTCCGCCGGTCACGGTAAGCGTATTGCAGCCCGCGCTCAACGCGCTCGATGGCGATACGGAAGTTGTTCTTGGCGCGGCCCCGATAGCCCTTTGCCTGCGCCAGAACCTTCTTGTGCCGGCGGCGGTTGCCGGCGCCTCCCCTGATTCGGGACATGCTCTGCGACCTCCCGGTTCAGGCGTAAGGCATGAAGCGGAGCACGATCCTCGCGTCCGGCTTCGACATCGTCGTGGTGCCGCGCGACTGGCGCCTCATCCGCTTCGTCTTGTTGGCGAGGCAATGGCGCTTGTAGGCGTGGTTCATCAGCACCTTGCCGGAGCCGGTCTTCTTGAACCGGCCTTTCGTGCTGCTCTTCGTCTTGAGCTTGGGCATTTTCCTGTCCTTCGAGCAAAGGCGGATTCGGGACGGCCGGGCATGCCCTCATTCGCGCCGGGCCGTCCGTCTATAGAGGCGCGCGGTATAGCCGGCCCCGAGGCCGCGCGCAAGGGCGGGGCTGCGACGGCGCGGTCGCATTCGCAGTGGGTCGAATATGCGGCTGCCTCAGGCGGTCAGCGCGGAGACATCACCATGACCATCTGCCGCCCTTCCATCTTCGGGAACTGCTCGACCTTGACGGCCTCGCCCAGTTCCGTCTGGACGCGTTGCAGGACGGCGCGGCCGACTTCCTGGTGAGCCAGTTCCCGTCCGCGGAAGCGCAGGGTCACCTTTACCTTGTCGCCTTCTTCGAGGAACCGTCGGACCGAGCGCATCTTGGTGTCGTAATCGTGCTGCTCGATCCCGGGGCGCATCTTGATTTCCTTGACCTCGATGATCTTCTGCTTCTTGCGCGCCTCGTTCTTCTTTTTTTGAGCTTCGTATTTGAAGCGTCCGTAGTCGAGGACCTTGCAAACCGGCGGCTCCGCATTCGGCGAGACCTCGACCAGGTCGAGGCCTGCTGCCTGGGCTTCGCCCATGGCCTCGTGGATTCCCACAACACCGAGCATGCTGCCGTCAGCGCCTACCAGGCGGACCGACCGCGCCTCGATGTCCTGATTCACGCGCGGCCCTTCCTTTTTGGGCGGCACTGTAGACGTGTGTCGAACTATGGACCGTCTCCTTCTTGTTCGCTAGCGGCCCCGGCTCGGGACCGCCGCTTCTTCGCACAGGGTATGAATCGAGTCGACAACTGCAAGTATTTCTTGCTGCTGCGAGCCGAGCCGGCGCAATGCGACCGTTCCCTGCTCCGCCTCGCGCCGCCCTACAACCAGCAGAACCGGCACCTTGGCGACGGAATGTTCGCGCACCTTGAACCCGATCTTCTCGTTGCGCAAATCGAGCTCCACGCGCAGCCCGGCCGCCCGCAAACGGTCGAACACCTCGCGCGCGTATTCGTCGCCGTCGCTCGTGATCGTGGCCACCACAGCCTGCACCGGCGCCAGCCAGAGCGGGAACCGCCCCGCATAATGTTCGATGAGCACGCCGATGAAACGCTCGAACGAGCCGAGTATGGCCCGGTGCAGCATCACCGGCCTGCGCTTCTCGCCGCTTTCGTCCACATAGCTGGCGTTCAGCCGCTCGGGCAGCACGAAATCGACCTGGAACGTGCCGCATTGCCAGTCCCGGCCGATGGCGTCGCGCAGCACGAACTCGAGCTTGGGGCCGTAGAACGCACCCTCGCCGGGGTTCAGCTCGACCTCCAGCCCGGCGGCGCGCACGGCGTCCATCAGCGCGGTTTCCGCCTTGTCCCAGACGTTGTCCTCGCCCGCGCGGACCTCGGGGCGGTCGGAAAATTTGACCAGCACGTCCTCGAAGCCGAAATCCGCATAGATGCTCTGGAGAAGGGTGCAGAATCGCTCTGTCTCCGCCGTCACCTGGTCCTCGGTCGAGAAGATGTGGGCGTCGTCCTGCGTGAAGGCGCGCACCCGCATGATGCCGTGCAGCGCACCCGAGGGCTCATTGCGGTGGCAGGCGCCGAACTCCGCCATACGCAGCGGCAGGTCGCGATAGCTCTTGATGCCCTGTTTGAAGATCTGCACATGGCCGGGGCAGTTCATCGGCTTCAGCGCGAACAGCCGGTCCTCGGCCGCTTCGGCCACGAACATGTGCTCTCGGAATTTCTCCCAGTGGCCCGAGGCCTCCCAGAGCGCGCGGTCGAGAAGCTGCGGCGTCTTCACCTCGACATAGCCGTTCGTGTCGAGGCGCATGCGCATATAGTCCTCGCAGACGCGGAACAGCGTCCAACCCTTGGGCATCCAGAAGACCGACCCGGCAGCCTCTTCCTGCAGGTGGAACAGGCCCATCTCGCGTCCGATGCGGCGGTGGTCGCGCCGTTCGGCCTCCTCCAAACGCTCCAGATGCGCCTTGAGCTCCTTCTCGTCCCGCCATGCCGTGCCGTAAATGCGTTGCAGCATCTCATTGCGGTGGTCGCCGCGCCAATAGGCCCCGGCGACGCTCATCAGCTTGAACGCCTTGCCGAGCTTGCCGGTGGAGGGCAGGTGCGGCCCCCGGCAGAGATCGAGGAAGCTGCCCTGCCGGTAAAGCGTGATCGGCTCGGCCGACGGGATCGAGCGGATGATCTCCGCCTTGTAGTGCTCGCCCTCGCTTTCGAAGAAGCGCGCCGCCTCGTCGCGGTCCCAGACCTCGCGGGCGATCGGCTCGTCGCGGTCCACGATCTCCCGCATCCGCTGTTCCAGCAGCGCAAGGTCGTCGGGCGTGAACGGCTCGGCGCGCGAGAAGTCGTAGTAGAAGCCGTTCTCGATCACCGGGCCGATGGTGATCTGGACCTCCGGATAGAGTTCCTTCGCGGCCTCGGCGAGCGCATGGGCGGCGTCGTGGCGGATGAGGTCGAGGCCGTCGGCATCGGCGCGCGTCACGATCTCGACCGCGGCGTCGGCGGTGAACGGTTCCGAAAGGTCGCGCAGCGCGCCGTCCACCCGGACGGCGACGGCCGCCTTCGCGAGGCTTCTGGAAATGGAAGCCGCAAGGTCGGCGCCGGTGCCGCCATGCGCGAAGGGGCGCACGGAGCCGTCAGGCAATGTCAGGGCAATCTCGCTCATCGGAGTGGCAAATGTCCCGGAACTCGGAAAGGAGGCCGCAATCTAGAAAGCGCCGCTGCCGCGTCAAGCGAGGAGAAGCGCCCCCATCCGGTCGCCGCGCCTCTTACGGCATGACCTTTACATCCGCGTTGCGCTCGACGGTGCGCAGCAGCTCGGTCACATCGGCTTCGCGGCCGAGATGGGCGAGCGAGGCCTGGTGCAGCTCGCGCACGACATTGGCGACGAACATGGGCGCGGCGCTGTCGGAGCCGAGCTGGGTCGCCAGGCGCACATCCTTGTGCATCAGCGCCAATGCGAAATCGAAGGGCTGCGGGCCCTCTGTCTGCGCGGCCAGCATGGCCTCCGACATGAAGCTCCGGCCCGAGCTCTTGTTCAGCACCTCGACGGCCCTGGCGAAGTCGAGCCCGTTCTTGACCCCCATCGCGACCGCTTCGCAGGAAGCCGCATACGCGGAAGCGGCGGTCACATTGTTCACCAGCTTCATCACATGGCCCGTGCCGACGCCGCCGCAATGGAAGACGTTGGGACTGATGGCATGCAGCATCGGCAGCACCTCGGCATAGTCCGCCTCCTCCGCGCCGACCATGATCGCGATGGTGCCGGCGTCCGCGCCCTTCTTGCCGCCCGAGACCGGCGCGTCGATCAGCCGGATGCCGCGCTCCGCGAGTTCCGCCGCCATGGCGCGCGTTGCATTCGGGTCGCCGGTCGTCTGGTCGAGGATGATGTTGCCCGGAGCCATACCCTCGGCAAGCCCGCCCGGCCCGAACACCGCCTGACGCACATTATCCGAGGTCGGCAGGCAGGTCAGCACGGTTCCGCACTCCGCGCCGAGTGCTGCGGCAGACTGGACCGGCGTGCAATTGTTCTCTGCCAGCGCCTGCATCGCCTCGGGGCGCAGGTCGAAGACGCGCAGCGGATGGGTGAGGGCGAGGCGGCGGGCCAGCGCGCCTCCCATGTTGCCGAGGCCGACATAGCCGATGCTCATGGGGACGGTTCCTTCGTTTCCGATTTTCGGTCTATCCTATGCAGAATTCGCGCGCCGGAAAGCAGGATGGCCCCAAGTGGTGTCCGAGGAGTTCAGTCTATGCCCGATTCCCATGCCGCCGACTATTCGATGCAGGACCGCGTAAGCCCCGAGGAATGGGCCATTCGCGTCGATCTCGCCGCGCTCTACCGCCTCTGCGCCCGGCACGGCATGACCGACCTCACCTACACGCACCTCTCCGCGCGGGTGCCGGGCGACGAGGATGCGTTCCTCCTCAACCCCTGGGGCCTGCTGTTTGAGCAGGTGACAGCGTCGAACCTGGTCAAGGTCGACACGGAAGGCAATCTGCTGGGCGAGAACCGCTACGGCGTGAACGCTGCGGGTTTCACCATCCACTCTGCGGTCCATATGGCGCGGCACGATCTGATTTGCGTCGCGCATACCCACACCCGCACGGGCATTGCGATCTCGGCGCTGCCGCAGGGCCTCCGGCCGGTGAACCAGAAGGCGATGCAGTTCCACGGACGCCTCGCCTACCACGACTATGAGGGCATCGCCTTCGACCTTGGAGAGCGCGAGCGGCTGATCGCGGATCTGGGCGACGCGGATGCGATGGTGCTGAGGAACCATGGGTTCCTTGTCGGCGGACGCAGCATTCGCGAAGCCTGGGCGCGGCTCTACGACCTCGAAAAGGCCGCAAAGACGCAGATGCTCGCCGAGGCCTCCGGCGCGCCGCTCGCCACGCTCTCGGATGCATTCCTCGACGAGCAGAAGAACCGGCCGCGGCTGAACCGCAGCTACAATCCCTATGACGGTTGGGAATCGCAGCTTCGCCTGCTGGACCGGGCCGACACCTCCTACCGGCACTGAAACAGGAGCGCGTAGTCCCATGCCCGACATCCGTTCCCGCGTCTCCGAGGCCGAATGGCAGGCGCGCACCGACCTGGCGGCCGTCTTCCGGCTGGCGGCGAAGCACGACCTTTCCGACTTGGCTCTCACCCATTTCGCGGCGCGGGTGCCGGACGAACCCGACAGCTTCCTCCTCAACCCCTACGGGCTGATGTTCGAGGAGATGACCGCCTCCTCGCTGGTCAAGACAGACCGCGACGGCGGCGATCCGCTGGACACGGGCAGTCCGCTGAACGCGGTCGGGATCATGCTGCATTCCGCCGTGCTCGACGCTCGGCCGGACGTGGCCTGCACCGTGCATACGCACACTGTGCCCGGCATGGCGATTTCGTCCCTGGACACCGAACTGCTGCCGGCTTCGCAGACCGCGCTGATCTTCCACGGGCGCGTCGGCTACCACGACTGGGAGACCGACGAGACGGAGCTGGACGAGCGCGAGCGGCTCGCGCGCGATATCGGCTCCAACGGGCGGGCATTGATCCTGAAGAATCACGGCCTGCTGGCCGCCGGCCCCTCGATCCCGACAACCTGGATGCTGCTCCACGCTCTGGAACGGGCCTGCGCCTCGCAGCTGGACGCGATGGCGGCGACCCGCGCTGCCGGCGCCGGGCTCGAAATGCCGCCGGCGGAGGTTTGCGACAGCACTGCCAGGCAGTTCGACGAATTCCTGGCCCGGCCCGGCCGGGACGACGACTGGCCGGCCTATCTGGAACTGCTCGACCGGGAAGACCCGAGCTACAGGGAATAAGCCGCCGAACGCCACCTAGCAGGGGAGAGCAGCCGCAAGGCTGCGCCGTCAAGCCATGAACATGACCGAATCGAAAGTCGCGATGGACTATGCCCGCGACGGTTTCGTCTTTCCGCTCGATATCGTGACGCAGGCGGAAGCCGCGGAACTGCGCGCGGACCTGGAGAAGGGTGAGGCCGAGCTGGCCGATGACCGCAAGCGCCTCGGCCTGCTGCGCGGGTTCCCGGCGCGGTTCCTGCCGTCCTTCGACCGCCTCGTGCGCCATCCGAAGATGGTGGAAGCGGCTAGGGCGGTGCTCGGGCCGGATGTCATGGTCTGGGGCTCCGGGCTGTTCATCAAGGAGGCGAACACGCCGAGCTTCGTTTCCTGGCACCAGGACCTGACCTATTGGGGCCTCGACAAGGCCGAGGAGACGACCCTCTGGGTCGCGCTCTCGCCGACGACAGAGGAGAGCGGCTGCATGCGCTTCATCCCCGGCAGCCACCGGGAGCGCATCGTGCCGCATGCCGACAGCTTCGCCGCCGACAACCTGCTGACGCGCGGCCAGGAAATTCAGGTCGAGGTAGACGAAGAGGCCGCCGTCGATGTGGTGTTGAAGCCGGGCCAGGCCTCGCTGCACCATGGCCACCTGTTCCACGCCTCCGGCCCCAACCGCACGGGCGACCGGCGCATCGGGGCCGCCATCCGCTACATCGCGCCCTCCATGAGTGCGCGCTCCGGTCCGGAAACCGAGGTGGCGCTGGTGGCGGGCGAGGATCGCTTCGGGCACTTCGCCATCGTGCCCCCGCCGGCCCGTCGGATGGACGAAGCGGACTTCGAGACGGTCGCGGCCGATGCCCAACGGCGTGAGCAGATCCTGTTCGACGGCACGGGCGGCCGCCGGCGCAAGCCGCGGTAGTCCCGCGGAGCGCCCTTGCGCCCGGGGAGCGCGACCATGCGTATCGCCATCGAAGACGCCCACGTCCTGCTGACCGGGGTGATGGCGAAGCTCGGCTACGAGGCGGGCGACATCCCTGCCATCGTGGACCACCTGATCGACAGCGAGCTTCGCGGCCTCTCCTATGGCGGCTTTG
>Ga0209020_1003499_pt1 | contig 10602 bp, 10 predicted proteins | sample PinacodermBB_FD_187298 | JGI IMG/M metagenome (GOLD analysis project Ga0209020, IMG submission 187298) | Host-associated microbial community of the marine sponge Aplysina aerophoba from Gulf of Piran - sponge pinacoderm, lysed by bead... | ecosystem: Host-associated > Porifera > Sponge >...
CCGGACGAGTCAACCTGCTTCGTCAACAACATCGGGCTCGGGGTGCAGTTCGCCGCCGTGGGCAGCGCGGTCTACGAAGACGCCAGAGCCAAGGGTCTCGGCCGTGAAATTCCGACGGAATGGTTCCTGGAGTCGGTGCACCCGTAGGTCGGATGACGCTTGCCTAGTCCAACCTGCCTTCCCAGTGACGGGCCACGTCCGTCACCGAGACTTCGCTCCTGCCGTTGCGTATCTGGTACAGCATCCGGCCGGTGACTTCGAGACAGCTCAGGGCGTTGCCGTAGACGAGCCCGGTATCCAGGCCGATCTTGTAGGGCAGATTGAAGAAGACCTCCTTCATCGGAGTGTGACCGAACAGGACCGTCTGGGGCAGGGGGTGGGGGTTCGCGATGAACTCATGCCGGATCCAGATGAGTTCCTCACCGATCTGATGGTCCCAGGACCGCCCCGGGTTGATGCCGGCGTGGACGCACAGGAAGCCGTCGACGAAGTACCACGGTTCCAGCCTCATGAAGAACTCCACGTGGTCCGGTGGCAGCGCGGCCACCAGGCGTTGACTGTCCGCGGTGGTGGGAGATCCTCCCGGAGCCGCGACACCGTAGCTCGCCAGTGTGGCCAGGCCCCCGTTCAGGAGAAACGCGTCACCGTGGTGCCCCGAGAGGCCCATGAATGACAGCATCATGTCTTCGTGGTTTCCGCGCAGGAACACGGTTGTCTGCTCACCGCGCCGGCGCAAGGCCACCAGGTAGTCGATCACACCCTTGGAGTCGGGCCCGCGGTCGATATAGTCGCCCAGGAAGACGACGGTGTCGCCACGTTCCATGGGCAACGATTCGACGAGCGAGGCCAATTCAGGCAGACATCCGTGCACGTCACCGATCACGTAGCATTTCATCGTGTCCTTGACCCCCGAGCCCGGCTTTGGTTATCGTGCCATGCGGTCATGGAGTTTCGGAGCCTATATCTGAACCCCTTCTTCGTGGTTGGCGTCGTATTGGTCTTGCTGGGGGCCGGCAACTGGATCGTCGGAGCGGTCCAGGTGGCGCATTACCGCGCGTTGGTGGGCACCGGCACCGAGACAGGCCTGGAAGACAACTACCGGAGTTTTCGCGAACTGACGCCCAGGAAGAACAGGGATGTTCTGAAGCGGATACATAAAGAGCGGGAAAAGCATCACGCCGCCCGGGTGAAGGTGGACTTCTTCCATGTGGTGCTGCGAGGCGGCCTGCTGCTTGTCCTGATCGGGTCGGGCCTTGCCTTTTCAGCTCTCTTCAAGGTCCGCCGCCAGCGTGCGCTGAAGGAGATCAGGAAGCCGACGGTCGGATGATGCTTACCTGGACGGCTTCGACTTCTGGTACTTACGGTAGTCGTATCCCGTGGCCATGGACAGGAGCAGATCTTCCATCCCGCCGTCCTTCTCACGCCTGAGGATCAGCAGCCGTTCGAAGAAGTCGATAAAGGTCTTTTGGATTCGCTGCCGTTCCCCGTTCTCGCGCAGGTAGAAATCGTGCAAGCTGGTGATGGCCGTCCGCAAGGCCGAGAACCGGAGCTCGTTGGGGAACGAATCCCACTCGGGCAGCGAAAGGGGCCGAAGGCCCTCGTAGCCGAGAATGAGTTCCTCGAACCGGTCCAGGCGGTAGCGTCCTTCGAAATAGCAGACGGCATTGACCGTGGTGGCGAGGTCGCAGATGAATTTCCCGCGGCAGGCCCGGTCGAAGTTCATGATGCCGACCAGGCGCGAGCCCTTGAACTTCATGCTTTCCCAGGACAGGTTCCCGTGGATGATGCCCTTGGGCAGGTTGTTGTCCAGATAGCCTTCCAGGTAGTTGACCTCGTCATCCAGGACCCGAACAATGGTCTTGAGGTGCGCGGGCAGGCTCTTCCGTACCTCCTGATACAACGCCGCCACCCTCGGGAAGGAAAAACGGTTTTCCACGCCCTTTTTGTAGCCTCTGCCAATGAGGTGGAGGTCGGCGAGCACGTGCCCGGTCGCGGCGAGCTGCCCGAGGGTGAGGTTACCCACCGGCACCTCGACGCCGTCGATGTTGCGGCTGGCGGAGATGAACCTGCCGTCCGTGTGCAGGTAATGTTGCCCGCCGCGGCTCTTCAGGGGCTGAAGGCACTGAAACCCGTGACGCCTCAGGAACAACAGCAACTCAATGTCATGCTTGACTTCGTTCTCGCTCTTGATCCCTTCAATCGATACGATAAACTTGCCCCGCTTGGTTTCCAGGATAAAGAAGGAATCGGCGGATTCGCGATGGAGCCCGGCGGCGGAAAAAGGCTCGCCCAGGGAGAACTCCTCGGCGATGTCGGCGAGTTCGCGGGCCTTGGGTTGAGAGAGGATGTTGGCGGAGAATGTCTTTTCGGAGAGTTTGGCTTCCGTAGACAGCATGTTACCTCCCTTTTTACTCAAGTGGAGACTACTTGTCAACAATTTCCTGTACGCTGTGGATAACCCCGCGTATAGATTTGGTACACGCAGTAGTCGAAGACCACTTCATGTAAAAGACGCAACTCTTGTGCCAACGACCAAGTTGTCGATATTTCGAGTACTTAGCATGATCGGGTCGACAATATGGTCGTCCCGGCCAAGGGCTTTCTGCAAAACTTGCTTTAAATTTCAATAACTTATGGCGTTCGACATTTCTGTCGAGGCCAAGGGGCTGGAGGACTCGCACCGATCAGCATTGAAGTTTGCTTGTCGTGGCGATAGATTGGGGCCGTGAGTACGTACCGACAGAGGGGAATCGGGGCCGCGTGATGGTTGAAGACGACCCCAAGCCCGCGGCTCCGGAGGGGGACGCCGGCCGTCCCGCGGTCGAGGAGCGGTCGGACTTGTACTACCACGGCATCATTCGACGCCTTTCGCACCGGAAGGGCACAGGGGTGGTGCGCACCGCGAGCGGGAAGGATGTGAGGTTCTCGTACCAGATGGTCCTGATGTCGGGTCCGGTGCGCACACCGAAAGGCCTCAGGGAGGGGATGGTGGTGGGGTATGACCTGGGTTGGGGCGGCCATGGCCTCCGGGTCACCAAGATACGGACCTATCCCCAAATGGACCGGCGCTCTCCGGCGCCGCCGGAATCCGGCTCTCCGCCGGCCGAGGCGGACAAATCCCCGGAGTGACGCCGGCCGTCGCTCCTCTGAATGCGAACCACGCCGTACACCAACCAGATACCCTGCCGCGCCCGACCCGGTGAGTTGGTTTCACAACGGTAGCAGCGTCATGGCGAGAATCTGGCTCGACAGAAGCGCTCCCACGAAGACACCGAGCAGGGCGATGTAGAAGAGACCCGTCGCCGCCATGGTATTCTTGAAGTCGGCCAGCGTCTTCCAGATCATGTAGGACAACACCAGCGGACCGAGTTGCGCCACGAGGAAGCGGGAACCCAGCAGCAGGAGGTGGTCGCTGAAGAGACGTTCGAGGGTCGCGGCCGTCGCGTCGGTGCCCAGCAAATAGAGCAGGGAGGCGGCTACCACTTGCAGGACGGTCTGAATGACCAGCATGGTGACGAAGAACCGGAAGACCCGAAAGAACGGATCAAGGCTCTGACCGGTTTCGATGAGGTACCAGTGGCCGATCAGCATGCCGACGGTTACGGCTCCCAGCAAGAGCGCGGAAACGATGAAGCTCAATGGAAGCAAGACCGCCTCGACGGGCCCGAGGTTCGTTGGCGTGAAGCCGAAGGAGGCAACGATCAGACCGGCCACCCCGGTGAGTATGGCCGTCGAGAAAAAGCGCGCCCGCAGGAACCCGCGCTCACCCCAGAGAGAGATGAAGTAAAGGGTGAGAAAAAGTGTAAAACCGGCCAATAGACAGAGCTCTACGATCTTACCCCACCCCTGCCTTTCGGTCAGGAGATCAAGATAGCCCCAGACAGCCAGCACGGCGGCCGCCACCAGTACCCCGGCGGTGGACTTGTAGAAGCCCCGCTCCAGGTCGTTGAAAGGGGTGGCCGACAGGCCCACGAGCCCGCCGACGGACAACTGGTAGAGAAACATGACGAAGGCCGCGCCGTAGGGGTTCATCGGATCAAGCGCTCCCTTGATACAGTCCCTTAACGGGGTTTCGTGGCGACCTGCAGGCAGATCGCGCCCCGGAGGTAACGCACGGTATGGGCGTCGACGAAACCGGCGGCCGCGATGGTGGCCGCGGCCTCGTCGGGCGAGACGAACGACCTGACCGAGTCGGACAGGTAACGATAGGCGGTGGGATCGCCGCTCACGATGCTGCCGATCCAGGGCATGAGCTTTCCGAAGTAGAGCCAGTAGAGTTGCGAAAATACGCCATGGGGAGGAGGAAACATGTCCAGCGCAACCATCCTCCCGCCTGGTTTCAGAACCCTGTAGGATTCGCGGAAGAACGATGCCAGGTCCCTGACGTTCCGCAACACGAAAGCACTCATGACCGCGTCGAAGGACTCGTTTCGAACGGGCGCGGCCAGGGCGTGGGCCAGGATGTAAGCCGCGCTGGCCGCGTGGCCGGCCCGGGACGTCTGGTCTTTGGCGTGCATGAGCATGGCATGCGAGAAGTCGAGGCCGACCACCCGCGAGCCGGGAGCAAGGGCCTTGCACGCATCCAGGGCCAGTGCGCCGGTGCCGGTGCCCAGATCCAGCACCAGGGCCGGCCGGTCCTCGATTCCGAGGGCGTCGATCGCCTTGCGGCGCCATCGCGAGTCGAGTTGGAAGCTGATGATCCGGTTGAGCAGGTCGTAGCGCCAGGCAATCCGGTCGAAGAGGTTCCTGACCAGTGTGTCGTGAGGAACAGACATGGGCCGATCGCGGGGCGGGCCGGCGTCAACTGTCTCGGTCGGTGAGCAGGCGCCCCAGGGCCTTGAGGCCGTCTCGGGCCGGGGAATCGGGCAGCTTGTCGATTTCCAGTGATGCCTTGACCGCGTACTTGCGGGAGAAACTCCTGGCGCGCTCGATGACCGTGCCGTTGCCCATGGCATCCAGCGCCCGCTGGATGTCCTTTTCGGTGGGGGTCTGCGATTGAAATACCTGGGATACGGTCTGGTGTCCGTCGAGCAGCGACAGGACGATGGGCAGGGAGGGATTGCCGTCGCGTAGATCCATGCCGGTGGATTTCCCGAGCAGATCGCGCCGGCCGACGACGTCCAGCACGTCGTCCATCATCTGGAAGGCGATGCCCAGGTTGAGCCCGAAGTTCGCCGCCATTTCCACCTGCTCGGGGGATGTCCCCGCGATATAGGCGCCGAGCTTGGCTCCGGTCTGAAACAGCGAGGCGGTCTTGCGCTCAACGATCCGGATGTAGTCCTGGGCGGTGACCGTGCGGTTGCGGTTGAAGGAGCCCTGCAGGACCTCGCCCTCGGTCAGGCTGGTGCAGGCATCGGCGGTCCACTGGACCACGGTTTCGTCGAACTTGCCGGCGAACTCGAAGGCCTTGATGAAGAGAAAGTCCCCCGTGACCAGGGTGCGCGTGAGTCCGTAACGCTTGTAGGCGGACTCCTTCCCACGCCTGAATTCCGCGCCGTCGATGATGTCGTCGTGGAGCAGGGTGGCCGCGTGGATCAGTTCCATGGCCGTGGCGATGTCCACGACGTCGTCTTTCCGCTCGCCGTGGAAGGCGTTGAAGGTCAGCAGCGTGATCACCGGCCGGATGCGCTTGCCGCCGCCCTTGATCAGGCGCGAGGCAATCTCGGTGATCTCGCACTCCTTGGAGCGGGTGCAATCCACGAGCCTTTGCTCCACCAGCCGCAGTTGGTCGGCCACAATGCTGTACGGGTCCACCAGATCGCAGGGGAACTCTTCGGCGACATCCGTCAGGACGTCCTGAGGATTTCTCTCATGGTGTTGCTGGGGCAGAAGTGACTCCGTTCGGGCTGGTGTTGGAGTAGAGATGCCACAAATCACCGGGGAGGTCAAGGTGACCGGCGCGCGGGGACGGGGCGGAAAAGGCCGTAGTGAAGGGTGGTGCGAAAGGGGGGAATTGAACCCCCACGGGATTGCTCCCACAGGATCCTGAATCCTGCGCGTCTACCAAATTCCGCCACTTTCGCACGAGCGGGAGAGTGTTTATATGTATCAGCGGCCGCGGCATTGTCAAGTTCGTAGGACGGAATATTGTCTGCTACTATGAGCCTTCAACGATATGGCCAGCATACTGATTATCGCGAATCATCCGATTCTGCGCGAGACTTTGCGGCAATTCCTGTTTCCGGAGCATCGGACCGTGGCGCGGGGTCGCTGGTCCGAGCCGGCCGATCTCCAGCACCACGACGTGGTCATCGTGGACCACGACACCCTCGAGGATGCGGATGGGCTCCTTCGGGCGCTTCAGCCTCTCAAGATTCCCAGCGTCTGGTTGCACCAGGGGCCGGCTCCTTCGCTCAAGCCTGCTCGACTCACTGCGACGGTCGCCAAGCCGCTCGAAGGAGCTGCTCTCGAAGCCGCGCTGCAATCGCTCCTGGGGACGCCGCCGGAAGACCGGCCGCCGGTGCGCCAAGCCGGCGCCGAGGAGCCCTCGGGAGACGAGGTACCCGATGAAATCATCGAGCTGACCGAGGTGATCACGGGGGCCGACGTGATCACGGGGGCCGAGGTCACCACGGAAGCCGGCGCCGAAGACCCGGCCGACGAGACGTAGGGGGCGGGTTTCAAAACCGCCCGTGCCCACACCGCGCCAAGCCGACGACCATCGAACCGAACCGAAAGTAGACTCCCATGCCAAGAGAAATCGCCAAATCGTACAGTCACCAGGAGGTGGAGAGCAAGTGGTATGGGCGCTGGGACGAGGCGGGGCATTTCTCCCCCGCGAGCCCCGGCGCGCCGTCGTTTTCCATGGTGATACCGCCGCCCAATGTCACCGGCTCCCTCCATATGGGCCATGCCTTGAACAACACGCTTCAGGACGTCTTGTGCCGCTTCAGGCGCATGGACGGCCACAACGTGCTGTGGGTGCCCGGAACCGATCACGCCGGCATCGCCACCCAGAACGTGGTGGAACGGCAGCTCGCGGCCGAGGGCCTGGACCGGGCGGACCTTGGCCGGCAGGCGTTCATCGAGAAGGTCTGGAGCTGGCGCGAGGAGACCGGCCACACCATCCTGCGGCAACTACGCGCGCTGGGAGTTTCCTGTGACTGGACCCGCGAGCGGTTCACCATGGACGAGGGGCTCTCCCGGGCGGTGCGGGAAGCGTTCGTCCGTCTCTGGGAAGAGGGGCTGCTCTATCGCGCGGAACGGCTCATCAACTGGTGCCCGCGTTGCAAGACGGCGCTGGCCGACATCGAGGTGGTGCACGAGGAAGTGGACGGCCACCTGTGGCACGTGCGTTATCCGCTGGCGGGGGAGGGCGAGGTGGTAGTGGCCACGACCCGGCCCGAAACCATGCTGGGCGACACCGGCGTGGCGGTCCATCCGGAAGACGAACGCCACGCCGGCAACATCGGCCGCCGTGCGCGGTTGCCCATCGTGGACCGGGAGATTCCGGTGGTGGCGGACACGTTCGTGGACCCGGAGTTCGGCACCGGAGCGGTCAAGATTACCCCTGGACATGACTTCAACGACTTCGAAATCGGCCTGAGGAATGGCCTTGAAGTCATCAATATCTTTGATGATGACGCCGCGGTCCGGCCCGAGGCCTTTGCCGATGAAAACGGCGGGGTGCCGGCCTGGGTAGGACGCTACGGCGGCCAGGACCGGCTCGCCGCGCGGGAACGGGTCGTCCGGGAGCTCGAGGAACAGGGCCTGCTGGCGGAGGTTCAACCCTACCGGCACGCGGTGGGCAAGTGCTACCGTTGCCAGACGGTCATCGAGCCCTATCTGACGCCCCAGTGGTTCGTGAAGATCAAGCCGCTGGCGGACCCGGCGATGGAGGCGGTACGCGAGGGCCGCACGCGGATCGTGCCGGAGACCTGGAAGAACTCCTACTTCGCGTGGATGGAGAACATCAAGGACTGGTGCGTGTCGCGGCAGATCTGGTGGGGCCACCAGATTCCCGCCTGGTATTGCGCCGGCTGTAACGATGCCTTGGACACGGACGGCGCCCGGATCGCGTCGGGCTGCGCGCCGGTGGTGGGGCGGACCGCGCCGGACCGGTGCGACCGTTGCGGCGGCACCCGGTTCGTGCAGGACCCCGACGTCCTGGATACCTGGTTCTCTTCCGCCCTGTGGCCGTTCTCCACCCTCGGCTGGCCCGACAGGACCACCGACCTTCAGGCCTTCTATCCCACCGCCGCGCTGGTGACCGGCTTCGACATCCTGTTTTTCTGGGTCGCGCGGATGATGATGATGGGGCTCAAGTTCATGGACGAGGTGCCGTTCCGGGACGTCTACATCCATGCCCTGGTGCGGGACCAGGAAGGACAGAAGATGTCCAAGTCCAAGGGCAACGTCATCGATCCGCTCATCATGGTGAACCGCTACGGCGCCGATCCTTTCCGGTTCACCCTGGTGGCCATGGCCGCCATGGGGCGGGACGTAAAGCTCGCGGAGGACCGGATCGCCGGCTACCAGCACTTCGTCAACAAGCTCTGGAACGCCTCGCGCTTCGTGCTGATGCACCTCGACGACGAGGTCTTGCGCGCCCGTCCGGAGGGGCTGCCGGCCCGCGAGGATCTGGACCTGGCGGACCGCTGGATCCTTTCAAGGCTGGGCGCCACCATCGAGAAGGCCCGGGAGGCCATCGACGGGTATCGGTTCAACGATTTCGCGCACCATCTCTACCAGTTCACCTGGCACGAGTTCTGTGACTGGTACATCGAGATGAGCAAGCTGCGGCTCAACGGCGGCGGCGCCGGCTCCCGCGCCGCGCAGGAAACCCTGCACACGGTGCTCCGGAGTATCCTGTTGCTGCTGCATCCGTTGATGCCGTTCGTGACCGAGGAGCTCTGGGGGGAGGTGACGGCGCGGGATCCGGCGTCCTCCCGGAACCATGACGTCATGGTCCAGCGCTATCCCAGGGCCGGCGATTTCCCCTCGGACCGGGACGCGGAAGACAAGGTCGAGTTTCTGAGCGGTGTCATCCGGGCGGTGAGAAATCTCCGCACCGAGATGAACGTGCCGCCGTCCAGGAGGGTGAGGGTCCTGCTGTTCGATACCGAGGAGCGGCTGTCTCTCGTCCGCGCCTACGAAAGCATGGTGTGCACGCTGGCGCGGACCGAACCGCTGGAATATCTTGCCCAGGGGGTCCGGCCACAGAAGGTGGCCACGGCCATCGTCGATACCACCGAAGTCTACGTCCCGCTGGACGGCGCGGTGGACCTGGCGGAGGAGAGCAGCCGGCTCCACCGGGCTTTGGGCAAGCTCGAGACCGAGCTGGAGCGGGTGCGGAAAAAGCTCGGCAACGCGAACTTCACGGCCAAGGCCCGGGCCGAGGTGGTGGAGCGGGAACGGGAGAAGGCGCAGGAGATGGAAGAGAAGATCGAAGCCCTCAACCGGAGCCTCGGCCGGATCCAGGAGTTGCAGGCCCAGTGACCACGGTGGGGCCGCTGACCGCCGACCGGGTCCTTCAGGACCTCGGAACGAAACGGCTGGGCAGCCGCATCGACGTGTACCCGGAGCTGGAGTCCACCAACCGGACCGCTCACGCCCTGGCCGAGGCGGGCGCGCCCCAGATCGCGTCAAGCGTGCCGGCCGTGCTCGGCATGGCCGCGATGGCGCTCGTCGCCCGCACCCCGCTGCTGCGACTCGAGCGCCCGGCGCCCGTCCCCCCGGCGCCCGAGGACGACGACGGCGCCACGCCGATGCCGTTCTGGCTCGCGTTCATGCCCTACGTACTGCTGATTTCGCTCAGCGTGGTCGGACAGATCGGGCCGATCAAGGAGGCCGCGTCGGGCCTGCGCTGGGCACTGGACTACCCCGGCTTCGTGACCGCCGAGGGCTTCGCCGTCGCGGCCGTCAACGACTACGCGCCGATCCGGCTGCTCAACCACCCGGCCCCGCTGATCGTCTTCGCGCTGCTCATCAGCGTCGGGCTGTACGTCGCGACGGCACGGTGGCGTCGCGGCGTCGCGTGGGAGGCCTTGCAGCTCACCTACTCGCAGTGCCTCGGGACGAGCGTCGGTGTGGCGACGATGGCGATGATGGCGGTGATCATGGCCGACTCGGGGATGACCGTGCTGCTGGCCCGTGGCCTGGCGGATGCCTCCGGACCGGTGTTCCCGATCGTATCGCCGTTTATCGGGATGCTCGGGGCGTTCATGAGCGGCAGCAACACCAACTCGAACGTGATGTTCGGCCTGCTGCAACTCGAGACCGCGCGCGCGCTCGACATCGGGCCCGTGACGATCTCGAGCATCCAGTCGGTCGGCGCGTCGGTCGGCAGCGCGATGGCGCCCGCGAAGGTGCTGGTCGGCGCGGCGGTGGTGGGGTTCGCGGGCAGTGAGCGCGATATCTTCCGCATCGTCATCCCCTACATCCTGCTGCTCGTGCTGCTCGCGGGGATCGAGGCGTTCATCGTGGTCGAGTTGCTCACGGGGCTGTCGAGATGATCCCGTTGGGCGACAGGACTCGACGCTGGCTCCAGACCGCCGCCCTCGCCGGCATGGCGGCGAGCTTCCCGCTGCTCTACGCCGGTGCGGTGACCATCGAGAGTGCTCCGATGACCGTCGCGGGCCTCGTGGTTGCCGGGGTGGCGGC
>Ga0209020_1003502_pt1 | contig 10591 bp, 9 predicted proteins | sample PinacodermBB_FD_187298 | JGI IMG/M metagenome (GOLD analysis project Ga0209020, IMG submission 187298) | Host-associated microbial community of the marine sponge Aplysina aerophoba from Gulf of Piran - sponge pinacoderm, lysed by bead... | ecosystem: Host-associated > Porifera > Sponge >...
TCCCGGTCCGGGTCGCCGCCTCGCTGAGGCGGTCGTGGGTCTGCCGGGCCCGGCGCCGCCGGTGCGTCGGCGAGGTCGGCCTCGCTCTGGCGGCGTTCGGCTTCGAGCTGGCGGCGCTCGGCCTCGACGTCGACCTCGGGCCGGTGTTGCCGGCACAGCTTGCGGATGGCGGCGGCGCCACGCCGCAAGGCGCGGACCGCGGCGCGTCCGAGGCGGTGCGCGAGCGACGCGCGTTCGGTCCGGTGGCCGCGTCGCAGCTCGATGCGCGGACGGGCGCCGTCGGCGCGCAGCTTGCGGTTCGACGCACTGCGGGGCGGAAAAGGGGCGGGGCCGCGGGCTGAGTGCGCCTCGGCCCGCGCGCCCTGGTAGGTTCGCCATTCGCGTCGCCGGTGCGCCACCCGCTCGTCTTGACAGTCCGCTGACGCCGCACCTCGCCGCGCTGGCGTTCGACCAGTTGCGTCCACTGCGCGCGCTGGTCCGGCGTGGACCCGGCGGATGAGGGCGGCCGTTTGCGGGCTCGCTTCGCCTGCGGCCGCGAGTGCAGCCGCGCGGCGGTCGAGCGGGCTTGCTCGCGCGGCAGGCCGCCCTTGCGGCAGCGGTGCTTGATGTCCCGTCGGGCCACCTGCGCCTTGCGCCGTTCGACGCGCGTGGGCACGACGATCCCCCGGTGGTCGCGCTCGTACTGCTCCGCCCACCGGCTGAGACGCTTCGTGGCGCCCGCGTCGAGGTTCTCCGCCCGGCCCGTCTCGGGGTCGACGCAGACTGACGGCGACGTGGACGTGCGGGCGGGCCGTGTCGGTGTGGGCCGCGCAGACCGCGTAGTGGCGGACGTCGAGGCGGATGCTCTTCAGGGCGCCGCCGACGGCGGACAGCATGTCCTGCCTCGGCGGGGCCTCGGTCCCCTCCGGGCAGCTCAACACGATGTGCGTGTACGGTCTCTTCAGCTTGCGCCCTCGGGCGCTGATCCCGGCCATCGCCTTCAGCGCGGGGGCGTTGGCGGTCAGTCCTTGCATCACGCGAACCATCAGGTCGGTGTCGGTGGTCGGGATGCCGAGGCAGGCGAACCACGCCACCCGTTCCGAGGTCGTGGGCCGGCGATTGTCGGGCGAAGTCTGGTCGTGGGTGATGTAGGAGACCATCCCCTTGATGCCGCGTCCGGAGCCGATGACGCGACCGATCACGGCCACCTCCCGAGCTCGTGCCCGACCGCGTCGGCCGTCCGGCGCAGCGGGTCGAGCGTCCCGGGGCGGGGCGCCCTCGGGCAAGGCGTTCACGGCGCGGACCGCGTCGTCGAGCAGGCGGCCGACCCGGCGCAGCTCGACCCGGCGGGAAACGGGTCTCGGCGCTCGGGTTCGGTCCCGGCACGAGGACGGCGTCCGGCGCGCGGGTGAGGTTCTCGCGGACAAGGGGGCGTCGGTGCAACTGCGCCGGGCGGCGCGGCGCTTCAGCGCGCGGGCCTCGGCCACGGTGAAGCGGACGGTGACCGCGTGGGTGCGCTGCTGCTCGATGGCCAGCGGCGGCCGGCCGCCGCGATTTCGGTGATGGCTCCGCCATGCGCGTTGTCCGTTGCCTTGCCCCAGGAGTCGGTTAGGCGCAGCCGGTTTCGCACAGCGAAAACCGAATCTGGCTCCCATCGTCTCTGGCGCGGCGGGGATGGACCCGGCTCGCGCACATGGCTGGTGCCTGCGGGGTCGGCTTCCCCGCACACGCGGGGATGAACCCTGACAGAGGAGCAGGTGGCTGCGCAAGCGCTCGCGCCCTGGCTGGCCGCGAGCCGGTAGCCGGACGCCAGCGAACCATGCGAGTGCTGCGGGGACGCCATACCGGCCGACGCGCCGTACTACGACGTCGACGGACGCCAGTGCTGCGAGCCGTGCCGCGCGGCCGCCGACCGGCACGGCTCGCCGTACGGAGTCGAGCGCACCGGTCGCCAGACGAACTTCACCGACACGGTGACGCTCTACGAGCGGGTGGACCGCGACGGCAACGGCGAGGACGTCTACCTCGACGCCGAGAACGCCTGGCGCGAAACCGAGCGCAGCGAGAAGGTCGCCGAGGCCGTCTACACGCTGAGCGGGCGCCCCCGGCTGGTACGGCCGGGCGGAACGAAGAACGAGTGAGCGACGATCCGGAAAGAAGAGGAGAGGAACCCTGACGACAAAAGACCGCAACCGCCTGCGCGCCCTCGAGCGCGGTTTGCGCAGCGAGACGGCGCTGCAACCTGCCGCGGATCGAGCAGGTGCTCAACGAGGAGACCGCCGGCCTCGACGAGGAGTACGAGCGGCTCGACGCGATGGCGAGAGCCGACACGCCGGCCACGGCGGAGACGCCGCTGCTCGCGCTGCACGAGGCAACCGTAGGCCAGGCGAAGCTGATGGCGCACGTGATCGTGATCGCCGAGAGGCGGGAGGAATCCGGAGCGGATCAGAACACCGCGTTCGACAGGATGAAGAACATGTTGCAGGATGCCGGGGACTTCCTCGGAAGCGACGGCGACACGATCGTGATCGTCGGCGGCGAGGAGGACGGCAACCACGCCGACGCGATCATCACGGGCATGGTGAGAGCCGACGACGAGTACGCCGCGTTGCTTGTCGACCCGACGCGCAGCGGCCGCGCCACGGTGCTGTTCAACGGGATGACGAACCTCGAGGTCGGCCAGCGGGTCGACTACACCGTCGGAGACGCCTGGAAGGCGGAAGAGGACCCCGCGGAGCAGGCCGCGAGCTGACAGTCGATACGGGTCGGGCAGAATGACGGAAGAGGAGAATCAGCTGGACGGCGGCGGGGCGGCGACGCCCGGCCCCGGGTCGGCCGGCCAGTCCTCAAGCCGGAAGTCGAGCTCCTGGGGACGGCTCTGCAGGTGATCGCGGAACGGCGCGTTCCCGGCTCGCGTCCGACCGTTCCCATCGGAACCTGCTCGGCGGCTTCGACCATCTGGTCGAACGCATCGGCGCGATGAGCGAGGAGCAGGGGCGACTGTGAGGCGCCGGGACCACGCCGGCACGCAGACCGCGAGAACGGAAGAAGAACGGGATGCGGCAGCGAGAGCAGAAGCTCCCGCCCTGGGTGTGGGCAAGCCTCGACGAACGAGTCGTCGAGGCGGCGGAGATGTCCGTGGAGGCATGGCGGCGCACGCTGCGGCGCGACCCGTGCGCCTACTGCGGCGGCCCGGGCGGGGACATCGACCACATAACTCCGCACGCTCACGGTGGTTCCGACAACTGGTTCAACCTGACGGCAGCGTGCCGACGGTGCAACAGCGCAAAGGGAAGAGAGCGGGTGCTGCACTGGCGCGTAGCCCGGCGACACGACGGCTTCGCTCTGCGGAGCTGCACGGCAACCTTGGGGAACCTCACGCTCGCGGTCGCCGACATGAACGCTGTGCCGGGGGCGAGGGCACGGACCGGGGCATTGACCAACCGACTGATGGACCACCTGCTCGACGAGCACCCCGAGGCCGACGGCGCGCTGTTGTACAGCTGGCAGGGACGGGACCGCGACGGCAGGCCGAAATACCTTCACGTCCTGCAGACGCACCCCGGCAAGGCGGACGCCGGCGCCATATGCCGCAGCCGCGGCGGCGGCACGCCCACGCGCGGCGCATTCACGGCGACCGAAGTCGCCGTGCGGAGATGAACGGCGCGGCGCACGTCCGACCGGCAACATGCACCACCAGGACCGGAACCACGTCGCCGACGGAAGCGACGGATAGAAGGAAACGCCAGGAAAACGGCAAATGGATCGCGCGGACGCCCTTCCACGAGCGGTAAATGCGCGTGGAACCAGGACACGCGTCCGGGACGAGCAGGGCGCTTCGCGCTGGAGACCGCAGCAACGATCGCGGCGATCGCAGGAGCCGGGAGCGCAGCTACCTGGTGACGCAGCCACCCCGCCCACGCGGGGATGGACCCTGCGCCGAGCAGGCAGCTTCCGTACGACCGGGGTCGCCCCGCGCGGGCGCGGATGAACCCGGCACCTGAGCAGGAGCCGGCCAGGAGCACCGGGCCGCCCAGCGCGCGCGGGCGCGCGCTGGGATGAACCGTACGCCTCGCGTAGACTGGAGATCCTACCGGCTGAGCAGAAAGTGGTCGGGCCGCCGCGGGTCTGGAAGTCAGGGACGGCAATCGGTGAGCAACCAGCGGCTGATCGGTGCTCATCTTCCGGCGATGCATCCCGAGCGGCGGGAGACGAGACCGGGACGGTGCTCGGGCTGCCTGACGCGCTTTGCGGTCGACGTGCGGCTGCCGTCGCCGGTGATGTGCCCGGACTGCGGAGGTCATGTCGTCGCCGCCGGGGAGGTCGAGCCGGTGACGCGCCACCTGCCGTTCGACGGTCCTCTCCGCCCACCCGGCCGGTGAGACGGCCCCGAGCGCGGTGGCGGCGTCTGGAGCGTCGGGAGACGGTGTCGGGGGAGTTGCCTGGGCTGTCAGACGCAGTTCGCCATCGACGCGCTGCACGATGCGCTCGATGTGGCGTCGCTGGCGGGCAGGCTGCAGCACCTGATCTGCGGCGTCGTTGACCGGGAAGATGTGAATGAGGGACTCGCGGTCTCGGTTCGGGGCGTTGCCGGCTGGGAACGTTCCGGCGGAGCCGAACGGCAGTTGGGGGCGGGCCGGGACCGCGATCGCTGCTCGGAAGGATGCCTGAACGTCGCTGGCGCGTGCTCGGTCGTGGCCGCGGGCTGTTCGCGATCGATGTGGACGACGGCGGCGGATTCCGCGCGGCGACAACGGCCGAGGTGGACGCGGCGCTGCGGCAACGGGGGCTGTTCGGGGCGGCGGAGTACACGGTGCGGCACGTCGGTTCCGCCGACGACGATCGCGACGATGTCGACGTTGGATGACGGCTTCGGGAAATCCTGGGGGCATTTGGGTGAGCGAGCTGTACGCGGTGGGGTGGCGAGTCCGGGGCCGGCCGCGGCAGTGGGTGTGGTCCGTGTTTCCGTCGCTGGGACTGGCGGTTCGCGTGGCGCGCGGCTATGCGGCCTGCGACGGCGGCGGCCGGTGGCGGGTCTATGGCACGCGGGTTGCCGCCGTCGGCGACGGCCCGGTCGAGGTGGTCCGGGGCCGCCGGCTGGCCGAGGGGCTCGAGACGCATCGACAGGACTGGTGCCGGAGCAGAAGTTCGTGGTTCCGGCGTGCCCGCGCCGCGGGAACGGACACTTGTGGCAGTTCGACCGGGAGCGTTCGACTGTGGATTGCCAGGCGGACACGTGCCAGGCATGCGGATTGGTGCGGCTGACGTCGTATCGGACGGGGCAGGTGGTGCGCTACGTGGAAATGGATGCCGGCGGAGCATGAACGGTCTCCCGCAACCGCGAGATGAATCGAGGGTTACTTCAAGTGGTCGAGACACAGCTTGCTGACGATGCATCGGTCAGCCGTCTGCCGCCGGCGGGCGGACAGCATGCCGATTTGCCGCATGCTCCCGAGGACGTCACCACGATAGGGAAGGGGATCGTCGTCAAGGGCGATGTCAAGGGGGGCGAGGACCTCGTTGTCGACGGGACGGTCGACGGGACGATCGAGCTGCGGCAACATGTCCTGACGGTCGGTCCCACCGGCAGGGTCAAGGCGCAGTTGTCGGCGAAGTCGGTGGTGGTTCTCGGCAAGGTGAACGGGAGTATCCAGGCGAGCGAGCTGGTGCGTATCGGCAAGACCGGCTCGGTCGAAGGTGCGATCTCGGCTCCGCGGTTGGTCATGGCCGTCGGGGCGCACTTGCAGGGCCGCGTGGACGTGTAGGGCTTGGGCTGGGAAAAAAGCTGAAGTGGTCCCGCCTATGCAGAGCTCCGCATCGGCGGGACAACCGGGCAGCCTCCAGGCGTGGATGTGGGTACTGCCCCGAAGGTGATCAAACGCATCGAATGTGATCCGCTCTCTCCCGCGCGAGCGAGATCATGTTCACAAGAACCGCAAAGCACGCCATTCATCGCTGTCTATCGCCCGAAGATGATCGGATTTGTGCTCCAGTCCAACTTTGATCGTGTTCGTGGTTTCGGCGGCGGCGACGACCCGGCGACCACTGGCCGCTTCTCCCGGGACGGCCGCGCCGATTAATGAGGCACGATGGGTTGCAACGCATCGTCGAGCGTCTGTCGGCACGTCGATGTGTGACCGCCTCGATGCGCCCGTCGCCGTCGACGACGAATGTCGGCGACGGCGACGGCTGGATGCGAGTCAATGTGTCGGCCGGCCGGCGAGGAGTCGCATGACGAGCGAGATGCTGATGGTGGCGTGCCACCGGCGACCATGCTCTTGCGGCTGGAGCGCCGTTTCGACGATGTCGTCGCTGACCCTGGAGCGCCGTCTTGGTGTTGGACGATAGTGAAGACCAAACGGATTGTCATCGGCACGATCGTTGCCGCGGCTCTCCTGCAGGGCGATGGGAGGCAGAGGGGACAACCGACCGGGTGACTCCGAGGCCGTGGGGTGATTCGTGATGTTCGGTGCCAGGCTCCCATTGCTGGCGGCGATCGGATGAATCGACATCGGGCGGCCGGTTTTTCTGTCGGCAGCGCGGTGGCGGGCTGCAACGTTCTACGGATTCGGGACCGGATCGGACGCGTGTCCGGGCACCGCCCCCCTTGTACGACCGATCGGGAACATAGGATGTCAGTTAGGCTGTCAAAGCGTCCTGCGCGGTGGGGATACTCAAGTAAACATTGATATTTTGGCCGTGACGTGACTCTGCAACCACAACTATCATCACGTTGTTGTTGTAGGTGCCCGAGGTCATCGGCGGACCTGCGTTGAAGCCCATGATGCAGCGGTCGAACATGCTGCGGTTCTCGTAGGAGTCGTACATGTGCTCGCGCCGGTATGCCGCCCGCTCCCGGCCGGCGGCGATGGCTTCCGGCGTGCGGGGCGGCCGCCGCCCGTCCGGCGGATCGACGATCAGCGAGGTCCGCTTGTCGGAGGTCAGCTCGATCCCCCGCTCGTACCAGAACTCGTTGTACGAGAGCACGCCGCCCTCGGACCGCGGCCGGTAGAAGAGCGCGCCCTTCTCCGGATCGAAGAGGTCGCGGTTGCGCCGGATGCGCTCCGACGCCTCGAACTGCGCGGCTTCCTCCGCCCCGAGCGTTTCCACGCCCTCGAACTGCTCCGGCCGCTGCAGCGGCGTCAGTGTGCGGAAGGTGAAGGTGCCGGAGACGTCCGGCTGTCCGTCCGGCGTGCGCATCGGCATGGTCCGGTCGCCCGTCTGGGCCAGCGCGGCCGGCGCGGCCAGTGCGAGGAGGAGCATCAGGGTGCAGAAGGCGGCGAAGGCGTTTCTGTGCATCGTCGGTCTCTTGTCTCGAGTCTATCGAAGAAGGGGCAGGTCCGTGCGAATCGGGTCATGAGAGCCTGGAAAGCTCCACATCGGAACAGCTTACATCACTCCACGGCCAGCCTGCGGTCGAAGGTGAAGGGCCGGATCGCGCCGGGCCGAACCTCGTCGAAGTCCGGGTGCGCCGGATTGAGCACGACGTTTCGTTCCAGTGGGTTCACGGCGCTCGGCGCCATGATCGCCAGGTGCGTCCGGAGCAGGTCCGCACCGGCCCGCCGGATATCGGCGACGGGTGCGGGCGGGGTGACAATGGACTCGTCCGGAACGTCGAGGTCCAGGATTCGGTAGCTCGGAAACGTGGACGGGCGCGTCAGATTGGCCAGGATTTCCAGGGCCGCCAGCGACGAGTTCTCGCTGCAGTAGATAGCGGGCATCCCCTTCGGATTCCACCGGCCGCCGTACCGGGCGGCACCCTCGCCGCTCAACATCTCTTCGACGCTGCCGGCGCACGTGCTGCGCGCGATGCGCCACACCCTCACGTCGGTATGCCGTGCTCCAGACGCCCGATCAGGTCGATGACGTCCTCGGCGCCGGTGGCGGTGTCCGCACGCCGCAACGGCGTCTCTCCGGCGAGCGCGGGGTTGGGGTGCTTGAGCCAGTCGCGCGCGTGCTCCCGGTTGCCGTCGAAGTAGGACAGCGCCATGTTGAACACCCTGGCCACCCTGGCCGCCCGGTCCCCCTCGTCCCGGCGCAGTACGCCTCGAAGCCTGCGTCGGACCAGGGTCTGACGCGGAATGCCGACGACGCTCGCCAGTTGCGTTTCCGTCACGTCCAGGGTGTCCTTCAGGCGATCCAGAAAGCTGGCGGGGAGCCCGGCGCGAATCTCGGCCAGGGTGGGTGGTGGGATTGCAGGTCCCTGCGGTGTCGCTGCCGTGTTCGACGCCACTCGATCCCTCGCTGGAATGAGACACGACAATGTACCATATGGGCAGTACGTGGGTCAGGTCGCGCAAGAGGAGCTGCGGAATGGAACCGATCATCGACCATATCGAGATCACCGTGCAGGACATGAGCGTCGCGGCGCCGTTCTACGACAAGCTCCTTCCGCTCCTCGGCTTCGACCTCAAGAGCAGGAACAGCGCCGTGCTGGAGGATCACGAGCTGCACGTCGTCGAATACCTGCATCCGCGGTTGGGCTTCGCCATCAGCTCGCCGCGGAGCGCGTTTCGGGGCGCTGCCGTCAATCGCCGCAGGCCCGGCGCGCTGCATCACCTCGCGTTCAGGGCGGACTCCCGCGCCGACGTCGACCGTCTGCATCTCGAGTTGACGCAGATCGGCGCCATGATCGTGAGCCCGCCGCGGGAGTACCCGGAGTACGTGCCGCCGGGCTACTATGCGCTCTTCTTCAAGGACCTCGAGGGCATCAAGTACGAGATTGTCCACACGCCCCCGCGGTCAGGATAGGCGGTGGCAGTCGAAGGACCGGGGGAGGGCCGTGGCGCGAGGCAAGCTGGAACAGGCGATCGAGGAGTTGCTCCTGGAGGTCGACCGCCCGGGCGATTTCTGCGCCCACGGCCGGTTGCTGGCGCCCATGCCGGTGCTGGAGGCGAAGGGTGCCGGCGCCCTGTCGTTTCCGGTGCCGGAAGCGCAGCTCCAGGCACTGATCGCGGTCGCGGAACGCGCGCCGTACGGCAAGGGGCCGGCAACGGTGGTCGACCCGAACGTGCGCGACTGCCGGCAGATAGACGCCGCACGCATTCGTCTGGCCGGCGCGGGGTGGCATGACACGTTCGGCAGGATCCTGACCGCGGCGGCCGACGGCCTCGGCTGCCCCTTGGACCGGTTGGACGCCCATCTCTACAAGCTGTTGATCTACGAGCCGGGAGGCTTCTTCGTCTCCCACCGCGACACCGAGAAGGCCGACGGCATGATCGCCACGCTGTCGATTTCGCTGCCCGTTGCGGGTACCGGAGGCGAGATCGTCGTCCGTCACCGTGGACGCGAGCGCGCCATCGACATGACCGCAGCCGAGCCGTCCGAGCTGGCGTTCGCCGCGTTCTACGCCGACTGCGAACACGAGGTCAGGCCGGTCACCGAGGGGTACCGCCTGTCGCTCGTGTTCAGTCTGTGCCTGCGCGCCGGCGACAACGATACGCCCCGCACGGCGCCCGACTACGACCAGCAGGTCGACCGGCTCGCCAGACGGCTGGCCGCGTGGCGGCGCGGGCCGGACGCGGTCGAGAAGCTCGCCTGGGTGCTGGAGCACGAATACAGCGAGGCGGGTCTGTCGTTCGACGCGTTGAAGAACCGCGACGCCGCTCTGGCGCGCATTCTGGCGGCGGCCGCCGGGCGAGCCGACTGCGCGCTGCACGCGGCCATTCTGCATCTCGAGGAATGGGGGGCTGCCTCGTATTCGGGCGGATTCGCGGACTGGGGCTGGGATGGATCGGAAGACGACGACGTGGAGATGGAGGAGGTGGAGGACTATCGCCAGTGGCTGGACGGCTGGGTCGGCCCTGACGGCGGTCGTCCGCCGTTCGGCGAGATCGACCTGTCGCCCGAGGAGCGGTTGCCGCACGGCGCGCTCGATGGTATCGAGCCGGACGAACAGCATGTCGAAGGGGCTACCGGCAACGAGGGCGCGACCGTCGAGCGCACGTACCGCCGCGCCGCGCTGGTCCTGTGGCCGGAGTCGAGGACGCTCACCGTCGTTGCGGACAGCGGCATCGACACGGCAGTCGCCTGGGTGGCGGAACAGCTCGACTGGAGCGGAGAGGGCACGGACGAGCGTATCCGGACGCTCACGGCGCAACTGATCGACATCTGGCCGGCCGGCCGCGATGACTTCGACGAGTCCGATGCGACGGGCCGCGCGCGCATGCTGCGCCTGCTGTGCGACACGCGAGACGAAGGGGGGGCGGCGCGCTTCCTGCGGGACGTGATCGTGGCCTGCTACGACGGGAGCGAGAACGAAGCGCTGGCCGCCGTGCTGGACATGCTGGGACCGCCCGGTGGGGAGTACTTCCTGCTCGACATGATTGGCGCGCATCTCCGGCGGCGGCCCGCGGCCATGCTCGGTCTGCTGTGGCGCCTCGACGAGGCGCACCGAGCGGCTGCCGACCCGGACTGGGACGTCGTACTGCGGGAAACGGTGCGCGCAGCCCTGGGGGCGCTGCCCGCCGCGCTGCCGCCGGAACCCGAGGAGGACGTCCCGTGGACGGCCTCCCGGCGTCCGACGCGATTCAGCGAGACGGCCGTCTACCACCTGTTCGCATTGGCCTGGCGGCTGGGGTTGCCGGACGCGGCCGCCGCGGTCGGCGTTGGA
>Ga0209020_1003507_pt1 | contig 10572 bp, 8 predicted proteins | sample PinacodermBB_FD_187298 | JGI IMG/M metagenome (GOLD analysis project Ga0209020, IMG submission 187298) | Host-associated microbial community of the marine sponge Aplysina aerophoba from Gulf of Piran - sponge pinacoderm, lysed by bead... | ecosystem: Host-associated > Porifera > Sponge >...
GCGTTGGCGCACACCACCGCACCCTCTATCTCCTCCAGGGTGGACATCGAAGTGAAACCGGCAGAGCCCTTGGCCATCAACTGCTGACCGTCGTAGTAGGTGGTCGGCCCGAAATCGAGACCCAGGTCGGTGTCGCGGCTCTGGGTCCAGGTGGTGTTACGACTCAAAAGGTCGATCAGCCCCGAGTTCACCGCCTCGAAACGGGTGGCGGAGTTGAGCGACTGGTAACGGACTGCCCCGGCGTCACCGAGAATCGCAGCCGCCACCGCCCGGCACAGATCCACATCGAAACCGGTAAAGACGCCTTCGGAGTCCTTGTAACCGAATCCCGGAAGAATCTCGTTGACCCCACAGCTCAGTTCGCCACGTGCTATCACCACATCCAAAAGATCCTCCTCCGCCGCAACAGGAGTCTGGGTGGTCGTAGATACAGCCAAGGCGGTGGCATCCCCAGCCTCGTCTCCACAGGCAGCGGACACCACAAGCACCACAACAAAAAACGCCACCGCAGTCTTCTTCACAGCTGTAAAAGTAGCTGAAGCCAACAAAGAATATCGGTAGTGAGTCAGTTTGGATCCCTGACCTGCGGGGTTCACCTCTCAAGGTGACCCACTACCGTACAGGCCATCAGGGATGGCAGGCTCCAGAGTCGCGATAGGGTCACCTTCTTGAGCCGAGATACGACCACCGGATGACAAAGCGTCGCTGGCCTAGAACCTGGGAGAACACGGGTACTTACCGGGTGAGAGGTGACCCGTCCCAAGAGGCCCACCGCAGCATCGACATCCCTACTGTGAACGCCCCCTGGGTATTCCTTCTTATAGCGGTATCATGCGGCTCATGACCCACCGTGATGCTGTGTTGCTTCACCGAGATGCCATTCGCGATGCCGCCTCGTGCCATAAGGCGCGTTCGATCGCCCTTGTCGGTTCAGTGGCGCGGGGAGACAATACGCCAGACAGCGACTGCGATTTCGTGGCCGATTTCTTACCGGGCGCGTCGCTGTTCGACCATATTGATCTGGAAGAAGCGCTCAAAGAGATACTCGGTGTCTCTGTTGATGTCATTTCCGTGGACGCCGCTCGGCGCCGGTTCCCGCGTATCCTCCAAGAAGCCATCGCCATATGACAGAGAGAGACGAGAACCTCGTCTTCGATATTCTGGATGCGGCAAGCCATTTGGCCTTGTTAGTTGAGGACGGACCCCACAGATTCCACGAGGAATGGTTGTTCCGTCGCGCCGCTGAGCGTCTACTGGAGATCATTGGGGTAGCGGCCAGTAACCTGTCGGACGAGTTTCTGGCGGATAACCCGGTGATCCAGATCAAATCAGCGAAGAGAATGCGGGATTTCCTAGCCCATCAATACCAAAAGGTGGACTATTCCGTAGTGTGGGAGACCATCTCGGTTAGCGTTCCAGACTTCGTCGCCGATTTTGCCAATGTTCAATAAGCCGTTGCGCTAGTAGACCTACACGAACATCCTCACAGACATCCTCTCCCCCGGCACCCGCCCTACTAGGAACACCGCAGCCACAGTAAGCCCCTCCTTGACCAGCGCATACAGTAGTTGCAGGTATTGGCGGAATCATCTCGGACCATCAGCGACCCTTGCCGCCTATCAGCCGGGTTTTGCGCTAAGGCCTTTCTCGATAGCAAAACTGATAGCGCACAACCCCCAAAGGGCTATGACCTGGGGAAACACCCTCATAATACGTGCCCGGGGTGGGACTTGAACCCACACGTCACGAGGGACACTGGATTTTAAGTCCAGCGCGTCTGCCCATTCCGCCACCCGGGCCGGCACAGAGAGATTGTAAGCCAAACCGGCCTCACTCTCCCACCAAGGTAGTCCCCTTGGGACCTGCAGTCCTTCGAAGTCAACCAACCTTGCAACCGGCAGCCGAACTCTCCACCCTTGATCAAGGCTCCAGCCGTTACCAGCTACAGGCAAAGTTGTTGCAATACGTGCCTACAGCGGAGCGGACTGCGTCACTGTGGGCATCGTGATCCGCCCTGGGTTCTCGCAGCGGTGGAAGCTGTCTCAGATGGAGTCGATTATTCCGTCCAGCAGATCAAACTCCGAGATGAGCACCTCCGGAGCAGCCAGTCGGCGGAGGGCCTCGCGGGCAATCATCGCTCCCGCCAGGATCATCGGCGCCCGGGCCGGCTCCAGTGAGGGGATTGCCGCGGTCTCCTCGACTGTCATCCCGGCCAGTTCCGACAGAAGAATCGCCAGTTGTGCTGCAGTGATGGTCGAGTCGTGAACTCGGGCGGAGTCATAGGTTTCCAACCGGAGAGCAATGGCCGCCAGGCTGGTCCACGTTCCCGCCACGCCCACGACCTTGGGACGAAGTGGCAGACTGACTTCTCCCAAGACTTCCGCAGTCTGCGAGAAGGCCCCCTGAATCTGCCGCCGGGAGGGAGGACGGTCGGGCAGGACCGATTCGGTGAGGCGAACGGAGCCGAGTTCCAAACTGATGCCTTCCACTGCTCCATCCCGGTCCAGCCACACGAATTCCGTGGAGCCGCCTCCTATGTCCACCACCATGCGACCGTGGGCACCGCAGAGATCTCCAACCGCACCCGCAAAGGACAGGCGAGCCTCTTCCTCTCCGGAAATGTTCTCGGGTCTGACCCCCAGCGCCACTTCGGCCCGGTCGAGAAAGTCGTCCCGGTTGCGGGCGTCCCTGACTGCCGAGGTGGCGACTGCCCTCTTGCGAGTCGCCGAATGTTGGGAAATCAACTCCCCATAGCGCCGCAAGGCAGCCAGAGTCCGTGCCATCGAGTCCTCGGTAAGCTGACCACGCTCCCGCAGGCCCCTCCCCAACCCGGTAACGGTCTCCCAGCGCCCCACCTCCCCCTCCGGGGAGACCAGCAGCAACCGCACCGAATTGGTGCCGATGTCCACAGCCGCCTTCACGATGCTCTCCAATCCGGATTCAACGCGGGGCCGTCGGAAAGCAACAGAACGCAGGGGACCGTGCAATCCAGTGGCTCGATCCGGGGTACGGACCACTCCCCGACCGGGTTGTCGTTCCCGGCCCGATGATCTGCATAGTGGGCGTGCAGGCACTTGACCCCCTTGCGGGAACCTGCCACCCCGCCGGAAGGTCTGGGATGGACGGTGGGGGGCACATCGGAGTCTCGCTGTGATGCGTAGCGGCGATGAGCGGCATCCAGTCGTCGGGCAAAGTCCGGGTCGTTCCCGGAACGAGCGTCCATCGCTTTCACCCCTCCGGCGGCCTCTATCCGGGACACTCTTTTGACCGCCAGCGGACAAGTCAACCAATAGAGCGTCGGAAAGGGAGTGCCATCCTCCAGAATGGGCGGGGTCCTCACCACCACGGGTAGACCCAGATGGCATTCGGACACCACCGACGACTCGGATCGGGGCGAGCGTCCGATCTGCAGCCCCACTATTCGTCGCTCGTCCCGCCGGTGGAACTCAGAGTCCATCAGGAGTCAGCGGTCAGATCACTCCCGCTGATGTAGCTCCACCACTGCCTGTACCAGGGGTCATCACCCACCGTCTCGGTTTCAGCCACGGGTTGGCCTTCGGGGGAGCCCACCGACTCCTCCCGCGGCGGCACCACCACGAAAGCCGTCTCACCCTCCCTGACGTATCCCAGTCGTTCCCGGGCCAACCTCTCGATCTCTACCGGGGTATTCAACGCCTCCAGCCGATCCTTTAGATCGGTGTTATGGGCCACCAGCACCTCCAATTCAGCCGTGGATTCAGCTATCTCGGTGCGTTGCTCCTCCAAACGATCCAAGACGGGAACCGCGTACACGGTGGCCCCCCCTGCAAGGATCACCACCCCCACGATCCACAACCATGACCGTGCCCGCGGTTTTTTCCGCTTGGGACTCTTTCCACCGCTGTCGGCGGAGTCCCGGTCGGAATTGGCCTGGTCGTCTTTCACCTGCCTAAGACTTCCCATCCCCCGTACCTCGCCCCATCCCCCAACTCCTCTTCAATGCGGAGCAACTCGTTGTATTTGGCGGTTCGCTCCGAGCGGGCCGGCGCTCCGGTCTTGATCTGGCCGGCGCCGGTGCCCACGGCCAAGTGGGCTATGAACGCATCCTCTGTCTCGCCCGAACGATGGCTCACCACCCTGGTATATCCAGACCGCACCGCGCGGTCCATCGTGTTCAGGGTCTCCGAAAGGGTCCCTATCTGGTTGACCTTGATGAGGATGGAGTTTGCCACCCCTCTCCTGATCCCTTCCGCCAAGATCACATCATTGGTTACGAACAGATCGTCGCCAACCAACTGGGTCTTGTCCCCCAACTCCGCGGTGAGCATCTGCCAACCCTCCCAGTCGTCCTCCGCCAGACCGTCCTCCACGGAGACCAGTCCGTAGTCCGCCACCAACCCGGCGAGGAAACCCACCATCTCGGAACTGTCAAGCCGCTTTCCCTCGATGACATAGCGGCTGTCATGGTAGAACTCCGACGCTGCCACATCCAGCGCCAACCCCACATCCCGGCCCATCTGACAACCCGCTTTGTCGACCGCGGTGCTCAACGCTTCCAAAGCCGCCCGGTTCGACTCAAGGTTTGGAGCGAATCCACCTTCGTCACCGACATTCACCGAACCGCCCTGCGAGCGAAGTATCCCCTTGAGCGTCTGGTAGATCTCCACCCCCGCCTCCAAGGCTTCGCCAAAGGTGGGATACCCGGCTGGAACCACCATGAACTCCTGTATCTCGAACCCGTTGGAAGCATGGGCCCCTCCGTTCACCACGTTCAACATGGGCACGGGAAGAATGCGGGCAGTGGGACCTCCAAGATACCGATATAGGGGAAGATCGACAGCTTCGGCAGCCGCCCGGGCGGAGGCCAGAGATACCGCCAGGATGGCGTTGGCGCCCAATCGCTTCTTGTTCGGGGAACCGTCCAGGTCACACATGACCTGGTCCAGCCCGGCCTGGTCCAAGGCATCGCGGCCTGCCACAGCCGGGCCTAACGCAGCATGCACGTTCTCCACCGCCTGCTGCACATCCTTGCCTGAAAAGGCGTCACCTCCGTCCCTTAGCTCCCACGCCTCCCTCGAACCGGTGGATGCCCCCGACGGCACTGCCGCTCGACCCGTGGCACCGCCCGACAGACTCACTTCAGCCTCCACGGTGGGAAAGCCTCGGGAGTCAAGAATCCGGCGCGCGCGAACCTCTTGAATGTTGGTCGAATTCATTTTGGAGAACGCTACCAGCCGTTCGGAGCTTTTCCGAGGACTGTTTTCGGCGCCGGGATGACCATCGCACCCAAGGCGCCCTGTGAGGGAGGCGATGCCTCCGGTTCATGGGGCATGCCGGAGTGCAGGTCGCCGACGCTTGCGCCGAATAGCTGCGGCGGGGACATTCTCAGTGCCCCAGTTGCTTGGCTCGCTCCCAGCGTCTCTCCATTTCTTCGGCGCCCAGCCCCTCCAGGGAACCCTCCCCCTCCATCAAACGGAAGCGGCGCGAGAACTTCGCGATAGCCTGGCGGAGCGCCGTTTCGGGATCCACATTCAGGTGACGGGACAAATTGACGCAGGCAAACAGCAAGTCACCCAATTCATTCTGAGCGGACTCGGGATCCGACAGCGCCTCGCGCAACTCTTCAAGTTCCTCCGCCACCTTCTCCACCACCGGCGGCACTTCTTCCCAGTCGAACCCCACTTGGGCAGCCCGGCGCTGGATCTTGGCCGCCCGGGCCAGAGCGGGCATCGCCAGCGGCACCCCGTCCATGAGGGAATGGTCACCCCCCGAAGGCTTCTCCTGCTTCTTGATCTGCTCCCAGTTTGCCTTCACCTGTTCGGCGCTGTCCACCACCACATCCGAGAACACATGGGGGTGGCGACGCACCAACTTCCGTCGCAGACCCTCGGCGACATCCTCGATGTCAAAGATCCCCGCTTCGCCGGCGATCACGGAGTGGAACAAGACCTGCAGCAGCACGTCCCCCAACTCTTCGGACACCTCAGCCATTGCCATCCAGTCGGGCTGTCCCCTCCGACTCGAGGCTCCTTGGGCACCGGCCTCCCGAGGAAGGGCAGCCAGTACCTCGGCCAGTTCATAGGTCTCCTCCACCAGGTTCTTGATGAGACTTTGATGGGTCTGCCGCCGGTCCCAAGGACACTCGGATCGCAGGCGTTCCATCACTGCCACCGCACCCGGCAGGCCCACCGGGGGAGCATCCACGTACACCGAGGTCCGAGGTCCCGCCAATGCCGGATCCACCTTCCCGGGCTCGGATCGCACCATCCTGGCGTTCGGCCCGCCCAGATCGACCAGCACCGTCACCTCCGTACCCTCGGGCAGGACCCGAGAGAGGGACCCGCAGAAATCCGCCAGGCCAACCGGGGTGTCAAGCGCTCCCACCATGGTGGGACCCCGCAGCAGGAGGGGAGACGGAAGACGATGAGCGTTCAGCACCGTCAATCCACGTTCCAGAGAGTCCACTCCAAGCTCCGCCAGGGCCGCATCCAGAAAGGACTCGGCAGGATGGACAACGGTCTCCATCCCACTTTCCGCAGCCAGGGAACGGATCATGGGCACAGCCCTCTCACCCACCAAAGGACTTCCGGGAGTGGCGTAGACCACGTTCTGTGAACGGGCCGCCTCCACAACCCGAACTGCGATGGCCCGGTAAACCGACTCGAAGTCCTCCCCCTCGGCATAGATGTCGTCACAGTGAGAAACGGGACGTTGAGCAGCCAACTCCGCGGCAGCGGGATGATCCATGGTTCGGACTATCACCAGACGCCGCACATCGGAGAGAATCTCCATGGCCTGGGAAGGAACCCGGTCCAAACCACCGGGTCCCAATCCCACCACTACCAAGTTCAGGCAGGAGGAAGAATCCGGGGAGTCGGCTCTGTCGTCCATGTTCCGTACCGGGGTTCGATGTGCACCTCCGACTCGGTGGAGACCCGAAGGAACCATTCTTCGATAACCGTGTTCCGCTGGCGTTGTTTGTTCTCGGAACGAATGTCGGCTTCGTGGTCGGCCAATGCCGGATCGGTTCTATCGGTTACCAGGATGACGTGATGGCCGAACTGGGACTCAACCGGACCGAATGGGACCATCAACTCTGCGGTCACTATGGCCTGTCCATACTCTGCAACGAAACTGCTGGCGGGAAGGCAACCCAGATCCCCACCACTCTCCGCGGCACTGGGCTCGATGGAGAGTTCCCTGGCCAGGTCAGTCATTGACTCACCGGCCAAAGCCCTCTCCAAGACCGATTGAGCTTCCCCTGCACTCTCCAGGAGAACATGGGTCGTGCAGACACTCTCGGTCAAGCGCACCTTACTCCTCTCGAATACCTCTTCCACCTCTTCGGCGGTCATCTCCGGGATGGTGCTCAACAGTTCATCACCCAGCGCATTGATGACTGCCCTCTGCATGGCAACAAGCCTTACCCGCTCGTCGGTGATCCCCTGCTCCTCCAAAAAGGCCTCATAGTCCGGATTCTGGGCCTGCACTTGTGCTCTCAGGTTCTGATACTCCTCTTCGGCGGCAGCCTGGTGTGGGTCCTGGTCGGGATCGATGCCGTACTCTTCCAAGGCTTTGGTGAGTACCACACGGGTGATCACCAGGCTCAAAAGGCGATCCTCGAAGGCGACCCGATCCACGACTTCGTCCTCATCATCGGCCGGCTCCTCAAGTTCCGCCATATAGATGTCCACCCCATTGACGGTGGCTACCAGGTCTCCCTCGCTGGAACAAGCGCCAGCGGCCAGCAGGACGATCAAGCAGAGGATTCCGAAAAGGCGTTTCCATCCCGAAGATCTGGTCAATTTCATCCTCTAATAGGGTATAGGGTTGGCAGACCCCTTCATCCGCCTGGTGTTCGTACCATCCGGCGGCCACATCCGCCGAACGAATTTCAGTACTCCTGCCAGGACAGGCCGAGGTGCGGGGATGAAGAGCTGACCGGTGCTGGACTGGTAGGAGGACCCCCGCGCCAGGCGTTGGGCTCTAACTCGCTGCGACTCCCTCAGATCCACCCCTGATAGGCGCACCTCACCCCTGAGAGCCATGATCTCGCTGATGCCCACTCGCAGGCATTCGACCCGCAGAGCGGCCACCTCAGCCAGGGCAAGGGCCTGGGGAGGCGGCGGGCCGTAGCGGTCCTCCCACCCTTCCACCACATCCTCCACCTGTTCCGCGGTGACGGCCGCCGCAAGCCAGCGATACGCCTCCAGGCGCAATGCCTGTTCGGAGATATAGCCCTCCGGGAGATGGGCATCCACAGCCAGGTCGATCCGCACCGACGGAGTCTCCGATTCCTCACCCACAGGTCTCCCTTCCAACTCCCCCACTGCCTCCGCCACCAGTTCGGTGTAGAGGTCCAATCCCACCGCCTGCAGATGACCCGACTGCACCTGGCTGAGTATCGACCCCGCTCCCCGGATCTCCAGGTCCCGGAAGGCGACATCGAATCCGGCGCCGAAGTGGGTAGCCCGGCCGATGGCCTGCAGCCTGCGATGGGCCGACTCTGACAGCACCCGGTCCACGGGATGGAACAAGTAGGCATAGGCCCGTTGGTGGGATCGTCCCACCCGCCCGCGGAGCTGATAGAGCTGAGAGAGTCCGATACGATCCGCCCTCTCCACCACCAGCGTGTTGACCTGGGGAAGATCAAGGCCTGATTCGATGATCGTGGTGGACACCAGGACGTCATAACGATGATCCCAATAGTCGATCATCACCTGTTCCAACTGCGCCTCCGACATCTGTCCGTGGGCCACCGCGAACCGGGCCCGGGGAACCAGGTCGGACAACCGGGCCACCGCATGGTCTATGGAGAGGACTCGGTTGTGCACATAGAACACCTGGCCCTCCCGCAGCAACTCCCGCCGGATCGCCATTGAAACGGCCTGCTCATCGTAGGGCCCCACGTAGGTAAGGATGGGTCGCCGACCTCGGGGCGGAATCCGGATGTGGGAGACGTCGCGAATCCCGGTGAGGGCCATCTCCAAGGTCCGGGGAATGGGAGTGGCCGTCAGGGTCAGAACGTCCACCCCGACCTTCATGAGTCGCAGTGCGTCCTTGGCGGCCACCCCGAAGCGCTGCTCCTCGTCCACCACCAGCAGGCCAAGATCACGAAACCGGACGTCCTTGGACAGCAACCGGTGGGTCCCGACCACTACATCCACCTCTCCCGATGCCAGCCGGGCCACCACCTTGCGGGCCTGCCCGGACGTGAGGAAACGGGACAACACCGCCACCTCCACCCCGTGCGGGGAGAGCCTTTCCGTGAAGGTCTGATGATGTTGCTGCGCAAGGATGGTGGTGGGGCAGAGCACCGCAACCTGCTTTCGGTCCATCACCGCCTTGAAGGCCGCCCGCACTGCCACCTCGGTCTTACCGAACCCCACATCACCGAAGATCAGCCGATCCATCGGCCGGTCCGACTCCATGTCTGCCTTGACCTCGGCAATCGCTTCCAATTGGTCGGAGGTCTCCTCGTAGGGAAAGGCTGCCTCCAGTTCCTGCTGCCACGGCGTATCGGGATTGAAGGAGTACCCGGTCGCAGCTGAGCGCGCCCTGTGCAGAGCCACAACTTCCTCCGCCACCACCTGCACCTCGTTTCTCACCCTCTCCCGGGTGGCCGCCCAGTCCTTGCCGCCCATTCGGGACAACCTGGGCGCTTCTCCTCCGGTGTATCGCGTAATCAGGGACAGTTGGTCCACCGGCACATAGAGACGGTCGTCACCCGCATAAGCCACCAGCAGGTAGTCCCTTTCCACCCCCGCCATGGATTCGGAGACCAGGCCTTCGAATCGCCCGATTCCATGCTGGTAGTGCACCACGTAGTCCCCAGGGGAAAGATCACGGATTCCAACCGCGGTCTTCCGCCTCCTCCGAGAAGTGCGATGGGCCCGATGCCGTCCGGCCAACTCACGCTCCCCCAACACCGCCACCGGGGGCGAGTCCAGGATGAAGCCTTGGCGGATGCCGTGGGATATGATCACCGATCCCTCATCTGTGAGACGCTCCCGGCGGGGTATGGCAAGGTTCTCCTCCGCCAACACCCCCGCCCAACGGTCGGCGGCGGCGGCCCCCTCTATCGCCACAACCACCCTGACCTGTTCCGTGCGCAGCCGGGAAAGGGTCGCCGCGATGGCAGGTCCGTCCCCCGGGGCGGCGGCCAGGGTCCGCACTGCCAACACTTCGTCGGAGGGTCCCACCGGGACGGACGGCATTTCCAGGACGGGACGGTGCGACAAGGCTTCCTCAAGTGATAGGTAGAGCCGCGGGTTCCCCTTTGCGATCCGGGGCGCCTCGGACCAGGTCTCGGAGAGATCTCCGGCCAGTTCCTCCTCCTCGGCGAGCAAGGTGCGGGACCGGCCTATCGAGCGAGGAGGATCGGCCACCACCACCAGGGTGTCGGAGTCCAAGTGATCCAGGAGACACCGCTGCGCCGCCAGCCAAGGCATCCACGACTCCATTCCCTCGAACATCTGCTGCTGAGCCAGGCGTTCCCAGAGGTCGGCCCCCCAGGTAGAGGTGGAAAGAAGTTCCCGGGCCCGGGCAACCACTCGTTCATCCGGACGAAGCTCGCGGGCCGGGTAGAAAACC
>Ga0209020_1003534_pt1 | contig 10486 bp, 3 predicted proteins | sample PinacodermBB_FD_187298 | JGI IMG/M metagenome (GOLD analysis project Ga0209020, IMG submission 187298) | Host-associated microbial community of the marine sponge Aplysina aerophoba from Gulf of Piran - sponge pinacoderm, lysed by bead... | ecosystem: Host-associated > Porifera > Sponge >...
TCAGCGCAGGAGAACGAAAAACCGCCTAACAGCACCGGCGCAGGCGCATTTTCGGGACCTAGACGATGAGTGCGTGCCGCAAGCGCGACCCTTGCTGCCGAGGTTGCCGAAAAACGGCCTTCACCCGCCGGGGCAATAGTCTTGACCGCCCCGAGGCCAACGTAGGAGACATCGGCCGCACCACGAATCCAAAGCGTCCGCCGCATGTGCTTAGCCGTTGCGAAAACCGCCAACGGATCAACTGGGGTGCTTAACCGCCGTGCCAACACAAAGGTGCCCCCACCGATCGTGGGTTCGTCACCTAAGCGGGCGAGTGCGCGGCTCACGAGTGTTTGCTCAAAGTGCCGGGCAACCAAACCAGACACCACGGGAACCAACTGGGCGAGCAAAGCAACCAGTTCCTCACGGTTGCCTTGTTGTCGGTCTGCGTGTTGTTTGAAGAGTTGGATTGAGTCGTCTACCACATCTTCTATATGGGTGGCGTGACGCATCGCCAAGGCAGTGAGTTCTTCGAAACTCACCCCTGCCGACACCAACGTACGGGCCGCCGCGAGCATCTCCACGGCTTCGGGCGCGAAACGTTGTGCGGGGCCTTCGCCGCTTGATACAAGCAAATCAGCAGCGGCCACTAGATCGACCATAAATTCGGGGACTCCGCTGCGTTTGGCTAACTCGGCTCGATCTAGGTTGGGGTCGGTTGCGCTGCGGGCCGCCAGGTTGGCGAGCGGGGCGGAGGCTTCACCGGCGGTTAGTTCAGTGATCTGGGCGAGCGTGAAGCCTCGGTTCGACAGCGCGCGGATCTGCGATAATCGCTCCAGGTGGGTGTCGCTGTAATAGGCGATGCGGCCTTGTCGTTGCGGCGGCATAAGCAGTTGCAGACGCTGATAGTAGCGGATTGTGTCGACTGCAATGTTGGCGGCTTCGGCTAGTTCTTCAACTCGGTATTGCAAGGGCGGTGTCCTGCCTTGTTTTGTGGGTGTGACCTTACCTGCACTATAGGTGTGCCCTAACTGCATTATAGGAGTAAACACTCCTTGAGTACTTACTCCGTATTTCATGGTTGACCTTCAACATCGTGCGCGCGGCACTGTCGCAGTGCTCTTGTACTATCGGTTGCGATGACTATCACGTTTGAAATCACTGCCTACGGTGAGGCCGCACACGATGCGCTCGCGGTTGCTGTCGGCGTACACAAGGCCACCGACCCGCTCAAACCGGTAACGGTGATCGTACCTTCAAACTACATCGGCATCGCTTGCCGTCGGGCGTTGGCAAACCGCCGAGGAGTTGCTGCGGTCGACATCACCACTCTTTATCGGCTTGCTGATCGGCTCGGGTCGGGCCGCCTCGCCTCTTCAAAACGCCGCCCCGTCTCCACGCCGTTGCTCGCCGGTGCCACAAGAGCCGTGTTGGGCAGCGAACCGGGTCGATTTGCCGGGGTGCAGCATCACCACTCCACCGAGCGCTCACTCATCAAAGCACACCGCGCCCTCGCCGAGTTGCCACCCAACGAACTTGCACAATTAGCGGCCAAGTCGCCACGAACCGCTGACGTGGTGCGTATATTCCACGCCGTAAACGCAAAAATCAGCCAGCATTTCTTCAACGAACAAGACCTCATCGCAGCAGCGATCCAAGCAATCCACACAAATGCAAACGTGCTGAACGGGCTGGGTTTAGCGATCCTTTTTCTACCCGAGCGTTGCAACCACCACCAAATCGCAATGCTCAAAGCCCTCAAAGACAAAGCCGAGTTGCATGTCATCGCAGCATCAAGCGGAGTTGCCGAGGCCGACAACGTAGTGAAAAATACGGTGCAACAACTCGGCGGAACCTGGTCACCGTCAGCGTCAACGTCACCGTCACCTGCCCGACCCGATGGAGGTGCCCACATCGCTCAACCACCGCCACCATCACCGTCACCGTCAACATCAGCGTCCCGTACCCGACCCGATGGAGGTACCTACATCGCTCAACCACCGCCACCGCCACCGTCAACGTCTGCGTCACCATCAACGTCATCATCAACGTCACCGTCAACATCAGCGTCCCTTACCCGACCCGATGCAGGTACCCACATCGCTCAACCACCACCAACGCCACCGTCACCGTCTGCGTCACCATCAACGTCATCATCAGCGTCACCGTCAGCGTCAGCGTCAATCGAAGTTCCAATCGCTAGCAGCGCGATAAGCGTTTCCGATGCGGATGACGAAGTCCGCCAAGCACTACGCAAGATCATCGAAGCCGCACGACAAGGCACACCTTTGGCGCGCTGCGCAGTGTTGTACGGTAGCCACGAACCATACAGCGCCACCATCGCGGACGCGTTCGCTGCCGCCGGCATCGAGTGGTGCGGCAGATCAACGCAAACCAGTGCTTCGTCACTTATGGGACGTTTCGTGCTCAACATGTTGGCACTAGACCCAGAAGACTTGTCGCGCCTCGGTGTGTTTGCGTGGTTGGCTGGAGCGCCGGTGCGCACTCAGGATCGGCGCTTGGCACCGACCGCGGCCTGGGAGCGAGTGGCGCGAGCCGCCGGGGTGGTGCGAGGTCGCGAGCAATGGAAATCTCGTCTTGATCGCTTCCACGAAGACCGCCTGCATGAGGCCGAGAGTTTTCGCAACGACCCCGAACAGCAATGGCGGGTGCGTCGGCTTGAAACCGAAGCGCAACGCGCTGAGCAGTTAGTTGAGTTTGTAACCAGGCTCTCAGACGATTTATCTACTGGGTCGCACAAAAGAACTTGGCGTGAGTTGGCCAACTGGTGTAAAGGGTTAGTCACCAACTATCTCGGCAACGACACCGCCCGCCAAGGTTGGCCTGAGCCCGAACAAAGTTTCGCCGAACGAGTCCTTGACGCCATCAACAAGATCGGTGAACTTGATGGGATAGACCCCAACCCAGGTGTAACAGCGTTCAGAAATGCGCTCGCACTGCAACTCGGAGACGACCTCAAAAACCATGGGACATTTGGGACAGGTGTCTTGGTCTCGCCGGTCACCGATGCTGTAGGACTAGAACTAGATTTAGCAATCGTCTTGGGGTTAGCGGAGGGGACGATGCCGTCGAGGCAACGTGACGACCCACTACTACCAGACAATGTGCGTGGCGCTGGGAGCTTCGGTCTGGCAACCCAAGCAGACCGCACCAACAATCAACATCGCTGCTTACTAGCAGTGATGGCCGCCGCGAAACACACCCTGGTTCTTTTTCCTCGCGGAGATCTACGCAAAAGCGCACAACGGTCTCCTAGCCGTTGGTTGCTTGACACTTGCCAAGCGCGCGACGCGGTGCGCCCGTCAGCCGAAGAGTTGGCACGAGAAACCGGTGATTGGTTGGTTGAGGTTCCTTCTTTCGTTGCTGGCCTACGATCAACCAGCTTTCCCGCCCACGCACAAGAATACGACATGCGCGCACTTCTCGACTGGACAGACGACGACAAACCCGTCAACCAAGCTCCACCATTGCTGCAACGCCGAGAAATACGCCTTGGAGTTGATTTGATAACCAACCGGTCATCTTCACGCTTGACGCGTTTCGACGGAAACCTGCAAGGCCGACTTAGCGCCGAGAGCAAAGCCGCGTTACGAAAACAATCCGAACTAACCTCCGCCAGCAGGCTCGAAAAATGGGCGCAATGTCCACACGCTTACTTCGTACGGCATGTCCTCGGGGTGGATGCGGTCGAAGACCCCAGCGAACAACATCGCATCACTGCTCTGGATTTCGGCACATTGGTGCATCGAGTACTTGAACACTGGATTTCTGAAGCGCAAACCAACGGCACCTTGCCATCGCCGAACCAAGCGTGGAGTGAAACTCAAGTCGAGCGATTGACCGCTATCGGCAACGCAGAAGCGGCGCGCCTTGAGGAACGTGGACTGGTCGGACATAGCGTCTACTGGCAGCGTCACAAGCGGATTTTCTTGCACGACTTACTCACCTTCAGCGCAGCCGATTCCGCCGCACGCAAACATAACCAGACCACCCCGTATGCGCTTGAACTGCGCTTCGGTATGCCCGCTAGTCAACGAGCTGCGGTGCCACTCATTTTGCCAAACGGCCAGCGCATCAGCCTGCGCGGAGCGATCGACCGATTAGACGTTGGGGCCGATGGGCACTTGTTAGTACTCGACTACAAAACCGGCTCCACCAGAAAATACAACAACCTCGATGCCGACCCGCTGCGTGGCGGAACTGTCTTGCAGCTTGTGCTCTATGCAGTCGCTGCTCGACAGTTGCTCAATGCCAACAGCCGCCAGCGCGAATGCCCGCAAGAAAACCCTATCGACGGCATGTACTGGTTCGTCACCCGCAAAAGCGGCTTCGAATTCTGTGGTTATCGCGTCACCGAGGCCCTTGAAACTGAAGGTTTGCAAACCGTAGCCAACATTATTGAAGGGATCGAATCTGGGCTTTTCCCCGCACACCCAGCAGCCCCGGGTTTCCGAACGTGGGTTGATTGCGATTCTTGCGAACCCGACGGTTTGGGGCTCTCTCATCAACACTCAGACTGGCTAAGGAAACAAAATGACCCTGATTTAGCACCCTACATCGCCATCATCGGAGACGACAATGCCTGAACCCGATACCTCCACTCGTCTGCCCTCCGATAGCGTTCAACGCCAACGAATACTCACCGAACGTTCCAAAAGCATTTTTGTCGAAGCGGGTGCCGGCACAGGCAAAACCCGCGCTCTAGTAGACCGGGTTGCTGCATTGGTCACCGAAGACGGCGTGCCTATGGATTCGATCGCCATGATTACTTTCACCGACAAAGCGGCTGTGGAACTTCGGGATCGCATTCGGGAACGCTTCGAACGATCGCCCTCTCCCCGAGCACGCCTAGCGTTACAACAATTGGATGCCGCGGCTGTGGGCACATTGCATTCCTTCGCTCAACGCATTCTCGCTGAACATCCCGTTGAAGCTGGGCTCCCGCCGGGTATTGAAGTGCTTGACGAAATCGGTTCACAAATCGAATTTGAGCAGCAATGGCAGGAGTTCTGCAATGATCTCCTTGAAGATCACTCCGCAGCCCAAGCCCTACTCTCGCTCGAAGCGATAGGTGTGGGTCTCGATCCGTTGCGGGCATTGGCTCGGCAAATGTCCAACAATTGGGACTTGATTGAACAGCGGCTCGACTTGAACCCTAGCGAGATGCGTCCGCTTGATAGCAGCGCATTGCTAGCGCAGTTCGACCGCGTGTTGGCACTCAGAGTACATTGCAGCGACCCAACCGACAAATTGTTCCTGCATCTTGAAAAAGTTGCCAAAAACCGTGCGGAATTAGCCAACGCCTTCGACCACATTGAGGCCCTGTATTTAGTGGACCACATGGCGATTGGCAAAAACGGCGCTAGCAAAGCGGTAAAACCCGGCATTTCAGGTAAACAACGCAACTGGGCAATCGAAGTCGATGAAGTGCGCGATGAAATACGAGCGTTGGGGCAACAATGCGACCAAGTTGTGCGCCAGATCAGCGCTGCGGCGCTCGCTCAACTCGGCGCTCGAATTGGCAAGTTCGTGTTGTCCACGGCAGAAGCACGGCGCGTCGCCGGGTCTTTACAATTTCACGACTTGTTGGTGCGGGCTCGTCAGTTGCTGCGTCACGAAACGACTGGGGATGAGGTCCGTGCCGCTCTCAACCGCCAATACACCCACCTGCTCCTCGACGAGTTTCAAGACACCGACCCAATCCAGATTGAGATCGCGGTGTTGATAGCCACCAACAGCGTTGCGGTAGGAAACCGCGACTGGCGTGAGTTGCCAGTGGAACCGGGACGACTGTTTTTTGTTGGCGACCCGAAGCAATCGATTTATCGATTCCGTCGAGCCGATATCAGCCTTTACTTGACCGCACGAGACCATTACACCGACCGCGCTTCGCTCACCGTCAACTTCCGCACTGTGCAACCGATTATCGGTTTCATCAACGATGTTTTCTCGGCGTTGATAAAACCCGCCGAAGGAAGTCAACCGAACTACGAAGCACTCTCGGCGTTTCGTCTCGGCCACGACACCCAAAATCCCGCGGTAGCAATATTGGGTAGCGATCCCATTACCGAACCGTTGCGCGCAGCCGAACTACGAGAACGAGAAACCGCTGATGTGGCAGCAGCTTTGCGAGATGTGCTCGCAGCTGAGAGTTCGTGGCAAGTTGAAGACCCGGAGACTGGCTGGCGTAAAGCACGCCCCAGCGACGTGTGCATTTTGTTGCCCACACGCAACAGTTTAACGAGTCTGCAACGCGCCCTTGAAGCCAGCGCGATTCCCTATCGAGCCGAAACATCAAGCCTCGTTTACAACAGCCGTGAGGTTCGCGAACTGATGCTCACCTTGCGTGCCATTTCTGATCCGACTGACGAATTGGCAACCGTCTCCGCGTTGCGGTCATTTGTGTATGGTTGCGGCGATGACGACCTCGCCAACTGGCGACACGCACACAACGGTAGATTTTCGTTTATCAGGCCCTTGCCAGATGGTTACGAGCATCACGTTGTCGGCGAAGCGCTCGAACACCTCCAACGACTACATCAAGAACACCACTGGTATACCCCAGCGAGTGTGCTGGATCGGCTCATCCGTGAACGAGCCGTGCTCGAAAGTGCGGCTGCAACCGGCGCCGGGCGCGACGTATGGCGACGTTTGCGCTTCGTGGTCGACCAAGCTAGAGCTTGGAGTAGCGCCGGGGGAACGGGTCTGCGCGCCTATCTTGAATGGGCGCGCCGTCAAGGCGACGAAAGCGCCAGAGTGTCTGAAAATGTACTACCCGAAACGGACGACGACAGCGTCAGAATAATGACAATCCACGGTTCCAAAGGGCTCGAATTTCCAATCACCGTGCTGGCCGGCATGACTGATCGGTTCACCAAACGTGAACGCGGGCCGGTAGTGCATTACCCACCAAACCAACCCCCCATATTGAAGATTTCAAGTCGGATAGCGTCTCAAGAATACGAAAATTGGAAGCCCCTCAATGAAGCGATGGAAGACCACGAGCGGTTGCGATTGCTGTATGTGGCCGCAACGCGCGCCCGCGATCATCTAATCCTCTGCTTGCATCGCCTTGATGCTGGCCGCAAAGAGCGCACTAACGCAACCGTGTTGGCTGAGCCCGCTCTAGGTTCAAAATACGGCGAACCGTTTGTGCCTAGTGGAAATACGTTGGCCCCATTCAAGAAAGTTCCCCGCCGACCCCTTCTGGAAAGAAGTGATTGGCAAACGCAGCGCACCAAGGCGATCGGCCAGGCAAGCCGGCCTCAGGTGGTTACCGCCACCGCATTAGCACGAAGCGTAGCCGCCGAAACCAGCCCTGGGTTAGAAAAAGATGGCGCGAACCTGGATTGGTCGCCGTGGCGAAAAGGTCGCTATGGAACGGCGGTTGGACGAGCCGTTCATGGAGTATTGCAAGAAATTGATTTGGCTAGCGGCGCGGGATTAGAAGAAGCCGTGGCCACCCAAGTCGCAGCAGAAGGGGTGCGCCCCCAAAGATCGGTTGTGGAGCGCATGACCCGCACGGCTCTCGCGTCAAACGTTGCGCAACAAGCGTCGATAGCCGAGCATTGGCGTGAGGTCTGGGTCGGCGCGCATGTTGGTGGGCGCCTAGTAGAGGGATACATTGACTTGCTCTATCGTCAAGGTTCGGATTTGGTTGTGGTCGATTGGAAAACAGACCATGTGGGCAACGAGGAAGACCTGTCCGACAAACTTGACCGCTACCGGTTGCAGGGAGCAAGTTACGTGGCGGCTTTGGAAGCAGCCACTCGGTTAAACGTCAAACGAATGGTATTCGTGTTCTTGAGCGACGACGATCCGATTGAACGCGAGATTGACAACCTTCGCGGAGCCGTAGCCGAAGTGAAGCAGCGCACCAGCGAACTCTAGGTATTGCTATCGGCGGCGGACGCGTTCACCTAATTCTTCAGAAAGTCGTGCTATCCGTGCACCTAGTTCCGTGCGTTCCGCCACATCTAACTCGCCGATATCAAGGTCGAAAGTATCAAGCGCGAGTTCCAAAGATGATCGAGCTAATTCGGCTCCGGCTTTGGTCATTTCGATCACCACGCGGCGTTTGTCGTCTGGGTCGTCAACACGTTGTACAAGCCCGCGGACTTCTAATCGGCGAACTGTTTTGGTTGTTCCGCCTGTAGTTTGCACTAGGCGATCGGCGATGTCACCAGCGGCTAGGCGATGGGGTGGGCCTTGCACGAGCAGAGCGCACAAGACCGTGAACTCTGAGGTGTCAAGACCTTCTTCTAGCAAGGTGTCCGACAATAGCGCTTCAAGTTGGCGACCCGTTCTAAACGTCCAGAGCAAGACTTCAAAGGTGGCACGATTACGTTCACCTACAAGCAACGTCAAGGAATCGCGAGCGGTACTCCAACTATGATCGCCTGCACCTGGGTTGCCGGTGTGCTCTTCTGCCACGTTCGCAGACTAGCCCGTTTTGTTGAGTGCTCAACATTCGTTCGACCATGCCCAAGCCCCCAAAAAAAAGTGTCGCTTCGCGTTTTGGGTCGGGCGTTGATCTGCTGGGCGGGTTGGGGGTTCACGCACCGGAACGTTCGGAATTTCATGCGGCCCGCTGGTCGAGGACCCATCTGACGAGGCCTTCGTCGACTCGTCCGGCAAAACGATTAGGTGTTGACCCGATTGGCGGGTCAAGGGTTCATCGATTGAGGCAACCCGGGGTTTATCTGTTGAGTTGGTCGGGCGTTCAGCCGATGGGAGGGTTGGGAGTTCACGCACCGGAACGTCCGGAAATTGACCCGGCCCGCTGGTCGAGCACCCATCTGACGAGGTCTTCGTCGACTCGTCCGCCAAAACGATTAGGTGTTGACCCGATGGGCGGGTCAAGGGTTCATCTGTTGAGGCAACCCGCGGTTTATCTGCTGAGTTGGTCGGGCGTTGACCTGCTGGGCGGGTTGGGAGTTCACGCACCGGAACGTCCGGAAATTGACCCGGCCCGCTGATCGAGCACCCATCTGACGAGACCTTCGTCGACTCGTCCGACAGAACAGTTGGGCGTTGACCCGATTGGCGGGTCAAGGGTTCATCGTTCGAGGCAACCCGGGGCTGATCTGCTGGCTGGGTCAAGGGTTCATCTGCTGAGTTGGTCGGGCGTTCAGCCGATGGGCGGGTTGGGGGTTCACGCACCGGAACGTCCGGAAATTGACCCGGCCGGCTGGTCGAGGACCCATCTGACGAGACCTTCGTCGACTCGTCCGGCAAAACGATGAGGTGTTGACCCGATGGGCGGGTCAAGGGTTCATCTGTTGAGGCAACCCGCGGTTTATCTGCTGAGTTGGTCGGGCGTTCAGCCGATGGGAGGGTTGGGAGTTCACGCACCGGAACGTCCGGAAATTGACCCGGCCCGCTGATCGAGCACCCATCTGACGAGGTTCTCGCTGACTTGCCCGACAGAACAGTTGGGCGTTGACCCGATTGGCGGGTCAAGGGTTCATCCTTCGAGGCAACCCGGGGCTGATCTGCTGGCTGGGTCAAGGGTTTTTCTGTTGCGTCGGTCGGGCGTTGGTCTGCTGGGCGGGTTGGGGGTTCACGCACCGGAACGTTCGGGAATTGACCCGGCCGGTTGGTCGAGGGAACGGTTGGGCGTTGACCCGATTGTTGGGTCAAGGGTTCATCTGTTGGGTCGGTCGGGCGTTGATCTGCTGGGCGGGTTGAGGGCTTGTCCGCGTAAAGGGCGGGACGTTGTTCGTTTGGGCGGGTCAAGGGCTTGTCCGTTGAGTCGGTCGGGTGCTTATCTGATGGGTCGCTCAAGGGCTCACCGACCGAACCGGTGGGGAACTCTCCGGACCCTCGAGTTGATGGTTCACCTGACGAGGTACTCGCCGGTTTGTCCACCGAAACGGTTGGGCGCTCGTCTGATTGGTGGGTTGGAGGTTCGCTCGACAGGGCGGCTGGGCGATTGTCTGTTGGGGGTTTGAGGTAGTATTTGCCGGTGTCGGGGTGTTTGTGGACTTGCCAGCCATCGTCGTGGATTTTGTGGTGGCAGTCGTTGCACACTAACACGAGGTTTTCTAGGTCGGTGGGTCCATTCTTTGACCACCAAATAATGTGATGCGCTTGACACCACAAAGGGTTAGCGCCGCAACCAATGCAGCATTGGTCTCGGGCGATCAACGCGATTCGTTGAGCTTCGGTGGCGGTGCGCACCCGCCGGCCGAGCCACATGTCTTGTGTTTTCGTGTCGAAGATTGATGGCAGTAGGTTCGCTTCTAACGCCAACTTGTGCAGTTCGGTGATTGGTATTGGTGACCCGTCAACCAACCGTGGGTTTTCGAGTTGTTGTTTGAGCACATCGAAATCAGCGATTACTAACAAGTCAGTACCCACAGACCGGCTATCACCGGTGGGTTCGCTAATCAACTCGGCTAACGCGTCAGCCATGCGTTGTTGTGGTGTGGCACGGTTGTTGGGGTCCTCGCGATTCCAGAGTTGTCGTTCTTTGGCGGTCAAC
>Ga0209020_1003542_pt1 | contig 10455 bp, 13 predicted proteins | sample PinacodermBB_FD_187298 | JGI IMG/M metagenome (GOLD analysis project Ga0209020, IMG submission 187298) | Host-associated microbial community of the marine sponge Aplysina aerophoba from Gulf of Piran - sponge pinacoderm, lysed by bead... | ecosystem: Host-associated > Porifera > Sponge >...
ACTCCTCAACCTCCCCTGCCATGCCGCCATCCCGGCAGCCGGATCGAGGCCTCCGCCCCAGCCCGATCGATAGGCCACGGCGACTTGTTCGCCCAACCCTGCGATGGCAGTGACCGCATCCGATAAAGGGTCCAGAACTTCATGAAGGGCCCTGGCGCGAGCAGCCATCACCCTCGCTCCTGAAGACGACAGACGTTGATCCCACACCTCCAGGGTGATCCGGTCCTCCTGATCTCCCGCCTTGAGAAAGGCGTTGCGCTGGCGGAGGGCTTTGTGGTAATCCGACTGGTCCGCTCGGGCCACCGGCCACAGCAAGGCCGCGGTGTCATCCAACCATTGCCTTCTCTGGGCGGGCCCGCCTTTCACGAGGTCAAGGTGCTCGGGGATGAACACCAACAACCGTCCCATCCTGGCCAAGTCACTGACCCGGGAAACCCGCGCCCCGTTGAGCCGCAGTCGACGCCTCTCCCTGCGATGCAATTGCAACTCGACCGTGTGCGGCGCCTCATCATCGGTCTCCCCTCTCACAACAGCCGTGTCCCCGCCCGAGGACACCAACACTCGGTCAGGCGCGCCTCGGAAGGAAGCAGCCGTAAACAGGACTCCCACGGCTTCCAGCAGGTTCGTCTTACCGACCCCGTTCGGACCGACCAGCAGATTGATCCCTTCAGACGGTCTCCACCGTAACTGAGGGTAGGAGCGGAACCCGGCCAGCGTCAGCCAGGCAAGCGCCATCTAAACGTTGACCGGCATCAACAGATACAGAAACTCGTCTCTGGAGGGATCATCTATCACGCTAGGTTTCATGCCGTCAATGATGCGTAACCGCACCTTCTCGGCGCCGGTGGCCACCACCCCATCGGCAAGGTACCGGGGATTGAAGGCCACAGTCAGACTCTGGCTCTCTCCCTCAAGCTCGCCCTCCACGTAGTCGGTGGCCCGGCCGACATCTTGCCGGATCACATTCACCTCAGCGCCTCCATCGCTGATGGTCAGCCTGATGGGATAGTGATCTTCGGCAACCAACTCCATGCGCCGAATCGTCTCCAAGAGATTATCCCGGTCACAGGTGAACTGGTTCGGGTACTGGCTTGGCAATAGAGTCTCGTATTTGGGAAAGTTCCCCTCGATCATCCGGAGCCGGAGCGTGCCTGCCGCCGAACTGAACATGCCCTCCCGGCTGCTGAAAGACACTTTCACCTTGCTGGCGCCCACGGTGTTGGGAAGCTCCCGCAACCCCCGCGCCGGGAGCAAACCGGTGGTCTCAAGTCCAATGGCAGGCAGGTCTCGCAACGCCAGGCGGTAGGAATCGGTGGCAACCATCCGTAACCGCTCCGGAGTCGACTCCATCAGCACCCCGGTGAGGACGGCTCGACCCAAATCGCTGGAAGCTGCAGGGGCAACCTGCTTGATGGCTTCCGCAAGACTCTCCCCCTCAACCTCAGTTCCGGCTCCACCGCTGACGGAAACCTTGGGAAAGTCCTCGTTCAACTGCCTCAACGTGTAGACGGGTTGCGGATTCTCGCCGGAAATCTCCAACTCTGCTTGGTCCTTGGCCCGCAACATCACCACCCCCGGAGGCATCCTGCGCACCGCCTGGGTAAACAACCGCCCGGGAATGACCACCTTTCCCCACTCCTCGACCTCGGCTGCAATCTCGCTGCGGACGGTCACCTCGAGATCGGTGCCGGTTACAGCCAGCCTCCCTTCAGATGCCTCACACAACAGCCCCTGCAGTACAGGAAGCGAACTGCGGGAACCGACTGCCCGCTGTGCCCGTCCCAAGGCGTCAGCCAGTTGCTCCCGGTTGGCTCGGATCTTCACTGAAATACCCCTTTCCTAGAACTTTGCATTTTACAAAATTACTCGTAGTAACAGTAGGTGCTGTCAACTGTTGATAGCTCGCTGTTATCGGCGGAGATGCTGGGCGAACTACAAAGTTGTTTGTATACCAGCATACGACGTTGTCCTCGTTCGCAACCGTTACCAACAAAGAAGGGTCCAACAGTGCTCATGGATTGTTGATAGCGTTGTAGATAGCGTTGACACGCTCGGCAAATTGGGGATCACCGGAGATTAGGGACACCACTCGTCGGTGGGCCGACAGCACGGTGGAGTGCCCCCTCTGGAAGGCCGTTCCTATGCGGGCGAAAGGCAGTCCGGTGATTTCTCGGACCAGGTACATTGCCACCTGCCGAGCAACGGAGGGCTTGGGTCGCCGATTGCGGTGGAGAATCTCCTCGCTGGTGGTGTCAAAGGCCTTGGCGCAGGCGGCGATGATGGTCTCCGGCGTTGGGGTCAATGAAGGCAGACCCGACATGGGGGCAAGGTGCTGAAGGGCGGCTTCGGGAGTCACGGGGAGCTTGGTCAGGTTTGCAAAAGCATGCAGTTGACGTAGGGCGCTTGCCAAGTCTCGAATGTTGTTCGTGAAGTGGTCGGCGATGATGCGAAGGACGTCAGGGCCCAGTGACATGGGGCTGCGCTCCTCCAACCGGCGTAGAATGGCCATCCGGGTCTCCACCCCCGGCGGAATGATCTCCGTGATAAGGCCCGCGGAAATGCGGCTCCTGGTGCGGTCAGCGACGGCGTTGAGGTCTCGGGGGGGACGGTCGCAACCCAGGACGATGTGCTTACCCGCCTGTTGAAGGCTGTCGAACGTCCAGTAGAACTCTTCCAGAGTCTGTTCCTTGCCTTCGAGAAACTGGAAGTCGTCCAGTATCAGCATGTCCACGTCCCTGAACCGTCGGCGAAACCTCTCCATCTGCCTTTTGCCGACACACAGGATGAACTCTTGGACGAACTTCTCGGAGGTGCAGTAACGAACCGCCATGGCGGGGTGGGTTTGTCGGGTCCCGTGGGCAATAGCGAGTAGAAGATGGGTTTTGCCAAGACCGGATGCCCCGTAGATGAACAGTGGGTTATAGCGGGCGCCGGGACTGTCGGCGACGGAGGTGGCCGCCGCGTAGGCGAACAGGTTGGATGATCCGACTTCGAAATTGTCAAAACGGTGATGGTTGGCGGGATGTCGGAGAGGGGGTGAAGGTGGGTCCTGTTGCTGCGGCTTGCCCACCGAAGGGGGACGGGTAGCTGCAGGAGTTCGGGACGGCCCCTCTCGATTGGAGTTGACTATCACCCGGATCCGCGCCGGGACCTCGGCGCCTGCGGTCCTGGCGGCGGACTCCACCTGGGAAAGGAACCGGCTGACCACTTGGTTTGCCACGAAGCGGCTGGGGGCTTCCAATAAGACTTCCGATGACGTCAAGGAGACCTGGATGTCCTTGAACCAGCGCGACCAGTCGTCCGGCGAGGTGTGGGCGGTGAGCACCCTGCGGAACACGTTGCGATCAAGAGTTGGGGCGGGCGGGGTCAAAGTTAAGCTGTCTCCGTGCCTGTGGTCCAGTCGCCATCCGCATGGCGGCTTACGTCTGGACCACGACGGCGATGTCAGGTCGGGGGCTGGGACAAGTCGGGGGCCGGTATCTGGGGACTCAACGAGACAAAGTCCCTTAGAGCCAGTGTAAGAACCGTTAAAAGAGCCCCTCCCGTACTCCCCGGAGCGGAGGCGGCGGAGCCTCGTAATGCGGCTCTGACCTGCGGAAAGAGGTTAGATGGGCACCACATGGGCCAGGATGGCGCCATGCTCTGACCTGCGGAAATACAAGGTTGTAACTAGCCGACGGTTTCTTCGCGAATTCTAAATTCTTTTTTGCCACAAAACGGAGGTTTTTTCACCTCTTTGTAACCACATGTTCCATGGCAGTTCAGCGCTTTACATTGAATGAGAGCCATTAGCTTCACTCCGTCTGCCCGAGCCGCGATGATCTGGTTTACGCGTCCCAAGGCATCCCGGAACACCCGTCCCAGCGGCGAGGTCGGGACGAGGCCCATCCCGACCTCGTTGCTTACCAGTATCCATGGTGGCATCGGAGGTCTCGATGAGGCAGCCTGATCGATAAGGCCTCGAGGACGCCGAGGGCTCCTGCGGGCTTGGTGAGCATCGACTGCCTTGGCCGGGCGCGTTCCACAGCTTTCTGGTGGGCTGGTTGGATGCGTCCCACGGCCTCCGGGAGGGTCAGCCAATCCATCAGCGCCGAGGGTGTGTTGAGGTCCGGCCCATTGGACGGCGCCACGCTCTGCAAGCAGGCGTAAGGACTGCTTCGCATGACGGTGCGACATGCAGGGCAGGTGAATTACATATTGGTAGTTTTCAAGGCTCCATAGGGAATCTGTTAGGAGCGGTCCTCGATTAGGTGGCTTGTGTTTCCTTTGGCGTAAGAATGCCGCTCACCGTCTTGACATAAGGTCCCCTGTGCGATAGCCTTGGCTAGTCCCCTATTTACGATCTTTGTGGTGCGAAACTATGAAAAGGACCTATCAGCCCAAGGTTCGCCGTCGCAAGCGCCGGCACGGATTCAGACACCGGATGCGTACCCGGGCGGGCCGGGCGGTGATCCGTTCCCGGCGGCAAAAGGGCCGCAAGCGTCTGGCCGCTTGAAATAGCGACGTACAAACCACTGCGAACTTCAAGCGACTTCAGCTTGGTATTCTCCCAAGGCAAGCGATGCCGGGTGGGAGGCATCACAGTCCTGTGGGCGCCGGGCCATCCTGATGAAGTCAGGGTCGGCTTGGTGGCTAGTCGCAGAGTTGGCAAGGCTGTGGTGCGGAATCGGGTCAAGCGGCGTTTGCGCGCCGCTTTGATGGAGATTGACCCGGCGTCGGGTCGCGATTACGTAATCGTGGCAGGCAGGCAAGTGGCGGAAGCGCCCTTCCTGACGGTAGTGGGATGGCTGAGAGCCACGCTTGGACAACGGTAGACCATGATGAACAGACAAGCTGAACAGGCCGCACCCGGCAGGATGACCGGGGTGTTGTTGAATGCATTGTCCTTCTACCAGAGGTCTGTCAGCCCTGCTTTCGGTCGGCGTTGTCGGTATCTGCCTACTTGTTCGGAGTACGCGAAGACCTCTGTCGAGCGGTACGGCGCCTGGAGAGGAGTCGTGATGGCAGTGCGTCGACTCTTACGGTGCCAGCCTTTCGGGTCCAGTGGGTTTGATCCAGTTCCGCCTGCGGATCGTGGGGCGGAACCGTGCTAGACCCGTGGTGGACCCTTTGGGATCTGATCAAAGAGGGCTTGGGCTGGTCCCTTGCGACCGCATTCGCATTCCTCCCGAACTTTGGAATAGCCATCATATTGGTGACCTTCGTTATCAACACCCTGCTGTTCCCGCTCACTCTCAAGCAGACTCGATCCAGCCGGGCAATGATGCAGATCCAACCCGAGTTGCAGCGCATCCGCCGGGATTATCGGGATCAACGCGAAGAGATGCAACGTCGCATGACCGAGTTGCAGCGCAAGCACGGAGCTTCACCCTTGGGGTGCCTTGGACCCCTGCTGGTGCAATCTCCGATCCTGTTTGCCATATTCCGGGTGCTCAACGACCCGACAGGTCTACAGGGCGACCTGTCTCCGGTGCCGCCCGGGAGCGCCCTGTGGGAAGCCATTCGGGCGGAGGAAGCCACGTTCGTGGGAATGGACCTGGGGGTATCCCCTTCTCAGATAATCAGCACCGGCATAGGAGCCGCGATCCCCTACCTGGCAACCATGATCGCCATGATCGCCATCCAATACGTTCAGCAGTGGTACACCCAGCGTGATCAGGTTTCGACGCCGGGCGCCGAGCGACAGAAGAGGCAGATGCAAATGTTCACCCGCATCATGCCACTCTTTCTGGGATTCATCTCGTGGAATTTTCCTGCGGGACTCCTGCTTTACTGGACGACGTCGAACCTGGTTCGTTTAGGACAGCAAATCACCATCAACTGGATGGACGGGCGCCCAGAACCGCCCCCTGCGATTGATAAAGAGGACAAGCCGGATTCGGGAGGGACACCATCCTCTTCCCCACCCCACCCCCGATCGGCAAAGAGATCCAGAAGGAGGAAGAGGAGGAAGTAAGACATGGAGCTAATAGACGTAAAGGCCCGGACGGTGGAGTTGGCTAAGCAGGCCGCTTTGGAGGAGTTGGACCTAAAGGATGACGCCCGAGTCGATTGGGAGATTCTGCAAGAACCCACCAAGGGTTTCCTGGGTGTAGGGAGGCAGGACGCCATCGTCAGGGCAAAGCGCAAGCCCGCCAAGCGCCGCCGCAGCCGTGGCGGCAGAGGAGGCAAGGGCCCCAAAGGCCGGGCACGACGCGATCCGACCGCTGGAGCGACGAAACAGAGAAGCCGGCGCCCTCCCCGCGGGAAGGGTCCCCAAAGCAGTCCACCCAAACCGGCTCATCGGAACAATCGCAGGAAACAGAAACCGGCTGCGACTTCACTAGAGGAACAGGAGGGAGCGGCTCAGAATTTCCTGACAGGCCTGTTGGAAGCCATTGCCATGAAGGGCGAGGTTCACACCCGGTCCGAGGAAGACTTGATCGTAGCCAAGATCGAGGGAGACGAGACCGAGGTCTTGGTGGGTCAGCGAGGAAGCGGCATCGAAGCCCTGCACACGATCGCCAAGTCCGTGATTAAACGGAAGACCTCAGGCGGCGCTCGGTTACGTCTGGACATCGCTGGATACGGCCGCCGCCGCCGAGAGGCCCTGGCTATCTACGCCACGGGACTGGTGGAGCAGGTGACGGCCGAAGGCGGAGAATTGATGCTGGAACCCATGAACGCCGCCGACCGGAAGGTCATCCACGATACGGTCTCCAAGCACGACGAGGTACGGTCGTTTTCAGAGGGTGAGGCGCCGCAACGATATGTGGTGATAGCCTATACTGGATAACAGGTGACCGGAGGGGGGTTGGGAACTCGACCGTCCCCGGGTTTTAGCCGTGGCCTAGTCGGCGGACAGCTTCGCGAAGAGACGTTGCAGGTCGTCGACGGATTTGAAGGAGACTCTCAAGCTACCCTTTTGGTCTCGGTAGCTGATGGAAACCGGAAGACCCAGTTGGCTTGTTAGCCGCGTCTCCAATTCGACAACTTCAGCAGGGCGTGCTTTTCGTGGGGAGCCGGAGGTCTTGCGGCGGGGCGCCCGAGCTTTTGCGGCTTCCTCTATTTGCCGGACGGTCCACCCTTCCGACACCGCCCGCTTGGCGATATGAGAGGCATATTTGGGATCGGAGATCGGCAAAAGCGCACGGGCATGCCCAGCGGTCAGTTGACCGTTCTCCAACAGTTCGAGAATGGCGGGCGGCAACCTCAGCAATCGTATGCTGTTTGCGACCGTCGCCCTGCCCTTGCCTACCCGATGGGCTACTTCTTGTTGGGTCAACCCGTGCTTGTCAATGAGAAGCTTGTATGCGGAAGCTTCCGCCAAGGGGGTCAAATCCTCCCTTTGGAGGTTTTCCACCAGGGCTTGTAGCAAGGACCCTGTGTCATCAGCGATACGGACAATGGCTGGCACCGACTCCAGTCCCGCCATTTGAGCGGCCCGCCAGCGGCGCTCCCCGGCGATGAGGACGTAACCGGTTTCCATCTCCTGCACCACCAGGGGTTGGAGCAGACCCACTTCGATGATGGATCGCGCCAGGCCACCAAGGGATTCTTCGTTGTAACGAGTTCGTGGCTGAGAGGGGTTGGGCTGGATCAGATTGACCGGGATCTCCCGGTAAGGCGTGCCCTTCTGGGGTTCACCAGTGGGTATAAGGGTGCTCAAACCCCTGCCAAGTCCTCCTCGCCTACTAGTCATTGGTGAATCACCTTCCTCGATTGGAGTCTCGAATGGACCTCCTCGGCCAGTCTCCGATAGGCGATGGCACCTCGATTCATGTGGTCGAATACGTCGATGGGCTCGCCGTAGGAGGCTGCTTCGGCCAAACGGACCCTGCGGGGGATGGAGCTTCGAAATACCGCGGGGCCAAAGTGGTCTTTGACCTGTTCGGAGACTTCTCGGGAAAGCCGGGTCCGGTTGTCCAGCATGGTGAGGAGTACACCCAGCAACTCCAGAGAGGGGTTCAGGGCTGAGCGGACCATATCTATGGTGCGGTGCAACTCAACCAATCCATCCAAGGCGTATTGCTCACATTGCATGGGTATCAGCACATACCGAGCCGCGGTGAGGGCGTTTACAGTCAACAGACCCAGGGAAGGAGGGCAATCTATCAGGATGTAGGAGTACTGGCCGTCCAGGGTTCGCAGGGAATTACGCAGGATCTGCTCGCGAGCCATGAGGGGGACCAGTTCGATAGTGGCGTCGGCGAGGCTACGGGTTGAGGGAAGCAAGTAGAGGTTGCGCACCGGAGTAGGCTCGATGGCGTCCTCTGGGTCAGCCCCTTTCAGCAAGACATCGTAGATAGAAGCCTCGATCTGCTCCTGGTCAAAGCCAAGGCCGGCCGTGGCGTTGGCTTGAGGATCCATGTCGATGACCAATACTGTCTCCTGTAAACCGGCTAGCGCGGCACCAAGATTGACAGATGTAGTGGTCTTCCCCACCCCACCCTTCTGGTTTGTAACTGCGATCAACGCCGAGGAGATCATGTCCCCCTCATAATAAGGAGCCACACACGGTTACCGATGATATTTGCCGGAACTTCTTGGATACGGTAGCCGGACACTGCGAGTCGACGGCGTGTGGAACCCCCGACCACGGCCACCCCACCAGCGGTAAGGAGGGGGACGAAATCCCCTTCCAGGGTAGCAGGTGATCTGACGGCCCGGCACACAATGAACTCGGAAGGCCTCCTCCATTCCCGCAGTTGGGCGGTGACCACTTCGACATTGGCCAAGCCCAGCAGTCGAACGGCGCGGCGGGCCAGGTCGGTGCGCCGAGAGGATCTGTCCAAGAGAAGGACTTGACAGGATGGCCAAGCAATGGCGAGAGGCAGCCCCGGAAGCCCTACGCCGGCGCCGATATCGAGGAGCGAGGCGGGTGGCCGGGCTGCGTCATCCCATCCAGAGGCGAACAGCAGGGAATCGGCCACGTGGCGAGGGTAGATGACACCCGCTTCCGCAGGGCCCAGGCCTCCAGCGGGTATTGCTTCCTCAATCAGCCAGTTGGCAAGGTCTGCAAGAAGACTTAGCTGGCGAGCATTGAGAGATAGGCCAGCCCACATTGCGGCGCGTTTAACCACTGGTGGGGGATCGGGCCTACTCACCGCTCAGAGTGTTTCACGTGAAACATGAGGAATTCGGGTTGCATCAGGAACTGGCCGACCGGACGAGGTGATGAGTCGCCCGGTGTTTCATGTGAAACAGCGCAATGAGTGCCCGTCCTCAACGTAAGCCTTGGTTTGCACCACTTGGGAGGGGGCCGGGGCGCCCATAGAAACAACATTAATGTAGTTTGCGTCCCGACCGTTTACCCCGATTTGGGAAACTTGTCAAGGGACGGAGGTGCGGAAGAAGTTTTGCAGGCCGGCTATGGCCGCTTCGCCGGTGGCGGCCCCCAGGTCGGGGACGGCGACCACTACTGCAGGAGACCGGGTCTCTTTCAGCATGGCGGTTGCCTGCCCTTCGGTTTGCAGCGACATCGCCTCGGCGAGGCAGGTAGCGATCATTTTGCCGGCCAGGCTGTGGCTATTAGGGGAGCCAAAGTAGCTAATCCTCCCGGGTGGATGGTCTGCCAACTGAAACGAGATGATCAAGTCGGCTCCCATCCTGTTGGCTCTTCGCGCCCGCACCCTTTCCGGAAAGGTGCTGTCTACTCCGCGGGACAGAACAGGTGTTCCTCCCTTTTGTTGCAGGGCTATGGACGCGGCAGTTGCTGCCTTCCAACTCACGGCGCTTTCTTCTTGAGTCCGGCATGCCGGGTCGAAATAGACCCGGGCGCCCACCAGGGTGGCAGGTCGAGTTCGAAGCCACTCCCGCTCTCTCAAGGTGACTCGGCCAGCCCTCAACGTCCCTCGGGCTACCAGGCGCAGTTCGGTGATCACCTCCGGCCCGGACACGCCATCAATGGCCAAGCCTCGATTGAGTTGGAAGTCGCGGAGGCCCGTTTCGGTCTGCGGACCGAAGATGCCGTCGGGCTTGCCCGTGTCAAATCCCAATGCATCCAGGCGGATCTGCAATTCTGCTACGTCATCGCCTCGGAGCATGGGTCGTCTCAGAAAGAGAAGACGGTCCCCCAGGCGGTAACCAGCCTCGTACAACGCACGCCAGCAGTCTTGGGCCACCACACCGTCCATGGGTAGTCCCCTATCGCCCTGGAAAGTCTTGACGGCCGCTAACGTTGCCTCGCCAAACTCGCCTGGTCGGTCCCGGTCGCAGTTGTGTCCCAAGGCTGAGAGACGTTCTTGTATCTCTCGAACCCCTTCTCCACTACTCCCTAACTGAAAGCGGCGCATCTAGTTCCCTGCTGGTTGCGGAAGACGGACCTCTCCCGATCAGGATAGAGCGAGGGGCCGAAGCGGCGCGGCAACCTCTAAACCTAGATCCACCGGTGGTTTGTGGGGTGGGTGGGGGTGAAATGCGGTGAAGTGCCTCTCTGACCTGGGAGAATAGCTGTTATGTAAGAACGGCTGTCAC
>Ga0209020_1003544_pt1 | contig 10453 bp, 17 predicted proteins | sample PinacodermBB_FD_187298 | JGI IMG/M metagenome (GOLD analysis project Ga0209020, IMG submission 187298) | Host-associated microbial community of the marine sponge Aplysina aerophoba from Gulf of Piran - sponge pinacoderm, lysed by bead... | ecosystem: Host-associated > Porifera > Sponge >...
CCACGGGCGCTACGTCACGTTCCAGATGGCCGAGGTTGTCATTCCTCGTGACCTGTTCGCCGACATCCTGCGCCGTATCGACCGGCTCAGACCGCCGCCAGCCCCGGCATGAGCGACTGCACCACGTTCCTTCGCGTCGCCGCCGACAGGATCGGTGCGCCCGGATTGCCGGGAAGAGTGCCATTCCGCGCCACCAACGCCGCCAATTGGTCCTCAATCATCCGGATCGGAACGAAGATGGCCGTCATTCGAAGGCGAATTGCACGTCGAGCGGCTTCGAGTCACACTCAACGGGCTGGGAGGGTTCCATATGGGGAATCCCGGATAAAGGAAACGGACGTGTCGAATGCGGATTTCTTGAGTGCCAAGGGACTGAGACAGCGCAAGTTGGATAGAGCATGTGCGCACCCAGAAGATTTTCCTGTCAATCTTCCAAAGCACGCCCAGACAGGGGACCAACTGGTTTGGAATGGGAAGGCGTGTGAGAAATGAAGACCACCGAACTCACTTGTCCAGATTCTGCACGCTCATGACCATTCCTAGAGTCGCATGCGCTGTCTTCGGTTTCATCCTGGTGACGGCGGCGGTATCGGTGTTTCAGTTTGCACAGATCTTGCCGACGATTCGTTTGGTAGAAGTTGCACCTGCCCGCGGAACTGCCGAGATAACGAATACCTACCAATTGGTAACGGCTGGCCCTTCGTATTTCTACGAAATTCAAGTCGATGTCAAATATCCGGCCCGCGTGCATCAAGACCAGACGCTCAATATCCGCGCCCTCGTGAGCCAGGATTATTACGAATTTAGCCCAAACCCGGATGCAAGCCGAGGGGTCAGCACCGATCCTGTTAGACCAACTCCACTTAATTCATTGCAGTGGCCCGTTGACTTTTCTCTCAGCGGCGCTGCATTTACGATTGACCCAAGAGTTCGCTCGTTCCCGGCCAACTCATCTCTACCAATGAATGTGCAGTGGACTGTCTTAGCAAAGCACACAGGTACCCATGCATTGCTTCTCGATGTGTCGCGCATCAAACCTATTGGTTCCGGGTGGCATTCCCACACGGTATCAAGCACTGCATTTGTGAACGGAGTCGAGATTGTTCCATCGCAACTTGTCGAGAGCTCGATTTCCGGTTTGCAGGTCTCAGTCCCGGTGTCGGAGCTCGAACTCTCGGTGGAAGTTCTTACGAGTTGGGGTATTAGTCAGCGATGGGTCGATGTGATAACAGTTGTACTATGCTTTATCGGCTTTGTCCTGAGTTGGCCGTTCCTCGGTGCTATGGTGACTTGGATTCTACGACGTACTAGGGCACAAACTTGAGGCGGTCTGCGTTTCCCGGCCTAAGAGTGCGAAGCAATATCTTAATCCATTTACCGGTCCGGTGAGGTGGCTGATCAGCGATTGCACGACTAAGAAACACACCCTAGCGCGGAATCTGCGCAGCGCGAGACAGGAGAAAACATGCTTTCGTATTGGGCCTACATACTCATCGGAAACGACGCCACTGGAAAGACCGGCTTTCAAAAATATCTAGTATCCGAACTTTGCGGTCGACGATACAAACGGCTTCGCCGGAATCTGGTCGCGGACATAACCCATCCTCGGATGCCTCGTGGCATCGCAACGCTTTCGACAATGAACCGCAGTTATCAGGAAATCCCGAAATATGGTGATGTGGGAAATTTCTTTCGGAATCACTTCAAGGAGGCGGACATTTGCATTCTCTCCTCCCACGCCCATAATCCCGCGATCGACGATTTGAAAGAAATGATCCGCGAGCTGAGGCGCCGTGCCTACAATGTTGCGGCCGTGTTTTTCAGCAATGGATACAACGCGGATGCGGCCGAAATCTCACTGTTGGACTGGGACGAACGGCTGTGGCTGGACAATCCTCTAGTAAAATCAGACGCGGCGATCCAAACGCAAATTGAGCGACTGGCGAAGGAGTTTGTGCAATTGCTCGTTGCGCGGGGCGTCCAGCAATAGAGCCAATGCACTCTTTGGGGTACGAGTTCGCGCAAAACTGATATTTTTGCAATTCTGTTATCCTTGCGGATCCATATCGACGAATGACGTTCTTCCATTATCCCGCCAACAATGGCTCATCTTGCCACAGGAGAACTTCATGACTGTTGAAATAGTGGGACTCGCGAAAGATTTCATAAAGGTCGCCAGCCTCGCCGGTATCCCAATGACCGCTGACGATCTTATTGTTGAGTCCCTTCGCGTTCCACACAGCCCACCCACTCGATTGCCTATCAGGAAAGTGGCAGTCTATATCTTTTGCCATGAAGGACGTGCGTTGAAGATCGGGAAGGCGGGTCCCAACAGCAACGCGCGCTATACGAGCCAGCACTACAGCCCCAGAGCGGCGAAGAGTACACTCGCCGCGTCAATCCTCAAGCATGGAAAGGAAATTGGTGTCCACGGAATGACCGAATCTGCTGTTGGAAGCTGGATCAGAGCGAACACCGATCGCTACAACTTTTTGCTGGATAGCGGCTATCCCATTCGTTTGCTGACGCTCCTCGAGTCGTTCCTACAGTGCAGGCTAGATCCCGTATTCGAGGGATTCAGCAGTCAAAGGTGAAGCTGGGCGCATGATCAAGCCCTGGACCAGCATCCCGTGCTTGATGGGGTGCCGCCTTTCGAGACTCCTCACCCATTTTTCCGGACCTAGCCTGGCCGTGGACAGCCGCAAGGCGGTCGAGCGGTGCTCTGCCATGGCGGAGGGCGACAATCGCCACTGGCCCGATGCGGCACCATTGGGCGGCGGGGGCCGCAGCGCGAAGGCGATCACCACCACGCAGAAGGCGATAGTGGAGATGCGGCCCGCGCCCATCGAGTTCATCGTCTGCGCCGGTCAGTGGTCATCCCCGCCACGGAGACCCGTATAGCCCATAGTCCCTGCCTGCATTTCTCCCAAACTCCCAGGCCATTCTCCTATTTTCTTCAAACTCGGCCTCTCTCCCGAACGCCTTTAGTGCAAATCCAAAGCTCAAGAGCCCTCGATACATATAGTTCCAGAAATCACTCCGGTATTCACTATGGCGACTCGTTCCAAGAATGCCATTCGTGTGAAATGCAGGTGGGTCTCCAAAATAGATATCCATGATTTGACCAGATGCGCCATGCAAATATCCCGAATACATTTTGCTGACCGTTCTTGCAGCCTCTGGACCGCCCCCCAATTTGTCATCAGATATCTTGTTGTCCAAGTAGGATCGAATCTTTTTTCTGGGAATCATCGGGCGTTTTTGGGTAGAAGACATTGCGGTGTCGGCATTAAATTCCTCTTCGTAGAACGCAGCCAAATACCTCTCATGCAACTCGGAAACGTCATCATAGATTATTGCCAAAGACAAAAACATTACATCCTCGTTAAACTCATCAAGCATTCGCTGCAAGGAGGCCTGTTCCTGCACGAGTCCGTGTTCAACAAGTATCCCCGCGGCGCGAAGACCACTTATTATTCGAACCAGCTTCTGAACAATCGCCTGGCGGATAGTTTGTTCCTCGAATCGGTACGCTATAGATTCTTTGTCTCCAACATTTATCGTCCTCTGCACCGGTTGGGGTACCATACGAAGAAGAAGCGATAACGTTCGATCCATATAGACCAATGCGTCATCGTAGGTTTCTTCCATGTCCGTTTCCCTTTGTCAGTAGAGCTGCGTGGTAAGACGTGTGTTCGAAGAAACGGTGTGCGCCCGAGCCGTAGTTCGTCATGCCATTGGGGCAGCGGCAATATCGGCGCGGGTAACCCCGACCAGCAATAGAAGCGGCTCCCCGTTCAGGATCGCGTCCAGGTCAACACTGGGGTCAGTGACGAAATCCGGGGGATCGCAGACCGGATCGTCGCCGAAATAGAGGTCCCATGCCGCCTGGCGAACCGCCATCTCCAGTTCCGGATGAGGATGCTGCCGTTCCGTCAGCATCCCGGCCCAGAATGGCATGTAGCAGAGGTTCCATCCGGCGGTGAACGCGTCCGGATCCCAGGGGTGGCCCCAGACATGCCGGACACCGTAGCCGGACGCGCGTTCGATCCGGCGTCCGGTATAGCTTGCCCATGCCTGCTGGGCCTTCGCGTTGTCGCCGAGCTTGACTTTCCGCCCCTTCCACATGGCGTGGGCGCCCCTGTCAAGCCCGGGATAGTGTTCGCGGCTGAGTCTCGCCCGGTCCGGATACAGGGGCGTGTTCTGCCGGACTCGTTCTGGGTGGACGAAATAGGAGTGCTCGAACGCCGCCCGCAGGATCGTCGTGCCGCCGTCCCTGAAATTGCGTTCCAGGGACTCCACCGGCGATACGATTTCGCTGTCGTGTATACGGGTCTTGGGCAAGGCGATCCCCCTATCCAGCACGCTTCCGGCATCCGTAGTCGGGCCGAGTCCATAACACGGCCTCCCCGGCAGTCCCAGGCAGGCAGATGCTGCCGCTCGTTGCAGCGGAGGACGGTGTCCGGTGCTGTGTGCTCCGTTGCGATTGACGATCTAGCCTCGCGACCGAGCCAAAGTTCCGTTCCGGAACGCTCGCTGCCGGTGTCATCGATGACAGTGCGCCTATCGCGAAACCAGACGTCCTGCCGGCCCAGGAAAACCTGTCGAACTGGCCCCGGGACAACGCGCTGCGCCTCAAAGAGGTCGAGTTCGACCGTGAGCCGGGCGGCGGTCGGGCGTCCGGGGGAGGGCGTTGGGCCGCCGATTTGCCTCATCGGTACGAAGGAGACGGCATCATGACGGCAGCCATGGCGATGCCCGGCAACACGGCGGAAACGTTCCTGGTTCATTTCTTCGGCACCGGCCTGGCCGACGACCGCTACGTCGTCGAGCGATACCGGGCCCGCGCGGACGGCGATATCGTTCCCGCCCCGGCCGAGGCGCTCGCGGCGAAGGGCCGGCGCAAGGTCAAGCGCGCCACCGCCACGCTGAAGGCGGTCCGGGAAATGCGCCCCGCCACCACCGAGATCATCATCTGCACCGGCCTCAAGACCCGCGGCGGCATGCAGGTCTGGGGGAGCATCGCGGCCGGCCTTCTCTGCGACCGCAAGCAGAAGGGCTGACGGTCCCCTTTCCGTCCTGCCGGCCCGCCGCGGACCGCTCCCACCACCGGGCGGGAGACCGGGCCGCCGGCCGGGCGTCCGCCTTTCTCCACTTCCATGTCCATGGAGGCAGCCGATGGCCTATCGGGACCCCGAGGTCAGGCGTGCGCGCGACCGCGAGCGGATCGCCCGGCGCACCGCCGCACGCATCGAAGTCGGCTTGTGCGCGAAATGCGGCAGGACCGAGCCCCTGCCGGAGCGCCGGCTGTGCGCGCCCTGCAACGACAAGCGGAACGCGGCGAGCCGCGCCCGCGACGCCCGTCTCCGCGCGGCGGAAAAACCCCGGCGAAACCCCGAAACCGCCCGCCGCTACGAGCGCGAGCGCAGCCGCCGCCTTCACGCCGGGCGCAAGGCCGCCAGCATCTGCACCAGGTGCGGCAAGGCTCCCGCGCGCCCCGAGCGCACCACCTGCGAGCCCTGCGCCGAGCAGCATCGCGCCCGCGACCGCGCCCGTCACGCCAGGGCGAAGGCCGAGGGGATCCCTTATGGCGGACGCGATCCCGAAGCCCGGCGCCGCGCCGGCCGGAAGCGCAGCCGCCGGCGCAGCGAAGCCCGCAAGGCAGCCGGCCTCTGCATCCGCTGCGGCAACGTCCCGCCCGAGGATGGCCGGGCGATGTGCGAGCCGTGCCGGGACGACAGGCGGGCCGCGAAACGCGCGCGCCGCGCCGAACGCCGCGCCGCCGGCCTCTGTGTCCAGTGCGCGGCGCCCGCGCCCGGCGGGAAGGCCTATTGCGATCCCTGCGCCAAGGTCCGCTCGAGGCGGCGGAACCTGAAGGCGAAGCGGGAGGCCGACCGCCGGCGCTATGCCGAGCGGCGCGCCCGGGGCGACTGCACCAGCTGCGGCAGGCCGGCCAACGGGGCGGCCGAATGCCGAGCCTGCTGCGACGCCGCCCGCGCCCGCTACGATGCCCGGAGAGCCGCCGGGGTGTGCGTCAAGTGCAAGACGCCCACCTACGGCGGCGCGGCCTACTGCGCGCCCTGCGCCGTCGCCAAGGCCGAGCGGCGCGACCGCGAGGCGGAATACGCCGCCCGGCGGGCCCGCTATGCCGACCGGCGGGCCAGGGGCCGGTGCGTCGAGTGCGATGCGCCGTCGCCGGGGGTGGCGCGCTGCGCGCCCTGTTCGCGCAAGCACCGCGAGGGCTCGGGGGCGTTTCGCGGCATCCCGCTCTGGGACCCGAGCTGGACGGTGATCGAGATCGCCACCGGCCGGGAGCACGGTCCCTACGACAGCGAGGCCGACGTCGCGCTCTGCCTCGTCTTCGAGAAGCTGGCGCGCGACGAGGTCGAGGTGCTGTGCGAAGCCTCGCCGATGAGTTCGTACACGGCGCCGCCCTGGTGAGCCGGCGCGGCGCGGCGGGAGCCTTCCCTGCTGCGCCGCCGTCCCGCCGTCCGCCGGCAACGAACGCGCCGGCCGTCCCGACATGCGTATGGCCGGCCGGGCGGCCGCCGGCCCGCACCCCACCGAAGGAGACCCATCATGACCGCCTGCCTGCCCGACGATCCGGCCTACTGCTTCTATCCAGCCGTCGACCACGAGGACGAGCCGCCGCAGATCCGCATCCTGGTCGAGGGCTTCGCCTTCGCCATCCCGACTGCGTTGGTCACCCTGAACCGCGCCGACGGCCTGGCCGTGTGCGATTCCCTGAACCGGGCGCTCGGTCTCGACCGCGCCTCATGGACCGCGCTTGCCGCACGCTGCCTACGCGCCGGCGGCATGAACGGCAACACCCTGCACTGAAGCCGTCCGGCATCGCCACGGCGCTTCCTGCCATTCGCGGCCGGGGCGGCACGGCGCTCGCATCCGCACGGGGTTCGGCCGGGAGGTCGAGAGGAGCAAATGCCGGGCGAGCGCCAGGTGGAGAAGAGGGAGGCGGTCTTCCTCGCTGCCGGGCACGGCAACCGCGAAGGAGGTTTCCGCCATGTTCGGATTCGACTGCGACCACGATCCCATCGCCCCGCCCGGCGCCGCGCTGCTGGAACTTCTCGGCCTCGATAGCCGCTCGGTCAGGGAGGCGCTGGCCGACGACCGGGCCCGGCGCTGCCCCGACCGCGAGGCCCCGGCGGACGGGAGCTAGAGGGGGGCTTCGGAGAAGATGAGCGGGAAGGGGCTGGGGAGAGCGTTCTCCGGTCCCGCCGCTCGACCATCGTCATCAACGAGAACTGAAGGAGCATCGCAATGAGCTTCGGAATGAACCGCGTCGAACTGATCGGCCGCCTCGGCGCCGACGTCACCGTCAATCTTCCCGTCTAGGTGACGACCTGCAATTTACGTTGAAAAAACACACGCTATATCAACAGGTTATTCGGATCCGATATAAGCTGTAGGCTGGGTCCAGAAGGCAATCAACACCATTGCAACACCGCGTCAGGCTCCAATCTCCGGGCCATGTGACGGCTCATGGCGCCCTCCGTGTCCATCTGACGCCGTCTGGCGCAATCGCACCCGTTTCGATCAACACGGTGTTGATCCGCCCACGGCGACGGCATTCTCCGCGGACGCGGCGCCGAGCAACGCCGACGGGTGTGGCGGCGGCGTGCCCTGTGACAGAAGCGACCGGCTCTTGCGCAGGACGAGGGCATCCACATCGCGCATGGGCGGCATCTGCACCCGCCTCGCATTGATGAGGCGCTGGCGGTCCGTGCCGACCGCTTGGTTCGGCGGCAGCGTATAAACTGAGAAGAAACTGGGCGAATGGCCGGTCAGCCGGTTGAGGCAGACCATGCGGAGCCACTCGTCCACACGATCTAGTCCCCGACCTTGTCGTCATTCGTGGGCCGGCGACGTCTGCTTTGTCCGGCTCCGATTCAAGCGTCGGCGCAGGGGCCGGGATTTGCCCCGATAGAGCCGGCTTGGACGGCCCGTCCGTTAATCCGCCGAAACTTGACCGGTATTCATGGAAAGAACACTTTTCTGTACCCTCCTTTCATTTTGTATTCACCTTCTTCTGTTATGGTCGCCTTCATCCGACGAAGGAGACAATCCATGTTTATCGACGGGATCCGATCATTTGCCGTCGCCGGGCTCGCCGCAGCTTTTCTTCTTGCCGGCGCGGCGGCAGTTCAGGCGCAGACCGCCGAGGAATGGACGCAAGCCGAGACGGATTGCGAGAACGATTTCAACGATTCCCCGGCTGCGAACAGCTGCACCTTTACAAGCGTAAGTGTGTCGAGTTCCGTCGTTATCGTGAATGGCGTGCCCGACAATTCCACCCGGACCTGGGAGTGCGAGATCACCGCGAGCTGCACCATCGAGCAGGATGACGGCACGTCGCAGACGGTCACGCTGGCGCGGGGCATTCCGCTCAGCAAGGTGTCCGATACGACACTCGCTACCGACTCCCAGGGCCAGAAAATCCTGAGCTATCCGGGCGCCTCGAACGATTAGCCGGTCCGCTTACTGCGACGGCACGTTGAGGACGGGGTCGACCTGCTGACCGGGCGCCGCGGGACGAGGCCGGGATTCGCGCCGCGGCGCACCCCCGACACCCCCAACTCCAAGGAGAACCGACCATGTTGAACACCGCAAGAGCTCTCGGACTGCCGGCCCTGGCGGCCGCCGCGTTCCTGCTCTTTTCCGCCGGCGCCGGGGCCACGACCGGACAAATTCCCTTGTGCCCGCAGCCTGACGTTCCTCTGACCGCGGCGCAGAAGTCCAGTCTGGTCAAGACCGCCACCCAATGCACGACGGCATTCAATTCGAGCAACGCGGCGACGGACTGCACGCTCGGCACTGTGTCGGGAAGTGTCGCGCCATACGCCGAGTGCGCGCAATGCACGGTGTCAATCACATGCACCGTAGTTGAGAACAGCAAGACCAAGGAGTTCGGCATAAACGGGTACAGAGCCTCCACGGATACGCTTGAGGACCTGACCACGCAGGGTCTCCGGTCTTCGCCTGCCCAGGAGTAATTCGCCTGTTTACGGTGCGCCCGGACTCGCGCCGGGCGCGCCCGCAATCCGCTCTTGTCGTCTGCCCGCCTGTCGCCAACACCGGTGCAACGTGGTACGGTCGCACCATGTCCAGGACGCAGCATCATTCCAATCCCGCCGCGAGTGCCGCTGCTGACCGGCTGCTGGCCGAAGCCGCCCACTTGCAGGCGATCGAGGGCAATCCCCTTACGGCGGAAGAGATCGCCATGTTCGAGATGTTCGAGCGCGAGGGGTGGTCGCCCGAGCGGCGCCGTGCCCACATCCTCCGCCGGATTGAGGACCGCGGCCGTGTCGCCGCGGCGGAATGAGCGACCGCGACTACTGCTATCCGCCTGACTACATCGTTCTCCGCAACAGCCTGGGCATCCGGGACGCCTTGGCGCTGGAAACGGCGGAACGCGAGCTGGTCGCCCAGCGCCTCCTTGAGCCCGTGCCGACGGGAGATTTCGACCTTGCCCACCTGAAGGCGATCCACCACCACCTGTTTCAGGACGTCTATGCGTGGGCGGGCGAAATTCGCACCGTTGAAATCGCCAAGGGCGGGAGCCGCTTCCAGCCGAGGCGGTTCATCGCCGCCGGCATGGCCGACGTTCACCGCCGCATCGTCGCGGCGGGATATTTCCGGGGATCGGGGCCGGACGGATTCGTCGAGGGCGCGGGTCCCCTACTGGGCGACGTGAACCATGTCCATCCGTTCCGCGAGGGCAACGGCCGTACGCAACTGCAATATCTGAAGCAGCTTGCCGGGCGCGCCGGCCACGCCATTGACCTCACGCGGATCGACCGCGCTGCCTGGCTGGAGGCCTCGCGCCGGTCCAACGCGGGCGATTACGCCGCCATCATACGCTGCATCCGGCAGGCGCTCGTGTAGCCGCTCGATCTTCCTTCCACCGTTCGCCGACGATTTCGGCGTTCGCTTGCTGCGCCGCCATCCCACCGCTCTCTCCATCCGCGCCCCGCGATCCTTCCGCGACGGCTGATCCAGCCGTCATCTCCGCCATGAGGGTTCACTCCACCGAGAGGGGAGGTTCGGCCGTGAGCGGGGCGGCGGTTGGATGTCCGGGAGAGGATGTCCGGCCGCCGATTTCCCTCATTGGCACGAAGGAGGCGGCATTATGAGCGCAGCACTGGCGATGCCCGGCAACACGGCGGACACCTTTTTGGTCCATTTCTTCGGAACCGGCCTGGCCGACGACCGATACGTGGTCGAGCGGTTCCGGGCGCTTTCGGACGGCGACATTCGCCCGATCCGCACCGAGGCGGCCGGCACGAAGGGCCGCGGCAAGGCGAAGCACACGGTCGTCTCGCGCAAGCAGGCCGAAGCGATGCGTCCCGACCGCACGGAGATCATCATCTGCACGGGGCTCAGCACCCGCGGCGGCAGGCAGGCGTGGGGGAGCGTGGCCCTGGGCCTGTTCTGC
>Ga0209020_1003574_pt1 | contig 10356 bp, 8 predicted proteins | sample PinacodermBB_FD_187298 | JGI IMG/M metagenome (GOLD analysis project Ga0209020, IMG submission 187298) | Host-associated microbial community of the marine sponge Aplysina aerophoba from Gulf of Piran - sponge pinacoderm, lysed by bead... | ecosystem: Host-associated > Porifera > Sponge >...
CCCGCATTTGCGGCAGAGGCGGCGAATTGCTATCTCCCTTGGGCATCGGGGGGAGCGAAGCTCTTGCGCATCGAAGTCATCTGCACCGGCGACGAGGTGCTGACCGGCAAGACCGTCAACACCAATTTCAGCCGCCTCAGCCGGCGCCTGACCGAACTCGGCATGCCGGTGGTGCGCGAAACCACGGTGGGCGACGACCGGGCGGAGTTGCGCGCCGCCTTCGACACCGCCGCCGGGCGGGCCGACGCGGTGATCGTGAACGGAGGGCTCGGGCCGACGGTTGACGACCTCAGCCAGGAAGTGGCGGCGGAAGCGGCGGGCGTGGCCCTCGGCCTCCGGCCCGAATGGCTGGAGAACATCCGGGACTTCTACCGCCGGCGCAACCGCGAGATGCCGCCCAACAACCGCAAGCAGGCCATGCTGCCGGAGGGCGCCGAGCTGATCGACAACCCCGTCGGCACGGCCTGCGGCTTCGCGCTCGACATCGGCGGGGCGCGGTTCTTCTTCACCCCGGGTGTGCCCTCGGAACTCGACGTGATGGCCGAGCAGCAGCTGATTCCCCGCCTGCGCGCGATGAGCGGCATCGACGCCGTGATCCATCTCAAGCGCTTCCATTCCTTCGGCATCGGCGAGTCCCGCGCCGACCATATGCTTGCCGGGATCGAGGAGATGGACGCGCAAGGCAGGGTGAAGCTCGGCTTCCAGTCGCACTACCCGCAACTGGAGACGAAGCTTGCCGTCGCCGCGCCCACGACCGAGGCGGCGGCTGCGCTGCTGGAGCCCATCGGGGCGGAGGTCCGCGCGCGCCTCGGCAATTTCATCGTCGCGGAGGACGACGGCACACTGGAGGGCGATGTGCTGGCCCGCCTTCGGGCGTCGGGCGGTTCGCTGAGCGCGGTGGAGACCGGTTCCCACGGAATTCTGGGCGCGCGCCTTGCGGCCGCCGACGAGGAGGGCGGCGTGTTCCTGCGGGCGTCTTCGGGCAACGCCACGGCTGCCGTGGCGCGGCCGCTGGGCCTCCCGGACGACGCCTTGCCGATGGAGCTCGCCCAAGGGGTGCGCCGGGCGGATGGGGCGACGCACGGGCTGGCCGCTGCCGTCAATGCCGGGACCGGAGAGGTGCATATTGCGCTCGCCGGGCCGGATGGCGGCTTCGAGCGCCGCGCTCTCATGATCGGCGGCCCGAGGCGGGCGCGGGACGGCGGCGTGGAACTTGCGCTCGACTGCCTGCGGCGAAGCCTCGCCGGCGCGCCGGTGGACCAGAAGATCGATTTCGAGAAGGCCTGAGGGCGGGCTCGGCGCGCGCCGGGCCCCGGGGGAGCGACATCCATGAGCCTCGTGCTGTTTCTTCACGGCGAGCATTTCATTGCCATGGGCCGGCCGTTCCTCGACCGGCTGGGAGCGGGCCGCGAGCTCCATGCGCCGCTCTATCCGGGCTATGACGGCGCGCCGCCGGACCCGGACTTCCGCAGCGTGGACGACCTCGCCTACCGCTATCTCGACCTGCTGGAGGAGATGGACGCGCGCGACGCCACGATCGTCGGCTGCTCGCTCGGCGGGTGGGTGGCGCTGGAAATGGCGGTGCGCGACCGCTCGCGCATCGGGCGCATCGCGCTGCTCGCCCCGGTCGGGGTCAAGCTCTCGGGGCGCGAGGAGCGGGACTTCGCCGACCTGCCCTTCATGCGGGAGGCCGAGACGGCGCGGACGCTCTTCCACGATCCGGCCCGCTGGGCGCCCGACCATGCCGCGCTCGACGAGGCGGCGGTCGAAACCATTGCGCTGGAGCGCCAGTGGGCGGCCTGGTACGGCTGGAAGCCCTATATGCACAATCCCGTGCTGGCGAAATGGCTGCACCGGGCGGCCGTGCCGACGCTGCTGCTCTGGGGCGAGAGCGACGGTTTCGCCGCGCCGGAATACGGGCGCAGGCTGGCGGCGCGGCTGCCGGACGCCCGGTTCGAGACGATCCCGGACGCCGGCCACTACCCCCATATCGAACGGGCCGATGAGACCGCCGATGCGGTCCTGGCATTCCTGGAGAACGCATGATGCAGGTCTGGCATTTCAGCGAGATGGCTTACCACCCCGGCTGGGAGTCGCTGCCGGACGGCCTGCGCAACGTGATCCCGAGCCGGGTCTACGACCCGGAGGTCGGCGCGGACCTCTACCATCGCTATCTGGACGAATGGGCGCTCTGCGACCGGCTCGGCCTCAACATCATGGTGAACGAGCACCATGCGACGGCGACGTGCACCACCTCGGTGTGCACCATCCCGATGGCGATCCTGGCGCGCGAGACCGAGAAGGCGCGGCTGCTCTGCCTCGGCATGCCGATCGGCAACCGCATGGACGCCGTCCGCGTGGCCGAGGAATACGCCATGCTGGACGTCATCAGCCGCGGGCGCGTCGAGATGGGGTTCGTGAAGGGGGCGCCGTTCGAGATCAACCCCGCCAACTCCAATCCGGCGGAGCTGGAGGAGCGGTTCTGGGAGGCGCACGACCTGATCGTCAAGGCGATGACCACCCATGACGGCCCGTTCAATTGGGAAGGCCGGCACTACCACTACCGGGAGGTGAATGTCTGGCCGCGCCCCTGGCAGCAGCCGCATCCGCCGATCTGGATGACGGTGGCGAGCCCGGGCTCGGCCCAGCGCGTCGCCCGCAAGGGCTATGTCATCGCGGCGCTGAACACGGGCTATGTCCACACGCCTGTCGTTTACGGAGCCTATCGGGAGAGCGCGGCCGAAGCGGGCTTCGACCCCGGGCCGGACCGCTTCGCCTATCTCTGCATTATCGGCGTCGGCGAGACGGAGGCCGAGGGCAAGCGGCGCGCCCACCAGATCCTCGACTACAGCCGGACGACGCCGCGTGTGCAGCCGCAGTTCTTCTACCCGCCCGGCTATTCGCCGGCGGCGCGGATGTCGGGCCTGATCCGCAGCGGCTCGGAGCTTCGCATCCAGCGGCGCGACGGCTCCGACTTCCCGATGCAGGACGGCACGGTGGAGGACTTCATGGCCGCCGGCGTCGCCTTCGCCGGCACGCCCGCGCAGGTGGTCGAGCAGGTGGAGGAGTTCGCCGCGGCCGTCGGCGGCTTCGAGCACCTGCTGATGATGGGCCAGGGCGGCTTCCTCAGCCACGAGGACACGGTCGCCAACCTCACCCTCTTCTCCGAGGAGGCGCTTCCCGCCATCGGCCGGATGTAGCCGGGGGCGGACGAAACGGCGCTTGACGGGAAAGGGGCGCCATTCCATAAGGATACCGATGTCGGCTCCGTGCCGGCTCCGCGGGATTTGATCGGGCAGCTTGCATCCGCGTTACCAAGTGCTAAAGCGCCACGGGAGGTATTTCCGTGGGCCCGCCAACCGGCAACCCAGGGAGATGGCCATGTCCCGATTGCCCGATTCGCTCCATGCGGACACGACCGCCGTTCACGGCGGCATCCAGCGCAGCCAGTTCGAGGAAACCGCCGAGGCGCTCTATCTGACCTCGGGCTTTGTCTACGGTTCGGCCGAGGAGGCCGCCGAAGCCTTCGACGGCGCGAGGGACCGCTACATCTACAGCCGCTACGGCAACCCCACGGTGCAGATGTTCATCGACCGCCTCTCGGCCATCGAGGGCGCGGAAGCGGGCGCGGCGACGGCGAGCGGCATGTCGGCCGTGTTCACCGCGCTGCTCGGCCTGCTCCGCAAGGGCGACCGGCTGGTGGCTTCGCGCGCGCTCTTCGGCTCCTGCGCCCATATCTGCACCAGTATCCTGCCGCGCTACGGCATCGAGACGGAGCTGATCGACGGCAACGACCTGTCGGCCTGGGAGCGCGCGCTGTCGGAGCCGACCGAGGCGGTGTTTCTGGAAACGCCGACCAATCCGCAACTCGACATCATCGACCTGCGAGCGGTTTCGGAACTCGCGCACGCCGCCGGCGCATCGGTCGTGATCGACAATGTGTTCGCCACGCCGCTGTTGCAGAAGCCGCTCGAACTCGGCGCCGACGTGATCGTCTATTCCGCCACCAAGCATATCGACGGGCAGGGGCGCTGCCTCGGCGGGGCGATCCTCGGCACCCGGAAGTTCTGCGACGAGAATCTGGAGCCCTTCATCCGCCACACGGGCCCCAGCATGAGCCCCTTCAACGCCTGGGTGCTGCTCAAGGGGTTGGAAACCATGGGCTTGCGGGTCGAGCGTCAATGCCGGACCGCGATGGAAGTCGCGCGATGGCTGGAAGGGCGGGCCGGCATAAGGCGGGTCATCTACCCCTTCCTCGACTCCCACCCCCAGGCGGCGCTCGCGCGCCGGCAGATGAAGGACGGCGGGACCGTCGTCACCTTCGAGATCGAGGGCGGGCGGGCCGAAGCCTTCAGCCTGCTGAACGCGCTCCGGCTGGTCCCGATCTCGAACAATCTGGGCGATACCAAGAGCCTCGTGACCCACCCCGCCTCGACGACCCACCATCGGATCGGCCCGGAAGGCCGCGCCGCGGTGGGCATCGGCGAGGACATGATCCGGCTTTCTTGCGGCCTCGAACATCCCGGCGACCTGATCGCGGACCTCGACCGCGCCATCGTCGCGGCCGGGCTGGGGACGGGCTGCCGTCAGCCTTCCTGACGCGCTCTTACGGCCTCCGCCGCGTCCCAGGCATCGACGTGGCGGAGCAGGAGCGGAGAGAGCGCGAAGGAAATCCGGTCGGGCGGGAGCGTGTGGGCAAGGACGCCGTCCGCTGCCAGCGCCGCTGCCAAGGCCTCCGCATCCGGGCGCTCCAGCACGACATGCGCCCCGCGCCGGGCGGGCGGCAGCGGATCGTCCTCGCCCAGTGCGCCCAGGAAGAGTGCGGTCAGCGTGCGCGCCTTCCAGCCGGCCGCCGCGATATCGATGCCCGCGAACATGTCGAGCGCGCCGTCCAGCGCGGCGAGCGCCAGCGCGGATGGCGCCGGCACTGCCTCCAGGGCCGCGCCGAGTTCGCCGGTCGCATGGATCCAGGCGGGGGCGCCGGGTCCGCCGCCAAGGAAACCGCAGCCCCGCCCGACCGCCGCTTCGACGCCGGACGGCTCCAGCGCTGCCGGCAATGCACCCGCCGTTTCGGAGACGTCGAAGGCTGCGAGCGCGCCGGCCTCGCGGGCCTGTGCGGCGAGGGCCGCCATGTCCCGGAGCGCGCCCGTCGCCGGATCGAGATGGCGCAGCAGCAGCAGCGCATCCCGATCAAGTTGCGCCTCGGGGGCTTCGGTCTCCGTGACGGTCAGGCCTTTCGTCCCGAGCCGGGCCGGCAGGGCGGCGAACTCGCCGGGTAGCGCCAGCACGCGCTTGCGGCCGGAGGCGCAGGCCGCATCGGCCAGCGCTCCGATCGCATCGTCCGCAGTGGCGGCAAAGCCCAGCGAGCCGGCCTGGGCCCCCAGCAGCGGCGCCAGCTTCTCGGCCGCCGCCTCTGCCAGATGCCGGCCGTCGTTCGTGAAGTCTGTGCCCCAATCGACGCGCAGGAAGCCGTCGAGCCGCGCCCGAACCCCGCGCGTGAGCGGCCCGAGGCGGTCGCTGTCGAAGCGAAGCGTCCCGGCAGGCACCAGGAACTCCTCGCGCAGATAGGCGAGCGGATCGCCGGCATCGAGCGTGACGCAGTCCTCGCGCGTCGTCATGGCGCCCCGAACAGCAAATCGGCCGCGCGCCGGGCCATCCCCGCATTGTCGTGGCCTATTCCGGGGGCGGTGTGCAGCTCCCATGCGAAGGGCGCCGGCAGCAGGCGCGCCATGTCCCGGCCGGCAGCATAGAAATAGTGGCCGCGCGCGTAGCGGTGCGGCCCCTGCGCCATCGCTTCGGGCGACTTCAGCAGCATCGGTGCGTCCGTCACCGTGTCGTTCTCGCCGAGCAGCACGGTCAGCCGGACCGAGAAGGCGGCGGCCAGCGCCTCGTCGCCCATCCGGAAGCCGGTCAGGCCGTAGGGATAGCGCTCCTCCTCGCGCGGCACCGTATAGGCGCCGGCATTGGCCGCGACCGCGGCCTCGACGCGGGCCTCCGGGGCGAACAGCGCCATGCGGTGCACGAATTGGCCGCCGGCGGAATGGCCGTAAAGGTAGTAACGCTCCGCCTCCGCGCCGCTCCAGGCGCAGGCAGCGTCGAATGCGCTCTCGACGACGGCGAAGCTCCAGTCCGCCTCCGGCAGGAAGGTGCGCCGGTCGGGCGTGCGCATATTGCAGACTTCGTATTCGCGCGGGCCGGGGAACTGCTCGCGGTCGAACTCGGGCGCCGCGACCAGAAAACCGTAGCGCTCGGCGTGCTCTGCCCAGACATCGCGGTAGTCGGCGGCGTTGCGCCGGTAGCCGTGCAGCACGATGAACACCGGGTCCGAAGGCCGCCAGGCCGCCGGCCGCCAGAGATGGGTGCGGACGGCGACATCTCCCTCGGTCGGACGGCGGTGCGGAACGGTGATCTCCGCTGCGCTCACCGCCGCGCCTCGGTCACGTCCGTGCCGGAATAGACCGCGCCCAGCATGCGCTGCATGGCTGTCGTGTGGGCCGCGCAGGCCGCCGCGTCTAGGTCGGCTGCCGGGCGCGGCTCAAGCTCGAAATGCCCATGGCGGTCCACACCGCGCACGAGCGTCGCGGAATCGTCGAGCTTTATCTGGCGGACATAGGTCGGGATATAGCGGACCGCGAGGCCGATACGCCGGTCGGGGACCCGGTTCGGCTTCGAACTGTGCACGAGGCGGATATGGTGAAGCGAGAACTCGCCCGCCCGGAGCGGCGCATCGACGGCAAGCGCATCGTCCACTTCCATCTCGATTTCCTGGCCGCGCGTCAGCAGGTTGTCCTCGGCGAAGCTGTCGCTGTGGGCAATCTGGTCGAGCTTGTGCGAACCCGGCAGGAAGCGCATCGGGCCGCTCTCCAGCGGCGCGTCGGACAGCGCCACCCAGGCGGTGACGACATCGTGGGGATCGAGCCCCCAATAGGTCGAGTCCTGGTGCCAGGAGACGAACGCCGGGTCGCTCGCTTCCTTGATGAAGAAATTGGTCGTCCAGCAGAGCAGGTCCGGCCCCAGCAGATCCTCCACGGCGTCGAGGACGCGCGGATGGTGCACGATCTCGTCGGCCCAGCGGAACAGCAGGTGGACCTTGTGGCGCATGTTGGAATGGATGACGTCGCCGGTCCCGGCCTCATAGGCCTCCAGCCCGTCGCGGTAGCGGCGCGCCTCGGCTGCGGAAAAGGCGCGCAGCGGAAACAGGTAGCCGTCGCGCTCATAGGCCTCTCTCTGGGCCTCGGTCAGCATCTTGCCCATCGGTCTTTCCTTGCTACTGGCGGCTCAGGTTCCGGTAAGACGCGGCGTAACCGGGCGCCAGGCGCGCCCGCCCGGCGGGCAGTCGGCCGTCCCGGAAATTGCCCAGCCGCGCCATGGGACGGTCCGGTCGAGGCCGACGCCCGGGAGCCAGCCGAGCTCGAAGCCGGGGCAGTCCGTCGGCCCGTCGGCGGAATCGACCGTCACCAGAAAGGCGTCCTCCGGCACTTCCGGCAGCGTGTGGAGGCCGTCGAACAGGTTGCGCGACCAGTCGATAATGTCCGCCTGCCACTCGCCGAAGCCGCCGCCGCCGGCGCCGCGATAGTTCGGCCGGTCGAAGAACTCCGTGCCCGGCACGGTATGCACCGCGAGCCAGGGCGCCGGCCCGCCGTCCACCGCGCGGAAACGCTGCGAGGCCTCGAAGCCGGGCAGAGCCAGCAGCGATGCCAGTTTCGGCCCGCTGTACCATTCGGACCATGCCGCCTCGCGCGACGGGTCCCTGAAGCCGCATTCCACCATGTAGAGCATGGGATGGAGTATAGAAGCGGGCAGCTGGGAGCGGAAGCGGGCCATGGCTGAAGCCGGGATGAGCTGGAGCGACTATTACGCCAAGACGCGGAACCATCCGCCGCGGCCGACCTTGCTGGAGGCGCTTGCAAGGTTCGGCGGACGGACGGGTCTCGCGGTCGATCTCGGCATCGGCAGCGGGCGCGATGCGACGGTGCTGCTGGCGCGGGGCTGGCGGGTGGTGGGCATAGACGCCGAGCCGACGGTTCTGGCTCTGCCGCGCCATCCCCGGCTGACGGTCATGCGGGAGCCATTCGAGACCGCCAAACTGCCGGCAGCGGACCTCGTGAACGCCAGCTTCTGCCTGCCCTTCTGCCACCCGGATGCCTTCCCCGCCTTCTGGGGCCGCATCGCGGCGGCCCTCGGGCCGGGCGGCCGCTTCGCCGGCCATTTCTTCGGTCCGCGCGACGGCTGGGCCGGTGACCCCAGCCTCACCCACATCCCGGAAGAGGAACTGCGCGCCCTCCTCGCCCCCTTCGACCTCGAACGTTTCGACGAGGAGGAAGACGACGCCGAAACCCCGCGCGGTGTCATGAAGCACTGGCACATCTTCCACGTCGTGGCGAGGAAGCGGTGAAACGGACAGGCCGTTAGCGCTACCGACGAGCAGGCACAGCTTGCGATCCTAATCCCAAATCATTAAGGAGTTCGCGTGCCCTTCTTAGGTAATTGGGAGTCGCCTTCAGCGGCTTCCGGGCCTTGGTTTCTTTAATCGCTGCACTGCCATAATTTTCATCGTCTCGAAGAAAGGCTATGGTTGCGGCTAATTCAAGAACCACATTCGGCTCCTTATCCATTCTGGTTGATAATTCTTTGGCCCTCTCAACCGATAGTCCTCCCATAGGTACTGGAACTTCCTCGGTACTAAAAATGGCGTACGCGATTCCGTGGAATCCAACGCGATCTTCTTCTGCTATGCGTTCATGCGCGCGAGCGTCTTTGACACCCATCGCCAACTCGAACGAATACGGCCCGTAGTGATGATAGACGAACTCCGAATCGAGATTGGCTCCACAGCGATGCAGTAGGTATCCTCCCTTTTGCAATCTTGTTTTTCCTACTAATCGCCCCCCGTGTAGAGCGACCAAGTTAACGACGGCATCCTCCTCATTCATCGCCCTTCCTTTCCAGGGCATGTTCGTGTTTTCCTAGCTCTCGTCCACCATGCGCTCCAGCTCTTCAGCTCGCGCCTCGTCGGCGACATAGGCCCTCTGGATGCGCGCCATTCTTTGTAATTGCGGGATAACTCGAGATATCCTAGCGATGTCCCGAGGCTCCTCTTCGCCCGAAAGAGACTTAACCCAAACCTCTTTTTTATGCCGACGTGCTATCAAAATCGTACCACTTGTACGCAACGATAGAAGAATCATCGTAAAGCACTTGATTTTTCCACTCTAGCTGAGAGCTATCAATCTTGTAGCGAAACCTTCGAAATAGATTATCGTCATCAAAATCACGATTGCCAATATCTACACACTTGTAAAGATCGCGATTGTTAATCCTTGTAGCCAATTTAGCAAAATCTTCGTTCGTGTCATCCGAAAACAATGACAAAGATGACCATATCGAAGAGTCATCGAGTCTGAGGTAAGTTTCGAGATCGGGCGTCTCTTGAGCAAAATAACGGACTATCTCGACACTTGGGTGGCGTCTCTTCATTTGCTCCAGATCGCAAAATAGAGTCTTCAATAGTTCTTCAAACATTTTTTCCGCAGATCGAGTTGTTTTGTGCATATATACAGCATTGTAAAGCCTAAATCGCGCTTCAAGATATTCTTCCGCGACGGAAATTCCCTTTGGTCCCAAATAAAGGCATTGTGCTTTAATGGGTGTTGACGGAGTAGTTTGACCTTCCTCGTCAATTATAATTGAACCCACCCGCAGGCAATCAAAAATCCAGTCTTGGTCGATGTGACCGAACTCGACACCTGTTGCCATCCGATCTCTTTGGATGTAATCGAGCCGGTCCGCATCAAATTGACTGGAAACTATAGTATCGTATATGTCTTTGGGGTGCTCAGATCTCAATACTGCAGCAATTTTCCCTGGTAACTTACCATCTATAGTACGTAAAATGTTTCCTATTTCGGTGTCACCGGTTATGATTTCAATGCTCCACTGCTCATGTGATTTAGGTGTTTGTACGGCGCGGGAGGCCGCTTCAAAGGCATGGCTAAACGGTCCGTGGCCAACATCATGCAAAAGAGCGGCTAGCAAGGCAATTCGTTCGCGAATTGGGTCGTGTCCGCCTTCGCGATGTCGGGCGATGATATCTGCTAATCGGCGAGCGGTGTGATAAACGCCGACGCTGTGTGCAAAGCGGCTATGGGTCGCGCCGGGAAACACGAGATCGGAAAAGCCGAGTTGCCGGATGCGGCGCAAACGCTGGAATTCACGGGTGTTGAGTAGCCTCCAGGCGATTCGATCAGTTTCATCGCGGTCAGGTTGACCTTCGGCTCCAAAGACAATGAGACCGTGGACCGGGTCGCGAAGGCGCTCTGTCCAATTGCTATCGGTCGGCACCACGAGACTCTGTTT
>Ga0209020_1003581_pt1 | contig 10339 bp, 5 predicted proteins | sample PinacodermBB_FD_187298 | JGI IMG/M metagenome (GOLD analysis project Ga0209020, IMG submission 187298) | Host-associated microbial community of the marine sponge Aplysina aerophoba from Gulf of Piran - sponge pinacoderm, lysed by bead... | ecosystem: Host-associated > Porifera > Sponge >...
CCACCGGGCCAGCGCCTTTGCGGCCTGCGACACGTTGCTGGCCATGGCGGACGGCGCCCTGCGGCCGCTGGAGCCGGCGCCGGCTTCGACGCCGCGGCCGGAGCGACAGCCGGCGCCGGCGACGCAAGTGCCCGTGACGCAGGCGCCCGCGGCACAGGTGGGCGTGACCCGAGTGGCCGGGCCGCCAACGGCCGGGCCCGGGCGACGCCGTACGCTGAAGCTGGTGGACGTCGCGGAGCCCGAGGACGCCGCACCCGTGGACAGCGGGGCCGAAGATGCCGGGTCCGGCGGCGGATCGCCGGGGACAGGCACGTGACGAGGGATCCACAGCGCGGCGAGCCCCTGTTTTCCTCGCGCCGGCCGGTGGTGCTCGGGATGCTCAGCCTGGCGGTGCTGCTCGCCGGCTCGCTGGGCTGGGGTGCGTTGGCTTCGATCTCCGGGGCCGTGATCGCCCTCGGCCGGATCGAGATCGAGAGCCGGGCGCAGGCGGTCGAGCATATTGACGGCGGCACGGTGGCGGCCGTGCGGGTGCGCAACGGCGACCGGGTGGCCGCGCACGACGTGCTGATCCGCCTCGACGACGCGCAACTGCGCAGCCAGGAGGCGATGCTGTCGGCGGAGCACACGGAGCTGGTGGCGCGGCGGAACCGGCTGGAGGCGGAGTACCGCGACGCCGGCGCGATCCACTGGGATGCGGCGCTTGCCCGGCGGGCGGAGTCGGACGGCACCGTGCGCACCATCCTCGACGGGCAGCGGCGGCTGTTCGAAGCGCGGCGCGCTTTGCGGGCGGGGCAGACCGCGCAACTGCGCGAGCGGATCGCCCAGACGCGGCGCCAGATCACGAGCCTGGAGGCGCAACTCGAGGCGGTCCGACGGCAAGCCGCTTTCCTGGCGCGCGAGCTGGAGCCGTTCCGCAAGCTGTTCGCCGAGGGCCGGGTGGAACTCTCGCAACTCATGGACCGGGAGGGGCGGGCCGCGCGGCTCGACGGCGAGGCCGGCGCCATCGGCGCGCGCATCGCGGCGGCGCGCAGCCGGGTGGCGGAGATCGAGCTGCAGATCCTGCAGATCGGCGCCAACGGCATCGTGGAGGCGGAAGGCGAGGCGCGGGAGGTGCAAGCGCTGGAAAACCAGTCGCACGAACGGCTGGTCTCGGTACGGGCCCGCCTGGCGCGCATGGAGGTGCGGGCGCCGGTGGCGGGCGAGGTGTTCGAGATGCGGGTGTTCGCGCCGGCGGAGGTGGTGAGTCCGGGCGAGCCGATCCTGAAGATCCTGCCGGAGGACACGGCGCTGGTGGTGCGGGTGCAACTGGACCCGATCCATATCGACCAGGTGTGGCCGGGACAGGAGGCGGTGGTGCGGTTCCCGGCATTTCCCGCACGCACGACGCCGTCCTTCGAGGGACGCGTGCTGCGGGTGGCGGCGGATGCCAGCCAGGACGAGCGCACCGGGCTCCCCTGGTACGAGGTCGAGCTTGAGATGGGCCGGGCGATCACGTCCGAGACCGAGCGTGGGGCGACGGCTTGGTTCCGCGGGCAATGGCAACGAGGCGCGCTGTGGTACGCCCAAGGCCCCGGAGGCTGGATGGCACGGCAGGACTGGGCGCCGGACTGGCTGCGCGAGCCCCTCTCCGGCGCGGGCGGTGGCGGAATGCAGCGCCCGGATCCGTCACAGGCGCACGCCGCCCCATCCGAGGAGGCAGGCGCGTTGTCGGCGCTGGCGCTGACGCCCGGCATGCCGACCGAGGTGCATCTGCGCACGGGCGAGCGCTCGCCGCTCAGCTACCTGGTCAAGCCGCTCAGCGACTACTTTTCGCGCGCGTTGCGGGAGGAATGAGGCACTGCATGGCCATCGCCTTCAACGCCCTGCGCGCGCTCCTGGCGGGTGCCGCCGCCCTTGCCCTGCTCGCGGGCTGCGCGGTGCGGCCGGCCCCCCTCACCGATGGGGACACCGTGTCGCGGGTGACGCAGGATCGACGCGCGCTGGCCGCCAACCGGCCGGTCCTCGAGGGGCCGCTCACCCTGCATCGCGCCATGGCTTACGCCTTGCTGTTCAATCTGGAAAGACGGGTGCGGACGATGGAGCAGGCGCTGGCGCTGGGCGAGCTGGAAGCCGCCCGGCGCGGCCTGCTGCCCGGGCTTTCGGCGCGCTCCGGGGCGACGACTCGCGGCAATGTCCAGGCTTCGTCGAGCCTATCGATCCTGACCGGACTGGAGTCGCTCAGCGCATCGACCTCCACCGACCGGACGACGCGGACCGGCAGCCTGACGGCGGTCTGGCACGCGCTCGACTTCGGGGTTTCCTATTTTGCGGCGCGGCAGCAGTCCGACCGTGTGCTGATTGCGCATGAGCGCCGGCGCAAGGCCGCGCAAACGGTGCTGGCGGAGGTGCGGCGGGCCTGGTGGCGGGCGGCGGCGGCCGAACGGGCGCTGCAGACGCTCGCGCCGTTGATGGCGCGGGTCAAGGCCGCGCTGGCAGACAGCGCGCGCATGGCCGAACTCGGCGTCCGCTCCCCGCTGGCGGCGCTCCGCTACCGCCGCGCTCTGTTGCGGGCCCGGCGGGATCTGGAACGGCAGCGGCGCGACGGCCGGCGCACGCGGCTGGAGCTGGCCGGGCTCATCGGGTTGGGGCCGGAAGGCCGGGACAGACCGGCCTACCGCCTCGCCCTGCCGGCGGAATCACTGCCGCCGCGGGATCCGGTCCTCGACGCCGCGGCGCTCGAGGTCCTGGCGCTGCGTCAGCGCCCGGAACTGCGCGAGGCGCAGCTTTCCGAGCGCATCGCCGCGGCCGAGGTGAGGAAAGCCCTTCTGCGCATGTTGCCCGGGATCGATCTCAACGCCGGGGCCGAGTTCAGCAGCAACTCGTTCCTGGTGAACAACGATTGGGCGACGCTGGGCGCCCAAGTGTCGCTCAACCTCTCCCAGTGGTACACGGCGCCGGCGGCAATGGCCGCGGCGCGGGCCGGCCGGACGCTCGAGCGGGCTCGTCGAGAGGCGGCGGCCATGGCGGTGCTGACGCAACTCTACGTAGCCCTGGCGGAGTTGGGGGAAGCCCGGGCGCAACATGCGACCGCGAGCCAGATCGCGGAAACACAGGACGGCATCGTCGCCACCTTGCGCTCCGGCGCGCGGCTTGGAGTGGCGGACGAGCTTGAGGCGACCCTGGCCGAGCTCGAGGCGGTGCAGACGGCGTTGACCCGCGACCTCGCCTACGCGGCGATCGAGGACGGCTTCGGGCGCGTCTTCGCTGCCGTGGGCGCCGATATCGTGGTCGACGGCGCGCCCGTCTCGACCCCGGAGGATCTCGCCGCGGTCATCGCGGCCGCGGAAGCGGGATGGATGCGGGGCGAAGTCGCCATGCAGCGCTTTCCCGAACGGCGCACGAAATCCGACGGACTCTGATCTCGAGAAGGGTGATCCACCATGAGCGATGTAACGGACAAACGGATCAACGCGGCAAGGATCGATGCTCTCTCGACCGACCCGGAGGGGACGGATCTGTCGGAGAGTGTCGATACCGCCGGCCGAGTCAGCGTCGGTGGTTCGGCGACGGGAGTGATCGACCATGGCGGGGACCGGGACTGGTTCGCGGTGACGCTGGATCAAGGCCACACCTACCGCTTCGACCTCGAAGGCGCGCCCACCGGCGCCGGAACCCTGCCCGACGCCTATCTGCGGGGCATCCACGACGCCCAGGGCAACCTGATCGCCGGCACGATGGACAACAACGCCGGCGAGGGGCTCAACGCGCGAAAGACCTTCACCGCCGAGACGAGCGGCACCTACTACGTGTCCGCCGGGGCCTGGGGCCACCAGCAGGGGACCTACAAGCTCACGGCGACCGACCTCACCGCCGCCGACGCCCACACCGAGGACACAAGCACCACTGGCACGGTCGCGGCCGGTGGCTCGGCGACGGGAGCGATCGACCATGGCGGGGACCGGGACTGGTTCGCGGTGACGCTGGAGCAAGGCCACACCTACCGCTTCGACCTCGAAGGCGCGCCCACCGGCGCCGGAACCCTGCCCGACGCCTATCTGCGGGGCATTCACGACGCCCAGGGCAACCTGATCGCCGGCACGACCGACAACAGCGGGGGCGAGGGCCGCAACGCGCGAAAGACCTTCACCGCCGAGACGAGCGGCACCTACTACGTGTCCGCCGGGGCCTGGGGCGACCAGGAGGGAACCTACAGACTCACGGCGACCGACCTCACGGACCTGGACGAAGCGCCCACGCAAGAAGACCCGCCCACGCAGGAAAACCCGCCCACGCCCGAGGATGCACCGACCTCGCAGCGCACGCCGGGTTCCGAACCGGAGGACGCCGATCTCCCGCAGGCTGTCACGACGCAGGGCCGGGTGAGCGTCAACGGTCCCCCGGTGACGGGAAAAATCGAATCCCTATGGGACCAGGATTGGTTCGCCGTCGAGCTGGTGGCGGGCCGGGAATACACGATCGACGTGCGCGGCCGGGAAACCGGCGACGGAACGCTGATCGATCCAACGATTTTCGGAGTGTTCGACAGTGAGGGTGACTGGATGCCGGGCACGTACGGGGACGATGGAGGGGTCGGCATCAATGCCCGGGTGTCGTTCACGGTGCCGGAAGATGGCACCTACTACGTGTCGCCGGCAGGCAACGGCGACACGTACAGCGGCATCGGCACGTATGAACTCGAGGTGCGGTCAAGCGACACCGAGGAAACCAGTGACGTGACCGGCGCGGACGAGGACGAGGCGCCGACCTTCGTCGAGGCGCGCTACACTTTCGTCCTGGCGGAGAACGTGGACGGGAGCGAGACTCCGGTCGCGCTCGGCACGGTGGCGGCAAACGACCCAGAGGGCGCGGCGCCGACGTACAGCATCGTGGGCGGCAACGAGTCGGGGCTGTTCACGATCAACGCGGCGACGGGGGAGTTGTTCTACACGGGCGCCGGCGAGGACTACGAGTCAGGCACGACAGGCCACGAGCTGACGGTCCGGGCGAGCGACGGCAGCCTGCACAGCGACGTGGCGGTCAGCGTCAGCGTCACCGATGTAGACGAGCCTCTCCCGACCGTTTCCGAGGGGAGCACGGATCTCCCGGCGGGTATCGACACCACGGGCCGCGTCCTGGTCGGCGAGTCGGCATCCGGCGAAATCCGAGCCCGGGACGACCGCGACTGGTTCGCGGTGGAGTTGACGGCCGGGACCACCTACCTCTTCGCGCTGGAGGGGTCGGGAACGGAAGCCGGGACGCTGTCGGAGCCGTATCTGGCCGGGATTTACGATGCGGAAGGGGGCTTGATGGGCGGCACGTCGGGCCACCACCGTGGCGAGGGCCGCAACGTACGGGTGGCCTTCACCGCACCGGAGGACGGCACCTACTACGCGTCGGCGGGAGCGGAAGGAGACCAGCAAGGCAGCTACCGGCTGACGGTGACGAAAGCTACGAGCTCGATCCACGTGTCGGATGCGGAGGCGCACGAGTCGGACGGCGTGCTGGTATTCCGCGTGAGCCTGGACGAGGCGTCGGCCCAGCCGGTGACGGTGCGCTATGCGACGGCGGACGGGACGGCGGTGGCGGGCGAGGACTACGAGCCGGTGTCCGGAGAGCTGGAGTTTGCGCCGGGTGAGACCGAGAAGGACGTTGAGGTCCCGCTGATCGACGACAGTGTGGAGGACAGCGGCGAGACGTTCGGTCTTTGGCTGGGCGACGCGGTGGGGGCGTTGCTGGCGGATTCGGAGGCGACGGGCACGATCTACAACAGCGAACTCGCGATGACGGTTTCGGAGGGGACGATGGACTTCCCCGCCGACACGAGCACGCCGGGTCGTGTCGTGGTCGGCGAGACGGCGGCGGGAAGAATCGATCCCAAGAAGGAAAGGGACTGGTTTGCGGTGGAGTTGGAGGCCGGCAAGACCTACCGGATCGAGTTGGAGGGACAGCCTCGGCAACTGTGGAAACCCCACCTGTGGAATCCCTACCTGTACGGCATTCACGATTCCGAGGGCAACCTTATTCCCGGCACGACGGACGAATATCACGGTCTAGGCTATAACGCCGCGATGGTGACTTTCACCCCGACGGTTGCGGGCACGTACTACGTGTCCGCCGGCGGCGGTAGACACCAACATGTTTGGGGTCTCTACGCCTCGGGCCCCTACTGGCTATCGGTGACGGATGCCGGAGCTCTCGACACGCTGACGGCCGGGACGGACACGACGGGCACGGTGGCGGTGAACGGCACCACGTTGGGCGCGATCGACTATGGCCGCGACCGCGACTGGTATGCGGTGGAGTTGCAGGAGGGCAGAACGTACTGGTTCGACGTGGAGGGCGAAAGCACCGGCGCCGGCGACCTGGAGGACCCCTACCTGCGCGGCATCTACGATTCCGATGGAACAGTGATCGCCGGCACGACGGACAACAACTCCGGCATCGGCCGCAACGCATGGTTGATCTATATCGCCAAGGAAACGGGCACCCACTACATGTCCGCCGGTTCCGTCGGCCAGTACAGGGGGACCTACAGAGTGGGGGTGACGGACATTACGGACGCTTACATGCAGACATTCGACCCCGACATGACCCCCAGCCTCGCAGTGGATGGATCGGTCACGAGCAGCATCGACGCGGCAGGCGACCGAGACTGGTACGCGATGACGTTGGAGGCCAACGTGATCTATCGGGTGCTCATGGAGGGTTCGTACCTGGGCGCCGGAACCCTTGGAAACCCGTACCTGTACGGCATACACGATTCCGACGGCAACCTGATCGCCAGAACGACGAACGACAACGGCGCCCGCCGGAATCCGGACAGTTGGGTGTTTTTCAGGCCGTCGGAAGCCGGCACCTACTACGTGTCCGCGGGCGCCCATCGCGCCGATACGGGGACCTACAAGCTATCGCTGAAAAATACTATAAGCGGCGATGCGCAGACGGCAGGGACCGACACGAGCGGGCGCATCGGCGGGACTCAAACGGTCTTGGGCGAGATCGACTATCCCTATGATGCGGATTGGTATGCGGTGGAGATGGAGGCTGGCGGGACCTACCTCTTCGATTTGGACGGAATTTGGCTGCGGGAAATAGCGGATACACTTCTGGAAGACCCGTTCCTGGCCGGGATCTACGATTCCGCCGGTAACCTGATCCCCGGCACGGAGGACAACAATGGCGGATTCTGGCTGGACAGTCATAAGACCTTCCGGCCGGCGGAAACCGGCACCTACTACGTCTCTGCCCGTTCGTTCGGCAGCGGTACGGGGCCCTACAAACTAGAGTTGACGACGGACCTGCATTCGGCCTGGACCAACACGATCGGGCGGCTCCCCGTGGACGGATCGGTGCAGGGCGATATTGCCTGGGATCGCGACCGGGACTGGTTCGCGGTAACCCTGGAGGCCGGCGACCTGTACCGGTTCAACCTGTCAGGGGCCAGGCGCGTCTGGATTGAAGGGATCTACGATTCGGACGGCACCCGGGTTGAGTCCGGAGCCTGGGCCAGAGAGCCGTTGTTTCTCATGCCGTCGGAAGACGGTACCTACTACGTGGGCATCGTGGGCAGGCGATCCAAATACAAGGAGACGGTATCGTACACGCTGTCGGTGGAGGATCTCTCGGGGGCGTCCGTGGCCGACAGGAGCACCAGCATCGAGGTGGGTGGATCTGTCAGGGGCGCGATCAGCTACGACGGCGAGGTGGACTGGGTTGCGTTTGAACTGGAAGCCGGCACGGCCTACCGCATCGACATAGACCCTGAGTCCACATACCGTGGCAAGGTTGCCGCGCATCTGTGGGGGGTCTATGATTCCGACGTCGAGTTGGTTCCCGACACGACGAACACCGCGACCAGGTACGGCAACACCCACAGGATTGAGTTCACCCCGTCGGCAGACGGCACCTACTACGTGGCCGCCGGTGCGGGAGGTGACGTTCTCACCCATGACTACACCCTGTCGGTGGAAGAGTTGTAGGGATCAGCGCCAGCCGCGTCAGGTCTCGGTCCTTTCAATCCTGCCCTGCCGCGGCCCGGTCGGCCATCACCACCGCCGTGTCCTGCGCCACTCGGCCCGCGGGGATGGCGGCGTCGCCGTTGCGTAGGCGCCGCAGCATCTCGCGCTTGTCCGCACCGGTCACCACCCAGAGAATTCGCCTCGCCCTGTCCAGCACCGGAAACGTAAGCGTCATGCGCCGGCGGCCCTGATAGACGCCGGTCGCGGCCACCCTTGCGTCGCGGATTTCCAGCTCCGGCGCTCCCGGGACCAGCGACGCCGTGTGGCCGTCGGGACCGAGGCCCAGGTGGACCAGGTCCAGGCGCCCTGACGGCGCCGTCAACCGCTCCAGCGTGCCGGCATATTCGCGTGCGGCCGCATCCAGGTCCGGTGTCTCCACCGGCATGGGGTGGATCTGATCGGACCGGAGGGGCGTATGCGCCAGGCTCTCGAGCAGGTGCGTCAGGTTGCGGTCCGGGTGGCCCGCCGGGGCCACGCGCTCGTCCACCTGCACGACCTCCACCGCATCCCAAGGCACTTCCTCCTCCGCCAGCGCCCGCAGCATCACCCACGGCGTCCGCCCGCCGCTCGCGGCGAATACGAATCGTCCGCGGGCACCAACCGCGGCGCGCGCGGCATCCGCGATGAAGGCGGCCGCGCGCCGCGCCACCGCATCGCTGTCCGGCAATATCTCGATGTCCATGGCCGGACTTCCGGCTATTTCTTGTCCGGCAGCTCCTCGTGGCCGCCGAACTGGAAGCGCATGGCCGAGAGCAGCTTGTCGCCGAAGTCCGCTTCCCCGCGGGAGCTGAAGCGCTCGAACAGGGCCGCGGTGAGGACGTGGGCGGGCACCGCCTCGTCCACGGCCGCGTGGATGGTCCAGCGACCTTCCCCGGAATCGGACACCCGGCCGGCGAACCGCCCCAGCTCCGAGTCCTCGAGCAACGCGTTGGCGGTGAGGTCCAGCAGCCAGGAGGTGACCACGCTGCCGCGCCGCCACAACTCCGCCACCTCTCCCAGGTCGAAGTCGTACTGGTAGTGCTCCGGATCCCTCAACGGCGTCTGTTCCGCGCTGGCGGCCCGCCCCTGTTTGCCGATGTTGGCGTGCTTCAGGATGTTGAAACCCTCGGCGTAGGCCGCCATGAGACCGTACTCGATGCCGTTGTGGACCATCTTGACGAAGTGGCCCGCGCCATTGGGGCCGCAGTGCAGGTAGCCGTGCTCCGCGGTGCCCTTGCCCGGCGGCCGGCCCGGGGTGGGCGGCGCCTCGTCGATGCTGGGGGCCAGCGTGGCGAAGATCGGGTCGAGATGCTTCACCACACCCGGCTCGCCGCCGATCATCTGGCAATAACCCCGGTCCAGGCCCCAGACGCCGCCGCTGGTGCCCACGTCCACGTAGTGGATGCCCTTGGCCTCCAGCTCGCGCGCCCGCCGGATGTCGTCGACATAGTTGGAGTTGCCGCCGTCGATCAGGATGTCGTCCGCCTCCAGGTGCTCCACGAAAGAGCCTATGGTCCGGTCCACCACCGCCGCCGGAACCATCATCCACACCGCCCGGGGTTTTTCGAGCTTCGTCACCATCTCCTGGAGTGAAGCGCTCCCCACGGCGCCCTCGGCGGCCAGGCCCTGGACCGCGTCGGCATGCATGTCGAACACGACCACCTCATGTCCGGCCTTGATCAGCCGCCTCGCCATGTTGCCGCCCATCCTTCCCAAACCGATTATGCCCAACTGCATACGAACCTCCTTGGATACGGTGTGTTCAGCTCTCGTCATATCGCGACAATCTTAGCATACGATACGGCGCCGCAAGACACACGCGACGTCGCGTGGCCCTGTTAGTATTGCCGAACCGGATACGATAGAGTGTCGGCGTCATGTACGCTCCCATCGAAAACTACGGCGTCATCGGAGACCTTCACACGGTCGCCCTGGTGGGCGACAACGGCTCCATCGACTGGTTCTGCTACCCGCGCTTCGATTCACCCAGCGTCTTCGGCGCCGTGCTCGACGACGCCAAGGGCGGGCGTTTCGTCATCGGGCCGGACGCGGACAACGTCACCTACCGGCAGTTGTACCTGCCGGACACCAACATCCTGATGACCCGCTTCATGACCGAGGAAGGCGTCAGCGAAGTCATGGACTTCATGCCGCCGGGTCCCGCCGACGAGGGCTACCACGGGCGCATCATCCGCATCGCCAAGGTGGTGCGCGGCACCATGTCGCTCAAGCTCCAATGCACCCCGGCGTTCGACTACGGGCGCGCGGAGCACACCGTGGAGGTCCGCGACAACCGCGCGGTGTTCCACAGCGACGGCCTCGCCTGCATGCTGAAGGTGTCCCAGAGCGGCCACCGGACCAAG
>Ga0209020_1003583_pt1 | contig 10334 bp, 10 predicted proteins | sample PinacodermBB_FD_187298 | JGI IMG/M metagenome (GOLD analysis project Ga0209020, IMG submission 187298) | Host-associated microbial community of the marine sponge Aplysina aerophoba from Gulf of Piran - sponge pinacoderm, lysed by bead... | ecosystem: Host-associated > Porifera > Sponge >...
GAGCCAGGAGGAAGCCTTCCAGCGCTCCTTCGACATGCTGGCGGCGGTGAACATCCCGGACCCGAAGCGCCTGATGGATTCCTACCCGCACCAGGTCTCCGGCGGCCAGCAGCAGCGGGTGGTCATCGCCATGGCGCTCTTGTCGAAACCGGCGCTGCTGTTGCTGGACGAGCCCACCACGGCCCTCGACGTCACGGTGGAGGCAGGGATTGTGGAGCTCATCGCCGAGTTGAGCAAGGAATCCGGCGCGTCACTGCTCTACATTTCCCACAACCTCGGCCTGATGCTGGAGGTCTGCGATCGCATCTGCGTGATGTATTCCGGCGAGGTGGTGGAGGAAGGCCACATCGATTCCATCTTTTCCTGGCCAATGCACCCCTACACGCACGGTTTGTTCGGCTGCATCCCGCTGCCCCACGCCGACAAGAACGCCCGTCCGCTGGCCGCCATCAAGGGCCAGCTTCCGTTGCCGCACCAACGCCCCAAGGGCTGCTATTTCGGCCCCCGCTGCGAATCCTTCGAGGCCGGACGTTGCGACGCGGACCAGATCCCGATGGAAGGCGTGCACACCGACGAGGATCCCGCGCACCGGGTACGGTGCCTGCGCTGGAACGAGATCGACCACGACTCGGTCGTGAGCAACGAAACCACGCGCGAGCCCATCGAGGTGGGCGACACCGTCCTCGAAGTCGACAACATGCGCAAGTACTACGATGTCAAGGAAAGCACGCTGGCGACGCTCATCTCCCGCGAATCCGTGCGCCAGGTCAAGGCCAACGAGAGCATCAGCTTCGACGCCGGGGAAGGGGAGACCGTCGCCATCGTCGGCGAATCGGGGTGCGGCAAGTCCACCTTCGCCAAGGTGCTGATGGGCCTGGAAACCGCCACCGACGGCGAGGTGCGCCTGGACGGGACGGACCTGGGCAGCATCGAGGTCAAGAAGCGTACCCCGGAGCAACTGGCATCGCTCCAGATGGTGTTCCAGAACCCCAACGACACCCTCAACCCGTCCCACTCCGTCGGCTACCAGATCGGACGCGTGATCAAACGCTTCGGCATCGAATCCGATCCGGCCAAGATCCAGGAACGGGTCCACAAGCTGCTGGACACGGTGAAGCTGCCACGGGCCTTCGCCGCCCGCAAGCCGCGCCAGCTATCCGGCGGCCAGAAGCAACGGGTGGGCATCGCCCGGGCCTTTGCCGGCAACCCCAAGACCGTCATCGCCGACGAACCCATTTCCGCGCTGGACGTATCCGTCGCCGCGGCGGTGACCGAGCTGCTGATGGACATCCAGCGCGAGCACCGCACCACGCTGCTGTTCATCAGCCACGACCTGTCCGCGGTGCGCTACCTTTCCGATCGCGTGGTGGTCATGTACCTGGGACAGATCATGGAGCGGGGGACCACCGAGGAAGTCTTTGCGCCGCCCTATCATCCCTATACCGAGGCGCTGCTCTCGGCTGTGCCCATCGCCGACCCGGAAGTGGAGAAGCGCCGGATCGTCCTGGAAGGCAATCTGCCGAGCCCCCTGGATCCGCCCAAGGGATGCCCGTTCTCGACCCGATGCCAGCGAAGGATCGGCAGCATCTGCGACGACGAGCCGCCTCCGGTGCGGCTCGACACCGAGGGCCACTCCATTGCCTGCCACATTCCGCTGGAGGAGTTGCGCGAAGTGGAGCCGGTGATCACCATCCCGGACCGGGAGATGAGCTCCGAGGCGTGAACGGGGAGCTCCGCGGACCGATTTGCATTCGGCACCGAAGGTGGTAGTTTTGCCGTGTTGAATCGAGTGCTCGCAAATTCCATCAAGGGAGAAGACCATGGGTAAAATCGACCCGGCCGTTCAGGTAGTCGACGCGGATGCTCACGCGCGAGACAATGACGAGTTCGTCAAACCCTTCCTCGGGGAAGCGTTTCAGAATCGGCGTCCTCCGTTCATTCCGCGGGAAACCTATGACCGCAACCTCGGCGGGACCCTTGGGCACGCGGGCATCAAGCACGAGGACCGCCTGGCGGCGATGGACACCCAGGAGATCCACACCGCGGTCATGTACCCGACCAGCGGCCTCGGCATCGGCCGCATTCGCGAGCCCGGCTACCAGACGCAGCTTTGCCGCGCGTACAATGAATTCATCGCCGACTACTGCAAGGCCTCTCCCCGCCTGAAGGCCGTCGCCAACCTGCCGGTCAATGCTCCGGCGGACGCGGCCGAGGAACTGCGCTACGCGGTCACCGAGCTGGGACTCGTGGGGGGCATGCTGGCGGCCCAGGGGCATGGAAAGAACTTCGGCTCGCCGGAGTTCTTTCCGCTTTACGAGGAAGCGCAAAAGATCGGCACGCCGCTGGCGATCCACGCCTTCGGCGGCGACGAGCCGGGCAGCGAGATCTTCGACCAGTTCATCTCCATCCACACCACCGGCCACCCGTTCCCGGTGCTGCGCCAGCTCACCGGCATGATCTTCGCCGGCGTCCCGGAGATGTTCTCCGACCTGAAGCTCGGGTTCCTCGAGATCGGCTGCGGCTGGATCCCCTACTGGTCGGACCGTATGGACGAGGAGTGGGAGAAGCGCGGCGCCGTGGAAGCCCCGGAGTGCAAGAAAGAGCCCAGTCACTACATCGCCAGCAAGAACGTGTACTACGGCTGCGAGCCCGACGAGAAAACCATCGGATACGTGGTCGGGGAGATCGGCTCGGAGACCGTCATGTACGCTTCGGACTATCCCCACTGGGACATGAGCTGGCCCGAATCCGGGTCGCTGATCTGGCAGCGCACCGACCTGTCGCCGGAAGACAAGCAGAATATACTGGGAAACAACGCCCGGCGATTTTACGGACTCGACTGAGAAACCGGAGGACGCCGTGCCCCCGGGCAGGTTGCGATCGGTCCGGCTTTCAAGTAACTAATTGACTTCGTTGGAGTGAGTCCAATCGACCGGTGTTGCACAACGCCACACCGAAGCGGTTACCTCTAACGAAAATCCCATTCGATTCAGGAGCGAATTCGATGCCTCTTTCCGGCGATGCCTTTGTTGAGGAGATTCTACAGACGGTTCGTACCAAGCACTCCAAGGACAATCCGATAATCGGGTTGATCGAACGGGGCGAGATCGACCGCGAAGCGCTCAAGGGGTTCGTGGGGCAGTTCTATCTGTTCTTCCCCAAGCCCTTTCCCAAGCCCATCGCGGCGATGCTGGGGCGCTGCCCGGACGACCCCGAGCTGGAAAAGATGTGGATCGAGAACGTGGTGGAGGAGGGCACCGGCGAGATCTCCGGGACCGACAGCCACCGCGGTCTTTTCATCCGCTTCGCCATGTCCTGCGGTTTCGCGTCCAAGGAAGAGCTGGATACGGTCCAGCCGTTGCCCGAGACCTCCGCGTTCCTCGACTGGAGGGATCTGCTCATGTACCAGCGCTCGTGGCTGGAACTGTTCGCATGCCAGGGCTTTTGCCTGGAGGGGACCGCCAGCGAGCGCATGAGCCGTATCGTCACCGGGCTGACGACCCACTACGGCTTCAACCTGGACAGCGAGGACATCCGTTACTGGACCCTCCACATGGGAGTGGACGAAGAGCACATGAAGGTAGGTCCGCTGGCGGTGCGCAAGTATGCGGTCACGGACCAACAGCAGGAACTGGTGCGCCAGTCGGTGCAGAAGACCCTGGACCAGTTCTGGCTGGCGTTCGACGGCATCAAGAGAGCCTTCGTCGACAAGGACCCGGTGTACGCCGCCTGGCGCAACGGCTCCGCCTGATCCGGCTCAAGCGGTTCAAGACTTTCAGGAACACGAACATGTCCATGATCGATCTCTCACGGCTCATCTACGACGGCATGCCCAAGATCCCCGCGCTCCCGGACGTACACGTGCAGCGATTCTTCGATCTCGGCAAGGGCCATCCGCTCAACGTCACCGAGATCAACCTCCCGTGTCATGCCGGGACCCACGTGGATGCGCCGGTCCACATCGTCCCCGACGGCAAATCCATCGAGGAGTTGTCCCTCGACGCATTCATCGGACCGGGAGCGGTCATTTCCGTGCAGAAGGGCGGCGGCGAGGAAGTCACCGCCGCGGACCTTGAGGGTTCCGGCGTCGGCGTCGACCGGGGCGACATCCTCATGCTGCACACGGGATGGGACGAGAAATTCGAAAGCGAAGAATACAATATGCACCCCTATCTATCCGTCGATGCGGCGGAATGGATCGTGGAGCACGGGGTGAAGCTTTTCGGCATCGACTGCATCACGGTGGATCTGCCGACGCCGTTGCGGCCCAAGGGATTCGACTTCCCGGTACACCGCACGCTGTTGGGAAACGACGTCCTGATCGCGGAGAACGTGACCAATCTTTCCGCCATCGCCGGACGAAAGAGCCGGATCATGGCGCTTCCCCTCAAGGTTCAGGGGAGTGACGCGGCCCATGCAAGAATCGTCGCGGAGGTCTAGCCCGGTTGAGGCATTGGCTTCCATATACATGGCAAACGCCTGTTATCGTTAATAACTTTCGACAGAGGTGATGGATGCTGGCAAGCCCCATCAGAGGAATCATCGGAGCAGCGCTGACCCCGTTCACCGAGGACGGGAGGGTGGATTACGACGCCCTCGCGCGAGAGATCGAGTTTCTCGTGGCCGACTGCGACGCCATCTCGGTGGCCGCGGTCGAGGCGTCGGAGTACACGGTGCTTTCCCTCCAGGACCGCAAGGAGGTGATGCGGCGCGCCACCGAGATCATCAACAAGCGCGTGCCCGTCATTCTCGGAGCATCGAGCCATTCCATCGACACCATCCTGGACCTGGCCGAGCATGCCGCCGCGGTGGGCGGAGACCTCATCCAGGTGCTGATGCCGATCCGGCCGTGGGGCGGCCAGCCGACCATGGCGGACCTGATCCAGTTCTTCACCGAGGTGGCATCGGTCAGCCCGTTGCCCATCGTCGCCTACCACAACCCCGGCCCGGGCGCGGACCCGCCGCTGGACGCGTTCGTGCGGCTGAGCGAGTTGAACAAGGTCGACTACTTCAAGGAGAGCTCGCGCGACATCACCAAGATCACGCGCCTCATCGAGCAGATCCAGCTCGCCGGCAAGGCCAATTACTTCACCACCATGCAGCCGCTGCTGACGACGCTCATGATGGGCGGCGCCGGAGCCACCATGCCGCCCCCGGGCACGCGTATCGGCGCGCGGGTGGTCCGCGCGTTCCGTGACGGCGACATCGACAAGGCCCGCTACTGGCAGCGCTGTTTCACGCTTTTTCCTGGGAAATGGGGCGCCTATGGACTGCCGCCGATCATGAAGTCCGCCCTCAAGCACTTCGGGGTGGATATCGGCGACCCGGCCCGCCCGTACTCCCCGGTGAATCCTCGGGACCATGCGCAGATCGGACAATTCCTGACCCAGATCGGCATCCTCGGCGACGGAGAACCGGACGAAGCCGCCTTCGACCAGGCCGCGGTCCAGTTAGCCCAGGAAGACACCTTCCTCCGCTAGCGTTTTTGTCTCATGTCCGGCGGACTCTTCACGTGGGTTGCGGAGCAGGTCAAGGCCTGTTCCGACTTTCTGGTGTTGCTCTTGATTCGCGGCACTTCGCGGTTCGAGTCCGAATTGACCGAAGAAGGGCAACAGGAACAGCGTATGTGGCGGGACCGGCGCATGCGCAGCCTCAGGGGGCTCGCCCTTCGAGCCAGACGGCGCCTGCAGAAGGGGGCCTGACGGCTACCCGGTCCAGCGTCAACAGGTTCAGAGATGCACTACCACAACGGACGCAAGCAGATCGTCGTGCTCGGGGGAGGCAGCGGGGGAGTGGTGGCCGCCACCAAGCTCGGCCGCGCCCTCGGCGCCGACCATGACGTAACGCTCATCGACCGCCGGGCCGACCATGTCTTCATGCCCGCGTTTCTGTTCCTCATGGTGGGACAGCGCCGGCCCGAGGACATCACACGAAAGCTCAAGCGCCTGGAGAAGCGAAACATCCGGGTCCTCCAGGCGGAAATCCTGGGGATCGATCCCGGGCGGCAGCAGGTCATCCTCGAGAGCACCGCCATCCCCTACGACTATCTGATCGTGTCCCTGGGCCTCGAGATAAGGCCCGACCTGCTTCCCGGCTTCGCCGAAGGGGCGAACCATCCCTGGGAAATGGACGCGGCCCTGCGCCTCAAGAGCACCCTCGACAGTTTTCGCGAAGGACGCGTGCTGGTGGGAATCCCGCTGGGCCCCTACCGCTGTCCACCGGCCCCGTATGAGGCCCAGTGGATGCTCGACAGCTATTTCAAGGAGCGCAACATCCGCGACCTGGTGGATCTCCAGTACTTCACCCGGGAGCCGGAGCCGGCGGGCGAAGAGCACATGCCTTCGGTGTGGATGGACGCCCAAAGCAAGAAGCGCGACGTCACCATCCACTACGACTTCACCGTGCAATCCATCGACGCGGAGAAAAAACGGGTAAAGGGCCTCTACGGCTACGAGCTCTCCTACGACCTGTTGTTCATGGTGCCGCCGCACCGCCCCGCCGGCGTGCTTTACGACTGCGACCTGGCGGAGAGAGAGACCGGCATCCAGGTGGATTACGATACCCTGGAAACCAAGTGGGAGAATGTCTACGCTATCGGCGACAACGCCGACATGCCGGCCTCCAAGGCCGGTGGCGTGGCGCACCAGGAGGCGGACGTGGTGGCGGACAATCTGGTGGCGGAGATCACCGGGGAAGGGGAATTGTCGACCCTTCACCTGCACACCATATGACTGCTCTCATGCGGCGCGGGACGCGCCGCCGCCAATCGCACCACGTATCCTCAGGGCTGGCCTCCCTTTGGCGCCACCGACTCGCGCTCCTGGGGGCCATCCCGAACGATCTACTGGAGCAAGGTCCTGTTCGAAAAATGGTGGCTCTGGCGCTACTTCTGACCCTGACTCAGATCCCCTCGACCACCTCAGGGCAGACCTGGCCTGGCAAAGGCGACCGACCATGATCCTCAACGAACTGAACGGCGGAAGCTGCAAGACGTACCTGATCGCGGACGAGGGCAGGGGACACGCGGTCCTGGTGGATCCTCTCTACGCCCACGTGGACCGCTATATCGCCGTGCTGGCCTACCACCGCCTCGAATTGGATCTGGTCATCGACACCCACACTCACGCCGACCATCTCAGCGGCTGCCCTCAATTGCGCTCTCTCATCGGACCGCGCTTCGCCATGCAGAAATGGGCGCCGAGTCCGGCCGTCGACCTGCATCTGGACGACGGCGAGGAAGTTCCGGTGGGCGATCTCAGCGTACGCGTCCTCCATACGCCCGGGCACACACCCGACGGCATGAGCCTGCTGGTGGAAGGCAACGTCCTCACCGGCGACACGCTCTTCATCGGCGGCTCGGGCCGTACGGATTTCGCGGGCGGCGATGCCGGCGCCCAGTTCGACGCCGTGACACGGAAGCTCTTCACGCTTCCCGACGACACCGTCGTCCGCCCGGGCCACGATTACCGCGGCAACAGCACCTCCACCATCGGCCTGGAAAAACAGACCAATCCACGCCTTGCCAACCGCACCCGGCAGGACTACATCGAGTTGATGAACAACCTTCAGCTCTCACCGCCCCAGAACATCCAGGAGGTCCTGCAGCCCAACCAGTCGGCCCTCGGCAGCGGCGAGATCAGTTTTCCGGATTGGAGCGAACTCAAGAAAGTCCAGGAAATCGGCGTTGAGGATCTCCAAGAAATGCTCGCCTCGGAGGACCGTCCGTTGCTGGTGGACGTGCGCGAGCCTGCCGAGTATTCAGGAGAGCTCGGCCACCTGGCCGGGAGCACGTTGATCCCGCTCCGGGAGCTCATGAACCGCTTGAGCGAGATCGAGGAACACAAGGCCCGTCCGGTGGTCACCGTCTGCCGGGCCGGCATGCGCAGCGCCACCGCGGCGGCCATACTGGGCAGATCCGGTTTCGGCAACGTCTCGAATCTGGCCGGCGGTCTGCTTGGATGGAACGAAGCCGGCCTGCCTGTGGAGCGTTAGCCCCCGGACAGCACCGCATAATCGGAAGACCTCGGTCGCATCAAACTCTCCCAACCAACTCCAGCCGGTCATGTCAAAGAAACCCACATCCCGCCGCCAACAACCCGACTGGGAGAACACCTGCAACTATTGCCTGTACCTCCAGCGGACGCCGGGGAACAATGGTTCGGGAAACTGTACCTTCCACCGCGAATGGATCCCGCGGTCCGCCTTCAGCACGTGCAGCGACATGAGCGCGCAACCGTTGGAAGACGGCATCTATACCCTGAGCACCAGCGCCTACGGCGCCTGGACCTACCACCGCCGCCACGAACACATCAGGACCCGTCTCTTCCTCGTGCAGGGCGGGCCGGCCGACGCCCCTTCCGAAAAACCCGACACCCGGACCAAGAAACGCGGCTGACCCAGAGCCCGCCGGAAAAAGCGGCCACCTTAATGTCAGTTTGCGAGTGACGCCCACCGGCAAAGCGACCCCCGTGGGCAGGGGGCAAGTATGTTATGTGGGAGGGAGCAGTATATTATTTCAGCTTACGAGTTGGAGTTCCGACACCAACTCGGAAGTTGACATAATATACATTATCAGACGTTGTATATCTACAGGCGAACCTTGGCCCGGTCGGCACTACAGGCTAGTCTACTGTGAGGATTGGCCGGATTGGGCCGCCAGCCGTTGCATCCGCAAGGCGATCTCAACGGTTTCGCCTTCCGGAAATTCCTTGAGGTATGCCTTGTAACCCTCTACTGCATCTTGCGTCTTGCCCAGCCGCGCGTTGCAGCGCGCTTTGCCCAGCATGGCTTCCTGACGCAGCGGTCCTTGACGATCGAGAGCCCGGTTCAGGGACTGTACCGCCTCTTCGCACGAACCGTTCATTTCCTGAGCCAGACCCAGAGTCACCAGCGCAACCTGGTCCAGGAAGCCGTCCTTTTCTCCGGGACTGTGGCCGCCGAGGGTCTCCACGGCCTTTGCGGGTTGATCCAGCGCGATATGGCTGTTGGCGACGTAGAGGAGCGCCATCCGGTCGTACGGGGCTTCACCCCGTTCCCGAAGGCTTTGAAACGATTTCAGGGCGTCGTCGTAACGACCCTCCTGAAACTCTTGAAGTCCCTTGTTGTACTCACGAGACGCCAGATCCCGCTGGTAACCGCGGTAGTACTGCCAACCGAACACCGTCCCTACCACGACCACCACGGCCGCCGCCGTGGCCATCAACTGGTTCCGGTAAGCCTTGACGAAGTCGAGGCACTGCCCCAGCAGGACCATGAAACGGTCCGGCTGACGGATGTCCTTTCGCAGAATGCGCTTTCTCGCCGCTGCCATATGCTCGATTTCCCCTGATCTACCTTAAGAATATCTCCGGCCTTGCCTTACATTTTGTACTTGAAGTCGTCCGGCGACATCTTGTCCAGGATCTCGCCCCACTTCTCCTTGGATACATTGGCGAAGTCCGGGTCCTTCCCCTCTTCCGTCTGCTGCAGCACGCTCGACTGCTCCAGCACTTCCTTGGCGACGTAGATGGGGGTCTTGCTTCGCAGCGCCATGGCGATGGCATCGCTGGGACGCGAATCCATCGCCACCTCGCGGTCGCCCACCTCCAGCGTGATGACCGCGTAGTAGGTGTTCTCCTTGAGCTCGGTGATGGCCACCCGCTTGACCGTGCCCCCCAGTTCCCCGAGCACGTTCTTGAACAGATCGTGGGTCATGGGCCGTGCCATCTTGATACCCTCGATCTCTGTGGCCATGGCCGTGGCTTCGAGGAGCCCGATCCAGATGGGAAGCTGCAACTTGTTCTCGGAGTCCTTGAGGACCACGATGGGCGTCCGGGTAACCTGATCAAGGGTTAGTCCGGCCACGGTCATTTCGATTGCCTCAGGATCCTTCATTGCATGACCTCCCTTGCTTCGATGGCCTCGCCGACCAATGAATTGGGCGTGGCATCCACGACCCGTACTCGCGCGATCTCCGCCGGCACGGTGGCTTCGTTGGGCGTGAAATTGACGATCCGGTTGGTCCGGGTCCGTCCCATGAGCTGATCCCGGCCCAGCCGGGACGGCCCTTCCACCAGGATCTCCAACTCGGCTCCGATCAGGCTCCGGTTCTTTCTCAGGGCGATACTCTTCTGCAATTCCTGCAGCCTGCGGCAACGGTCGCCCTTGACTTCCTCGGGGATGTCGTCGTCGTAGACCTTGGCGGCCACGGTATGGGGACGCGGCGAATAGGTGAAGATGAACATGTCGTCGTAGCCGATCTCCCGCACCACGGAAAGTGTCTCCTCGAACTCCGCCTCGGTCTCGCCCGGAAATCCCACGATCATGTCCGTGCTGATGGCCACATCGGGACGGCG